>JAEEGL015934706.1_pt1 | contig 47064 bp, 26 predicted proteins | sample 9134231 | NCBI WGS metagenome assembly JAEEGL01 (sample SAMN16246548, study PRJNA631951) | gut metagenome | biome: gut microbiome; feature: rumen; material: fiber-attached | host: Bos | place: Iran: Karaj | collected 2018-10
TGTGTACGACGAGAGGTTAACGGTCGAGCCGCCGCTAACAGAAGCGCCCGTGCAGCCGAAACCGCTCCATATCTCTGTACCGCCGCTGAGGGTAATGCCGCTTTTCAATGCTGTGGAGCCTGAAGTTGAGACTACAAGCGGTGTGCCCATGTTGCTGTTCGATGGCACTTTGAACGCCTGCACCAGCGTGCTTCCGCTGTAGAGGCCATACCATGTGCCCTTGCTATATGAGGAAGCCTGATAGCACGACTGCGTGAGGCTGCTTCCACGCTCCAATCCACCAACGGCTACGATGGTACCGCCCGAGACGTAGAGCTTGTAGCCGGCCTCGGTATTGGCGTCGATGCCCACCTCGGGTTCCCTTTTGGCAACGGCGAAGATGGTGCCGCCTTTGATGTAGAAGTTGCCGTTAGCATCAAGGCCGTCGTTGCCTGTGCTGTTGCCCATCACGTAACCTCCGCTTATGGTGAATGTGCTGGCGGAATTGATGGCATCGTCAGTAGAATAGGCATAGACTACGCCACCGCTGATGTCAATGGTACTCTTGCTCTCGATAGCTTCGTTCGACGAGGCCGAGGCTGTGACGGTGCCGCCTTTGACGATGATGCCGCCGCTGTAGGCATAGGTGGCATTTTGTCCGCTGCCACCAGTTTGTGTGCGTGTGCCTGCCTTGATGGCTTTGGCCGAGGCGGTGTAGCTGCTGTTGTAGCGGTATTGCGAACCGGTGTTGGTGGCTGTAACGGTGCCTTTACTGACGGTGAGCGTACCATCGGCCTTGAGGCACTTGCCGCCGGAGCCAGTGTTCTTCAGTGTGAGCGTGCCGCCGCTGATGGTCATGTCGCCGTCGGCACTCATCCCGGCACTGCCCTTGGCATCCTTGTCGGTGCTGTCGTAGGTGCCGTTACCACTAGTGGTGATATTGACGGCTCCACCACTGACAATGATATTGCCCGTCGCTTTGATGCCCTTCGAAGCCACGGCCGTAGCGTTGACGGTCAACGTTCCATCTTCGATATAGACATTGCCGCTGTCCTCATCAACATGACCGGAGGTCTCGCCGGTGGACTCTGTACCGTCCAGCTCACACTGGATGCCATCGTCGCCCGTGCCGTTGATGCTGACTGTACCGCTCTCCATAAGAAAATAGCGGTTGCAGTTCACTCCGTCGCCGACTGCCGACTTGACGTTCAGTGTCAGGTTCTTAACAGCGACGTAGTCAGCACTCTTGATGGCGTGCGCGGTGTTACCATAGACGTTCAGCGTGCCGTTACCCTGCAATTGCAACTGCCCCTTGCTGTAAAGGCAGGCCTTCTGCGAGCCGTCAGCTCCGTCGGTTAGCGTGTTCTCGGTATCCTTTTTCACACTGAGTTGAATACGCTTCTTGTTGGAAATACTAATAGCGGCGCCACTGGGATTGGTTAAGGTCACACCGTTCAGCTGCACGGTACATTTATATTGTCCCGACAAGCCGAACTCGCCATCCGTTGTCGTGCCTGACAGCACATAGGTAATCTCGTCGCCATCTACATCGTCCGTATTGCCTTGGGCAATAGCGACGTGAGCTCCGTTGACAGTGGGAATAATGTACTTCGCCACGTTGCCCGCCACGGTGACAGCAGCCGACGCACCATTGTACGTAACAGCCACCTGATTGTCGGTGACGTCTGAGGCATCAATGTACATCTTTGTAATATCACCGAGGACGAATGTCTTGCCAAGAATTGTAACGGTAGAGCCCATGTAAGTCACCTCGCCCATCTGCATAGCAGGGAACTGATAGGTCACGCTGCCCATAACAACGTTCAGCGTCTGCGCCTGCGATGCCACAGCGGCAACCGCCATTGCAATCGACATCGTCAAAAACCTCCAGTTCATTTCACCGACATTTTATACGCTCCGTCCTTGCTTTTTATCACGTACAGCCCAGGCTTCAGAGTAGCCTTGGCTGCATCGACGCTGGCAAAGCGGCCCACAGCCACACCGGCCACGGTAAACACCTCTACCTCATTGGCTACACTATCTTCAAGGTTATCGGCAATCCGGGTCGGCTCCTTCGAAAAAAACATCTTGCTGAGGTCGTTCAAGGCAAACGAATAATTGCCATCGCCATTCGTAGCCACCAATTGCCCGTTTACGAACGTCAGGGTCAGAGCCTCCACTGCCACAGCCTTCACGGCTCCGTCAGCTGTTTGAAAAGCTAAATAAGGATAGTCATAGTCCTGTGCCTGCGCAACCATCGTCAACGCCATTGCTATCGCCACCGCTATCGTTTTCTTTTTCATATTGTCAATCGTTCTCTATTTCTTTGGTTTTTTCCAAATGGCAAAGATAAGGCAAATCTCCCAAAACTCCTACAGATTTGGGGAAATTAACGCAAAATTAATGATAATTCTAACGCTTCGCTCTTTATTTTTCCCTGTTACAAGCGGGACAGATGCCCTTGACGACGTACTCCGTCTCAGTGGATGCCCAACCTTCAGGCAGGGGGACGGAGGGAATGCGGACGTCGGTGAGGCAGTAGGTGCGGTGGCAGCGGATGCAAGTGAGATGGACGTGCCCTTCGCAGTGGTGGGTGTCGCGGGCGGAGCAGACGCAATACTTCTGCGAGCCGGTGCCGTCGTCAATCTCGTGCAGCAGGTGAGCCTCGGTAAACGTAGAGAGTGTGCGGAAGAGCGTGGAGCGGTCCACCGTAGGCAACGCGGCCTCCAAATCAGCCAGAGAAAAGGCATCGCTGAAGCCGTGGCGTACCTGACGCCAGACAAGCAGGCGAACCGCTGTCACACGGATGCCTGCATTGTCGAGGGTTTGCTCGTCAGAAATGTACTCTTTATTATTCATGGCAATGGCAATGATCGTGAGGGTGACGGCGCGACTGCACCAGCGCATTGATGAGCAAAACGGCCAGCAGGGCCGTGCACGTCCACGTGAACCACGTGCCCGCCTCCGTGCAATGCTCCATCTGCACAAGGGCGTCTGTAAACCAATGGCGCGGCAACAGGTAGTCGATGCCGATGCCAAAGAGGACGGCACCGCTGATGATGCTGACGAGATAGGCAATGAGCGTTTTCTTGCCGAGGCGGTTACGGATGACGAGGATGCTGGCCATGTTGGCAGCGGGGCCAGCCATCAGCAGCACCAGTGCCGAGCCGGGTGTCAACCCTTTCAGCATCAAGGCAACGGCGATGGGGATAGAACCTGTGGCACAGATGTACATGGGAATGCTGATAGCCAGGACCAATAACATGGAGAGCCACGTATTGTCCGCAAAGACAGCAAAAAACGAATCGGGCACCAGCACGGTGATGAGCGCGGCAATTATAAGACCTACGACAAGCCACTTGCCGATGTCCTCCACCATCTCCACAAAGGCATAGCGCAGCGCAACACCCATCTTCTGCCAGAAGGAAGCCTCCCCCTGCCCCTCCTGAAGGAGGGGGGATGTGTGACCTTCGTGATGGCAGCAACTGTGCTCCTCTTCATGTTCATGTTCGTGGTGGCAGCAGCAATCCTCTTCGTCCGTTGACTCGTTGACCTGTTGACTCGTTGACTCGTTGACCTGTTGACCTGTTGACCTGTTGACCCTATTGACTAGCGCGCCACCAAACAGGGCGGTGACGAACGCCACGACGGGGCGGATGATGGCGAAGGGAAGTCCCATCAGCGAGTAAGTGGCAATGATGGAGTCGACACCCGTCTGCGGCGTGGCAATCAGAAACGATGCCACAGCCCCCTTCGACGCCCCCTCCTTGCGCAGCGACATGGCCGTGGGGATGACACCGCACGAGCACAGCGGCAGGGGCACGCCCAGCAGGGCGGCATTCAGCACCGAGCGGAAATCGGGCTTCGCCAGATAGCGCGTATAGTACTTACCAGGGATGAAGGCATGCATCAACCCGGCAATCAGGAAGCCCAGCAGCAGGTAGGGCGACATCTCGTTAATCAGGTGGAAAATCTCTTTCATCGTGCTGTTTTTTTTATTTCTGCTGCAAAGGTACGCATTTCCGCTGAAACCCTGCAAGCCCTCCCGCCCCAAATGTCTGTTTTCTGCAACCGAGTTGCAAAAAGATTGTTTCTTTATTGTAACAAGAGCAGGCTTACTTCGGGTAAGCCTGCTCTTATGAAAAGGAACGATTATCGATCTAATTAGTAATCCCAGATGCCGTTGCTATGGCGGCGGGGCGATTGAGCGGGTTTCCAACCACCTGGAGGGGTTTCATCATCACCCGCTATGGGCGTATTGACGGATGACAAGCAGACAAGCTGATGAGCTGCTATTGTGATGACTATGACGCAGGGCGTCTGATAGGCTTTCTTGTTCATGGCGGTTCCTCCCAGCTTTTTTATTTAATCCTATATTTCTTTCCATTCTCAATAACGATGCCCTTTGCATCCGTTGTGACACGTCGTCCACTGAGGTCATAGATATCCTCGCTGCCGTCGGCATCAATGGTGCGAATCGTTTCCACACCGGTCATGTCGCCAACCAATCGCATGGTCAGCTCCGGAGCGCCTGTTCCGCTGTTCTGCAACAGATAAGAACGGAAGGCTGGGATACTGGCTGCTTCGACATTGGCAGGAGCGGGATACCACTTATTGTCGCTCTGCAACAGATAGGCGCCCAAACTATGGGCCTCAGCATTGGTGAGGTAGTCGAAGGTACCACGCATGGTGAAGCCTGGTGCGTTCTTCTCTTTGCCGAAGGTGTTTCCTCCAGAGGCAGGAATCTGTTGCTGGATATCCGTGTCAAGGGTTACATCCGCCGAAGCCGTTTTGATGAGATAGGGCTGCATAGCCTCCAGCTTACCTGTCACGGCGGTGAACACCAACTGATCTCCATCGCGTTCGGAGAGCTGATAGGCCGTGGCACCTGCGGGCACATTCAGCTCATAGGGCAGACATACGGTGTAGAGGCTGCCCGCCGTGGCGAAGTTGCGCGTGTTCTCGACAGCTGCAGTCGTGAAGGCGTAGGGCACGCAGTAGTCCTTGCCATCAACAAGGCGGAACGTCGTAGCCGCGAGGTTGGTGCCGCTGTTCACCACAACGTTCGTTTCCTGCGTATCGCCATACTCCTTCGGCAGATAGACGAGCGTCTGCTGCGTGTCGATGCCATAGTTGTCGAGGCAGTGTTCCTTGATGCTGGCCATCAGGTCGGCATCGACCATCAGCATATCCACGTAGCGCAGGTTCGCGGCATTGGAGAAGAGGTTGTCCTCCATGCTTTCCAGTGTGACAGGCAGCACTATCTTTTCCAGCTGCGTCAGCTTCTGCACGTCCTCGGCACGCAGCTCGTCGATGGCGGCGAAGCCGAGCGGTGTGAGGTCGCGGACGCCCGTATGGTTGTCGAACCAGCCGTTGACGCTATACACCTCTGTGAGGTCGTCAACGGTGGCGGCGGCATGGCTGGCGAAGACGCAGAACGACTCATCGTCCTCGAATGCACCCTTCGACACGTTGTTTGTACGTTGCCACGAGCTGCCCGTGTAGGCATCGTCGTAGAGGTAGTCATCGTAGAGGCTCGGACGGACATAGAAAGCATCGAACGTCGGGTTGTAGTTGTTGCAGAGCGCATTCCAGATAGCCAGGTCAGTAGTGATGTTCATCTTATTCTTGGCGAGGATGTACATACGGGTGAGCATGGCGTCGTCATCGAGGGCGTTCCAGTTGAACGCCGTCATGTCGTCGCCGATGACCAGCGTTTCCAGTCCTTCGCACTCCTGCAAGGCGCGCTCGTTCACCTCTTTACAGGTGCGTGGCAGGATGAGTGTCTTCAGGTTATAGGCACGCAGGAAAGCATGGTGCGGCAGCTCATTCTCATCGACATAGTAGAGTTGGAAGTTCTCGGCCAAGTAGAAGCTGGTGCTGGCCTTGTGGTAACCCGCCACACCAATGCCGCTCTCCACGAGGTCGGCATCATATAGATCGATGTACTCCAGCCGACCCACGTAGTTGCGCGACGATGTCCACGGGCAGTAGCCAGCCAGATAGCGCATCACGTCAAGGTCGCCGCCGGAGATGGGGCCGATGACTTTCAGTTTGTAAATCTTGCTGTAGTCGCCCTTAAGACCATTGACCCAAGTGTCGCCGGTGGACGTTCTCGTGGTGGCGGTCAGACCAAGTTTCTCAGCCAGCGTGTTAGGCTCCGTCACGGTCACGGTGATAATCTCCTCGCCGGCCGTGTACGGCTTATCGGGATTGATGTGGTCGGCATACTGTGCCCACCGTTCGCGGTAGAGCTTGCAGTACTCCTTCGGCACGAGGATCTGGAAGTCTGCGGGCAGCGTAGCGAAGGCATCCTGGGCCAGCGTGGGCAAGACATACTGCGGCTGGGCCTCGGGACTCTCGGGCTCCGCGTTCTCATCGGCTGCTATCACCGTCACGCTACTCACATGGATGGTCTTGAGTTCAGAACAGCCACTGAATGCCGTAGCGCTTATGCTCTCAATGCCCGAGGGTAGCGTGATGGTCTCCAGATTGTACATGCCAGTGAAGGTGTCCTTCAACTTCTTCACGTTCTGGAAGAGGTAGAACTCGTCGAGGTCCTTGATGGTCGAGTTATAGTTGAAGATGCCTTCTGCACTCTCCAACTCCAAATACTCCGAGGGGAAGAAGTGTCCCTTGCCGGCCAGCGTCCACATCAAGTCGTCGGACGAGAATGGGCTAGTGATATTCTGCGCCTGCTGTATCAGGCCCGGGTCGCCGAGGTAGTCGCCCAGCTGTGACGACAACGTATAGACCTGCTGAATGGGAGCCTCCCACGGGTCGCTACTCTCACTGGTGGCGTGGGCGTTGGTCAGGAACACCAGTTCCTCGATGCCCGTGAGAGCTTGCAGCAGGTCGCGGGTATACGTAGTGGTGTTGCACCCCACGGCGATGCGCTTCAGGCCGAAAGCCTCCTGGAAGGCATTTTCGCCAATCTCGGTGACGCTCTTCGGCAGGACGACGCTCTCCAGCGCATTGCAGTTGTGGAACATGTATTCGCCCACCCAGTTGTCTTTCTCTAAGTATTCATCAACGCCGTAGCCGTTGTAACTGTTCACTTTGTCTTCTTTCAGGTCGGCATCCCAGAGGTTGAGGTAGCGCAGCTGTCCGTCGGTGAAGTCGCTGTCGTAGGCATCGGCACCCATCATGTGGCGCAGTACAGCCACGTCCTCGCCGTTAAGCGGGCCGATGACCGTCAGCGAGTCGTACTTGGCATAGGGGCCTGCAATGAAGCGTACCTTGTCGTTCTCTTTTATCAGCGTCAGGCCGAGATTCGAGGCCAGCTGGCCCACGGCGGTCACTGTCACCACCTTATTATTATAATTAACATGATAGTATTCAACTTTATCAATGTACTCTTCATACTCGCTCCACGCCGTCTTGTACTCAGCGATTTTGTCGTCAGGCACGTAAATCCTCAGGCCGTTGTGCTTATGGAACACGCCGGTGCCAAGTGTGGCAGGCACGTCGCCCTTGACTATAATGGTGTTCAGGCTGGTGCAGCCGTCGAAGGCATGGTCGCCCAGGACGGTCACGGTGGCGGGCAGCTCAATCTCCTGCAAGGCGGTGCAGCCGTTGAATGCCCTGCTGCCGATGGTCTTGATGGTGGAGGGCAGCACGATGTTGGCCAGCTTTGAGCAGCCTTCGAACCACGAAGCCCCCACATAGTTGAGCCCTACGCTCTCAAAATGCTTGAAGTCGGCGAAGGAGTATATCTTGTCCTTCTGTGCGGTGAACCTGCCGTCGAGCCACGAGAAGCCGGCACCGCCGATGCGGGCAAAGTCGCAGTAGTCGTCCCAGTAGGCGGGGTCGGTGCCCGTGTTAGCGGGGTCGTAGTAAGCCATGTCCTTCAGCGCGGCCTTGATGCCCGGGTCGGTGAAGCGGACGACGCACGGCATGAAGCGGTCCTTATACTCGGCCCACGCGTCGTCGGCCTCGAACCACGCCACCTGCTGCGGCATCATCTTGATGCGTGCGGGCGAGTCCTTGAATACGTCCTTGCCGATGGAAATCATCTGCGGCGTCATGGGCTCGATGTGGTTCTCGCCGTCGGTCACCATGTAGAGCAGGTCGAGGTCGGCCAGGTTCGAGCACCCTTGGAAGGCGCGGTCACCGATGTGCACCTGCAGCCCGGTGTAGCAGTCGCCGAAGGCGCCGAAGCCATAGAGGTCTACGAACGAAACCGAGCGCAGGTTCTTGTTGTCCTTGAAGGCCTCGGCCATCACCTCGTCCAACTGGTAGTTGTTCCATGTGCCGATGTCGTTGCAGAGCTTCACGGCTCCCTGGTGGGCGGTGATGAAGTCGTCGTCGGGTCCCACGACAAGGGTGTGCTCGATGAGGTGGCCGTTCTCCTTGTGCTCTTTCTTGATGGAGTTCTGTTCGTAGGCGTAGGCATACTTGGCGCCGTACTCGCTGTACTTCTCGGCAGGCAGGGCACTCGCGTAGGTGAAGAATTTCTCCAACGGCTTCCACGACTCGCTGGCGAGGTAGTCGTCCTTGCGCAGCGGGTCGATGACGATGTGGAACGGCACCAGCCCTGCCCCCTTGCCGATGGCTGTCAGCGAATCGACCTCGGCCTGGCATTTCCGTCCGGCAAAGATGCTGTCGCCGGCCAGGATAAAGTTCTCGGGCCCGAGGGCGCGTGTGCCGTTGTCGTCGGTCGCGAGCAGGGTGCTGAACTCCGTCAGCGCCGTGCAGCCCTTGAAGGCCTCGTCGGGGATGGTGAAGAGGAACGCCATGCCCGTATTCGACGACTGGCCCGAGATGTCGTGGAACCTGACGGTCTTCAGGCTGGTCTTGTTCTGGAAGGTAGCGGGCAGGAAGGTCATAGTGCGGTTCGACGTGTTCGAGTTGTTGTCGTTGTCGAAGCCGGCATAGATGACGGCATCCTCCACATTGTCGGCCACGCGCTTGATGTAGGTGTGAAAGACCAGGTTCTTCTGCGGCGTGGTGATGACGTAGCCACCGCCCACGAGGCCCACCTGGTGGATGTTCGAGAGGATGTTCTCGCGCATGCCCTTGTTCATGGCGTCGGCGTTGTACGAGCCGCTGCCGCCCCAGCACTTCGAGGCGATGAGGCCGGCGGTGGAGGTGGCTGCGCTGGCGGGATTGACGGCATAGCGCAGGGCTTTCCACCCCGCATGGCCCATGTCGAGCGCAGCTGCTGCCAGACGTTTGATGGTCAGGGTGCGCCATGCCTTTTCGGCTATCTGTTTCTCCGCTTCCAACACAGCCAGCCGCGCCGTGGCGTCAGCTGCCACTTCTCTGGCAGCCTGGAATACGGCCTGATGAACCAGCGACAGCTGTCCGATGGAAAGCTGTTCGAGCGTTCCGACCGAAGCAATCAACGTTCCGTCGGCAGAACAGACACCCAAACTGACCAACTCGCTAAAGGCGGCTTGCCCAATTCTTTTCATCGAAACCTTGGCGCCGTTTTCTGCGGCGAATCTGGCAAGGGTGGGGATGCCATTCTTGCCCATCGATGCGGCTATGGTTGCCGCGTTCGTCTCGGCGGCCTGCACCAATCCCTGTTGTGTCTCGACGAGTTGGCAGGCTTCGAGTAAAGCATTCCTGGCCTCACTGCTGGCCACGTTTGTGGATTGTACGACGCCCTGGGCGCTTGCAAAGGAGCCAATGGTATAGGCAACCATAGCCACCTCGATGGCGATGCGCGGTGCCGTCCACCACGACACGTCCTGACTGACCACCTGCGAGGCCTGCATGATGCCGCCTGGCGAGATCATGTAGTCGTAGGTCATGCCGCCTTCGGTGAACTCGTCCCTCGGGCTGGGCGAATAGTCGACCGGCTCCAGGAAGGCCAGGTAAGGCTGCCAGTTGGGGTCGTCCTTGAAGTCGGGATAGAGTTCGGTGGAGACGAGGATTTTGAAGTCGCTGGTTCTCAGGTTCTGCTGATCCTCCCAGTCGGCCTCGGACATGCTCAGCACTTCAGCGTCGTTGGTCACGTCGGCATAGCCGAAGATGTTGTCGCCCGGGATGACGTCCTTCGGGCCAAGAGCCATCCAGCGGTCCTCGCCGTCCTGCACGTAGTAGAACAGGCGCAGCTCCTTCAGGTTGGTGCAGCCCTTGAAGGCTCCGTTGGGGATGACCATCTTCAGGTCGCTGAAGGAGTTCTCGCCTAGGCCGTTGGTCTGCCAGAACTCAATGTACTTCACATGGGTATTGCCGGCGATGGCGTCGCGGTTCAGGACGATGGTCTTGTAGTTGTAGTACGAGCCCGGGTCGTTGAAAATCTTCATCAGGCCGTTATAGTCGTCCATGATATCGCTGTCGACACCGATAATGGAAGTATAATAGACGTTGCAATCGTCCTTCGTGGCCAGCAGCGAGGCAGCGTTGAACTGCTGATAGTCGCCATTCCATGTCTTGATCTGCTGCATCATCTGCTGCTTGCCGCTTTCGTCGTTCTTCAGGTCTTCGGTCTGGTCGTAGCTGCGATACCAGTGGTACTTCACGCCCTCCAAGGTAAAATCCTCCGTCGTAGCTTCATAGACGATGAAGCGACTGCTGTGTTTCTTCCAGATAGCCGAGGAGAGGAAACTCTGGTACTGGTCAGCCTGGGCGCTAATCTTCAGTTTTGGGCAGCCCGTGAAGGCATCGTCGGCCACGCGGGTCACCTGTGTAGGCGTCAGTGCCTCCCAGTGGTTGTCACCCCGAGTGGTATATTGCATCATCTTGAGCTCACGGAAGTTCGGACAGTTCTCAAAGGCACCCTGGTCAATGAAGAAACTAAAGCTTGTACGCTGGTTGTAGTTGTTGGCATCGGTGTCCTTGAAGTACATAGTCTCCAGAGCCATGCTGTTGCGGAAGGCATGGGGCGCAATGAGTCCCAGATGGGTATGGTTGCGCCAGTCGCCCACAAGGTCATTGTGTATCTGTACGCCGTCATTGTTATAGTCGCTCTCCTTATAGCCAGTGATGGCGGTAATCTCCGAGTAAGCATCTCCGTCAGCGTTATAGACTATCATGTTGGCATCATTGTCGTCGTTCTCGAAGGTCCAGCCTTTGGCGATGCGGTCCTCATCGCTGATGTAGAAGTGGTAGTCGCGGCGCGACAGGTAGCGATAAGTCACGCCCCACAGCGTGCGCTCGGTCTCGGCCTCGGGGATGGCACTTGTCCATACGCCTAAGCTGGGTTTCTGTTTGAGGTCTTTGAGCTGATGCAGGCCGTTGCGTGTCCACGGGTCGCTAATGAAGCAACCGCCGCTCAGGCCGTCCTGCCAGTGGTCGAAGGGGATGCTGGCATCGAGCGTGGTACGTATCCAGCATCCGCTCCTGTAATAGTTGCGGCCGTTGAATGTCACGTCGGGATCGCTCACAAACTCGTAGCTGCCGCCTTCGGGAGCATAAAGCTCGTCAACCACGAATGTGCCCTGAGGTCCTAATAATGCCTGTGTCAGGCCTTCCAGCTCGAAGTTAAAGGTGGTGTAACAGTCCTTAATCGTGAGATTGCTGTAGTCTGACATCCTGACAAAGTTCTGACCGATGCGGACAAGATTGTACCATATCAGATCTGCGGGATCGAACAGACTCTCGCGGATGGTTACGGGCAAATATGAATAGCCTATAAAGCCGCCGCAGTTGGTAGCACTTCCACGAGAATGCAGATTACCCGTGAACGAGCAGCGTTCTATGACGAGTTGTTCGCCGCTGGTTGCCATGCCCACCAGACCGCCGTTTGAGGCATCGCCGCTTATTGTGCTGTAGATTGTCATGGATGAATGACAGTCATATAAGCGGGTGACGCCGCTGCCGCCTATAATCTGTGAAATGATACCGCCTGTAAATTTGGCACTGGAGCAGACCTTGCCCGCCGTATGCAAATGACGGAACGTAGCCCCGCTGACACGATAGAAGGGTGCCTTTGAGATATCTGACGGATTATACTCGCTGCCCACATTGAGCGTCAGCGTATGGCCGTCACCGTCAAAGGTACCGCTGAAAGGATGCTCGTCGGTACCCACGGAGATCCCCTCGCAGTCAATGTCCTGCGCCAGGCGGAACACCTTGCCAGCGTAGCTGTTTCCACCAGCCACGTCAATGCTCAACTTTGCCCACTCAGGCGAGCTGCCAATGATATAGGGCGAGGCCTCGGTGCCTTCGCCGTTAAAAATAAGGGCACTGGCTACTGTTGCGTTGATAGTGATGAGAACGTTTGGTGTGTTTCCTAATTGCAGCGTGTACCAGCCTTCATTGGGGCCTGTTCACGTAGCGTCATTAGCAGAGACATTACTGAATGAGAGACCATCGTCCACAGAAATCTGAAAGCGTGGCTGTTCAGTGCGTCCCACCAAGAACTTGTCGTTATCGAACAACAGACCGACACCGTAGGAAGCGAGATGGCTTACAGGATATTCAACAGGAGCCGTCAATCCTGCAGAAAGGGCGTAAGTCAGTTTTAAGGCTGGATTGCCGCTACAGAGTTCCATCCTGGAGTTGCCTATATCGTAGCCGCCGAAGGTGTTGGTGGCTGAGCCGCAATGGCCCGTCCGCGTATCGTCCAGTACCAAATCCGTCTTAAAGCCGGAGGCTGCAAAGACATGCTGGTTATATGCCGCACAGTCCTTAAGTGTGATGCCGTTGCCGTTGTTGTTGCACCAGCCCACGAGGTAGCCCGCATTGACGAGAACATCGCCGCTTAAAGTTCCGTCGAACAGGCAGCCGCGCAGCGTGGTGGTCGAGCTGGAGGCGTGTCCCACGAAGCCGCCCGCATGGGTGGTGATGCACGTGATGGTGGCCGACACGCGGCAGTTCTCTATCAGGTTGGTCTTGCCCGCTGTGGCAGGAATACCGCCTACCAGACCCGACGAGTAGATGGCGCCGTTTATCTCGCCTGCCACATGCAGGTTCTTGATGGTAGCTCCGTCAATCTTGTAGAAGGGGGCGGTGAATTCGCCGCCCGAGAGATGGGCTGTGATCGTGTGGCCGCCACCGTCGAAGGTGCCGAGGAAATGGCTTTTGAAGAGTTCTCCGCTATATTGGTATTCGCCACCTGCAGGCACATGGATATCTATATCGCTGGTCAGCAGGTAGTGCATGTCGCGTAAGCTCTGGTCATGAAGATTCAAGGCGAAATGCTGCCAGTCGTCTTCGTTCTTGATGAGGTAGGGTTTGTCAGCGTCACCATCGCCATCAAAGTCCCTGTATTGCGACACATAGACATCCTTGGAAGGCATCTTGAGGAAATAATCGATAGATGAACTGGTGGGGTTGTTCCAATCTTCGGACAGTGTGCTGAAGTCGTAGCCAACAAACCCGTCATCAACAGAGTAACTCTCGATGGTCACCGTCTCGCCGCTGCCGGCATAGAAGATGTCGCCCAGCTTCAGACCGATGGCCGAGGCTTCAATACCTGTGGTGGAATAAGTGTTTGCGGGATAGTATTTGGGCTTGAACGTGTCGGAGAGATAGACAATCTTGTAGCCGTGCTTCACCTCGCCCCAGTTGTGGTTCAGCGAGTAGCTGTTCGCCGACGTGATGGCCGATGCCGAGGGATTAGCATTTGTATTATACTTGTAGTTCATGCCGGCATGGCTGATGTTCGTGTAGCTGGCGTTCTCGATGCAGTTCTTCACGGTGATTCCATCAGACGCATTACACCAGCCTACGATGGTTCCGGCATAGCTGTAACTGATGCTGCTCGTGGCGGTGATGGTTCCGTCGAACATACAGCCCTCCACGGTCAGCGTGGCCGAATTGCCATGCCCTACTATACCTCCCACCACAATCTGGCTGTTCTCTGCGAAGGTGGTGATGGCAGCCGACACGTGGCAGTCCTCTATCCTGCTCGTGCCCATCACGCCGCCACAAAGGCCCGCAGTATGCTTTCCGCCCTGAATGGTACCCACCACGTGGAGGTGGCTAATGGTAGCACTTGTGACGTAGGCGAAGGGAGCTGCCAGGCCGCTCGTAGCAGAGAGGTTGGCGGTGATGGTATGGCCGCCGCCGTCGAACGTGCCGCTGAACCGATGATCGCTGGTACCCACTGCAGTACTGATGCTGATGTCGCCCATCAGTTTGAAGGCAGTGCCAGCGGCCACATGGCCTGCGCTGACCTCACTTGCCAGCGTTGCCCAGTCGGCGGAGTTGCGAATCTGGTAAGGGTCAGTGACTGTTCCCGAGCCGTCCCATTTCGCCGTTTCCTGTGCGAACCCCTGCACGAAGCCGAGCAGCAGCATAACCACAGGGAGGAAGAATTGGAGTTTCTTATTCATAATTGTCGGTTTTTACATTCTGCGTTAGTCGTTAATCTCTTTCGTGTGAAGATATCATTATTTCACGATGATTTTCTTTCCGTTCCTAATGTAGATGCCGGTGATGAAGGTGAGGTTGGGGGTGACGGAGTTGTCGGCCGTCTTGTAGAGCAGGTAGATGTAGTCGCTGCTGGAGCCGCAGCCGGCATTGAGGTCCTGGTCAATGACCTTCCAGCCCTCCTTCTTATAGAGTGCCTTCTTGATGGCCACCTCCTGGTCGGTGCCGCCGATGAGCATCACGTCGGTGATGAACTCCGTGGCCCCTGCCGTCATCATCGCCATCACGGCCACAAGCAGCGTCAGCGCCGCCCGTCGCAGGAGAGAGAAGGATTGAATCGTCTTGTTCATGGTCGAAAAGTCTTTATGATTTACTGAGTACAAAGATACTACTTTTTTCCAGAACGCGCAAAGGATTTTGGCGAAATCTTTTGCGTTTAGCGACAGTTTTTGGGCGAAATCACAAAAGACAACCTTTTCAGTAAAGGTGTCAGCGGTTCCAGTAAAGTGTCAACTTCTTCAGGAAATCGAGCGTCAACCGCGTCAGGAAAACGAGCAAAAAAAGTCAGCCAAAATCGGGAAAAGACACAATGTTAAAAAAAATGTTAAACGGTACCAAAGTACCATGGTATCACGGTACCAATTTTGAAAAATCGCCGCGCACTCTATATATATTATATTATGATATATTATTTAAATATATATATATATATATTAAATCATATATCAATAATATCTACTACATAAGATATACCTCCACGCGTCGCGCGAGAAAATGGTACCATGGACCATGGTACTTTGGTACCGTTTTTCCCACGCCCCCTGTCGCGCTGGCGACGCCCCCTTTCGTGCTGGCGACGAGGCCTTCTAATTGTTAATCTGCAAATTCGGCTTTGATTACACAATGAAACGACGCAGAAGCGCTCCGCCCAACCGGGCAGAGCGCTTCGTTGCAAAGAGCGAAAATGACGGGGTGGTTACAGCATCTTGTCGTAAGTGATGGTGATGGTTTCGGCAGCGGTGTCGTAGACAATGCCGAAGCCGGTGGCCTCGCCGACGTTGATGTTATCGCCACCAGGGACAGCCTCGAAGGGTGTGCCTACCTCGCCGAAGGTACCGCCGCGGTTGACATCCCAGCCGGCAGCCTGACGAATCTTCCACTCGCCCTCGTAGGTGCGGTTGAAGCTGTACCACTTGCCGTCGCCGTTGTAGTACATGAAGTCGTCGGCGCCCCAGCCGTTGAAGCCGCCGATGACGCCCCAGAAGGCCTTGGTGAGGGTGAGCGTGGAGGCTTCGGGGTCGAATACGACCATGTAGGTGCCGTCCTCGGCAACCTTGATGTTGTCGCCACCAGCGACAGCCTCGAAGGCCTCATCGACAGCGGCGAAGGTGCCGCCGAAGTTCTCGTCCCAACCGGCATTCTTACGAATCTTGAACTCGTCGGACGTGGTGAGCGCCACGGGGATGCTGTACCACTTGCCGTCGATGCCGCGGTTCATGGGGTAGTCCTCGCCCCAGCCGAAGCCGAGGCTGGCAATGCTGCCCACGAGGCCCCATTCGAGGGTGCCGAGGGTGCCGTTGTTGGTGTTGAGGACGACCTTGAAGGTGCCTTCGAAGTTGATGTTGTCGCCACCCGGGACGGCCTGCACGAACTGGCCGAACTCGGCGGGCGTGGTGCCACCGTAGTTGACGTCCCAGCCGCCGTCGAAGCGTACCTTCCAGCCGCCGCTGAGGGTGAGCTTGTCGCTCATCCAGATGCCAGGGGCGACCTCGGTCATCACCTCGTCGCCGCCCCAGCCGTTGAAGTCGCCGATGACGCCCCAGCTCTTGGTGGCGTTGACCACGACGATGGTCTTGGCCTCGGTGTCGAGCGTAGCGACGTACTTGCCGGCGGGCAGCGCGATGTTATCGCCACCAGGCACAGCCTCGAAGGCTACGCCCAGCTCGGCGAACGTGCCGCCGTAGTTGTCGTCCCAGCCGGCGTTGTGACGGAACTTGAACTCCTGGCCCTCCTCGATGGTGAACTCGGGGCTGACCCACTTGCCATCGGTGAGCGTGCAGAAGTAGTCGGTGTCCCAGCTGGAGCCGTTGAGCGTGCCTATGAGCGACCACACATCGCCCTCGAAGATGGTGATGGTGCCGGCATTGCTGTCGTAGACGACCTTGAAGAAGCCTGCCTGGCCAATGGCGATGTTGTCGCCACCAGCGACAGCCTCGAAGGGCTCGCCGAAGGCAGCGAACGTGCCGCCGAAATTCTCGGTCCAGGCAGCGTCCTTGCGGATCTTCCACTCGGCATCGGCCGGGAGGTTGATGTAGCCTGTCCAGACGCCGTCGGCCTCGGTCATGGGAGCATCGCCGCCCCACTCGTTGAAGCTGCCGATGATGCCCCAGCCCTTGTAGGTCTCAGGCTCGGGTTCGGGTTCGTCCTTGCCAGCCTGCGGCTCTTCCTTGCCGTACATGTTGGCATCGATCTTGATTTCCTTCTTGTTCAGGTCGAGGTAGATACGGTACTGTCCAGCCTCGCAGGGGATGTTTTCTCCACCGTTGATGCAATCGACGCCCCAGTTGAGGTCCCAGCCGGCATCGGCACGGAACTTAAACTCGGTAGCCTCGGCGAAATCGACATCGGCATAGAAGCGGACGTAGTCGGCATTGAAGTCCATGACCACATCGTCGCCCCAGCCGTTGAAGCCGCCGATGATGCCGATTTGGTCGGCACCCCAGTCCTTCTTCAGCACAAGGCTGTTCTTGTCGAAGGTGAAGGAGTAGAAGCGCTTGCTGTAGGCGGTGACGTTGGTGTTGGAGCCGTTGAGCAGCTGCAGGCTGCTGGCCTCGGCCTCCTGTGCGCCGCTGTCGTCGTCGAAGCCCCAGTTGCCGGTATCGTTGCCCCAGTCGGCGATGCCGGTCACCTTGATACCCTCGGCAGCCTTATCGCCAAGGTCAACCACGCCGCTGTAGGTGTGGCCGTCCTTCGAGTAGTTGTAGAGGTACTGGCAGTTGTCGAAGTTCCAGCCGGCATAGCTGCCCTGGACATACACGATTTCATAGACATCCTTGTCAAGCAGCGTAGCCTCATAGACCTGAAATACAGCTGCCTTGACTTCGCTGAGGGTGGTAGTAGCCCCGACAGCTGCATTCTTGTCCGTCAAGGCATTGGCCACCAGGCGGAACTCCACCTCAAAGTCGGTGTCGGCCGTAGCGCCGAGGTTAAGCAACGCGGTGTTCAGGTCGGGCTGCTTGATGGTGATGGTGCCCGCTGCGGCATCGACGGTGGCAGGAACCTTCTGCTGCGGGTCGAAGTTCGTGCCGGCCTTGGCCACATAGAGGGTGTAGGAGGCAGGGACGTCGAGCCCGAAGTCCACGCCGGAGAAATGGATGACGATGGGGTCGCCATCGGGGGTAAGGGTGGTGCCCGTCACGTCGCCCAGCGTCTGCGCGATGACATTGTCGGGGTTATAGACAGCTACGATATTGTCGTCCGAGCAGGACCACGCCAGCAGCCCCACGACGGCAATGAGTGCTATAGAAATAAGTTTTTTCATATTCGTAATTGTTAATTGTCAATTATTAATTGTGAATTGTCAATTAATATCCGTCGTTCTGCTGGAGGTTACCGTTGGCGTTGGTGTCGCCGCTGGTGAGCGGATAGAGGTTGAAGTGGCTGTCGACGGCCTTTCCTGCCGGCTCGCCGCCCTTGAATTCCCATAGGTATTCGCCCGAGGTGAAGAGGCCGAAGCGGATGAGGTCCTGACGACGGTGGCCTTCGAGGTAGAGCTCGCGGGCACGCTCGTCGAGGATGTTAGGAAGCGACAGGGTGAGGTCGCCCATGCCGGCACGATGGCGTACGGCGTTGAGGTACTGCTGGCCTTTGGCCTTGTCGGCACCGCCGCGTGCAGCACACTCGGCATACATCAGGTAGGCATCGGCGCTACGGAAGACGGGGAAGTCGATATCAACAAAGCCCGCAGCCTGAGCGGCACTGCCGTCGTGGTTGACGTTGCGGAACTTCATGCTCTTCCAGCCGTTGCTGCCGCCCACATCGTCACGAATCTGGTCGATGTACTGGGCAAAGCCACCCTTGAAGAAGGTGGCACGGGCGTCGCCGTCGTCAAACTTGCTGGTGAACCTACCCGTGAGGCTCAAGCCCGACCAACCGGAGGAGATACCCATCTCGCCCGCTGCGTCCATGGTGCGAGTGTCGTCGCCGGCCACGCTCCACGTGCTTGCAAAGACAAGGAAGTTGGTGCTGCCGTAGGACTGCAGCGTAAGGCCGTCCTGCGGAGCCACGAAGATAAGCTCATCGCCATTATAGTTCTTGTTCTTTGTCCAAAGGTGATTGTCGGCGAGGAAGAGGTCGGCCCAGTTGGCATGCAGGGGATACGACTTGATGATTTCCTCACAAGCCGTGGCGCATTCGCCGTACATGGGTGTGCCCTTCCAGACTTCGGCGTTCAGATAGAGCTTGGCCAGAATCATCCACACCAGACCCTTGTCGGCACGGCCGTACTCGTTCTGCCCGATGGCTGCAAGTTCGCTGCCCTCAAGCAGGCTCTTTGCCTCGGTGACCATCCAGTCGAAAAGGTCGGCACGCATCTTCTGCTCGGGGCCGGTGGAACCGACGCTGTTCTCCTCCGTCGAGAAGGGGATGTTGCCGAACATGTCGATGGCGTGGTAGTACGAGAGCAGACGCAGGGCGCGAGCCTCGGCAATGTAGGCTTCCTTCTCGGTGTAACCCTCGATGGTCGTGGCCTTGCTCTGACGGATGAACTCGTTGCACAATCCGACTTGGTAGAAAATACGATAGTACATGGAGAGGACGAACTCGTTGGAGCTGTTCCAGCACATGTTATGGATGTCAAACAGGTTACCGTCGTTCCAGCAGCAGGCCACCACGTCGGTGGAAACTTCCTGCATGTTCACCACGGCACGCATGTACTGTCCGTAGCCGCCATCGACGCCGTCGATGTCAGGGCCGCCGTCGGGGCCGAACGAGCTGGAGCAGCAGAGTCCCTGATAGCACTTCGCCAGAAGGGCCTTGAAAGCATCCTGGCTATTGAGAACGTCCTCGGGTAACTGGATATTCTCGTCAATGGGCGTGACGTTGAGGTCACCGACGCACGAGCTGAGGCCGAGAGCCATTGCTGCGCCTACACCCAGAATTGCAAATATACTCTTTTTCATAGTTTTCATATCCGTTAAGCGATTAGAAATTATACTTCAGGCCAAGCATATAGGTGCGAGGACGCGGATACATGTTGTTGTCGATGCCGTTGAAGATTTCGGGATCGATGCCCTTATAGGCGGTGAGGCAGGCCACATTCTGCACAGTACCGAATACACTGAGGCTGTGACGGTCCTTAAAGTTGAAGCGGTAGCTCAAGGTGACGTTGTCGAGCTTCAGGAACGAAGCGTTCTGGACGTACATGTCGCTGAAGTACTGGGCGAAGTTGGTGAAGTTGTGCTCCTCGGCCGTACGGTAGCGGTTGTTGACGAAGCCGTTCGTAGCAAGGTCGGTCAGCAGGTCGCCGTTGGAGGCAATGTTGTTATAGACATAGTTGCCCACATTGGCATGTGCGCTGGCAGCCAGCGTCCAGTTCTTGTAGCTGAGGTTCGTGTTCAAGCCATAGGTGAAGTCGGGAGCAGCCTTCTTGTAGCAGTACTTGTCGGCATCGTTAATCTTGCCGTCCTTGTTGCGGTCCACATACATGCCCTCGATGGGTTTGCCATCGGTGTCATAGACCTGCTGATAGACAAAGAAGCTGTAGGGCGACTGGCCGGTCTGATGCACCTGGATGGTGTTGCCCGTACCGCCGCTGATGCCGCCGGTGGTGACGCCGTAATAGTCGGGACGCTCGTCGTCCGTCGTCAGACGGGTGACAGTAGTCTTGTTGTAAGCCACATTGAAGCCGATGGTCCAGTTCCAGTCGCGTGTCTCCACGGGAATGAAGTTGACTTCAAACTCCACACCTTCGTTCTCCAAGTCGCCGATATTGGCGTCAAGGTAGTTGGTGAGGTTGGCACCTGCTGCCACAGGGGTATAGTTGAGCAGGTCTTTGGTGAAGCGTTTGTAGGCGTCGATGGTACCATAGATACGGCCTCCGGCAATGCCGTAGTCGAGACCGACATTGTACGTAGTGGTGGTCTCCCACTTCAGGTCGGCGTTGTAACCGTCAGGACGGAGGGGATGGAACCACTGGTTACCAAAGATGTAGTAGCTCTGGTTGGTGTTCCACGTGTAGGTAGCCAGCGTGGGATAGTCGCCAGCCTGCAAGTCTTGCTGACCTGTTTGTCCGTAGCTGAGACGGAGCTTCAGGGCACTGATGGCGTCGGTGTCCTTCAGGAAGCCCTCGTTCTTGATGTTCCAGCCGAGAGCGACGGAGGGGAAGAGGCCCCACTTGTTGTTGGCAAAACGGCTGGTACCGTCGCGACGCAGCGTGGCAGTAATCATGTAACGGTCAGCAAAGCTGAAGTTGGCACGGCCGAAGAAGCTGACGAGGTAGTACTCCGTCTTATTTGTCAGCGGGGTGCTCAGGTAGTAGTCGGCAGCCGTCTCGGGGGTGCCGTCGGCCTTGAACTGCTCGTTGAACGACTGGGTGTAGAAGTGCTGCCAGCTGTAACCACCCATCAGGTCGATGAATGCCTTGCCAAAGTCGTGGCTGTAGTCGGCATACGCCTCGAGGGTCTTGTCGGTGTGCTGCTGGCTGTAGTTGGTGTGGTAGCCTGAGCCGCTCTGCTTGGTGTTGTGGAACGACTGCTCGGTGCCCGGAGCAACGTCGACGTTGCCCTTGGACGAGGTGTGGTCGATACCAAGGTTGAGGTTAAGGCGCAGGTCCTCGAAACCGTGAATCTTATAGTCGAACTGAGCATTGCCGATGAAACGACGAGCATTGCTGCGGTCGTTCTTGTCGTTCAGCATAGCCATAGGATTCTGGTTAGCCATGGTGTTGCAGTTAGCAATGTCGGAAGTGCCGCGTCCGTAGTTCCACCAGCTGTAGCCGTTTAAGCCGTTCTCGTCATAGACGGGCTTGGTGGGGTCGTACTGCACAGCCTGGCTGATAGCACCCGTGTTGGCAAAGCGGGTGTCCATGTTCATCAGCTTGGCGTTGAGGTTGACGGTGAGGTGCTCGTCCATCAGCGTCGGGGTGAGGTTGGCCGAAAGGGTCTCACGCGTCATCTTCGAGGTCTTCAGCGTACCGCCTTGGTTGAGGTAGCCAAGGCTGACGCGGTAGGGCATGTAGTTGTGCTTGTCGCCCACTGAGCCGCGGACGGAGGCGTTGGCCTCGTAGGTCTGGGCCAGTTGGAAGATTTCACGCTGCCAGTCGGTGTTGGCGTCGGTCAGCAGGGCGTAGGCCTCGGAGCTTTCGCCATAGGTCTTGGCCATGAGGGTACGCAACTCAGCAGCACTCAGCACATCAACATACTTGGTGTTCTGGCTGATGGAACTGGTGAAATCGACGTCGATGTGGGGTGTGCCCGTGTCGAACTTACTGCCCTTCTTTGTGGTAATCATGATGACACCGTTAGAGGCGCGGCTACCGTAGATGGCAGTAGCAGAAGCGTCCTTCAGCACGGTGAAGCTCTCGATGTCGCTGGGGTTGATGGACGAGAGGGCGCTGGCTGTGCCGCTGATGCCCTCGTTCGAGACGGGCAGACCATCGATGACGATAAGGGGGTCGTTGCTGGCTTTCAGCGACGAGCCGCCACGCACGCGGATGGTAGCTGCGCTGCCCGGGGCACCGTCGCCGCTGGTGAGGACGACACCCGCCGACTTACCCTTCAGCAGGTCGGTAGGCGACGTGACGACGCCCTTGTTCAGCTGGTCGGCCTTGACGGCTGCCACCGAACCTGTGAGGTCGTTTTTCTTCACCGTACCGTAGCCGATGACGATGATGTCTTCGAGGAGCTCTGAGTCCTCCTCGAGGTTGACGGTAATGCTGGTTCTCCCGTTAAGGGCGACCTCCTTGGTCTGGAGACCGATGTAGGAGAAGACGAGCGTGGCGTTGGGGTTCTGCACGCTGAGGGTGAAGCGCCCGTCGAAGTCGGTAGTGGTACCGTTCGTGGCATTTCCCTTCTCAATGATGCTGGCGCCCACCACAGGGCCCATCTCGTCTGAAACTACTCCCTTAACCGTGTGCCCGCCCTGGGCGAACACGAGTGTGGTCATCAGGCAGAGTGCCACGACGGCCACGAGTCTTTTCTTGATTCTTTTCATAAGAAACGTTGGTTAAATGAATAATTTGGTTAATAATTAAGTGTGAATGTATTTTTCTTATTTCTTCTTTTTCACCTGTACCAGCAGCACAGCCAATGAGCCCAGCACCAGCAGCACGCCTGCGGCAATGAGCATCGAGGCCTGCGCTCCACCCAGCGCCTTCAGCAGCACGCCGCCCAGCGCTGCCGCCACGATTTGCGGCAAGCAGATGGTGCAGTTGAACAACCCAAGGTACTCACCCATATGCTCGCCGCTCAGCGCGTTGGTGAGCAGCGTAAAGGGCAGCGCCAGCATGGCAGCCCACGCAAAGCCGATGAGGAAGAAACTGACAAACAGCACGTACTGGTTGTGGATGAAGGCTGCGCTCACGAAACCAACGGCACCCAGCAGCAAGCTGACGATATAGGCCGTCCGGAGGTTCTTGAAGCGGGGGATGAGCGTTGCCCAAAGGATGGAGCCCACCGCCTGCACGGCAAACAGCACACCCACCCAGTTGCCGGCAGCCTGATAGCCTGCCGACGACACCTCGGTGGTGTTCCAGCAGTTGGCTGCCACGGTGCCGTTCGTATAGGTCCACATGAACAGGAACGCCGCCCAGCAGAAAAACTGCACCAGTCCGACAGTCCAGAACGTTGCAGGTGCATGAGCCAGCAACTTGGCGAAGGAGGTCTTCTCCTGCCCCTCTTTCAGGAGGGGTGCGCCGTGGAACTCGGCATACTCCTGCGGATTCATCTCCTTCACCTTGGCGAAGGTGAACAGCACGCAGCCTATCAGCAGCGCCGCACCCGTGTAGAAGCTCCACTTCACCGTGTCGGGCACCACGCCCTCGGGGGCGGTGTTGCTCAGCCCTATCCACGTGAAGAAGATGGGGAAAAGGTAGCCGAACAGCGAGCCCGCGTTGCAGAGGAACGACTGGATGCTGTAGGCCGTCGCCTTCTGTTCCTCGTTCACCATGTCGCCCACCATCATCTTGAAGGGCTGCATGGCTACGTTGATGCTGGTGTCAAGAAAGATTAGCGAGAATAGACCGAACCACATAGCAGCGTTCAACCCGAGGAAGACATATGCCGTCGAGAGGTTCAGGCTGCCCGCATTGGGCAGAAACGCCATCACCAGCACGGCCACCAGCGCACCCGCCAGCAGGTAGGGCTTACGGCGTCCCCAGCGGCACCACGTACGGTCGCTCCACTTACCAATGAACGGCTGCACCACCATGCCCATCAAGGGCGGCAGAATCCAGAAGAAACTCAGCTGGTGCGGGTCGGCACCCAGCGTGGCAAAGATACGGCTGATGTTAGCACTCTGGAGGGCATAGGCAATCTGAACGCCGAAAAATCCGAAGCTCAGATTGAACATCTGCCAAAAAGACATTTTGCGTTTTTCCATGTAGATATTTCTCATATAAAATCGGGCAAAGATAGTATCTTTTTTCGTACATTATCCTTTTTTTTCAGATTTTAACGTATCTTTGTGCCCAAAATCTCGGCCCTATGAAAACAAGACTCATTCTCATCACCGCCCTCGCCCTCTTGGCCACTTGCCAGGCATCGCTAAACAGCAGGCCAACAGCCTCTCCCCTGCCCTCTCTCAAAGAAAAGGGGGAAGAAGCCTCACCCCGAATCTCCTTCTCCGACTATTTCGAGGACAAGACCATGCGGATGGACTTCTACCATTGTGGCAACGCCGACGAGGAGATGTACTTTTTCGATGAACTCAAGGAGGAACCCTACTTTGCCGGCTCGTACGTATCGCTGCGCGACTCGTTCGACTACGGCAACCAGCGCTTCGTGCTGCTCGACAAGGAGACGGGGGTCGAAATCTATTCGTTCCACTACTGCACGCTGTGGGGCGAGTGGCAATGCACGCCCGAGGCCAAGACCACCTCGCTGGGTATGCCCGAGAGCATTGTCTTCCCTTACCCCAAGCGCGACGCTATTGCCCAAATATGGTCACGCGGTAATCCGCATGACCCACGCTTCCACGACCTCCAGACCGTCGTCCCCTGGGAATTGAAATTTGAATACGAAATCAAGGCCGACAACTACTTCGTACGCGGTTTCTCGAAGCTTTACGACACCGAGGACATCCACGTCGTAGGCGACCCACACACCTGCCTCGACATCGTGCTCATCCCCGAGGGCTACACCGAGGGCGAGCGCGAGCAGTTCGTTCGCGACTGTCAGTTCTTCGCCAGCGAGTTCTTCAGCTTCGAGCCCTGGACCAGCAACGAGCAGCGCGTCAACATGCGCCTCGTGTGGGCTCCCTCGGCCGAGAGCGGCGTCTCCATCCCTGCCATCGGCAAGTGGCGCAGCACCGCCGTCAAGGCCAACTACTTCACCTTCGACTCTGAGCGCTACCAGATGACCTACGACTTTCAGGCCGTGCGCGACATTGCCGGCCACGCCCCCTACGACTACATCTACATCCTCACCAACTCCGACAAGTACGGCGGGGGCGGCATCTACAACTTCTACGGCATCGGTGCCGGGCACGAAGCACGCGGCACCTCCGGGCGCGTCCACGTCCATGAGTTCGGCCATCAGATGCTTGGCCTCGGCGACGAGTATGTCGAAATCGGCAACACCACCTCCGACCAATATGACCCTGCCGTCGAGCCGTGGGAGGCCAACCTCACCACCAAGGTCGACGTCTCGCGCAAGCCGTGGGCCTATGCTCTCATGCCTAGCGATTCCATCCACGGCAACACCCTACCCGAGGGGGGCGGCTATCTTGAGCACGGTATTTGGCGTCCCTACGAGCATTGCCTCATGAACACCCTTGCCTACGGCTTCTGCCCCGTCTGCCTCCAGGCCGTCACCGACTACCTCGACTATATCACTCGATAGCACCCACCTGACGGCGCATAACCTCCATCGTTATGCAACATCTATTCTAAGCCACCCTGATAGGTGCAGGTTATGCCTCCAAAGGCGGTGGTAAACGTGAGAGAATCGGGTGTTATGGCACCATGCAGACCTGTCACCACATAACGGGAAACAGGGTTGCCACCCATCGTGGGCTCGATGTCCTCCCCCGTAAAGGTCACCACGCCTTTCGTGCGGATACAGTCGGCACCAGGGATTACCATGTCGATTTTCACGGGCATTCGCGGGGAGAACGTGACCCCGAAGAGACTGATGTCGATTGCCGTGTCGCTTTTCAGCTTTGCTTCCACACGGACACTATCCAGCGTGAAAGACTGGCTAGGTACGGTGATAAGACCATACGCCGTGAACTCTGTAGCCTCGTCGAACTCGGCCTGTTTTTGCTCTTCGGGAGAGGCGGGGGTGTCGGGATTACAGGCTGCAAGCAAGACAGCCATTGCCATAAGGGAAAAAATCTTTTTCATAATGCATGAATTTTTATAGGTTAATACGAATGTTTATGCCTGTTTCACGAGGGCGGCCACGCTGGAGGAAGTCGTTGCCCATTGAACGGAAATAAAAAACGTCGTACGTCCGGTCGGTAAGGTTCCTTCCCCAAAACTGGAGCGCCGCGTGCTGCCATTCGAGCGTGAGCGTAGCACCCCACAGCAGGTAGAAAGGTTGGCTGCAATCGTTCTGCTCGTTCCAGTAGATGATGCCAGTCCCGTCGGTCATGAGAGCCAGTGAGACGGCTTGCAGGAGAGGGCTTCCGATGGTACGGCGTGTCATGACCAGGCCGTGTGCCGTGTGCTTCGGAGCATAGGGAATAAAGTGACCGGCATAGCTGCCCATGCCGTCGTCGAAGGAGATAAAGCGTGCATCGGCAAAGCCATAGGAGGCGACGATAAGCCCCCCCCACCGGTTGCGTGACCAGCGGTATTGCAGTTCGGCTTCGGTGCCCCATACACGCGAACGGGCTGCATTGGCCATCATGCGGCCTGTGGTCTTGCCATTCGGAAAGACCGTCACCTGCTGGTCGTAGCATCGGACGTGGAAGGCGTCGAGATTTAACATCACTCCGCCTTCCCCCGTGAAATGAGTGCCCAACTCGAATGTCCAGTCCGTCTCAGGCTTATACGATGTAATGGCCACATTCGTGAAGCGGGGATCGGCAATGGCGAGGTGGATGCCCATGTCGGCTGCAAGGTCTGTCATCATCTGATTCTGCGTGACGGTACTGAATATCTGCGGATTGTACCCGCCCGCCTTGTAACCTTTGGCCACATAGCTGTAGAACGTGGCATGGGCTATTTCATACGATAGAGCCAGACGAGGAAGCATCTGCAGGTAATGGGCTGCCTGAGAGCCGTTCAGTTCAGTATGCACGGTTTTGAATAGGGGCATCATCAGCGTGAAGCGATAAGGAGTGTCGGCAGTACTCAGATAGTGCATACGGGTATATTCATAATCGAGACGCAGATCTGCGGTGATATGCCACCTGCCGAACCGAAAGCGGCTCTGGTGACAGGCCGCAGCACCGGCATTGAGGAAGCCGAAATCGCTGTCTATGGGCAGTTCGGCGGCGCTAATCTCAATGGAATCTTCAGGAAAAACGGTCTGGATGCCGCGATTGGCACCCGCGAGGATAAGCGTTTCGATTCCTTCGCGCATGAAGGTCACAGGTGCATGCATAGCATTGGTTTTCACGAACGCACTCAGTCCGGCAGCCCATTCGTACCATTCGGCAGGTTTGGGTGCATAGAGAAGAGCATCGAACGTAGCATTGTGCTGGTGCTGCACCTGCCTGAGGGTGAAGATGTCGGCACGGGTGTAGTCCTGGTCCATGTGCATGTCGTCATGCATAAACTGATAACTACCACCCAGGATGAGCCTGCTGCCGTTATGACGATATTCCGCGCTGAGGGAGGGGACGAGAGCCAGACGACGGTAGCTGGCAGGCTGGTTGAAATCGATGATGCCCGTACCGGCTGAGGCATACGGGAAGGCTCCCTGTGCGACCCAGTCGGTGGCAATTGTACCTGTCACCCGCCATTCGTCCGACGGCATTCCATCCACGACCAGACGTCCGCCGGCCTGCCGCCCCTGGTCGATTCTACGATTGTCGAAGGCATTGGTGTAGAATCCGTCTGTCTGCCTATAACGTGCCGCTATGCCCCAACCGAAGTCGGGACGCACGGGACGATAGACAGACGCCTGCACCCCGACGCTTTTTGCCGTGGAACGGCTCACCATGCCCCGGATGTGGTGCGTAGTGAAATCCAGCGGACGAATGGAGCGAATCTCCATAACACCGCCTGGTGAATTACGCCCATAGAGACTGCCTTGCGGGCCTCGAAGCAACTCTATGCTCTTCACGTCCTGCATGGTCTGGTCATACATGTTCTTGTCCAACAACGGCACACCGTCAACAACCATTCCCAGCACCGGCTCACCCGTCCGGCTACCTATGCCACGGATGTAGATGCTGCTGGTCATAGCCGAACCATAGTCTGGCATGTGGACATTGGGGATGAGCAGAGCCACATCCTTGGGTGTAGTGATATGTGTAGATTCGATGAGGAGACTGTCGATAACGCTCAGTTGCATCTGTTGGCGCGAAGCGGGTTCAACGAGACGCGAAGCCGAAACCTCTACCTCAGGCAATGCCACCGAGTCAGTTACCTCTTCGGTGCCATAGAGCGAAGTGGTAAGCAGGGACAACCATATAAACACCTTTGCACGCATAACCGTAAAAAAACGGTGCAAAGATGCCGCTGTTTTCTTGAAAAAAGATTAAGAAATTCTTAAGAAGCAGCGGAATCCCCATAAATAGGTATGCGGAGCTCGCAGACGGTGCCGTTGATGTCTAATGAAAGCAAGAAACATTGAATGGTCAGTCTGGAACTCAGTCGCAACACGCCAGGCTGCACGCTGGGCAACAGCGCCGTCAGGAAGCCATCCAGCATCTGCCGGAGTGCACCAGGCTCAATCGTTATCTCGTTCACAAACGGCGTCAGGCACAACTGGGGCACCAAGCCCGCCGAAGCAATCTCCACCTCGTGACTGCGCAGCCAGTCACCGAGGAACGAATGTAAGTCGAGTGTATAATGGATGACCTTCCGTTCAAGCCGGAAAACCAGCCCCACGCCGCGAATGGTCTCGATGGGATGCTTGCTGTTCCAACCCAACTTCCGACGGATTGCATTCAGGTGCACGTCTATCGTGCCCGGATCGTACTGGAAACGTGCACCCCAGACATGGTCGAGGATTTCATCACGTGTGCAGACTCTGTTCGGGTGCGATACCAGATAGTCTAACAAACCGAACTCTAATCCTGTCAGTCGGATGATGGTCTCTCCTTTGAGTACGCACCTTTCTTCCCTGTCAATCCCTAGGTTGTCAATAATAGGAATGTACATAAGTTTACGATTTTTGCGCGCAAAAGTAATCATTTTCTCTGAGAATCGTTGCTATTAGTCCTAGAAAGACTCCGCAAAGTGTCATTTATAACATTTATACACAAAAAACAGAGGGCGACGGCTACTTCTATTCTATCACGCGATAAGCCCGAATCTTTAGGCATCAATTTCAAACTATGTAAAATTGAAAGCAGTCCGCCAATGGTTGCTTTCGGGTTTGGATTTTTGCCTTCCGTGACGGGTTGCAAACCAGCGTTTCCTATAAGAAAGTGCCCGCTGCTGGGCGGTTACCTTTTTGGGTTGTCATTCGGAAAAGGGCTTTTTCAGGACGTGCTTACAGTTTCTTGTCAAACGTTGCGTCCGTAACGTAGTGCGTCGTGCCCGTAACGTAGTGCGCTGTAACGATAACGTAGTGCGCTGTGCTCGTAACGCAGTACGCTGTGCGCTCAGACCAAGCAACTGACGGCGCAGAATCAGCTTCTGACAAAATAGAATCAGCTTCTGCGGAAATAGAAGCTGATTCTAATGGAATGAAAGGTTACAATCCGTAAGTCCTCAACGAAAAAGACTCTCTATCGAATGACAACCCAAAAAGGAAACCGCCCAGCAGAAGGCACTTCTATAGTGGAATCGGAGGTACGGAGGTTGTCAGCCGATGCATCCAGCATGATGGTTGGCGACCTTCTCATCTGCATAGTTACAATTCGAAACCATCCTTTTTATTCGCGAACGCGCGCGGGAGATGCCCAATATCTCCATGAAGAATTCTCTCGTTTTGAGTGGGAATTCATGTGAAAACGCTCCAGGCTCAAAGTAGCCCGTTCGTGCCTAAGAGAATCAACATCCCGTAGCCCAGCAGGAACCCCACAAGACCGATAATGAGGCCCGTTTTCATCATCTGCTTCTGCTCAATGAGTCCTGTGGCATGCGCCAGCGCATTCGGCGGAGTGCTGATGGGCAGCAGCATAGCAAGACTTGAGCCAAGCGCCACGCCGATGAGCAACGTGCTCACGCCGCCCAACGGGGCCAGCGTGGCCGAGGCCGACATGCCCGCCAGCGCCAGAATGGGTACGAGCAGGTTGGCTGTAGCCGTGTGGCTGATGAAGTTCGCCATGATGTAACAGAGCAGACCGCTGCCCACAATCATCAGCACGGGGCTCCACGTGTCAAACGGTATGGTCTGCACCAGACGCGCCGCCAGCCCTGAATCCTGCAGCGCCAGCCCAAGTGCAAAACCGCCTGCTACCATCCACAGCACGCTCCAGTTAATTTCCTCCAAATCGCGCCGCGTGATAATGCCCGTGATGCAGAACACCCCCACGGGGAGCATGGCCACGACGTTGGAGTTGACGCCAGTCACCTTGTCAAACATCCACAGCAGGATGGTCACGCCGAAGGTCACGTAGGTCACTATGCTGCGCCAGTCATTCTTCGACTCACCCTCTATGTGCAGCTCAATGGTCTTCTGCGTGAAGGGGAACAGCCTTAGCAACAGCCGCCAGGATATCAGCAGTAACACGATAGCCAGGGGGAACATATAGAGCATCCACTGGCCGAAGCCAATGTTCATGTTCATCCCCGCAGGGTCGTTGAGGAACTTCAGCGCGATGGCGTTGGGCGGCGTGCCGATGGGGGTGCCTATGCCTCCGATGTTCGCCCCGATGGGGATGGCCAATGCCAGTGCTATGCGCCCCTTGCCGTTGGCAGGCAAGTTCTTGAGCACGGGCGAGAGGAACGTCAGCATCATCGCAGCCGTTGCCGTGTTGCTGAGGAACATCGAGAAAAGCCCCGTCACCAGCAGGAAACCCAGCAGCACCGTCTCGCTACGCGTGCCAAAGGGCTTCAGCAGCACGCGCGCCAGCTTTACGTCGAGTCCGCTCTTCGTCGCGGCAATGGCCAGGATGAATCCTCCGATAAACAGCATGATGATGGGGTCGGCAAAGCACGCCAGCAGCCCTTTGTAGCTCAGCAGGTGCCCCAGCGCATCGGGTTCAACGCTTCGCGTGAACAGGCAGAGGCTTGAGTCGCTGCACGTGAACAGCAGAAAAACGATGGACATTACGGACGTCGTCCACGCCGACACGGGCTCCAACACCCACATCAGCGTGGCGAAGCAGAAGATGGCCATCACCCGTTGCTCTACTACCGTGAGCCCCTCGGCACAGAAGCATCTCGAAGGCAAGTTCCAAACCACCAGCGCGCTGACGATGCAGACAGCCAGTTTCACCACGACGCTGTTGTTCTTCAGCGGATTGCGTCTCTCTTTCTTCTTCTGGTGATACGCTTCCACCAGAAAGTAACCAACAAAGTTTTTAAACATTTCCTTATGTATACACTATGCCAGGCACGCCTGGCGGGTTAATACTCAGAAAATGTACACGGGATTATTTATAGCTCGTACTGGCGACAGCCTGCCCACCGGGGGCGACCTCGCTAGTACGGACTTCATTTTGTACCATAGTCCCGTGGTACACAAATCGTTTCGGCATTGGCAGGTCTTCTGACTTTGTCCCTACCCCTGGTGGCGACTTGCCTTCCCGCCCTTTCGGGCAGTGACTTTCTTCGTCGCCTGGGTTTGGCAGGACTTACAGCTACGGGTATAGTCGCAGATTCGCACTGCGTTCCCATCTTAGCCCTACGGACGGGCACTTCCGTGCCGCCGAGGGAACCAAATGCGCTGCAAAAGTACTGACTTTTTCTCATACCGCCAAAGGAAAAACGGCGTTTTTTCGTAGCATGGCCGATGGCATAAGAAAAATAAAAGAAAATAAATACAACACCGGGGGCGCACTCGTGTGTGTGCGCCCCCGGGTGGAATATAGATAAGCAGTTCCGAAAAAAGCTGCTCAGCTCTCAGCTTACTTCACCAACACCTTCTTACCGTTGACAATGTAGAGACCCTTTTCTGGGTTGCTGACGCGACGGCCTGTGAGGTCGAAGGTACCGCTGACGTTACGCAGAGCCTCAGACTCGACGGAAATCTCGTCGATGGAGGTCTTCACGGTGCCGCTCTCCTTGATGTACCACTCGGACTTCGTCGGGTTGTCGTTACCCCACATGCAGATGCTGCCGAAGACACGAGCACCGCTGTCGTGGTAGTGCGGGTGAATCATCCATGTGCCGCCGGCGCTGCCATCGTTGCTGGCGCCCGGATCGGTGTTGAGGATGTTGAACTTCTGGTTGCCGCGGGCGATGAGGGCATACAGACCACCGTTGCTGTCGGTCATGACGTTGTCGCCACCCGTGCTGCCGCTGATGTAGTCCTGCGTGCCGACGTTGAAGAGGCGGAAGTCCTTCTTCTCGTCATCGACGAACTCAAACTGCCATTCGTAGGCGGGGTTGTTGATGGAGAGATAGGTCCAGCCGGGCATGCCGTTGTCGGCATTCGAGAAGAGGGCCATGGGCACGCCGTAGTTCTCCTCGAACTTCGGGAAGGCGTTGATGATGAAGTAGCTCTTACCTTCCTCAGGCATGACGACCTGGAGGCCATCAACAGCAGCGTTGAGGGCGTCGATAGCGGCAAGGATTTCCTCGTCAGTAGCTTCAGCGCCACCCAGCAGTTCCTCGGCCTTGGCCTTGGCAGCGTTGAGGGCGGTGAGGTCCTTCACGCAGCCGATGTCGGAACCGACGGTGTACTCGGTGCCAGCCACAGCGTCGTAGGCCTCCTGCAGCTTGGCGATGGCGGTCTTCTCGGCGATACCACCCGTGACGGTGACGGTGCCGACGCCCTCGGCATTGTTGAAGCTGAGGTAGAAGGTCTCGGTGTGCTGGGTGAAGGTAACGACGGTGGAGAACGCGTCGGCCTTCTCGGCGGTGAACTCAATGGGATCGCCCAGGATGTCGGTCAACGCAAGGCCATCGAAGGCACAAGCCTTGTCGGCCTGCAGCGTCATGACGTCGACGGGCTGATAGAGGTGGTGAGGTTTCTTCTCGAAGCCTTCGCCGGTGAGGATAGCGATGGGCAGCTCTTCCTGCTGACGGATGTACCAGGCAGAAGCGCCGTTGGCATCAGTACCCCACTGGACGATAGGTCCGCAGACGCCATGGATGGAGTAGCCGTCGGGGGCATCGCTGAAGCCCTTGCCACCACCCTGGTCGCCGGCACGCGTGGTAGCAGCACCGCCGTTGTGGTTGCAGGCGTGGATGCCGAGCCAGTTGGTCTCGTCATTCTCGTTCTGCGACCAGAAGTGAACCTGACCGAAGCCAAGGGAACGCATGCGGATAGGAGCGGGTGTGTCGGACAGGCGGATATGCCAGTTGTTACCCCAGATAATCTCGTTGTCGCCTTCGAAGCCGGGCTGCTCGGTAAACAGGCCGATGTACTTGCCGGTCTTGACATTCTTGATGTTGAAGTAGATGTCGTCCTCATCGGGCCCATCAATCTTCTCGAAGGTGAAGTCCTGATATTCGTCTGCCGGGTCGGCATCAGCCCACCAGAGGATGGAATCCTGGAAGACGGTCATGTTCTTCACCTTGCCCTGACCCTTGACGAAGGGTGCCTGGTTGGCGAGCTTGTAGGCCACGCCGGGCTCGGGAAGGATGAAGGTGAAGCCTCCTGCTTCGTCAGCGGCAACGGATGCCTCCTCAAGGGCGATGGTAGCCTCAACCAGTTCCTCATCGGTGGCGTCCTCGTTGTTCAGTACCTCCTTGGCCTTGGAAATCTCGGCCTTCAGAGCGTTGATGGCGGCGAAGTTGCCGCTGTGGAAACCAGGCTCGGAACCTTCGACATACGCCATGGCATCGCTGCCTTCGGCATCGGAGATGGCGTTGGAGAGGTCGGCGCGGGTGTGCGTCATACCAGAAACGACAATCTCAGTCGGCATGTTGGAGATACGGGTGTCGTTGAAGATAACTTCCATGGCGAAGCTGAACTTCTGCAGATCCTCAGGCATGGAGATTTCAAGGGTGTGGTAACCCGTCTCGTTGTTCTTCGAGCTCCAGCGGGAGTGGAAGAAGGTTTCAATATTACCGTCGAGCAGGCCTTCGTAGGAGCCTTCGCTCGGTTCGCGGGCGTTGGAGCTGAAGTCGCCAGCCGACAGGGTGATTTCCTCACCGTCGCCGTCGAAGAGGTAGAACTCCGTCAGGTTGAAGTACGGGCCATCGTTGTAACCCTCGTCGCGCGGACGGTCGTTGTAGATGGTGTGAGTGACGGTGATGACGAGCTTATCGACTGCGTAAGGCAGACCGAACACGGGCGACTCGTAACGGAACACGTTGGGATCCTCACCCGGCGTGCGCCAGCTGGTCTGCTTGTACGGCGTGATGGCGGCATCGTTGGCAAGGCCGCTCTGAGCCGTGCGGAGCAGAGGCTTCGAAGGATCATCGGGATCGGGAACGAGGATAGCGTCGAACGGAAGGACAGGAGCCTTGTTGGCGTTGGCGATACAGGCAGCTGCTTCGCTCTTGATTCTCTCAATCATAGCCACGCCCTCGGCAGCACGGACGGAACCGTCCTCAATGCCGGTGAGGAGTTCCTGTGCATCTTCCAGAAGGGCAGCAAGCTTCTCCTGCTCGGAATAGGGGAACTGCCCCACTTCTTCGCCGTAGCCCGGGTGTTCACCCTCGATGAGCACGTTGGGGTCGCTCTCGGTGATGCTCTCGTAGTCGTTGACGAACTGGTCGAGGGCGTCGATAAGGGTGTAGAGCTCGTCGATTTCCACCTTGTTGATGGTGTTCTCAAACTCGCTCAGGTACTCGCTCAGCGCGTCGGAATCCATAGCACCGGCAGCCAGGTCGGCCTCAGCCTGCTCAGTAGCAGCCCGCAGCTCAGCCACCTGATCAGCAATAAAGTCGCTCCACTCCTTTGCAAGGGTTTCCTTCGCTTTTTCAATCAGCTTGACCAGCTTGTTGTAGTTGTTGATGGAGATGCGGGCCTTGAGGCTGGCGAGACGGACAACCTCCTCGGCAGCCATGCACTCGTCGGCACCTGTGACGTCGGCAGCGGCGTTAACGGCAGCCTGCAGCTCGGCCTTTACAGCCTCAGCCATCGGGTAGCGCATCAGCGTGTCGGCAGCCGAAGCAGCACGGCGGAGGTCCATCTTGTAAGCTTCAGCCAATGCGTCAGCGGGCTCCATGTCGCCGAAGAAGTAGAGGGTGGCGTTGTCCACGCAGATGAACGATGCCGTCGTGCCCTCGTCGGCACCAAAGCCGAACTTCAGCGAGCCGTCAATGACCTGTGCAGCCACGTTGAGCTTCACGGCATGAGCGGCAGGAAGGCTGTCAGCAGCCTCGGGGTCGTTGGTGGCAATGGTAGTCTTCACGTCGTTGGCGAAGATATAGACGCCCTCGACTTCATCCTTCGTGGGGATGTACTTCGTTTTGTTCTCGGCTGTGCCGTGGCTCTGGATGGTAGCAATGGTGAACGCACCAAACACGTACGTACCATTCTCCAAGCCCGTCACAAGCTGCGAGATGGAGTTCTTGCCGACGGGGTTGCCCACGCCGTTAGTCTGACCGCCCCAGATTTCGAGGCAATGGCCCTTGAAGCCCCAGTAGCCCATGCTACCCGGGCTAATGCCCTCGGTGTGGCTTGAGGTCTTCCAAATGAGACCATCAGCATTGTTGTCGGTTGCAAAGGTGACTTCCCAACCTTGGAAACCCTGTTCGGCGTCTCCATTCCAGATTTTGCTAGAAACATCCTTGCCGTCGGCAAATGCCAGCGTCGAGAATGCCATCGCAAACAAGGAAAGCAATGAAACACGTAATACTTTTCTCATGTTTTTTGAATTTAAAGTTGAACAATAAAGTTAATTACTCAAATCAATACCAAAGTAAGCTATTTGATTTTAATTTTCGTTTCCTATTCTTTCGCCTCGGGAGCCTCTGAAGCCTCGGTAGCTGCGGGAGCCTCAGCCGTCTCAGCAGGTGCCTCGGGAGCCGCAGGAGCTGCGGGCTCTTCGGGCTTGTCAAGCGACTTGATTTTCTCCAGGATTTCGTTGGCATCGGCTTTCAGCTTCTCCATCTTACGCTGCATCTCAGCCAGCAAACTACTGCCGCTCTTGCTGGTAGCGGAGAGGAAGCCCAAGTTGTTCTCGTAGGTCTTGAGCTCGTTCTTCACCCGCTCGTAGGTCTGCAGCAGGCGTTCACGCTCGCGGTCCACGGCATTGCCTCCCGTTTCGCTGACGCGCTTGCGGAAGTTGCTGACACGGCGGGCCGATTCGCTAACGTGGAGTTTATCGAACAAGTCATCCACAAGCGAACGGTACTGCTTGTAGAGCTTGTCCTTATCGCGGAAGGGCACATGGCCGATGGAGTTCCAGTCGGCTACAAGTCCACGCAGCTTGTCGCTGAAGTCGTCGCTCATGTCCTGTACGCCCTCCTCAAGCTGGTCGCTGAGTCCCTTCAGCGCAGCCACGATGTCCTTCTTCGCAGCCAGGTTCTTGTGCTCCTCGCTACGTTGCGAGCTGGTGGCGCTGTTGCGCTTGGAGAAGAAGTCATCGCAGGCTGACATGAATCGCTTCCAGACGGCGTCGGACTGCTTCTTGGGCACGGCTCCGATGGAGCGCCACTCCTTCTGCAGGGCCGACAGCTTCTCGGCAGTTGCTTTCCAGTCGGTGCTGTCCTTCAGGGCCTCGGCCTGCTCGCAGAGGGCGATTTTCTTTTCGAGGTTCGACGAGAGGTTCTCCTTGGTGCTCTTAAAGAAAGCAGCCTTCTTGGTGAAAAACACGTCGCACGCAGCACGGAAGCGATCGAACACCTTCTGGTTCTGCTTCTTGGGAGCAAAGCCTAATGATTTCCATTTGGCCTGCAGCGCCAGCACCTCCTGCGTCTTATCGTTCCACTTGGCGTAAGAGGTAAGTTCGTCGAAATTGATTGCCTCCATGATTTCGCAAATGGCAATCTTTTGCTCAAGGTTCTCCTTCTCGGTCTTCTTGATTTCCTCGAAGTACTGCTGATAACGGCGGTTGATTACCGTGGAAGCTTCCTTGAAACGCTCCCAGATGCCCTCGCGGAGGTCTTTGGCCACAGGGCCAGCCTCGCGGAACTCCTGATGGAGCTTCTGCAGCTGGCGGAATGCGACAACCACATCGGGCTCGTCAGCCAGCTTCTCGGCCTGCTCGCAGAGCTGTGTCTTCACTTCGAGGTTCTTCTTGAAGTCGTAGTCGCGGAACATATTGTTCAGCTTGCGGATGTCGTAGAACTTCTCGGTGTAGCTCTGGTAGGTCTTCCAGAGTTCGGAAGCCTTTTCGGGCGGGACGTCCTTTATCTCGCGCCACTCCTGCTGAATGGCCTGGAAATCATCGTACGACACGGGTACCGTGTCGGCATTATCTATCATCGTCTTCAGGCGTTCGAGAATAGCCTCCTTGCGCAGCAGGTTCTGCTCGCGGATGCGGTCGAGTTCCTTCTGAGCCTCAGCACGTTTCTCGCGAATCGTTGCCATCACCGTCTTGAACTCCTCCTCCTCGGCCACCAACTCGGGGCAGCGGTCGGCAAGCACGAATGCATCAGCATCGTTGCCGGCAGCTACGAAAGCCTCCTTCATCTCGCCGATAGCGGCGTTGTGCCAGCGATAGAAGGTCTGCTTGAGGTGCTCAAGCTCTTCGCGGGCAAGGCTGACGCCAAAGTTGGGCAGCGCCTTCAGCTGAGCAATCACATCAGCACACGTAGCCAGCGAGGGGGACTCGGCAGGCTCTTCGGGCGCAGGCTCTGCAGGGGCTTCAGCGGCAGGCGCAGGCTCCTCTGCAACAACAGCAGGCCCTTCTGCAACAGCAACAGGCTCTTCTACGACAGCGGCAGGCTCTTCCACGGGAGCTTCAGCCACAGGCTCTTCGGCTACGGGCTCAGCAGCGGGTTCGGGGTTAACGACTTGAGGTTCTTCGGCAGGAGCCTGAACAGGCTCTTCTACGGGAGTCTGCTCGGCCTCTTTCTCTTCAGGTATAGCGACAAATTCTTCGCCTTTCACGATTTCTTCTTCCATAGGAATAACACAATTAAAATGGGTGCGCACCAATACGCCACGCAAATAAACGGATATTTTTTGAAATGAGCAACTATTTCGCCGTTTTTTTGCGAAATTCCACCAAAAGTAAGGGGATTTGGGCACAAGCCGGCCCTATTTCCTACATTTTTCAGCCCATCAGCATCAGCGTCACTCCCATATAAATGAGCATGCCGATGATATCGTTCGTCACCGAAATAAAGGGACCGGTGGCAATGGCAGGGTCTATCTTGAGTTTCTCAAACGTCATGGGGACAAATGTGCCGAAAAGCGAGGCTACCAGTATAACCAACCCAAGGCTGATGGAGACGCTGCCCGTTACCAGCATGGGCTGACTGCCGAAGAAGTAGTTGTAGGCGAAGACCAACGCGCTGATAACAATGGCATTGAATACTGCCACCAGGCCCTCTTTAAGTACCTGTTTCAGCATGTTACCCACTTTCAGAGAGTTGTTTGCCAGGCCCTGTACGACGATAGCCGACGACTGCGTACCGACGTTACCTGCCGTACCGCCGATAAGCGGAATGAAAAGCGCCATCTCAGGATGGGCGACGAAAATCTGGTCGAATTTGCCAAGGATAATGGATGTGCCGATACCTCCTACCATGCCGATGAGCAGCCAGGGGATGCGGGCACGTGTTTGTTTCCATACCGTATCCGCCGACTCGACGTCCTCGGTAATACCGGAGGCCAGCTGATAGTCGCGTTCCGACTGTTCGCGCACCTCATCCATGACGTCGTCGACGGTAATCTGTCCCACCAGACGTCCGATGCTGTCCACAACAGGCACAGCCACCAGGTTGTACTTCTCAATCATCTGCACCACCTCGTCAATGGGTGTATCGACGTGGCAGGAAATGAGGTCCTTGTCCATCACGTGCTTCACCTTGGAGATGCTGGGGCTAGTGATCATCTTTTTCAGCGGGAAAAAGCCCTGCAAACGCTCCTCATCGTCAACGACATAGACGTAGTAGATATCGTCCATGTCCTCAGCCTGCTGACGCATCTCGCGCAAGCATTCAGGCATGGACCAGTTCTCGTTGACGACAATCATCTCCGTACCCATCAAACCGCCGGCGGTGTTTTCGTCGTACTGCAAGAGGTCCACGATGTCGCCCGCCTGCTCGATGTCTTCGATGTGTGAGAGCACCTCTTCCTGTTTCTCCTCGTCGAGGTCTCGGATGATATCGACGGCATCGTCGGTATCCATAGCGTCGATGAACTTGCGGGCAATGGTCTCCGAGGGGAGGTCGTCAAGCAGTTCTGCACGCTCCTCCTCGTCCATCTCCACGAGTGCCTCGGCAGCCGTCTCGTTATCAAGCAGGTGATAGACGTAACGGGCATCCTCACTATCCAGTTCCTCCGCTAGCTCGGCAATGTCGGCCGGGTGCATCTCGGCCAACGTGAGCTTCAGCTCATCGGCATTGCGGGCCTCAATGAGCGCTTTCACCTCGCGGATGAACTCATTATCAAACTCTCTATGTTCCTTCAACACCTTAGTATGTTTTTACGGTTAGACGATTTTCGCTATTCACTCTTTGCTATCCAGAAACGCCTTTACGTCGTTTGTCAGCTGGATGAATTCTCCTACGGAGAGTTGTTCGGGCCGTCGATTGAACAGTGGGTCGGCAAGCAGCGGACAATCCACACCCACAATGGGTTTTATGCCGTTTCGGAGGGTTTTACGTCGTTGGTTGAAGGTAGTCTTCACGATGCTACGGAAGAGAGCCTCATCGCAACCCAATTCGGTGGTGTCGTTCCGCTTCATGCTGATGACGGCACTCTTCACCTTCGGCGGAGGATTGAAGACGTGCTCGTCCACCGTGAACAGGTATTCCACGTCATACCATGCCTGAACAAGGATGGAGAGGATACCATAGGTTTTGCTCCCCGGTCCGGCTGCCAGACGCTGCGCCACCTCGCGCTGAATCATGCCCGTGCAGGCAGGGATACGGTCGCGGTTGTCGAGCATCTTGAAAAATATCTGGCTGGAGATATTATAAGGATAATTGCCGGTGAGCACGAAGGGACGCCCGTCGAAAAGCCTGTCGAGGTGCATCTTCAGGAAGTCGTCTTCCACGATACACTCCTCCAGTTCAGGATAGGTCATACGGAGGTAGCGGACCGACTCGTCGTCAATCTCCACAACCTTCAGCTCGCGCTGCTTGGGAACAAGGAACTGGGTGAGCACACCCATCCCCGGGCCTACCTCAAGAATGGGATATTCCGGGAAGCGGTCGACAGTATCTGCTATGGCTTTCGCAATGGAAAGATCCTTCAGGAAGTGCTGTCCCAGCGATTTCTTTGGATTTACTGGCTTCATTCCGTTGGTTACCTATACCGTCGTCCATGGGGGTTAAACAAAAAAAAAGAAATTTATTTTGATTTTCTCTCAGCTCTCATTATCTTTGCACGGCGCAAAAGTAGTGCAAGCCGAACGAAAAAACAAATTTATTTGAGGAAAAGTTGAAAGACGCGCTGAAAAAAACTGCCCGCTGGCTGGTTCCGCTGATTATCGCAGCTGCCATCCTTATATATATGTACCACGACTTCGACTTCCGTACAGTCTGGCAAATCCTGACGGAGGAGACCAACGTGTGGTGGCTGTTCGTATCGCTCATCCCCATTCTGGTAAGCCACATCCTACGTGGCGTGCGCTGGCTGCTGACGCTGGAGCCCATCGGGTACCGTCCACGCACCATCAACAGTATCCTCTCCATCTACGTGGCCTACGCCTCCAACATCGTCATCCCCCGCGTGGGTGAGATTTCGCGTTGCGGCGTGCTGGCGAAGTACGACGGTATCCCCTTCAGCAAGTCGCTGGGAACGCTGGTGGCCGAGCGTATCGTCGATTTCATCATCGCCTTCTCGTTCTGCAGCATCATGCTCATCTTCCAGTTCGACAAGCTCTATGCCTTCTTCGACAAGACGGGCACGGGCGAAGGCGGCGTGGTGCAGATTTTCAAGAATCCCTGGTTCTACGTGGTGCTGGCGCTCATCGCGGGCGTCATCATCCTCTCGTGGAGGCTCATCCATCGCAGCAAGAACAAGACGGCCGGCAGCGTGGCTCGCACACTCGACAACTTCGTCGAAGGCTTTGTGTCGCTCAAGAACGTCAAGCGGCTCTGGCTCTTCGTCCTCTACACGGTGCTCATCTGGCTGTGCTACTACCTGGAATTCCACCTCTGCTTCTACTGCTTCCCGTTCACCGAGACGCTCGGCCCTGCAGCAGGAGCTGTCATCTTTGCTGCCATCAGCGTGGCCATCATCATTCCCACCCCTAACGGCGCCGGTCCCTGGCACTTCGTCGTCATCACCCTGCTGGGCATGTACGGCGTGCTGGAAGCACAGGCCGGCTCCTTCGCTCTCATCGTACACACCTTCCAGACCGTGTTTGTCCTGCTCTTCGGACTGACGGCCTGGATCCTATTACAAATCATAAACCGAAAAACATCATGAAGATTGAACAACTCACTCCCGTTGCTGTGTGGAAGAACTTCCATGCATTGACCCAAGTTCCCCGTCCCTCGGGCCACCTCGAAAAGATTCAGGCCTTCCTGCTCCAGTGGGGCAAAGATGCTGGCATTGAGACCTGGCAAGACGAGGCTGGGAACATCCTCATGCGCAAGCCCGCCACAGCCGGACTGGAAGGGCGCAAAGGTCTGGTGCTGCAGGCTCACATGGACATGGTGCCGCAGAAGACGGCTGACAGCCCTCACGACTTCCTCACCGACCCCATCCCCGCCTACATCGATGGTGACTGGGTGAAGACGCACGGCACCACGCTGGGTGCCGACGACGGCATGGGCGTCGCAGCCATCATGGCCATCATGGAGGACAAGACGCTGAAGCACGGCCCGCTGGAAGCCCTCATCACGGCTGACGAGGAAACGGGTATGTTTGGTGCCTTCGGCCTGAAGCCCGGCGAACTGCAGGGCAAGGTGCTCCTCAACCTCGACAGCGAGACCGAGGGCGAGCTCTATATCGGCTGCGCAGGAGGCGTCGATGTTACTGCCACCATGCAGTACCTCGAGATTGAGCCGCTTGATAACCGCAAGGCCTACAAGGTAACCCTCAGCGGACTGCGTGGCGGACACAGCGGACTGGAGATTTGCGAAGGCCGTGCCAACGCCAACAAACTCATGGGGCGCTTCATGCGCGAGGCCGTTCTCCGCTTCAACGCCGGACTGGCTGAATGGAAGGGCGGCAACATGCGTAACGCCATCCCGCGCGACGCCCACGTCATCATCACCGTTCCCGTCCGCGCCAAGAGCAAACTGCTGAAGCTGGCCGAGGAGTGCCAGACACTCTGGAACGACGAGTTCGCCACCATCGAGAGCGGCATCACCCTCACCGTCGAGCCCGCTACGATGCCCGAGAGCGAAGCCCCTGAGGAGATCCGCGACAACCTCATCAACGCCATCCTCGCCTGCCAGGACGGTGTCATGCGCTACATCCCCACCATCCCCGACACCGTCGAGACCTCGTCCAATTTCTCCATCGTCGAGATTGGCGAGGGCGAAGCCACGTTCAGCCTCCTCGTGCGCAGCTCCAACGACAGCATGAAGATGTACCAGGCCATCAGCATCAAGAGCTGCTTTGACATGGCTGGCATGAAGGTGAAGTTCAGCGGCTCCTACAGCGGCTGGCAGCCCAATGTGGACAGTCCCCTGCTGGCAGCCATGAAGAAAGCCTACCGCGACCTCTTCGGCACGGATGCAAAGGTCATGGTCGTCCACGCCGGCCTGGAGTGCGGCATCATCGGCGCCGCCAACGAAGGCATGGACATGATTTCCTTCGGCCCCACGCTCTTGAGCCCTCACAGCCCCGACGAGCGCGTCTTCATCCCCTCCATTCCCAAGTTCTACGACCTCATCCGCCACGTTGTCGAGGAGGGAGTGAAGTAATCGACAGATTTAAGACCAACCATTAGAAATCAAGGGTTAGAGCCAGCATGCTTCGCTCTCTGACCCTTGACTTTTTCAAAAGCTATCCTCATGAACAGAATCCGACAAATCCTCTTCGTTGCAGCATGTCTCATGCTGACGATGCCTGCCACGCTCCTCAGCCAGCCCGCCGAAGTATCGTGGGACCGCCATAGCCTCATCATCGGGGGACGACGTGTGTGCCCCGTCATGGGCGAGGTGCACTACTCGCGCATCCCCGCTCCGGAATGGCGGCAGGAGATACGTAAGATGCGCGCGGGGGGCGTCACCCTCATCGCCTGCTACGTCTTCTGGAACCACATCGAGGAGCTGGAGAACCAGTTCGACTGGAGCGGACAGCGCAACCTCCGCGCCTTCCTCACCCTCTGCAAGGAGGAGGAGATGCCCGTGGTGCTGCGCATGGGCCCGTTCTGCCACGGCGAGGTGCGCAACGGGGGATTCCCCGACTGGCTCGTCGCCTCGGGCTGCCGGCTGCGGAGCGAGGACCCCGTGTTCCTGGGCTACGTCGAGCGGCTCTACCGTCAGATTTTCACACAGGTGCAGGGGTTGCAATGGAAGGACGGAGGCCCCGTCATCGCCGCGCAGTTCGACAACGAATATCGCGGACACGGCTCGTACCTGCTGGCGCTCAAGCGCATCGCCACGGGCATCGGCTTCGACCTCCCCTTCTACACCCGCACGGGCTGGCCCGAGCTGGCAACACCCGTCCCCTTCGGCGAGATGATTCCCCTCTATGGCGACTATGCCGACGGCTTCTGGGACCGCTCCATCAAGGAGGGTGCCGGCGCCTACTACAAGGCGTTCAACTTCCACGCCCAGCGCAGTAGCGAGGCCATCGCCAGCGAGCAGCTCAGCCCCAATGAGGGTCAACAGGCGGGCGGGTCCACTAGTCAACCGGCCTATCCCTACTTCACCTGCGAGCTGGGCGGGGGCATGATGCAGAGCTATCACCGGCGCATCCGCACCTACCCCCAGGATGCCTACGCCATGGCCGTCGTGAAGCTCGGCAGCGGCTCCAACCTGCTCGGCTACTACATGTACCACGGCGGAACCAATCCCGAGGGGAAGCTCGGCTACCTCAACGAAACCCAGCGCTGCCTCTACACCAACTACAACGACCTGCCCGTGCTGAACTACGACTTCCAGGCACCCCTCGGCGAGTTCGGACAAGTGAACCCGCATTTCTACCTGCTGCGCAAGCTCCACCTCTTCATGCACGACTGTGGCGAGCTGCTGGCCCCCATGGAGGCGGTATTCCCCTGCGAGCAGGATGTCCGTCAGGCCGACGACTCGTTCCTGCGCTGGAGCTACCGTACGGACGGCACCTCGGCCTTTGTCTTTGTGAACAACTACGAGCGTTTTGCCCCTCTCTCCGCCAAGCCGGGCGTGCAGTTCGACGTCTGCGGCATCACCTTCCCGCGTAAACCCATCACCATCCCCGCCGGCACCTGCTGCATCTTCCCTGTGAACGTCTGCGGCATCCGCTACGCCACGGCCCAGCTCGTTGCCTGCCGCGACGGAAATATCTATCTGGAACAACTCCCCGGCATCCCCACGGAGATTGCCTTGCAGGACGGCCGTGTGCTGCAGGGCGTCAAGGCACGGGGCATGGCGAAGCCCGTCTATAAGAACATCTATCTTGTCAGCTCCGACGAAGCCGGACGGCTGTTCCTGGACGAAGACAAGGGCGCTCCGTCGGAAATAAAGTCTGAATTTGCATCGGAAAGCCTGCCGTTTGAGAAGCTACGCTCCGCAGGCACACCCCGCACCATCACTATGGGCGCCCGAGGTGCTGCCGAAGAGCCTGTCGATGCCGACTTCGAGGCGGCTGCCGTCTATCGCATCCCCGTTCCTGCCGGGCGCGACGGCCTGCTCAGCATCCACTATCGTGGCGATGTGGCGCGTCTCTATGCCGTCTGCGGCGAGGGCGAAGCACAGACAGTCCGTTTTGTGGCCGACAACTTCTACAACGGTCTGCCCCTGCTTTACGGCCTCTGGCGCCTGCCTGCCGATGTTCATCATCTTGAGCTGCGCATCCTTCCCCTACAGGAGGACATGCCCGTCTATTTCCCTCGCGAGGCCGACATCACTCCCGGCGAAGCCCTCATCAACGTCAAGGTTAACCGTTAACCCCTAACCGCTAACCGTTCTTCTCACCTTGCCACTTCCGTGAACTCGGGCTTGGCATCGAGGGCGTTGCCCTTGGTGACGTAGATGACCACGTTGGCCTCCTCGCCGTTCATGCCACGGCTCTTGGCGATGAACTTGTAGTCCGTGCCGTCGGGCGTCGTGCGCTTGCCCACGGTAACAGGCGTGCCCAGCGGGAACTGGTAGCTTGAGCAGGCGGCGTCGAACAGCAGCGAATCCTCCTCCGTCACGGGCTGCTGGGCTGAGTAGTCGGGCAGTTTTTCCACCGTGCCCTCCACGTATCCGTTTTCCTTCAGGAAGCGGTCCAGCTCCTTGCCTGCAGCAGCCACGCGTGCGGCACGCACGCCGTAGCCCTTCTGGATGGTAGCCTTGGGTAGCGCCTTCTTGAGCGCTTCGACGGACGAGCCCAACCCTCCGCTGCCGAAGGTGCAGAACGGCACGATGGTCTTCCCCTCGAAGTCGTTCTCCTTCACGAGCGTCGCAATCGGCATGGCATACGTGCCGAACCAGATGGGATAGCCCAGATAAATGACGTCGTACTTGGCAAGCTTCGCCTTCAGGGGCTTCAGGGCAGGCGTCTCGCCGCTCCGCATCTCACGCCCTCCGCGCTCGATGGTTTCCTGGAAGTTACCCGTGTAGGGCACCTCAGCCTCGATTTTCTCAATGTCGGCACCCAGCTGTTTCTGCAGCTCCTGAGCCACAGCTTCCGTCGTACCCGTCTCTGAGTAGTAGAGCACCAATGCCTTTTCCGTTTTCGTTGTGCAGCCCGTGGCCAACAGCGCCACGGCAGCAAGCGATAATAAAATCTTTGTCATAAAAAAAATATATTAAAGAAACTTTTTATCTCCTATTCTTCCCGAACAAATCGGAATGAGTGCCTGTATTCAGCATCACAAGGATTAGCTCACGCTCGCGTTGCTCCCATATCAAAAGCCAATCTGGTTGGATATGGCACTCCCATTGCCCTTGACGCTCCCCTGTTAATTTGTGAACACGATACTTTTCTTCAAGCGTCTCACCATCTAATAGTTTGGCGATAACCGCCCATAATTCTCCCATTGGAAGGCCACGCCTCTTACACAATTTCAGGTTCTGCTTGAACTCCCCCGTGACACGCAGTTCGAACTTCGTCGTCATCCTTCTATCTCCCTTACCAGATCGTCCAGGCTGTTGTATGTAAAGACACGTCCCTTGTCAAGGTCGCGCAACGAACGTTGATAGGATGTTAGACGACGGCGGGGTGTAGTGATTTTCGTTACACCTTTCACCATACTGATGGCCTTCTTGATGTCCTTCAGATTCGAAGTATCCTCCACTTCTACTAACAGTTGCCTCGGGGTAGGCCTTGCTGAAACGTTTCCCATTTTTATATATTTTAGACTATTATTGCGCACAAAGATACGATGTTTTCTCATAAACTGCAAAGGAATTGATAAAAAAGCGTCTATTTCCTCCCATGAATTTGTGGTTAATTCATGGTAATTCGCGTTAAAGATAAAAATTCGTTTCATTCGGCTCATTCGCCGTTCTTTCCCAAACGCATGAGTTTTTTGTCGGCGAATTGTACGAATTGTTCGTATTATTACCCAACATTTCATGAAAATTAGAGATAAAAGGCGCTTTTCCACACTTAATGACCCCCAAAAAGCCCGTTTTGGTGTAGGAAGGTGTAGGAAAGTGTAGGAAAAATCGCCTTCCTACACCCACAATGGTTTATGCGTCAGCGGAATAAGCCCATTGGTGTAGGAATGTAGCAATTTTTCATGTTTTTATGGAGAGAGTTTCATCGTTTGACGGCAATTTCTGCGCGTAGTGCGATGTTTATAAACAGCGCCCCTGTTTATATAAACACGGCCCCTGTTTATATAAACGCGGCCCGTGTTTATAAATAGTTGCTTGGGCTGCGGATTTATTCCCTTGGGCTGTGCTGCCAGATGCTTGGGCTGGCAAATTAGCCCACTGGGCTGTGAGAATAATTGCTTGGAATATCATCAAAATAACATCGGAAATAGGGGTTTTGCTGCCTTTCGAGGCCTAAAAAAGCAGGATTTGGACGCATTTTGTGCCTCATTTGCGTTTCAATATAGCCGGAGCAGTCAGTTTTGTGATGACGTATATCGTTGTCTGATTGCTTTTTAGATGAAACGAATCGTGGCCAGGCATGTCAATTACAGTTATTACAGTTAATTTTTAAAGGGTATCATTCTCGCTTCCCCTCCTTATTTTATATTATAATATATTTATTATTAATTAGTTATATAGTATTATAGAGGAGAATTGAGAAAACA
>JAEEGL014044469.1_pt1 | contig 47059 bp, 41 predicted proteins | sample 9134231 | NCBI WGS metagenome assembly JAEEGL01 (sample SAMN16246548, study PRJNA631951) | gut metagenome | biome: gut microbiome; feature: rumen; material: fiber-attached | host: Bos | place: Iran: Karaj | collected 2018-10
AAAGCTGAAGTGGATGATATCGACCACTTGAGCAACCGTCGTATCCGTACCGTCGGTGAGCAACTGTACGCCCAATTCGGTGTCGGCCTCAACCGTATGGCTCGCACCATCCGCGAGCGTATGAACGTCCGCGACAACGAGGTGTTCACCCCGATGGACTTGATCAACGCCAAGACTTTGTCATCGGTGATCAATTCGTTCTTCGGAACCAACCAGCTGTCGCAGTTCATGGATCAGACGAACCCGCTGTCAGAGGTGACACACAAGCGCCGTATCTCCGCTTTGGGTCCTGGCGGTCTGTCGCGTGAGCGCGCCGGCTTCGAGGTCCGTGACGTACACTACACCCACTATGGTCGTCTGTGTACCATCGAGACCCCTGAAGGCCCCAATATCGGCTTGATCTCCTCACTTTGTGTGTTCGCTAAGATCAACAGCCTCGGATTCATCGAGACGCCTTACCGCGAGGTGAAAGACGGTGCTGTCGATTTCAGCCAGCCGCCGGTTTATCTCACTGCCGAAGAGGAAGAGAACAAGATTATCGCCCAGGCTATCACGCCGATGGACGACAACGGTCATTTCACCGAAGATTTTATCAAGGCTCGTTATGTTGCTGATTATCCTATCGTTACTCCTGATGAGATTCAGCTGATTGATGTCGGCCCCAACCAAATCGCTTCCATCGCAGCTTCCTTGATTCCGTTCTTGGAGCACGATGACGCTAACCGCGCTTTGATGGGATCGAACATGATGCGTCAGGCTGTGCCTTTGATGAACCCCGAAGCCCCAATCGTCGGAACTGGTATTGAACGCTATGTTGCCAAGGATTCTCGCGTTCTGATTACCGCCGAAGGTGAGGGTGAAGTGGTTTATGTGGATTCCACCAAAATCACCATCAAGTACGACCGTACCGACGAGGAACGCTTGGTCAGCATGGATGACGATTACAAGACCTACCGCTTGACCAAATATGCCAGAACCAACCAGAACGCCAGCATCAACATCAAGCCTACGGTGCGCCGTGGACAACGTGTTCACAAAGGTGATGTCATCACCCAGGGTTATGGCACTCAAAACGGTGACCTCGCCCTCGGACGTAACCTCAAAGTCGCTTTCATGCCTTGGAAGGGTTACAACTACGAGGATGCCATCGTGATCTCGGAACGTATCGTCAAGGAAGACTTGTTCACTTCTGTCCATGTTGAGGAGTTCACCCTTGAGGTGCGCGACACCAAACGCGGTCTCGAGGAATTGACCAACGACATCCCGAATGTCAGCGCTGATGCCACCAAGGATTTGGACGAGCATGGCTTGATCCGTGTGGGTGCTGAGGTCAACGAAGGTGACATCCTCATCGGTAAGATTACGCCTAAAGGCGAGAGCGATCCTACTCCAGAGGAGAAGCTGCTCCGCGCCATCTTCGGCGACAAAGCCGGCGATGTCAAGAACGCATCTCTGAAGGCAGGTCCTTCGATGAAGGGTGTGGTGATTGGCAAACGCCTGTTCTCAAGGTTGCAGAAAGACCGCAAGTCAAGAGCCAAGGATAAAGAGGATATCGCAAGAATCGATGCCGCTGCCAAGGTTGAGCTTGATGACTTGAAGAAAAAACTCGTCGAAAAACTGATGATCATCCTCAACGGAATGACTTCCGCCGGCGTGTATAACAACTTTAAGGAACAGCTCATTCCAAAGCGCGTGAAGTTTGCCCAAAAGACTTTGATGGATCTTGATTACACTGTCGTGAATCCGCACAAGTGGACCAGCGATGAGAAGAAGAACGAGATGGTTGCCACATTGATTGACAACTATTCTGTCAAGTTTAAGGAGGTCCAAGGTAAATTCAACCGTGAGAAGTACGTGGCCAGTGTTGGTGACGAGCTGCCGAACGGCATCATCCAAATGGCTAAGGTCTATGTCGCCAAAAAGCGTAAGCTGATGATTGGTGATAAGATGGCTGGTCGCCACGGCAACAAAGGTATCGTTTCGCGTATCGTCCGTGCTGAGGATATGCCATTCCTCGCTGACGGCACTCCGGTGGATATCGTTTTGAACCCCTTGGGTGTGCCTTCACGTATGAACTTGGGCCAGATTTACGAGACTGTGCTCGGTTGGGCAGGTCACGAACTTGGTTTGAAGTTCGCCACCCCGATCTTTGATGGCGCTTCTCTCGATCAAATCAACGAGCTGATGGAGAAGGCCGGTCTTCCTAAGAACGGTCGTGTCCAGCTTTACGACGGTGAGACGGGTGAGCCTTTTGACCAGCCTGCCACTGTGGGTTACATCTACATGCTGAAACTGCATCACATGGTTGATGACAAGATGCATGCCCGTTCCATTGGACCATATTCACTGATCACCCAGCAGCCTCTCGGCGGTAAAGCCCAGTTCGGCGGCCAGCGTTTCGGTGAAATGGAGGTCTGGGCTCTTGAAGCCTTCGGCGCAAGCAACGTGCTTCAGGAGATCCTCACCGTCAAGTCCGACGATGTGGTGGGTCGTGCCAAGGCATACGAGGCCATCGTCAAGGGCGACAATATGCCGATCCCAGGTACTCCTGAGTCATTCAATGTCTTGATCCACGAGCTTCGCGGACTTGGCCTTGAAATCACCTTTAAGGATAAAGATGGAAATGTGTTGAATTAATTATAGGAATAATATATGGTCAATAACACAATCAATAGCAACTTTGCCAGCATTACGGTCAGTCTCGCATCGCCGGAATCCATCCTTGCCCGTTCACACGGCGAGGTGCTGAAGCCGGAAACGATCAACTACCGTACCTATAAGCCTGAACGTGACGGTTTGTTCTGTGAGCGCATCTTCGGTCCTGTGAAAGACTGGGAATGCCATTGCGGAAAGTACAAGCGCATCCGCTATAGAGGCACCATCTGTGACCATTGCGGTGTCGAGGTGACTGAGAAGAAGGTCCGCCGCGAGCGCATGGGTCATATCCAACTGGTGGTTCCAGTGGCTCATATCTGGTATTTCCGCTCCCTGCCGAACAAGATTGGTGCTTTGTTGGGCATCCCCTCCAAGAAACTGGATTCGATCATCTACTACGAACGTTATGTGGTGATTCAAGCTGGTGCTCTTGAAGGTGCTGAGATTCCTAAGGACACCGAAGGCCGTAAAGTCCAAAAGATGGAATTCCTCACTGAAGAGGAATATCTTGACTTGCTGGAGACATTGCCCATCGAGAATCAATATCTCCCCGATGATGACCCGAACAAGTTCATCGCCAAGATGGGTGCTGAGGCCGTTTATGACCTCCTCTCGCGTCTGGATCTTGACAAAGAGTCGTACATGCTTCGCGACAAAGCCAACTCGGAGACCGCTCAGCAGCGTAAGCAGGAAGCCTTGAAACGCCTTCAGGTGTTTGAGTCCTTCCGTGAAGCTAACAAACACATGGAGAACCGCCCTGAATGGATGATCGTGAAGGTTGTCCCCGTTATTCCTCCGGAGCTGAGACCTCTCGTCCCGTTGGACGGCGGACGTTTCGCCACCTCTGACCTCAACGACCTCTATCGCCGTGTCATCATCCGTAATAACCGTCTGAAACGACTCATCGAAATCAACGCCCCTGACGTGATCATGCGTAATGAGAAACGTATGCTTCAGGAGGCTGTGGATTCGTTGTTCGACAACTCGCGTAAGTCAAGCGCCGTCAAGACTGACTCTAACCGTCCGCTGAAATCATTGAGCGACAGCTTGAAAGGTAAGCAGGGACGCTTCCGTCAGAACTTGCTGGGTAAACGTGTTGACTACTCTGGTCGTTCCGTTATCGTGGTCGGTCCGGATTTGAACATGAACGAATGCGGTCTGCCGAAAGACATGGCTGCCGAGCTCTTCAAGCCTTTTGTCATCCGTAAGATGATTGAACGTGGCATCGTGAAGACAGTGAAGTCGGCCAAAAAAATCGTGGATCGCAAGGAACCTGTCGTTTGGGACATTCTGGAGAACATCCTGAAAGGTCACCCGATCTTGCTAAACCGTGCTCCTACACTGCACCGTCTGGGTATCCAAGCCTTCCAGCCTAAGTTGGTGGAAGGTAAGGCTATCCGTCTGCACCCCTTGGTGTGTACGGCATTCAACGCTGACTTCGACGGTGACCAGATGGCTGTCCACGTACCGTTGGGTAATGCCGCCGTGCTGGAAGCCCAAATACTGATGCTTGCCTCACACAACATCTTGAATCCTTCCAACGGTGCGCCTATCACCCTGCCTTCACAGGACATGGTTTTGGGTCTGTATTACATCACCAAGCCTCGTAAGAGCACGCCTGACCACATTGTGAAAGGCGAGGGAATGTCGTTCTACTCACCCGAAGAAGTCATCATTGCCCATAACGAAAAGCGTGTCGATATGCACGCCATCATCAACTGCCGTGTCAAAGTGCGTGAGAATGGCGAGATCGTCACTCGTAAGATTGAAACCACTGTCGGTCGTGTCATCTTCAATCAGGTGGTGCCCGATGGCTATGGTTACATCAACCAACTGTTGACCAAGAAATCGTTCCGTGGCATCGTCGGCGAGATGGTTCGTCTGCTCGGTACTGCCGTGACTACCAAGTTCTTGGATGACATCAAGAACATGGGTTATTACATGGCTTACAAAGGCGGCCTCTCGTTCAACCTCGGCAACGTTTTGGTGCCGGCGGCAAAGGAGACCTTGATCAACGATGCCAATGCCAAGGCTGCTGAAATCCGTGAATACGAGAAAATGGGCTTCATGGGTCCTAACGAGCGTTATAACCAAATCGTTGACCTTTGGACCGATGTCAATACCAAGCTGACCAAGGAAGTGATGGATCTGCTGTCATCAGATGACCAGGGCTTCAACCCGGTGTATATGATGCTGCACTCCGGCGCTCGTGGTTCTGAGGCTCAGGTGTCACAGCTCTGTGGCATGAGAGGCCTGATGGCCAAGCCTATGAAGGCTGGTTCTGGAGGCGCTGAAATCATCGAGAACCCGATTCTTTCGAACTTCCAGGAAGGACTTTCTGTGTTGGAGTACTTCATCTCCACTCACGGTGCTCGTAAGGGTTTGGCTGATACCGCTTTGAAGACCGCTGACGCTGGTTATCTTACCCGTCGTCTCGTTGACGTCGCCCACGATGTCATCATCACCTGCAAGGACTGCGGTACCCTCCGTGGCCTGACCGTCTCGCGCGGTGAGGAAATCAAAGAAAAGGGCAAACATTCCCTGCTGTACGACCGCATCCTCGGTCGTGTGGCTTTGCACGACATCTTCAGCCCCGTCACTGGTGAATTGATCATTGCCGGTGGAGAGGAAATCAATGAAGAGTTGGCGGAAGCCATCGATGAGTCACCATTGGAGAGCGTTGAGATTCGTTCCGTGTTGACTTGCGAAGCAAAGCATGGCGTGTGCGCCAACTGCTATGGACGTAACCTCGCTTCTGGCAAGCTGGTTCAGAAAGGTGAGGCTGTGGGTGTCATCGCCGCACAGTCCATCGGTGAACCTGGTACCCAGTTGACTCTGCGTACCTTCCACCAAGGTGGTAAAGCATCGAAGGGTGTGGTGGTCAATAGCACCGAAGCCAAGTACGATGGTGTCCTTGAAATCGAAGAACTCCGTTCAGTGGATGCCGAACGCGACGGCGTGAAATGCCAGATCGTCATTGGCCGTTCAGCTGAAATGAAGCTTCACGACAAGAACACTGGTGTCGTCTTGATGACTGTCAACATTCCTTACGGTGCCAAACTGTATTTCAGTGATGGTGACGAGGTCAAGAAAGGTGACAAAATCTTCGAATGGGACCCCTATAACGCCACTATCGTTTCGGAATACGCTGGTAAGGTGCGCTTTATCAATGTGATCGAGGGCATTACCTACCATAGCGAGACCATTGCTGAAACTGGTTTCAGTGAGCGTGTCATCATCGAAGGTAAGAGAGGTACCAAGAATCCTCAGATTGAGATTGTTGGTGACAATGATGAAGTCCTGGCAGTTTATGACTTGCCCGTGGATGCTCACGTTGTTGTTGACGAGAATGAGGAAATCAAGGCTGGCGACCAGATGGTTCGTATCCCGCGTAATGTCTCTGGCGGTGGCGATATCACTGGCGGTCTGCCGCGTGTTACCGAACTGTTCGAGGCTCGTAATCCTTCTGACCCGGCAGTGGTGTCGGAAATCGACGGTACCGTGCATTTGGAGAAGAAGCTCAAGCGTGGCAACCGTGAGATTGTCATCACTTCCAAGACAGGTGACCAGAAGCGTTATCTCGTTCCTACCTCCAAGCAGATCCTGGCTCAGGAGAACGACTATGTGAAGGCTGGTCAGCCCTTGTCTGACGGTGCCATCACACCAGCCAGCATCCTTGCCATCATGGGACCGATGAAGGTTCAGGAATACATCGTCAACGAGGTTCAGAGTGTGTATCGTTCACAAGGTGTGACCATCAACGACAAGCACTTTGAGGTCATCGTGCGTCAGATGATGCGTAAGGTCGAAATCATGGAACCCGGCGACACCCGCTTCCTTGAAGGCGAGTTGGTGAGCAAGCTGACGTTCCAGGAAGAGAACGACGAGATCTACGGCAAGATGGTGGTCACTGATCCGGGTGATTCAGAGGAACTCTCTGCCGGACAGATCATCTCGGCCATGAAGCTGCGTGATGAGAACTCCATGCTGAAACGTAAGGACCTCAAGTTGGTTGAGACTCGTCCCGCCGAGCCCGCCACCGCAAGCCAGGTGCTTCAGGGTATCACTCGCGCCGCTCTGCAAACCGACAGCTTCATGTCAGCTGCCTCCTTCCAGGAAACCACCAAGGTTTTGACGAATGCCGCCATCAGCGCCAAGTCAGACTATCTGCTCGGCATGAAGGAGAACGTCATCGTCGGCCATAAGATTCCTGCCGGAACAGGTCTCCGTGAGTATGACGACCTGATCGTCGCCTCGCGTGAGGAATACGATGCCTTGAAGGAAAAAGGTGCCGTTTTGGCCGATTAACCTTATCGTAAAATGGTGTAGAGACGTCATATCATGGCGTCTCTACTTTTTTAAAAAATAATATCATGGACGAAAAACAGAAAAACCAAATCAACATTGAACTAACTGATGAGATCGCTGGCGGCGTTTATTCCAACCTGGCTATCATCACACATTCTCCAACGGAATTTGTCCTCGACTTTGTGAGCCTGATGCCTGGTACACCCAAAGCCAAAGTCAAGTCAAGAATAGTGATGACTCCCCAGCACGCCAAACGCCTCTACAAGGCCTTGGCCGACAATCTGAGCAAATACGAATCCAATTTCGGCACCATCAAAGAGGTGAATAACGAAATGTTACCTCCTTTCACGATGGGTCCGAAGGCACAAGCCTGAGAAGAGTTGAGAGTTGATAATTGATAATCGAAAAATTCTCAACTCTCAGCTTTAAAGTACGGATGTTGCTCAAATCCGAACCAATTGGCGATGTACTTGGCAGGGAAACTGCGCACTGATTTGTTGTAGGCTTGAACCATCTCATTGTAACGCTTGCGCTCCACAAAGATGCGGTTTTCGCTTCCTTCGTACTGGGCTAAAAAGGTTTGGTAGGATTCTATCGCCTTGAGCTCAGGGTAGTTTTCCACTGATACAATGACATCGTTGACAGCATCATCAAGCAGCTGTTGGGCGTTTTCAAAACCCGACAGCTGCTCTTGTGTCATGGACTCGGGATTGATCTTAGAGGCGGTCGCTTGCTTGGCTCTGGTCTCCACGACATCAACCAATGTCTTGCTCTCATAGTCGGCATACGATTGAACCACCGCGATAAGGTTGGGGATGAGGTCCATGCGCCGCTGATAGACATTCTCCACTTGCGACCAGGCCTGTGTCATCTTTTCTTCCGTCTTCACAAAACTGTTGTATTTGGCGATGCCCCACAAAAGAATGATGGCAATTGCACCTAAGATAATCCAAAGCGTTTTTTTCATGTTCGGCGAGGGTTAGATGAATTCAATGTTCTCTTCCGAGGTGTATTTTTCGCAGTAGTGGCACACCAGACGGAGCTTGCCATCGACATATTTCACACGGAATTTAGTCGGGATGTCATGCTCCTTGTTGGTGACGCAGTTTGGATTGAAGCACTTGACGATTTTCTCAATCCGCTCAGGGATTTGTACCGTCATCTTATTGACCACCTCGAAATCCTTGATCTCGATGATGGAAGCGGTGGGAGCAACCAGCGCGATCTTGTTTACGTCTTCAGGGTCGAAGTATTTGTCAGAGGCCTTGATGAATCCCTTGGTGCCGAACTTCTTGCTTTCGACGTTGATGCCGAGATACACGGGGTGGGTTGCCTTGTCCAGACCCAAGATTTTGACGACTTGGAACACTTTGTCGGCTGGGATATGGTCGATGACCGTGCCATTCTCAATGGCTGAAACGATCAATTCTTTTCTTTTTTCCATAGCTTTAGATTTCAAAATTCAAAAATTTCAAGATTTAAAGATTCCTTATTTTAGGCCGAGGATGGCAGCGATGAGGGCCTGTCGTGCATACACGCCGTTTTGAGCTTGCTGGAAGTAGTATGCCTTCGGGTTGGCATCCACGTCCACGTGGATCTCGTTGACACGCGGCAACGGGTGCAGAATGCGGCAGTTTGGCTTGGCGTTGGCTAACATGGCGTTGCGCAGCACGTAGGAGTTCTTCACCTTTTCGTACTCTAATGGGTCGGGGAAACGCTCGCGCTGCACACGGGTCATGTAAATGATATCGGAGTGGGGGATGACCTCCTCCAATTCAGTGAACTGCTCGTATTCAAGATGAGCATCTTTGATGTGTTGCTTCACGGTTCTTGGCAGCTTCAGCTCGACGGGTGACACTAAGTTGAACTTCGCATTGAAATGGCTCATGGCTTCCACGAGACTGTGGACGGTACGCCCGTATTTCAGATCGCCAACCAAGGTGATTTCAAGGTTTTCGAGGGTTCCTTGGGTCTTGCGGATAGAGTAGAGGTCGAGCATGCACTGCGTGGGGTGTTGGTTGGAACCGTCTCCAGCGTTGATAATCGGCACTTTGGAGACTTCAGAGGCAAAACGTGCGGAGCCGTCAATGGGGTTGCGCATCACGATGAGGTCGGCATAACTGGCCACCATAGTGATGGTGTCAGCCAGTGACTCACCTTTTTGAATACTGGTACCTGAGGTGCTGCTGAAACCGATGACGTTGCCGCCTAAAAGCTGGATGGCGGTCTCGAAGCTCAGTCGAGTACGGGTGGAAGGCTCGAAGAACAGCGAGGCGATTATGCGCCCGTTCAGCAAGTTCTGGTGCGGGTTTTTCTCAAAATCCTCGGCAATGTCGAGGACATGGCAGATTTCTTCAGGCGTATAGTCGCTGATGGAAATCAGACTGCGGTTTTTTAGTGAGATGGACATAATCTATTGTGTTTTAGTTCGTTGTTTCCAAAAAAAAGACGGTCACTTCATAGCAACCGTCTCGATTCCTTTTTATCAATGTTTTCCGATGGTGTTGTTTTGTGTATCATCGGAATGCAAAGATAGAATCTTTTTTCCTTAAAAGGCTTTTTTTTTCAAAAAAATTAATCTTGATAATTCATAACATTGAAAGCAACACCTAAAGTGGCTGCATGAGCGGTGCAGTTGAGGTTGATTTCGAACCACTTGCAAGGCACTACGGTGAGACCACCACCATAGTTGAAGCCATAATACTTGTTTACCGCAGTGTATTTGTGGTAGATGGATTCTGACTCAACGTCAATGCCGATGTTGTTGCCCTCGGTGTAGCCAGTGGTAGCTCTGCAAAAACCGATCATGGGAGTGACGAACACAAAGTCTTTGTAGATGGGAATCTGATAACCTGCGTTGATGGTCAGCGCGGAGTGGTCCTCCCAGTTGCCCATGACGACATGGCTGTCAAAACGGTGGTCAGGGCTGACATACACGAAATCGAAATACACACCGGCAATGGCAACGCTGGCACCTACACCGATGTCGGAAAGGGTCCAAGTGCTTGGATCCAAGGCGGTGGAACTGGTGACGTTTTTGAATCCCACCAGACCCGTGTTGATACCGAAGACGGCGCGATACATGTTTTCTGAGAAGTCAAACCATTGGGCTTGTGCACTGAAAGTCATCATGACGAACAGTGCGGCGATTAATGAAATTTTTTTCATAAGGCATAAAATTATTTAAAATGTTTTCTCTTTTTTGCGGGGCAAAAGTAGTGTTTTTTTTCTTAGGGTGAGTCATCTGATGACAATCTTTTGCTATCTGCCGTTTTCCTTGCCGCCTTTCGGGATATATCGGCAATCAGCTTCAGGTTAGTCATTCCATAGTTCAAGTAGAAACGCATCTGTCGAGTTGGCAAAGACCGACATAGTTTCTATGGTCTCGCTTAGATCAACAGTCTGATTACCACCGTTGAATAAATCAATGGTCTGCGTAGTCTGTGCCCAAGCTGTTGTCCCGATGAAAAAGAGGGCGAAGAAAATTAGGATAAAGTTTTTTTTCATTCTTATTGATTTTGATGAAATCTTTCGTTATTGTGAGTGTATTAATCGAAAAACGTTAATTCTCTGATTCCCGACAAAAATAAAACGTATCTTTGCATCAAGAACAAAAATTTAAAAATATGTTAGAAGAAATTCTTAAACAACTGTTTATCAAATCATTCAGTACTTTATATGGACAAGAACCACCTGCGCAACAAGTGAATTTTCAGAAGACACGCCCCGAATTTGAAGGTGACCTTACCGTGGTGGTGTTCCCATTTGGGAAATTGGCAGGGCGTAATCCCGAACAATTAGCCAATGAAATGGGTGCTGAGATGATGAAGGAATCTGCCATGATCGCCAAATTCAACGTGGTGAAAGGCTTCCTCAACATTTTGATTTCTGACGACTTTTGGCTGAACTTTTTCCGTGAAAACCACCAGAAAGAGAATTTCGGCAGAAAAACGGTCTTAGGCAAGCCCGTGGTGGTGGAGTATTCTTCGCCAAATACCAACAAACCCTTGCATCTTGGCCATATTCGTAACAACCTCCTTGGCTGGAGTGTCTCTGAGATCTTGAAGGCCAACGGCAAAAATGTGGTTCGCGTGAATCTCGTTAATGACCGAGGCATCCATATCTGCAAGAGTATGTTGGCCTGGAAGAAATGGGGCAACGGCTGTACTCCGGAATCCACCGGCAAGAAAGGCGATCACCTCATAGGCGATTTTTATGTGCTGTTCGATAAAGAGTATAAAAAGGAACTGAAAACTTTGCTTCCGGCAGATTTCGATACCTTGGATGAGAAAGCCAAGGAAGAAGCCAAGGCCAAGGCCGAGTCCGAGTCCACACTGATGCAGGAAGCCCGAGAGATGCTTCGTAAATGGGAGGCCAACGATCCAGAAGTGCGCCAGCTTTGGGAGATGATGAACCAGTGGGTCTATGACGGCTTTGATGTGACTTATAAACGCCTTGGGGTGAGCTTTGAGAAGATTTATTACGAATCGCAGACCTACTTGTTAGGCAAGTCACTGGTGCAGGAAGGTCTCGAAAAAGGTGTCCTTTACCGTCGTGACGACAACTCGGTATGGTGCGACCTCCGCGATGAGGGCTTGGACGAGAAACTGCTGCTCCGCCGTGATGGCACCTCGGTCTATATGACTCAAGATCTTGGCACCGCACAGCTCAGAGTACAGGAATATGACCCTGAGAAGTTGATATATGTAGTTGGTAATGAACAAATTTACCATTTCGACGTGCTGAAACGTGTGTTAGTGCGTTTGGGGCGCGCATGGGGCAATGACATTGAACACCTGTCCTACGGTATGGTGGAATTGCCTAACGGCAAGATGAAATCGCGCGAAGGTACGGTGGTGGATGCGGATGACCTGATGGATGAAATGGTGGCTACCGCAAAAAGCGTCTCGGATGAACTGGGCAAGGCCAAAGACCTCTCTCCAGAGGATGCCGACAAACTTTATCACACCATTGGACTGGGTGCCTTGAAGTATTTCATCCTCCGTGTGGATCCCAAGAAAACCATGCTGTTCAACCCGGAGGAATCCATCGACTTCAACGGCAACACGGGTCCCTTTGTGCAATATACCCACGCCCGCATCTGCTCGGTGCTGCGCAAAGCCGCCGAACAAGGCATCTTGCTTGAAAGCGAAGTGAAAGTCGCTGACCTTCAACCGAAAGAGAAGGAAATCATCGTGATGATGTATGGCTGGCCAACAGTGCTGAACCAAGCCGCCGAAGGCCGTAGCCCCGCCATGATCGCTAACTTCATCTTTGACCTTGCCAAGGAATTCAACCAATTTTATCAGGAATGCAGCATCCTCAAAGAGGAAGATGTCAACCGCCGTATGTTCCGACTCCAAATCTGTGCGATGGTGGCCGCCTTGTTGCGTAACGCCTCTGAATTGTTGGGTATTGGAATGCCAGAGAGGATGTGATTTTTAGAAGATAGAAGACAGAAGAAAGAAGACAGAAGAAAGAAGTTGAATGTGTTTTATTTAATAGGAGCGAAAGAAGGTCTCAATGTCCTTCCTGAAGAGGAGTCCAAGCATTGTGTGAAGGTGCTGCGGATGATCGAAGGGGAACGCTTTTGCGTAACCGATGGGGCGGGTAGCCTTTATGATGCGGAACTGGTGGAAGCCTTTCCCAAACGCGCAACCGTCAACCTTACGAACAAACGTCCTGGCTATGACCATTGGGGTTTTAATCTGGAAATTGCCATTGCTCCCACCAAGCTCAATGAGCGCACAGAGTGGTTCCTCGAAAAAGCCACAGAAATCGGCATCGACCGTGTAAGGTTGTTCACGTCTTATCATTCCGAACGCCGCGCCGCCAACGTGGAACGCTTCCAAAAGGTGATGATTGCCGCTATGAAGCAATCCATTAAGTCACGGCTGCCTAAGATTGATGATTTGGTTCCTTTTGATAAACTGGTTAAGCAACCATTTGAGGGTCAGAGGTTTATCGCTTGGATTGACGATGATGTGAAAGACTGCCTCTGTGACCTTTATAAAAAAGGTGAAAACGCATTGATTCTCATTGGTCCAGAAGGCGATTTCAGCTCTGAAGAGGTTGCTCTTGCCAAAGAAAACGGGTTCGTGCCGGTAAGTTTGGGTGATGCCAGACTAAGAACCGAGACCGCGGCTATGGTGGCTTGTCACACAGTGCAATTAATTAATCAGATGAAATGAAAAAGTTGTTGATTACCATATTGTTATTGTTTCCGCTACTTGTATCGGCACAGCAGCTGAATATCGCTTTGCTGAAATATCGTGGTGGTGGTGACTGGTACGGCAACCCGACCTCTTTGCCCAACCTCGTGCGCTTCTGCAACAAGGAAATCGGCACGGACATCAACCCTGAAGTTCCCACGGTGGAACCTTCCAGTCCCGACATCTTTAACTATCCTTACGTTTATATGACGGGGCATGGCAACGTGGTATTCGACGCGGTGGAGGCACAGAATCTCCGTAACTACATGCTGGCGGGTGGCTTCCTTCATATTGATGATAACTATGGCATCCGCCAGTTCATTGAGCCTCAGATGAAGAAGGTGTTTCCCGAACTGGACTTTGTGGAGCTGCCGTTCTCGCATGACATCTTCAAAAAACCGTTTCCATTCAAAGATGGTTTGCCCAAGATTCATGAGCATGACGGCAAGGCACCGCAGCTTTTTGCCTTGATTTATGAAGGAAGAATTGTGTGTATCTTTACCTACGAATGTGACCTCGGCGACGGTTGGGAAGACCAGCGTGTCCACCACGACTCGCAGGAAACCCGTGAGAAGGCCCTTCGCATGGGAGCGAATATTTTGAGATATGTGTTTGAAAATTAATTAAAAATTTAGAATTCTAAATTCTTCATAAGCACTTTGGCGGCTTTAATCGCTTCGGGAGTCACCTTGTCGTTGCTAAGCATCTTGGCGATTTCCGTAACGCGCTCTTCTCGATTCAGCTTTTGAATGTGCGACTGCGTGCGCGTTCCCTCGTTGTCTTTATAGATAAAGAAATGATGTGTCGCCTTGCTGGCCACCTGTGGCAAATGGGTGATGGCGATAAGTTGCAGACTGTTACCCATCTGTTGCATGATGCTTCCAATCTTGGCAGCGACTTCGCCAGAAACACCTGTGTCAATCTCATCAAAGATGAGGGTGGGGATGTAGTTGTGCTGCGACACCACGCTCTTGATGGAAAGCATCAACCTTGACAGCTCGCCGCCAGAGGCCACCCGACCGATGTCCGCGACATCAACACCTTTGTTGGCGGAGAAGAGGAATCGCACATGGTCAAGGCCGGTGGAATTGAACTCTTGCATAGCCTCCACGGCAACCTGAAACACGGCATGGGGCATAGCTAATTGCCTGACAAGCTCGGTGACATTCACACCGAAAATCTTAGCGGCTTTCTCGCGTTGCTCGTGTAGTTGTCCCGCCAATTGCTTGAGCATCTTGACTTGCGCTTTCAAAGCTTTCTCGGCTTGCTCAATCTCCTTGTCAATGTTCTCAAAAGCGTTGACTTTGCCCTCCAAATCATCCTTAAGCTGGATGAGGTCCTCAAAGTCCTTCACGTGATGCTTCATCATCAGGCGGTTGAGCAGATCCATGCGCTCTTGAAGCTCTTGCAGCTTTTCCTCGTCGAATTGGGTGCCATCTTCTAAACGCTCAAGGTCGTAGGCAATGTCTTTCAGTTCCACTTGAGCGGCCTCAATACGTTGCCGTAACTCATTGGCGTTTGGGATGAGTTGTTGAAGCCGGTGCAGCACTGCTGTCAGCTCGTTGAGTTGGGGGAGGATGGCGTTTTCCGAGCTTTCCATCAGCCCGTTGGCACTGAAAAGCAGCGATTTGATCTCCTCGGCGTTTTCCATCACATTCAGGCTCTGCTCAATCTCTGCATATTCGCCTTCGATGAGCTGGGCCTTCTGAAGCTCGTCAAGTTGGAATTTAAGGTAGTCGTTCTCGCTGAGGTTCTTTTCCGCCAGGGTTTTGAGTTCTTTCAGATGGTGGTCAAGCGAAATGAAAGAAGTGTATTCCTTTTTGTACGTCGCCAGCAGCTCGTTGTTTCGTGCAATCTCATCTAATAGATGAAGCTGGAAGTTGGCATCCGTCAAAAGCAAGGAGTCATGTTGTGAGTGGATATCGACCAGCAGGTTGCCGATTTCTTTCATCGTCTGTAACGTTACGGGCGTATCGTTGATGAAGGCTCGACTTTTTTTCTGGGGATTGAGTTCACGGCGGAAGATGCATTCGGATTCGTAATCCAAGTCGTTGGCCTCGAAAATGAGTCTTAACTGATCATTCTCTAATTGGAATTGCGCTTCCACAATGCACTTTTTCTCTTTGTCGTATAGCACATTGGTGTCGGCACGATCGCCTAATACGAAGCCTAAGGCACCTAAAAGGATTGACTTTCCCGCACCAGTCTCACCCGTGATGACGCTGAATCCCTCAGCGAAATCCACAGACAAGTCCTCAATGAGGGCATAGTTCTTGATATGGAGATGGGTTAGCATGGAGCAATGCTTAACCTTTCTTTGTCCCGCCTTGCAGAATCGCGTCGTATTGCGATGACTTCGACGGGTCGATCTGTTTCATGATGTTGACAGCTTGTGTTTTTTCTTGTTGGCTGCCTTGGCTGAACACGTTGATGATCTCGTCGCGTTTGGCTTCTGTAATCAGCTGCAAAAGGAAACAAGTGGGGTAGGTGGCATAAACGGCCTGAAGATGCTCCAGCGATCTTAGGATGGCGGCGCGTCCTTCCTCGGGCTTTTCCGACATCACGTCAAGTCCCTGTCTATGGTATTCGTACATGAAGCTGTGTAATGGAGCGTAACTGTTATTGGTCGCGTTCTCCACCATCCAGTAGCGGTTCTTGTTTCCGTCGAAGGCTTTCCAGCCGACTTGCATGGAGCTTTGCGCGTTGTTGACGATCTGCTGGGCCGCGTCGAAGAAAGGTCTCCCGCCGTTGGGCGAGAAAGTGTCGAAGTCAAACCCGAGGAACATATAGACGTAAAAAGCTATGGTAGAGGTTAGATCCGACATGTGTGTGTTCAAGCTGAAGTCCAAAGGTTGTCCGTCCATGTAGCTGAAGGTGAACTTCTGATCGACATAGTTGAGGATAGGTGTCGTGTAGCTTGCCTTGTAGCAGGGACGGCGCAGCGCCATGTTGAGTTCGCCTGAGAACGAATCGGAATCTGTGCGTTCTTTGATGTTGATGAGGATGGAACACTCGATCTTTTCAGTGGTCTTGAAATTGATGTTGGTCCATTTGGTGTTGTTGATGAACTCATACAAGGCCGTCTGCAAGTTCTCGAAAATTGTTTTGTCACTGCCTGCAATTTGAGTGGAGTTGACGCGGATGTCGCACTTCAGCTCTTGCGCGGCGGCAAAATTCGCGAAGAACATGCAGATGACCGTGATAAAAGAAACGAATGACCTCTTCATGGCTTTAGAATTCGTCTTGAACCTCTTTGTTGGGGTTGCGGAAATAAATCTGGTCGTTGAGGAACTCGTGGATGGCGATCAGCGTGGGCTTGGGCAGACGCTCGTAGAACTTGGCGATTTCAATCTGCTCGCGGTTCTCAAAGACCTCCTCCAAACTGTCGTTGTTTGTGGCAAACTCTTCAATCTTTTTGTTGAGTTCTTCTTTCATTTCAGAAGCAATCTGGTTGGCACGTTTGGTCAGGATGACCACGGTCTCGTAAATGTTTCCTGTGCCTTTGTAAAATTGGTCTTTCTGGCGGGTTACCACCGTCGTTTCTGTTCTGACTTTCTTGAAATCCATAGTGTTTAATGTATTTTTTCTAATTTTTTTCTTGCTTTGTCTGCAACAGCCTCAACATCTTTTAGATAGGGACTGTCGGGGAATAGATAGGTAAGGGTGTTGTAACGCTCAATGCAGGCCTCATAACGCTCTCTCTGTTTGGCGGGTACGCTATTCTCAGCATATTCGTAATAGGTCTTGGCCATGTCGCAGAGGATCTCTTCTCGGTGTTTGGTGTTCGGATAATCCTTCAGCAGATTCTCAAAACAGGTGATGGCAGCGTTGTAGTTCTCCATTCGGTAATAGAGGATGCAAATGTTGTAGTCCTTCTCCTCCAATTTGGCGTTGAGGTTGTTGACCAGTTCTTTGGCTCTGTTGATACTGTCACCCTGTGGATAGCGTTCCATGTAGGCATTCAGCTGCGAGATGGCCGTGTAGGTGTTCTGTTGGTCAAGGCTGGAGTTTGGGGAGGTTAGGTAGCTGCAATAAGCGTTCATATACGCGGCTTTTTCAGCGTCTCTCGAGTAAGGATATGCGTTGACGAACTTGTTGAAATAGTATCCTGCAATATCGAAATCGTTGGTGAGGTAATAGCACATGGCTGTCCGATAGGCAATCATCTCGCCTTTTGGAGTGCCTCGGAACGAGTTTTGCAGCAGGTCGAAGAGCTGCAAGGCACGGTTGTAGTCCTTCCGGTCATAGTAATCCATGGCGACCTCGTACTTCATATCGTTGTCAGTACTCTTCAACACACGATTGAACTCGCTGCATGAACTAAGCGAGAGAAGGACAAAACATGCCAATATCAAAATTCTATTTTTCATCAAGCTGCAAAATTACATTTTTTTGGCTTATAACGGGGTGTATGTCGTGTTATTTTTCGATGATCAGTTTTTTAACGATATATCCTTGATTTCCATTCAGATGAATGAAGAACACGCCTTGGACGAGTTTCGTGCCGTCAATTTGGACTTTGTCGTTGGCTTTGCCCGACATGAGTTGCTGCCCGAGGCTGTTGATGACGGTGTAGGTGAAGTCGCCAATGGTCTCAATGGTGAAACTGCCATTGCTGGGATTGGGATAGATGTCCCACAGACCATAATTTTCTTGTAGTCCCCAGTTCCTGATGGTGACGGTGATTTCGCCACTCACACTGCTGCCTTGGCCGTCGGTGACGGTGACAGTGTAAGTGGTTTCTGGCTCAGTCGGAGTGGCCACTGGATTGTCGGTGTTGGTGTTGCTGAGTGTTTCGTCTGGCTCCCATTGATAGCTGTAGTTGCCGTCGCCGCCGGTGACATTCACTTTCAGCTGGGAGGATTCACCTTCCTCAACAACCTCTGGATCAGCGACAACCTCGATAGTGAGCGGGTCATAGACGATACCTAAGCATTGTATTGTGGCGACCCAGCCGATTGCGTTGACGGAGCCGTCGGACTCGAAACGAAGGGTTATGGCTCCGTCAGGGTTGGTGGCAGTTACGGTGCCGGGTGAGTTGTTCCCTGTATAGGTTCCAATTTGCGTGGCGGAAGTGCTGGTGCCATCGAAGATGTGCAGGTAGTCCCAGTTGTTTTCAAGGCTGAATGACGTGAAAACAAGCTCAATGATGCCGCCTGGCGTGTTAGGCATGATGGTCATGGTGAGGTTTTTATTGTTGCCGTAGTTGTCATTCGGGCCTCCGTCATCGTAAAATATAGCGTCACAGGTGTTTATGGTTCCATTTGTCATGTTGAAAGCTGAAACGACAGAGATGTAATTTGGCATGTATTTTTCGTCACTCTCGCCGTCGGCATTAGTAATGGTGAGACGCACATCGTATGTCCCGGCTTCGTTGTAAGTCACGGTGGGATTCATTTCCGTGGAGGTGGCGGGAGTGCCGCCCTCAAATTCCCATTCCCAACTCACGATCTGGGCACCCCATGAATTGTCGGTGAAATGCACCGTGCCGCCGATGTTGACAGTGGTGGCGTCAACGATGAAATCAGCGGAGATGCCCTCAAGTGCTACCATCTGTGCTTCTATTGTAATTGTTTCATTGTCAGCTACAGTTACCTGCGTTTCGAAAGGCTCATATCCGTTTTTGGTGATTTTGACATTATATGTTCCAGCCTTTATTGGACGATGGAAGTCGCCGCCAGGGAGTTGTGTGGAAACTGTTGAGTATTGGTCATCGTGACCTACCAAGGTAACTGTTGCACCGCCTATCGGAGCTTTTGAGGTCGCATCAACCACGGTGCCGTGAATGCCGTAAAGGCACTGGTTCATAAAGGTAAAGATGGAGTTTTTGTTGATGTTCCAGAAGTTAGGCATCTGGCTGGCGCTCGGGCATTTTGTGTTAGAGCATTCGATGGTCAACTCTCTGCCTTGGGCATAGCCGTTCATATAATCTTGGCGACCACCACCAATCATGTACCATTGGGCACCGTTAGTGATGCCGTTGTTGTAATCCGTCATGTAATTGGAACTGACCTCATGGCAAAGATTGGCGTATTCATGCGAAATAAGTTGATACCAAGCGTCATCAGCGTGAAGGGTATAGGTGTTGTCCCAAGGATAATTCATCACCTCGGCACCGCCGTGGTAGTTGGCTCCCATCACGAAGTTATTATCTTGGGCAAATTGCATAAACCATTGTGTCTCAAGTTGATACTCCTCTCCGTCGGGGTGTGGCCCTTCGTGTGGGTCGGCATAGTTGCGGTTCATGTCAACGCCATTTGCGTTGTAGCGGATAGAGCCGTTGACATTGCTGTTGCCACCGTGAAACGTCCCATCGGGGTTGGTGAGAGGCCCAACATAAAGATCGATGTTTTCAAGTACGTTTTGGCATTCTGGAAGTGTGGGGTTTTCAAGGAGATAGTCGATAAGACGAAGCATCAGCATCCAGCCGGTGGTCTCGTCGCCGTGGATGGTGGAAGTGTATAAAAACTTGGGTTTGCCTGTGCCTGAGCCGTTGTTGATATGGGCAATCAAGATCTTACGGTTGCTCGGCAAGGTTCCCAGAGTTAAAATCTCGCATTTGTCGGGATGATCAGTGGCAAATTGGAACATCATGGCTTCATAAGCCTCGTATGTGGGATATTGGTCCCAATCGTATTCTGCGCGATTGCTCCCGTCCCACATCTCAGCCTTGAACATCATTGAGGGAGGTGTTTGCAGTGTTACTTCGTATCCGAGTTTTTGGAAATTGGCGAATTCTTTGTTGTTGGCGTATGCAGTGACCACATTGCCGTCAACGCGGTCAACGGAGATGGTATGGGCGATGGTGTAAAGATCGTCGTTGCCGTTCAGGTTAAAAGTAAAATAATACTCATTGCGTTCTTGCATGAGCTTGTTCAAATCGGTTTTTTGTGCAGTGAGTCCTACAGAAATCAGAAGGAGTAGTGCAATTAAAATGTTTTTTTTCATTTTTTAAAGAAGATTTTTTATTGTATTATTGTATTCAATTTCAATATCTTGATAAACTTTTTCCGAGACGGGAACCAAAGGTAGCCGTAATTCGTTTTTGCATAAACCCATGAGGCTCATCAGGCATTTGATGCCAGCGGGGTTACCGTCGGCAAAGATGAGTTGGTTCATTTTCAGCATGGCGTAATGCAGACAGAGTGCTTCGTCGGGACGGCCGTATATTGAGGCGTGCATCATGTTGCTGAATGGCTTTGTGTAGGCATTGGCGGCCACGGAGATCACGCCTTTCGCGCCAAGTGTCATCAGAGGCTGGGTGATGCCGTCATCGCCGGAAAGCACGTCGAAGTCGATGGGCTTGTCACGCAGGATTTCCATGATCTGCATGAGGTTGCCGGAGGCTTCTTTGACTGCCACAATGTTGGGGTGCTGGGCTAATTCCACGCAGGTCTGGGCTTGTAAGTTGACTCCCACGCGACTTGGCACGTTGTATAATATCACTGGCACAGGGCTGGCGTCAGCGATGGCTTCGAAATGGGCTTTCATGCCACGCTGGTTGGGCTTGTTGTAGTAAGGGACCACGCTCAGTATGCCGTTGATGCCGCTGAAATCTTGTGCCTTGATGGCATCGATGACGGATTCTGTGTTGTTGCCGCCCATGCCGAGCAACACGGGAAGACGTTTCGCATTGGTTTTCAATATGGTATCGACCACCAGCTTCTTTTCCGCTGCATTGAGCGTGGGTGCTTCTGAGGTGGTTCCAAGTGCCACAAGGAAGTCGGCACCGCCGTCAATGACGTGGTTGACAATTTTTTCGAGTGCTTTGATGTCAACGGATTTGTCTTCGTTGAACGGAGTGATGAGCGCGATGCCAGTGCCTTTGAAGATGTTTTTCATGGGAGTTGGGAGTTAGGAGTTAGGAGTTGGTGTTCGTAATCTATTGATGGGTTTGGAGTCCCCAGAGAGAACTTTAAGGTAATTGTAGAGGGCTTCAATGTCTTTGATGGTGTTGGAGTTGTCCCCACTGTCGATGATGAGGTCGTAAAGTTGGAAATGATCGTCCTTGGTGAAACTCACTCTGAAGTTGGCGTGGGGGAGGGTGACCAGATAGTCGCTGATGTCGAGGTGCGATTTGGCCATGTTCACAAGCAGTTGGGTCATGGGGAGTTTGCGGATCTCATCCTGTTTTTCGCTTTTCAGCACTTTGATGACCCCAAAGTCTTTGGTGGTCACCTCGCAGTACTGGTCGCTCAGCAGCACGTTGTCTGAAGTGTTCTCGGTGATGATGATAAACCTGATCCTGCTGATGCCAAAGACGGCTTTGAAACGGTCTTCAATGGCACGGACGGTCTGTTTATCAAGGTCTTCGAGGATGACGATAGCGGATGTGAGCTTTTCGAGATCAGGCATCTTGCTGCCGTTTTTTCCTGCGATGAACTGGTTTATAGAACGGTTTAATATGTTATTTCTCAGATTTTCAAACATGTTAGTTGTTCTGCGAACAATTAATTTTGCAAAAATAGCGATTTTCCTCCTATTTAATATTATTTTTGCGCAAAAATTTCACTATGCTGATCACAGTTTTAGGAAGTGGGACTTCGCAAGGTGTTCCTGTCATTGGGTGTCATTGCCCTGTCTGTCAGTCGAAAGACCCGAGGGACAAGCGGACTCGAACCTCTATTTTGATTCGCACTGACGAGGTCACAGTGGCGGTTGACGCAGGTCCTGACTTCAGGCAGCAGATGCTTCGCGAGGGCATTGAGCATCTCGATGCGGTTTTCATCACGCACGAACATAAAGATCATATCGGTGGCTTGGATGATGTGAGACCATATATTTTCAAACAAGGCAACAAACCGATGCCTTTGTTTGTTGACAAGTCGGCTTTGCCAGAGATTAAGAGGGAGTTTTCATACGCTTTCAAAGAACACCTGTATCCCGGTGCACCGACTTACGAAGTGCATTTGATTGACGAGACCCCTTTCGATTTTGGCGACCTTCATGTGGAGCCTATCAAGATGAAGCACTATACGCTTACTTGTTATGCCTTTCGAATCGGCAAGTTCGCCTACGTCACCGACTTGAGCGAGGTCTCGAAGCATCTTCTGCAAAAGCTTCAAGGTGTTGAATATCTTATTATTGAAGCCTTAGGAAGAGTGCCTCATTATTCCCATATTGATTTGGAGCAGGCTGTGGAAGTCGCTACGAGACTTGGAGTGAAAAAAGCATGGTTTACCCATTGCAGCCACAGCATCGGAAGAGCGGAGGATGTGAATGCGGAACTGCCTGATAATATGATGCTTGCATACGATGGTTTGACCTTTGTTATTAATGCTTGAATATTATATTTAAGATTATTTTTAATAATTAATTTGTAATATTGTAGAAATTACTATTTTTGTGTCATTTTTTAAAGTGATGCAAAAATGGAAAGAAGAACTATTCATATCGGTAACATGATTAAACGTGAACTCCGAAACCAAGGACGGTCGGTCGTTTGGCTCTCCCGTACAATTTGCCATGAGCGTAGTGGCATTTATAAAATTTTCGAGCGTGATAATATTGATATTAAACTACTTGCGCGCATAAGTGTGGTCCTAAATCACGACTTTTTTGCGGATATATCCAAGAAATTTTTTGAAAATGATTCCAAATCGTCAACAAAAACGATTCCAAACAATCAACAAAATTAATGTTGCGGTTTGATTTATTTTGCCGTAATTTGCATCGGATTCATAAATAACGGCGTTAGTTGCATAACTAATGGTTCATTTGTATCTCGACCGACAGGATGTTGCTGTGACAGCCCCATCCTGTTTTTTTTGACGGAGCACCTATATGTAGCCATTTCCTCCAAATGTTACATCATTTCGGAAATTTTTTTTTCATGATTTTAATTCAAGTTCCTTGGGATAGCACACGAAATACCTCACCACGGGTTGTGAGAGTACGTCTAAACGGAACTGTTCTGTCACCTCGTTGATGTCTCTCACGCTGCCATCCTTATATAATATGTTGATGGCAGGTTTCCCAGGATGGTAGGCGTGATTTGTAGAGACACCTTGTAGCAGCATGAAACTGGCGTCGTAAAGCGAGATGCCGTAATGCTTGGCAATAGCTTGTAGCAACCTGTCCTTGTAGTCGGTGTCGAAAGGCTCCTGCGACATCTCAATCTTGAACAGGTGGCGGTCAACGAGTCGTCTGCACAGCTCCCTGAGTACAAAATCTTCATCGTTGTACCACATCTTCACCGAGGCCATCACGTCATAGTCATCAAGTCTCACAAAAGCCTCAAGAACCTCTTGGGGATTGTCGGTGTTGGCGAATCCGCCGTGATGCTTCAGAAAGAAAGACAGGGTAGGGGTGGCGGGCAGCTCACGCTGTCGGCTGATGAGGCGGGCGCGCTTCAAGATTTCACGCAGCATGTATTCTGCGCTCAGCACGGTTTTGTGCATATAGACCTGCCAGTACATGATGCGGCGCGACACCAGGAAACTCTCCACCGAATAGATGCCTTTGGCCTCAATGGCTAAGTCGTTGCCCACCACTTCCATCATGTCCAACAGGCGGTCGGCGTTCACGTTGCCCTCGGCCACGCCAGTGAAGAAACTGTCGCGTTTCAAATAGTCGATGCGGTCAACATCCAACTGGCTGGAGATTAGTTTGCTTAGATAACCCTTCTCATAATTGCCTGTGAAAATTTTAATGGCCAAATCTAATTTGCCATTGTGCAACTCGTTGAATTTCTGCATCATCATCAGTGAGAGGTCTTCGTGGCTGATGCCTTCCACGATGCTGCTTTCCAAGGTGTGCGAGAATGGGCCGTGGCCGCTGTCGTGCAACAGGATGGCTAACGAGGCGGCTTCCAGTTCCTCGTCGCTGATATCATACCCTTTGCCCCTCAAAAGATGTATGGCTCGACGCATCAGGTGCATTGCGCCGAGGCTGTGGGCAAATCTCGTGTGGTTGGCACTGGGATAAACCAGATTGGTCAGGCTTACCTGTTTGATGCGTCTAAGTCTTTGAAAATAAGGGTGTTCGATAATGTCGAAGTGCAATTCGTCAGGAATGCCAACGAAACCGTAGATGGGATCGTTGACGATTTTTTTCTTGTTAGTTTTCATGCCGCAAAACTACAATAATATTCTTATTTTTGCGTTTGGAAATAAGAAAATCTTGAAATATTATATCTGAAATATGGACAAAACAACCATCCTTTGGGCCGACGACGAGATAGATCTTTTGAAGCCCCATATCATGTTTTTGGAACAAAAAGGCTATGAGGTGCTTACCGCCAACAGCGGCTCTGATGCCATTGACTTGGTGCGTGAACGCCATTTCGACATCGTGTTCCTCGACGAACAGATGCCTGGCGTCAGTGGCATCGAAGCGTTGGAAGTGATCAAGCGTGAATACCCTAACCTTCCTGTGGTGATGATCACCAAGAGCGAAGAGGAAACCATCATGGAGTCAGCTATTGGTTCCAATATCGCCGACTATCTGATCAAGCCAGTCAACCCTAACCAGATCTTGCTTTCGCTAAAACGCAACCTTGAAAACCGTAAGCTCCGCGACGAGAAATCATCCATGAGCTACCAGCAGGAATTTCGGAACATTGCCATGGATCTGAACAACAACCTCTCTTATACCGAATGGGCCGACCTTTACAAAAAATTGGTGCGTTGGGACTTGGAACTCCAAAAGTCAACGGACGAGGGCATTAAGCAAATCTTGTCCGACCAGAAACAGGAGGCCGACACCCTCTTCACCCGCTTTGTGGAACGCAACTACATCGACTGGATCCAGGGCAAAACGGATAAACCGGTGATGTCGCATACCCTGGTGCGTGACAAAGTGCTGCCCCGGCTCACCGACGACGAAAGTCCGTTGTTCTTTATTGTGATCGACAACCTGCGCTACGACCAATGGAAGGCGATACAGCCTATCATTGAAAACTATTTTCGTGTGGATGCCGACGATGTTTACTATAGCATCCTGCCCACTTCCACTCAATATGCCCGCAACTCGATTTTTGCTGGCCTCATGCCGCTTGAAATCCGCCGCCGTTACCCGAAATGGTGGGTCGATGAGGATGACGAGGGCACCAAGAACCAGTATGAAGGGGAGCTCTTCGGCGAGCAGCTGAAACGCTATGGGAAAAATATTAAATACTCTTATAATAAGGTGTTGAATCTTCAGGCAGGGAAAAAGCTTTACGAGCTGATGCCGAACCTGATGAGGAACAAGATCAACATCATCGTCTATAACTTCGTTGACATGCTCTCGCACGCCCGCACAGAGATGGAAATTATCCGTGAGCTGGCTGACGACGAGGAGGCCTACCGTTCCTTGATGTACTCCTGGTTTGAGCATTCCAGTTTGCTCGACATGATGCGTTTCATCGCCGACAAACACTGCGACATGATCGTCACCACGGACCATGGCTCCACTTTCGTCAAAAACCCTGTTAGGATTTTGGGCGATCGGGAGGTTAACACCAACTTGCGTTATAAATATGGCAAAAATCTGAAATACAACGCCAAAGAGGTCTTCGAGGTGAAAGCTCCCGAGACGGTATGTCTGCCCCGCATCAACCTTAGCACTACCTACGTGTTCGCCGGCTCAGGCGATTTCTTCGCTTATCCTAACAACTACAATTATTATGTCAACTATTATCGGAACACCTTCCAGCATGGCGGTATATCAATGAATGAGATACTTGTTCCAGTGATAGCTTTGTCTTCAAAAAGATGAATAAAGAATTCCATATCAACGGTGTTGATGCCCTCGCTGAGGTTTCCGATTGCCTGATTTCCCTGCGTGGCGAGGCTGATGTCATCGTCTTTTACGGGTCGATGGGCGCGGGTAAAACCACCCTCATCAAGAACATGTGCCATCGGATGGGAGTCACCGATGAAGTGAACAGCCCTACCTTTGCTATCGTCAATGAATATGTCACAGAAATCGGAGAGCCTGTTTATCATTTTGATTTTTATAGGATTAAAAAAATAGAGGAGGCGTACGATATTGGCTATGAGAATTATTTTTACAGTGGCAATTTGTGCCTTGTTGAATGGCCTGAGATGATTGAGCCCTTATTGCCGGAACGCTATATTCGCGTGGATATTAGCCCGGGACCTTCCGATGATGAACGTGTGATTAAAATCGCTTGTTATGACGCTCGAAGAACTGAAACATACTTTGGCTGAAGCCTCGCAGGTTATCGTCCTTACGGATGAGAACGTGGCGATGTTTTGGCTGCCCGAAACGGAACATTGGTTAGGCTGTGAAAATGCGGTGGAGATTGTCCTGAAACCCGGAGAGCGGTTCAAGACTTTGCAGACGGCTCAAAGGATATGGCGTAAAATGCTGAAAAACAACGCCGACCGTCATACAGTCCTTGTCAATTTGGGTGGCGGTGTGATCACTGACCTCGGTGGTTTTGTCGCTTCATGCTACCAGCGTGGCATCAGATTCATCAATGTGCCTACTACTTTACTGGCCATGGTGGATGCGTCGATAGGAGGCAAAAACGGGGTCAACCTCGGGGGATGCAAGAATCAAATTGGCACTTTTGCGGAGCCTTTGGAGGTGATGGTCAGCCCGATATATCTTAGCACTTTGCCGGAAAGGGAACTCCTCTCAGGTCTGGCCGAGATGGTCAAATACGGCTTTATCGCCGACGATGCCATGCTTAAAGTGAACGAACGCAACTACGAGCAGTACATCCTTAGGGGGGGTAAAATCAAGCGTGAGATTGTTGAAGACGATCCCACGGATCTTGACCAGCGCAAGGTGCTGAATTTCGGTCATACGTTGGGCCATGCCCTTGAGAGTTTTTCCATGACTACAGAAGAACCATTGACTCATGGCGAGGCGGTTGCCCTCGGAATGTGGTGCGCGCTCTGGATCTCCGTCGAGCAATGTGGCCTTTCGGAGTCGGTGCTGTTGGACTATGAGCCTAAGCTCAAATCACTGCTTTCAGAGGTTGACTTCAGCTTCGGTGAAAAGGATATCGACGCCATCATGGCTTATCTCGCCCACGACAAGAAAAATTGTGAGGGACAAAACGGATTCGTTCTGCTTAAAGCCGTTGAAAAGCCATTGATTGACCAGAAAGTTCCGGACGAGATTGTCAGAGAATCGCTTTTGGGACTGATGAAATGCCTGAATGATTTATGAAAAAGCAGCTTCGAGGGATTGTGACTTTGCCCGGGAGCAAGAGTGAGAGCAACCGCGCGCTGATGATTGCCGCCTACGGAGGTTTTTCTCTTGAAGCTGATAATCTTTCCAACGCCCATGATACCACTTTGTTGGAAGCCTTGCTGGATAAGGTCAATGGCATGGCTTCAGATGAGCCTGTGAGGGTGGATTGTGAGGACGCAGGGACAGTTTCACGTTTTATGATGACCTATCTGGCGTGTAAACCAGGCACATGGCTTTTGACGGGAACGGAAAGACTGAAACAACGTCCGATGGCTCCGTTAATCCATGCGTTGCGGCAGCTGGGCGCGGATATTGCATGTCCTGAAAAAGAAGGGCATCTTCCTGTTTGTGTAAAAGGTGGAACACTGAAAGGGGGCATTGCTGAAATTGATGTCTCGCAGAGCAGCCAGTTTGTCACTTCATTATTGCTGGCCGCGCCCACATGGGAAAATGGTTTGTGTTTGCGACTTGTCTCGAAGCCGGTGTCGGAACCTTATATCCAAATGACTGTTTCGATAATGCGATATTTTGGTGCCGAGGTGGAGTTGGAGGGGAGCGAAATCATCGTGCGTCATCAGGCGTATCAGCCTAAACATTTTAGGGTTTCGGCCGACTGGAGCTCGGCCTCTTATTGGTACGAGATGATGGCCTTGAGCGAAGGTGGCGACTTGCTTTTGGAGGGACTGAAGGAAGATCACGCGCAAGGAGATTCAAAAGTAGCGGAAATATATCAGACTTTCGGCGTGCGGACAGTATTTGAGGAACAGGGAGCCCGAATTACCATGGATGAATCTTTATCTGTTTTTGATAATAAACAGCTCGTTTTCAGCTTTTCAGATACCCCAGATCTTTTCCCGGCAGTGTTCGTTACTTGCATTGCTTTGCATTGTAATGCTGTTTTTCAAGATATTACAACTCTATCGTTTAAGGAATCTGATAGGGTAAATTGTTTAATTTCTGAATTATCAAAATATTATAAATTTAATAGTGTATTATCTAAAAATAAAATCGTTATAAATAAATCTTCTTTATCGGATTTTGATTTTAGTAAAAAAAGAGTTTATTTTAATACATATAATGACCATAGAATTGCTATGGCCTTAGCGGGACTTTGTATAAAGCTCGGGCATCCTGTATTTGATTTTCCAAATGTTGTAAGTAAGTCATATCCAGACTTTTGGAAGAATATTGAAGCTCTTGTTTAATTATTTTTATATTTTTGTTTTTCGTATGGGATAAATTCTTACCTTTGCAAGGTAATTTTTGGTTTGTTGTATGACTATTGATTTGTTTGTCCCTTGTTTTATTGATCAGTTCTATCCTGACACTGCGATGAACACTGTGAGGGTTCTGGAAAAAGCGGGTGTGGAAGTGAATTATAATCCTGATCAGACTTGTTGCGGACGTTTTGCATATAACGCGGGCTTTATAGAAGAAGCGAAGTCCTTGGGTGACAAATTCCTATCTGAGTTTTGTGATGATCGTCCGGTGGTCTCCCCAACGACTTCGTGTGTGGCTTTTATAAAGAAACGTTACCCAGAATTATTTTTTAATACAGCCAATCATTTGAATTTCAAGAAATTGGAAAAGAATGTCTATGAATTGACGGATTTTCTTGTGAATGTGCTGCAATACGATGATTTTGGAGCCGAGTTTCCGCATAAAGTGACTTTTCACGACAGTTGCAGCGGGCTTCGCGGCTTGGGCATTGGTAAAGAGGCTCGCCAGTTGCTTTCCAAAGTAAAAGGTCTGGAGTTGGTTGAAATGAAGCAGAGCGACATGTGTTGTGGCGGCGAGTTTACTTTCGCCATGAATCATGAGGATGTCTCAATAGGCATGGCCAGCCATAAAGTGCGTAATGCGCTGAACACGGGCGCGGAGTACATCGTTTCTACGGATATTTCTTGCCTGATGCATCAACAAGGCTACATCAACGCAAATGGTCTGCCGATTCAGGTGATTCATATTGCCGATATTTTAGCGAAAGGATGTTGATATGAATGAATTTTATGTACATGAAAGCAGTTATATAGATGACAATGTTACTATAGGGAAGGGCACCAAGATTTGGCACTTTTGCCATGTGCAGTCAGGCGCGGTGATTGGCGAAAGATGCTCATTTGGGCAAAATGTCAATATTGGCAATAACGTGAAGATTGGCAACGGTGTTCGTATTCAAAATAACGTCTCGGTTTATGAAGGCGTTGAGATTGAGGACAATGTGTTCTGCGGTCCGAGCTGTGTCTTTACCAACGTGACCACTCCGAGGGCACATTTCCCCGTTCATGGCAATTACGCTAAGACAAAAATTTGCGAAGGCGCCTCTTTGGGTGCCAACAGTACTGTGGTCTGCGGCCATACCGTTGGTAAAAGTGCCTTGATTGCCGCCGGTGCCGTGGTTACTAAAGATGTGAAACCCTATGCGCTGATGGCTGGCGTGCCTGCCCGTCAGATTGGATGGGTGTGCGAATGCGGCAAGCGTCTTGATGCCTCTTTAAAATGTGACTGTGGCCGTAAATATCATGAATCTGAAGGCTTCTTACATCTTTCTTCTAACTTCTAACTTCTTAAAAAAACATGCAATTTAGAGATTTAAAAAAACAATATAGCGTTCTGAAAGACGAAATGGATCAGGCGATCCTGGATGTAGTGGCTTCAAGTGCCTATGTCATGGGACCGAAGATAAAGGAAATGGAATCAGCGTTTGCCGAGTATGTTGGGGTCAAACATTGCATTGCGTGTAACAGTGGGACGGATGCCTTGCTGTTGGCACTGAAGGCATGGGATGTGAAAGCCGGCGATGCTGTTTTTGTGCCGAGCTTTACCTTCTTTGCTTCAGCTGAGGTGATTGCAATGCAGGGTGCCACGCCCGTCTTTGTGGATGTTGATTCTGATACTTTCAATATCGATATCCGTGACTTGCTGTATAAGATAGAGCATACAATAAAAACAGGCAAATTGAAGCCTCGTGCCATCATCGCCGTTGATCTGTTTGGCCTTCCCGCTGATTTCAAGATGATCCGTGCCATTGCCGATCGCTTCAACCTTTATGTGTTGGAAGATGCGGCTCAGGGTTTCGGCGGACGTATCGGAGAACGCAAGGCATGTACTTTCGGCGACATCTCCACCACATCGTTCTTCCCCGCTAAACCCGTGGGATGTTATGGCGACGGTGGGGCTGTATTCACTAATAACGACGAGTGGGCGGGTTTGATTGAGTCATACCATATTCATGGCAAGGGCAGTGACCGTTACGACAACGTCCGTATTGGCATGAACTCAAGGCTCGACAGCATTCAAGCCGCCATCCTTTTGGTCAAGCTGAAGGCTTTCAAAGACTATGAGCTTGAGGATGTCAACAAAGTGGCGGCGCGTTACACGGAGAAGCTTCGTGATGTGGTCAAGACACCTGAGATTCCGAGAGACTTTTATTCCAGTTGGGCACAATATACCATTCAGGTTCCCAATAAAGAGGTTAGGACTCGCTTGCAGGAAGCCTTGAAAGCCAAGGATATTCCGACGGCCATCTATTATCCCATCCCGATGCACCGCCAAACAGCGTTTAACTATTTGGATGCCAAAGAAAACCAGTGCCTTGTATCCGACCATCTGGCCGATACGGTGCTCTCTTTGCCTATCCATCCCTATCTCTCCGAAGAAGATCAAGACCGGATTTGCTCCGTCATCATCCAAACTCTTAATTCTTAACTCTTCCCATGTCTTTTTTCAAGAATCTGACTTATCGGGAAAACTACGAAGCTGCCATGGAATACCTTTCCAGGGTGGAGACGCGGCATGCCCCGAAGTTTGATCTTGTTAATGTGCCTTCGGAGTTGCAAGAGCTGATTCGAACGGCTTATATGCCACGTGGTGAGGAACGCTCAAAGTGGTTGAACGATTTTGCCGCCAAAACATGGTCAGTGCCCGACGGAGAAGCCGAGATATTGTTGGCGGAGGATCATCTCAACGCTGTCCGTTATGTGAACCGTTATTTGCGAAAATCTAACTACAAATTGAAGCAGGATGGTTATCTTGTGGTGGCTTTTGACACTGCCGCCAAACGTCGTACTCAATTTTTCAGCAAGTATCCGAGGTTTATTGCGGAGTTCCTGTATTTTAATGATTTTCTTTGGCACAGGGTCTGTCCCAAGTTAAATTTGACCCGTCGTTTTTACTATTTCTGCACCAAAAAAGTGAGGAAGGTTTTTCCTCGGCCAGAGATTTTGGGAAGGCTATATTATTGCGGCTTTGATGTGGTTTCGGAACAATATATTCACGATCGTTACTGTGTTATTGCTCAGAAACGTCGTGAGCCTGCGGAGGAGCATCGGCATTATGGCCCTATTGTCAAACTTCACAGGATTGGGAAAAATGGGGATCTTTTTTGGGTTTATAAGTTCCGAACCATGTATGCTTATGCGGATTATCTTCAGACCTACGTTTATGAAAACAACAGGCTTCAGCAAGGAGGCAAATTTAAAGATGATTACCGCATTACACCGTGGGGCCGCTTTTTGCGCAAGACATGGCTTGATGAACTTCCTATGTTTATAAATGTTTTCAAAGGACAGATGAAAATTGTTGGTGTACGTCCATTAAGCGAGCAATATTATAGTTTATATCGTCCTGAAATCCAGCAACTTCGTATCAAGACTAAGCCGGGTATGTTGCCTCCCTTGTATGCTGATGAGATGGATACTTTGGAGCAGATACAGGAAAGTGAGCGTCGCTATTGCGAGGCTTATTTGAAACATCCTTTCTTGACGGATTGGAAATATTTTTGGAAAATTCTGGCAAGTATTGTGCTGAAAAGAAAACACTCAAATTAAAAAGTTTTTTCCTTTTTTTATTTTAAAAAAAAATAGTATTTTTGCCTTGTAGGAATAGCTGTGTTCTTGTCTTTCGTATAACGCTGGTTTATAGAGTTTTATCAGTTTTTTATGGGAGTCAGGGGGCATTGCTGTATCCTATATCGAACAAAAGAATTGAAATGAGCCAGAATCAGGAAGAGCAATGGACCACAGTCATTAAACCTCGAAACAAACTTTTTGAGGTGAATTTGAAAGAATTGTGGGATTACAAGGATTTGATATCCCTTTTTATCAAACGTAATATCATCACCCAGTACAAACAGACCATTTTGGGACCATTGTGGTTTGTGGTGCAGCCTGCCTTGACGGTGATCATGTATATGATTGTGTTTGGCGGCATTGCAGGCATCCCCACCGATGGAGTGCCGAGGCCTTTGTTTTATTTGGCGGGTACCTGCATGTGGAACTATTTTTCCGAGTGCCTCACAAAGACATCTAATACCTTTGTGACTAACTCAAGTATTTTTGGGAAGGTGTATTTCCCGAGGCTTTCGATGCCCATTGCCGATGTGTTGTCGAATTTGCTGCGTTTTGCCATACAGTTTGGGTTCTTTGTTATCATTTATGCTATTTATGCTATCATTGGAGATTCGGGAGCCCATCTCAACTGGTATGCCTTGCTGTTCCCTGTGTTGGTGATGATGATGGCAGGATTGGCCTTGGGTTTTGGCATCCTGATTTCTTCCATGACCACCAAGTATCGTGACCTACAGGTGCTCTTTTCCTTCATTGTCCAGTTATGGATGTATGCCACGCCTATCGTATATCCTTTGTCACAAACCAAAAGCATGTACTGGCTGGGAATCCCGGTCCACAAGCTGATGTGCCTCAACCCGGTGACACCCGTCATTGAGACTTTTAAATATGGTTTCCTAGGCGCTGGTGACTTTGTGGGCTGGCGTTGGTTAATTTACAGCTTCGTCTTTATGAGCGTGTTGCTCGGATTGGGTGTGGTGGTGTTCAACAAGGTACAGAAGAGCTTCATGGATACGGTTTAATTAAGAAGTCAGAAGACAGAAGTAAGAAGTAAGAAGAATACAACGATAGAAGTATGGAGTGTTTAAAGAAAACAGCTTTAATTACAGGCATAACAGGGCAAGACGGTAGTTATCTGTCGGAATTTCTGTTGGAGAAAGGTTATGACGTTCACGGCATTATCCGTCGTTCTTCGGTGGATTACCGCGAGCGCATCGAGCATCTTGAGGGCCGCGCAAATTTCCATCTCCATTATGGAGATTTAGGTGATTCGTTAGGTATCATACAGGTAATCAACAAGGTAAAGCCCGACGAAATCTATAATTTGGCCGCCCAAAGCCATGTGCAGGTCAGTTTCGACTCTCCGGAATACACAGCCAATGTAGATGCCACGGGTGTGCTTCGCATCTTGGAAGCCGTGCGTCAATGTGGCCTCGAAAAGACTTGCCGTATCTATCAAGCAAGTACTTCAGAACTGTACGGAAGAGTGGAAGAAGTCCCTCAAAATGAAGATACCCCGTTTCATCCCTACAGCCCGTATGCGGTTGCGAAATTATATGGTTATTGGATTGTCAAGGAGTATCGTGATGCCTACAATATGTTTTGCTGTAATGGTATTTTGTTCAACCATGAGAGTGAACGCCGTGGCGAGACTTTTGTGACACGTAAGATTACCCTCGCCGCAGCGCGTATCGCACAAGGCAAGCAGGATAAGCTTTATTTGGGCAACTTGTCCAGTTTGCGTGACTGGGGCTATGCGAAGGATTATGTGGAGTGTATGTGGTTGATGCTTCAGCAAGCAGAACCCGATGATTATGTGATTGCTACAGGTGCTCAACATAGTGTGCGTGAATTTTGTCAGTTGGCCTTTCGCGAAGTGGGCATTGAATTGGAGTTCAGGGGCGAAGGCGTTGGTGAGAAAGGCGTTGACAAGGCAACAGGAAGAGTGCTCGTCGAAGTCAGCCCCGATTTCTATCGGCCTACTGATGTGGTCAACCTATTGGGTGATCCGACAAAAGCGAAGACCAAGTTGGGGTGGAATCCATCGAAAACATCATTAGAACAATTAGTGAGGCTTATGGTGCAGTCCGACATGCGTAAGGTGGCGGCTGACGGTGCCGCTGCCCGTGTCAGGATGAATTTGGAAGAATACCTCGAAAAAGGTGTTGTGAAATAACGAACACGGGTTAAAGAACACGAATCGCACGAATAATTGATTTGTTATGATTGTTTATGCGCAAGAAAGTTATAAGATAGTTGGAGCGGCATTTGAAGTCTATAATAAGATGGGACATGGCTTTTTGGAAGCGGTCTATCAGGAATGTCTTGAGTTGGAATTTCGGAAACGAGGAATACCTTATGAGCGTGAGAAAGAGATTAAGATATATTATGATGGTCAAGAGCTTAAACAGGTATATAGGGCGGACTTTGTTTGTTACGGAAAGATTATAGTAGAATTGAAAGCGGTTTCCGAATTGAATGAGGCTCACCACGCTCAGGTTTATAACTACCTCCACGCTACAGGGATGAAGTTGGGTATATTGTTGAATTTTGGTAATTCCGAAGAACTGGAAAAAGACAGAATAGTAATTTGATTCGTGCAATTCGTGCGATTCGTGTTCAAAAAGAAAACGATGGAATTAGATTCAAAAATATATGTTGCCGGTCACCGCGGCATGGTGGGAAGTGCCATCGTCCGTGAGCTGCGAAAGCAGGGTTATACTAATATCGTGGTAAGAACCCATGCAGAGCTGGACCTCTGCCGCCAAGACCAAGTAGAGGCGTTTTTCGCGGAGGAAAAACCAGAATACGTGTTTCTTGCGGCAGCCAAGGTGGGTGGTATTATGGCCAACCAAAGTGCTTTGGCGGATTTTATGTACGACAACATGATTCTTGAGATGAATGTGATTCATTCCGCCTGGAGAAATGGTTGTAAAAAGCTGGAATTTTTGGGGTCAAGTTGTATCTATCCGCGCATGGCACCGCAACCCATGCCTGAAAGTTGCCTTTTGACTTCCGAGTTGGAGAAAACCAATGAAGCCTACGCTTTGGCCAAAATCAGCGGACTGAAGTATTGCGAATACCTTAACCGTCAATATGGGACGGACTACATTAGCGTAATGCCAACAAATCTTTACGGTTCCAATGATAATTACCATCCCGAACACAGCCATGTGATGCCGGCTTTGATCCGTCGTTTCCACGAAGCGAAAGAGGCTGGCCTAAAAGAGGTGGTTTGCTGGGGCGATGGCTCCCCGTTGAGAGAGTTTCTTTATGTGGATGACCTTGCCAATCTCTGTGTGTTTTTGATGAACCACTATAGCGGTAACGAGACTGTGAATGCTGGAACGGGCAAGGAGATCACGATCAAAGCACTCTCCGAGTTGGTGGCGAGGATTGTCGGTTATCGAGGTGAGATAAAATGGGATACCTCAAAGCCGAATGGCACACCTCGCAAGTTGCTGGATGTCAGTAAAGCCACCAAGTTGGGCTGGACTTACAAGACGGAGTTGGAGGAGGGGATTCGGTTAGCTTACCAGGATTTTTTGAAAGGGAATCATCGATTCTAAGTAAAAAGAATACGTCAATGGGTGTTTTCATTAACATAGGAAACGCGGGCTTTCAATCGGCACGCAATGGTGAGTATGTTGACAAGTCGGGTTTGATACCGCTTATCAACAAGACATTGGATACCGAACAAAGGTTTAGTTGTGTGTCGCGCTGTCGGAGGTTCGGTAAATCAATGGCTGCAAAAATGCTTAGTGCCTACTATGACCAGTCATGCGATTCGCGTAACCTGTTTTCTGACTTGGAGGTTGCACATGACCCTTCTTTTGAAAAGAATCTGAACCAATATCCAGTAATCTATTTGGATATGTCCGATTTTGTGACACGGTTCAAAGATGATAGCATTATCAGCCAAATCGATAATAGGTTGAAAGATGATATTAGAGAAGCTTATCTTGATATTCAAGTTGGAGAAAACGACGATTTGATGGATTACTTGATACGTGTTGTTGCCGCAACAGGAAAGCGTTTCTTTTTCATCATCGACGAATGGGATGCCATTTGCCGCGAGTTCAAGCCTGGGACGAAAGCTATGGATGGGTATGTGAACTGGTTGCGTCGTATGTTCAAAGGAGGTCAGTCGCTCAATGTGTTTGCGGGAGTATATATGACAGGAATTCTCCCAATCAAAAAATACAAGACAGAGTCCGCGTTGAACAACTTTATTGAGTATTCCATGGTGACGCCGAGGAACTTGGCATCATATTATGGCTTCACCAAAGACGAAGTTAAGACGTTAGCTGGACGTTTTGGCATGGATTTCGACGAGTTGGAGAAATGGTATGACGGCTACCAAATAGGTGCTGAAATGTCGATGTTCAACCCCAACTCAGTGATGCAGGCACTTTACAGCGATTGGTGTGAGAGTTATTGGGGTAAGACAGGAGCGTATGATGCTGTGGTGAATTATATCAAGATGAACTTTGATGGTCTGAAAGATGACGTTATCAATCTACTTGCTGGAGGTCGTGTCAAGGTGAACACACTGAAATTCCAAAACGACATGTCCATCATTGAGAGTAGGGATGATGCTTTGACAGTCCTGATCCATTTAGGGTATCTTTCATACGACAGAAGAAGTCAAGAGTGTTATGTGCCCAATAAAGAGGTGGCCATTGAACTGACCAATGCCGTGGAAGACACGGGATGGACCAATGTCATAAAGGCACTTCAACGTTCAGAACGATTGCTGAAATCTACTCTCAATGGCGATGAAGAAGCCGTTGCAAGAGGAGTGGATGCAGCGCATGACGAGAACACCAGCATCCTGTCGTACAACGATGAGAACTCATTGGCCTGTGTTCTTTGCATAGCCTACTATTATGCCGGGAACGATTATGTTATGCATCGTGAGTTGGCAACGGGTAAAGGCTTTGCGGATTTGGTTTTGATACCAAGAAAAAACGTTGATTCTCCAGCCATCATCATTGAGCTGAAATGTGACAAAAATGTTGATTCGGCCATTGACCAAATCAAACGGAAGCAATATCCCGACAAAGTAGCCCAATATCTGAATCTGCCTTCAACGGAAGAAAGTGCCTCTCACCTCTCATCTTTCACCTCTCACCTTTTATTGGTGGGCATCAATTATGACAGGAAGAGCAAGATGCATACATGTCGGATTGAGAAATGGTAGGAAATAAAGTAAATTAAAGTAAAGTAAATATGTCAACAGCAATAGAATTCAACAATATCAGCAAGCAGTATCGTTTGGGCTTGGTTTCTACCAAAACCCTTAGCCACGACTTGAACCGTTGGTGGCAGACAGCGGTGTTGCATAAGGAAGATCCCTATTTGAAAATCGGTTCAGTGAATGATCGTTCTAAAGCGGCTGACAGCGAATATGTTTGGGCTTTGAAGGATATTAATTTCAAAGTGGAGCAAGGCGATGTGGTCGGTATCATTGGGAAAAACGGAGCCGGTAAAAGTACTTTGCTTAAACTGTTGTCACGAGTTACTGGGCCTACTACAGGTACCATCAAGGCGAGAGGTCGTATTGGCTCATTGCTGGAGGTGGGTACAGGATTCCATTCGGAAATGACAGGCCGTGAGAATATTTACATGAATGGGGCTATCTTGGGGATGACCAAACCTGAAATTACACGTAAGTTGGATGAGATCGTGGATTTCTCAGGCTGTGAGCGATACATAGATACTCCAGTGAAGCGTTATTCGAGCGGCATGATGGTAAGACTTGGTTTTGCTGTTGCTGCTCATTTGGATCCGGAGATTCTGGTAGTGGATGAGGTGCTGGCTGTAGGTGATGCTGAATTCCAGAAAAAAGCTATCGGAAAGATGCAGGATGTGAGTCGGGGAGAGGGAAGGACTGTGCTGTTTGTGAGTCACAATATGGCGAGCGTTAGAGCATTGTGCCGCACGGGAGTGGTGCTTGAGAATGGAAGTGTCAGTTTTATGGGCATGGTTAATGATGCAGTCAATTATTATATAGACAATATCCATGATAATCAACTGGCTCAATCAGTAATTGTTACTGATGCTATGCGTGATATGAAGAGGAGCTTGATAGCACGTTTTGTTTCTTTCTATCAGATGAAAGAATCATGTAAGTATGCTTCCGATGAAGACATAGTGTTGAGAATTAAAATCGTGTCTGATAAAAAAATTCCTTGTTGCAGAATCAATTGCACCATTTTTTCATCAATTGAGGCTCCTCTATGTTGTAATTCCTCGACTAATTTTTTCGAGATTGACGCTAATGAAACCAAAACAATTGAATATACGATCCATAATCCGGGTTTGGCTTTGGGAAAATATTCTTTGTCGTTTTCAGTAGGGGTGGGAAATATGACTACTGCTGAAACAAATTATGATGTGGTTCAGCAGGTTCTGCGTTTCGAAATAGATCGGCCAAACAAAGGGAGTGAAGCTCAATATGTAAAATGGGATTCCAATAGTTGGGGTAATATTTACCTTAGAACATCTCAAAGGGTTTTGTAAATCAAGGCTTTATGTCAAGAGTGTGCGCTATAGTGGTGACATTTAACGGTAAAAAATGGTATGACCGTTGTTTTGGGAGCCTTAGAGATTCTGCAATTCCTGTGGAAATTATTGTTGTTGACAATGCTTCTTCGGACAATACGGTTGAATATATTAGAGGGCGTTTCCCTTTTGTCCATTTAATTGAAAGCAAGGAGAATCTGGGATTTGCTAAGGCCAATAATATTGGCATACGTTATGCAATTGACCATAGTGCGGATTATTGCTTTCTACTAAATCAAGATGCGTGGATAGAGAAAGACACTGTGGAGAAATTGCTTCAGACGTTTGAGGATAATGAAAAAGTCGGGATTGCTTCACCAATGCATTTGGATGGGAACTATACAGGATTGGATTGGGGCTTTGTTAATTATCTGCCTAGTGCTTTCATTTCAGATTCTTTTATGCAAAAAGCAAAACCATATTATGCTGCTGAATTTGTAAATGCAGCAGCGTGGCTCATAAGTGCGGATTGCATACATAATGTTGGCGGTTTTGATACATTGCTGTTTTTCCATTACGGTGAGGATGGTAATTATTGTCAAAGAGTTTTGTATCATGGATATCAGATTATCATTAATACAACAACAACAATATGTCATGATAGGGGAGAACGTAAAGAGACCGAAAATGAATATAGGCAGAAGGTGCTAGAGAAGAATCCTTTTATATCAAACAAATTGTTGTGGGGTGATATTAATTGCGATGTTGATATCTCTGGTCTTATCAAACAGTATGAGATTTCCTCGGTAAAGTCTCTTCTGAAATTTTCAAAGAGAAGATTTATGGAACATAAAAGAATGATTTCTGTGTTACATGATATAGAGCAATCAAGGATTATTAATAAAAGACCTGGTGCGTCGTGGTTATAGACAATTATTCTGATAAAAGCCTTAATCAATTATTTTATAGACCAAAGGGACATTGACATGGTATAAACAGCAACATCAAATTTATGTATAACCCAGTAATAGTTGTCGCTGCATTTAACAGGGCGGAATCATTAAAAAGACTTTTAACATCACTATCTCGGGCTGTCTATCATACTAAAGTTGACCTTGTCATTAGTATTGACGGAGGCGGCCCTCAGGATGTTGTTGATTTGGCAAACGGTTTTGTTTGGAATTTTGGTGAGAAAAGCGTTTTGCATCATGATCAGAACTTGGGACTTCGCGCCCATATCATCTCTATCGGAGATTTGACCTATAAGTTTGGGTCGATTATATTGTTGGAAGATGATTTGATTGTAAGCCCCTGGTTTTTTGAATATGCTCTGGCTGCTGAAAGCTTTTATGAAAATGAGGATGCTGTAGGTGGTATCTCGTTATATGCTTATAGAAATAATGAAAACGCTGATTGTGCGCCCTTTAATCCTTTGAATAATGGATTTGATATCTATTTTATGCAGACCCCAAGTTCAAGAGGCCAATTATGGACTAAAAAGCAGTGGGAGAGTTTCAAAGCGTTCTATGATCATAATCCAACAATAGGGAATCGTGATAGAATTCCTGAGAACGTGAAAGAATGGGCGGATTCCTCATGGAAGAAATATTATCATCTGTATCTGTCAGTGAAAAAGAAATACTTTGTTACGCCTTATTTTTCATATACAACCAATTGTGGAGATGAGGGTACTCATTCACAAAAAAAAACCTCCTTGTGGCAAGCCCAGTTGTCGTATGGTGTTCCAGAAAACTTCAGGTTCCCCAAGTTTGAAGAGAAAAGCTTAAAGTATGATGCCTATATGGAAATTGATCCGGCCTGCTTGCCTTCTGTTGAGGGTATTTCCCCAGAAGACCTTTGTGTGGATTTATATGGCACAAAGCAACTGGACTTGTTTGATAATAAATATTGGCTGACCATTAGAGAATCATCCCAAGTCATCCGCTCATACGGCATTGAGATGTTACCAGTGGAAAATAATGTATTGTATCAAACAGAAGGTAAAGGAATAAATCTATCAGAGAAGGATTATCTTAAACCGATTCCCTCAAATACTTTTTTCGTCATAGCTGAGTTGTTTTCATTTTTTTCCTATCAGTATGGCATCAGGGAAGGGTACTCAAGAGTGCAAAATACCAAGACTTACAAGTTAGGGAAGTTTTTAAGTCATCCGTTTGGCTCTTTTAAGAAATAATAACGTTTATGTTGGTTTCCATTGTCCTTCCTTGTTACAACGGTGCTGGCTTTTTATCCCAATCATTGGATAGTGTGTTGGCTCAAACCTTCACCGATTGGGAGCTTATTCTTGTCAACGATTGTTCGAAAGACAACTCGTTGGAGATTATGCAACAATATGCCGAGAAAGACAGCCGCATTCGTATTATTAACAACGAGCATAATCTTAAATTGCCCGGTGCGTTGAATCGAGGTTTTCAAGAGGCAAAAGGCAAATACCTAACATGGACCTCGCATGACAACCGCATGGGAGAAACCATGTTGGCGGAGTTTGTCAATTACCTGGATCACAATCCGGACAAAGGACTCGTCACCTCCTGCTATGCTGCTTTCAGCTTAAAGACAGGAGAACAGCTTTATGAAGTGCATCATCCAGACCCTCAATTATATCTACCGCTTTATAATTGTGTGTGTTATGCTTTTATGTATCGGCGTGAGGTACTTGAGACGGTAGGAGGGTACGACACTACTTTGTTCTTGGTCGAGGATTATGACTATTGGGTGCGCATCTGGCTGAAATATCCAATTGGGAAGATATACAAAGTGCTTTATTACACGGGAGTAGGGGATGAAACGCTGACTATGTCCCGCAAAAAGGAGATAGCCCAAAAACTGCTTGAAATGCGTTTGCGTTATTTTGTCGATTTCGACAAAGCGTTTGATTCACATCCTGAGATGAAACGCAAGTTCTATATCAGTATCGCTGATAATATGAAAGGGATGGAGAGACTGAAGTTTACCATGAATAGGGGACTGAAGTTCACCAGCTGGTATTGGCTTTTTTATAGACCTAAGAAGACAGCAAAAAAAATAAAGAACGCCTTATGTCACGCGTAACTGTTTTGATGCCGACCTATAATGTTGCTCCTTGGGTGGACGAAGCCATTCAAAGCGTCCTTAACCAGACTTATAAGGATTTCGATCTTTTGGTCATTGACGATGCCTCCTCTGACGATACGCTGGCTCATGTGAGAGCCATTAACGATCCTCGCATTCGTATTGCGGCTTTTCCTAACAACGTGGGTTTGGCCGATAATCTTAACCGGGGATTAGACTTGACTGATACGGAACTCGTGGCTCGTATGGATGGTGATGATATCGCAGAACCCGACTGGCTTGAGACTGGAATAAAAGTTTTGGATAGCCATCCCGAGGTGGGAATCTGTAGCTTTGGTTTCCAGTTTTTTGGCACCAAGACCTCCTTGGTCAGATTTCCGGAATGTCATGAGGACTCCAAAGCTCAAATGCTGTTCGGCTGCACCGTGATAGTTCCAGTGTTGAGGCGCAGTGTGTTTGTGGATCATAACTTCCGTTATAGTACTGCTGCATTTCCCGCTGAGGATTATATGATGTGGTCCGATGCCTACCGAGTCACTCAAGTCTATAATGTGCAACGTACCTTGTTCCATTACCGCACGCACGAAACGCAAATATCTACCTCCAAACGTCAAGCTCAGATTGAGAAGTCGAATGCGGTGAGACTCAGGATGCTGGATTGGTTGAATGATGGTTTTTCCGAGGATGAAAAACGCTATTTCTTGGATGTCTTTGTCCCTTGTGTTGTGGAAGGGAAAACAAGCGTTGAGGAATTGAAACGATTTGCAGATTTTCTTGTAAGCCGAAACACCCAAGGTCATTATGATGACAAGGCGTTGCGAAGGAAGTTCCAATCGCATATTGCCTACGGCACCCTGACATTCGTCGAAAAAAGATTTTTCTCAAACGGGTATAGTCCTGCTGGTTTATTCCAATTAATGACCAGTGGTTGCTATGGTGTCCTGCCCGTTAAGAACCGCTATAAAATAATTTTAAAATGTTTATTGTTTAGACATTCTTAATGATGGTTTCGACGAAAGAAAATAACATTGAGTGGATTACAAAAGCGAAGGGATTGGCTATTATTGGAGTGGTAGCTGTACATACTGTTGAGGTGTTTGACATCACTGGCTTGATTGCTGAAATTGCAGATGCTGGCAAGTACGGCGTTTCGCTATTTTTCATAATTTCTGCCTATTTGACGTTTATGTCATTTGATAAGCATCCTTTAAAATGGACTTTCAAAACATATTTTCACTATCTTTTGCACAAGTTGTGGCGTCTTGCGCCCGTGTTATATATTGCAGTGTTATGGCATTTGGCGCAGTATTTTGTTGCCCTTGAAAGGATTCCTGATTTGACAGATGACATGTGGAAGAATGCGTTTTATGCAGCCACATTCACCAATGGTTTTTCTCCAAGGTATTTCAATCCGTGGTTCAACTGGTATATAGGAACACTTGTTGTTTTCCTGTTGATTGCCCCGTTAATACATAAATGGATTAATAACTCTATACGGGCTATATGGTTCTTTCTTGGGTCGTTGATTCTATCTAAGATAACATTGCATTTGATGGCTTGTGTCGGGTTTAATGACGGCAGTTATTTGTATGGATGGCTTCCTCGGCAGTTGCCCGTGTTGTCTTTGGGAATTGTGTTCTACTATTTCTCAAAAAAGGAGTCTCAAAAAGCCGTATCATTATTTGCTATCATTGTTTCGATTTGTCTATGTTTATCGATCTGTACCAGTTTTAAAATCATGGAGACCCATGTGACTGCCGGATTGCTGCTGTATTTGATAACGTCTCTTGCATTCAATCGTTCAAATAGATGGACTAATTGGCTTAAACCTCTCGGTGAATATAGTTATGGCGTTTATTTATTCCATGGTTGCCTTTTGCTAAAAACATTTAGAGTAGTATCTAATAGAATTGGCATTGACAAATCTTCTCTCGGCACTTTTTTTATTTACTTTTTCCTTTTGTTTGGTATTTCTATGATAATCTCGTATTTGGTCAATAGATACATAGAAAAGCCGCTGTTTAGATTTACAAAAAAGAAGTTTGGGATTTAAGGTTATGTTTGGCTCTTTTTTCAGACGATTGCATCATTTGACTCACCCTATTTTAGGGCGGATCATGATGCTGCACCGTGTTGTTGGGCAACGCAGCATAGGAGAAAACCGTAAGCTGGAAATCACTCCTGACTTTTTAGAGCAAACAATAAAGGATTATAAACAAAAAGGCTGTCGCTTTGTTTCTATTGATGAAGTGAGTGAAATACTTGAAAAGGGAAAAGTGGATAAACCGTTTGTTTGTCTCACTTTTGATGATGGGTACCATGACAATTATACTAACGCTTTGCCGATATTGAAAAAAGAACAGGTGCCGTTTGCGATATACGTCACCACAGGATTCGTTGACAATAAGCAATCGATGTGGTGGTATCCCAACGAGCGGTTAGGATTGAGCCGTGATGAGTTGCTTAACCTCGACGCTGAGCCCTTGTGTACTATATGTGCTCATACAAACACTCATCCCAAGCTCGAAAACCTTTCAGTTCAAGAGCAACGTGTCGAGATAAAACAATCGAAGCAAGATCTGGAAAGCCTTTTAGGACATCCTGTGGATCATTTTTCGTATCCTCATGGATCCTATAATGACGATACGATTGGTATTATAAAAGGGTGTGACTTCCGTACTGCCTTAATGGCTTGGGGCGGGGCTGTCCGTAAAGGAGATGATTCTCTGCAGCTACATCGCATAGAGTTACGACAATCTTAAGCCTACAATATCAAAAATGGAAAGATTTTTCAACACAGCTGGACCTATAAAACCGGAACTCCATTATTTTATTGATCCGCTAAAACGGATTGATTTGGACGAAGTGCTGCTTTTGATTCGTCAGCAAAAGTATTTTGTCATGCATGCTCCGCGACAGACAGGCAAAACTACTTGCTTGTTGGCATTACGTGAATATTTGAATGTGCGAGACGAGTTTGTTGTAGTATATGCTAACGTAGAGGCTGGTCAGGCATTCCGAAATGACGTGACGAGAGTGGTGGAGTCGGTGTGTCAGGAAATTGCCAGCAGAACTTCATACATCATTGGTAACAAAACTCCAGAGGAATTATATATGAGGTTAAAAAAGGAAGTGAAGGACAACTTGCTTTCGACACTCCTAACCGAATTGAGCATCTTGCTCGAAAAGCCTCTGGTGTTGTTTCTGGATGAGATTGATGCTTTGGTGGGTGATGGTTTGGTGAGTGTGTTGCGTCAGATTCGCTCAGGATATGCAACTCGCCCCCAACAGTTCCCCCAGTCTATCATCCTTTGTGGTGTGCGTGATGTGCGCGATTATCGCATTGTGCTTTCCAATCAGGATATTGTGACGGGGGGCTCGGCTTTTAACATTAAGGCTGAGTCGCTGCGTTTGGGTAATATGACTAAAGAAGAGGTACATGAGCTTTATCTCGAACATACAAAAGAGACGGGACAGGAATTTGACGAGGCTTGTTTTCCCATGGTTTGGGAGGCTACCGAAGGCCAGCCCTGGTTAGTGAATGCTTTGGCTTACGAAGTGACGATGAAGATGAAGGAGAACCGTGATCGCAGCATCAAGATTATCCCCGAAATGATCTACAAAGCACAAGAGCGAATCATCTACCGTCGTGAGACCCATATTGACATTTTGATTGATAAGCTGAAAGAAGACCGCGTGCGTCGCGTGATAGCTCCTATTTTGGCCAATGAAGAGGAAGCAGACGAGTCCATTATCCCTTCGGATGATGTACAGTATGTGATGGATATGGGCTTGATTACAGTGGAACGAGGGAAACCTCGTCGTATCGCTAATGGTATTTATCGCGAGATTATCCCAAGAGAATTAACTTGGACCACGCAAACAGGACTGACTCAGGATGTGTTTTGGTACATGAATCCCGATAATAGCCTCAACATGGAGAAGCTTTTGCTTGACTTCCAGCAATTCTTCCGCCAAAACGCCGATGCCTGGATCGAGAAGTTCGACTACAAGGAAAGTGGACCGCAGTTGCTGTTACAAGCATTTCTTCAACGAGTGGTGAACGGAGGTGGTTATATTGATCGGGAATATGGCTTGGGACGAGGCCGCACCGACTTGCTAATCCGAAAACCTTTGACTGACCATTATGGAGGTCCTGTTCAGCGTGTTGTGTTGGAACTGAAAATTAAACGGTATAGTTTGGAAAAGACCATAGAGGAAGGCCTCCGCCAAACTTGGGAATATATGGATAAAGCTGGCTCGGTTGACGAAGGGCATTTTATCATTTTTGACCGTACTCCAGGAAAACCATGGGATGAGAAAATATGGCATGAGAATAAAACATACAATAATAGACATATTGTGGTATGGGGAATGTAGTCAAGTATTATAAACAGTGGAGTAGAGCTCTGATCTCTTCAAACGGCCAAGTTCAATATTATAATTTTTGGGACAAACAAACCGCTGATGAAATCTGGTTTACTGGTTTTTTGAAAAGCCGTGGTTTTTTTGATCGGTTTTCCCATACGAACTTCGCCTTCTTTTCCACATTAGGTAGTGTTCAGCTATTGCGTGTTGACGAGCTCCTGCATCCGTTTGGAAGAAATAGAAAACGTGTTTTTTTCACTGGAGAGAACGTCCATTACCCCGTTTTTAAAGATTATGAGAAAAACCTATTGGATCACGCCTCCATCGGCCTTTCACTTGGATTTGATTATGTAGATGATGCTCGTTATCTGCGTTTCCCGATTTGGCTGCTCGAAATGTTTCCGCCCGATTCAAATGCCAACGATATAAAGAGGATTTGCAATCAACTGAGCCTCCAGAAACTTGAAGACAGCCGCAACCGCTTTTGCGCTTTGGTAGCTGGAACCAGCACGATGCTTGGAACGGAGAGCTTGGAGATGCGGAAAAGGATGGTGGAGAAACTAAACAACATCGACCATGTGGACTGTGCCGGAAAATTGTTGAGGAATACCGAAGAGTTGCAGGAAAAGTTTCATGACGACAAAGCAGAATTCTTGAAACTATATAGGTTTTTTATCTGTCCCGAGAATATTTCTGTGGCAGGTTATGTTACAGAAAAGGTTTTCCATGCTATAGGTTCTGGCTGCATACCAATATATAGGGGTTCACTCAATAATCCAGAGCCCGAGGTGCTTAATTATGAAGCGATTCTGTTTTGGGAAAAGGATGGTGATAATGAAGATTTATTGCGGAAGATCGGGGAATTGCATGATAATAACCTGTTATACAAAGAGTTCTTTGAACAACCGCGATTAAATAATAATGCTTGGGAAGTTGTGG
>JAEEGL014391550.1_pt1 | contig 47043 bp, 38 predicted proteins | sample 9134231 | NCBI WGS metagenome assembly JAEEGL01 (sample SAMN16246548, study PRJNA631951) | gut metagenome | biome: gut microbiome; feature: rumen; material: fiber-attached | host: Bos | place: Iran: Karaj | collected 2018-10
ACGACAGCAATCTCAGGATCGCACCCAGCTTTCCTCCGCTTGACGAGCTTGAAAAGGCAATGCAGGTCCTCTGCGTATGCATCAAGCTGGCCGCCGCCGAAAAGCTGCTTAGCAAATAAAGAATCAAATTATTCATTCGGAGGAAAAAACAATGATAAAAATGATGGATGCTCTTGTTAAGACGGAAGCGGGAAAGGGCCTTACCCTCATGAAGGTCCCCGTTCCCGAAGTTCACACCGGTGAAGTACTTATCAAGATCCATAAGACTGCGATCTGCGGCACTGACGTACATATCTACAACTGGGATCCTTGGAGCCAGACCCACGTTAAGCCTCCCGTTACGATTGGTCATGAATACGTTGGCGAAATCGCCGCGCTTGGCGATGGAGTTACAGGGCTTGAGATCGGTCAGCTCGTTTCCGGCGAAGGCCACATCACCTGCGGCCACTGCCGCAACTGCCGCAGCGGCAAAAGCCACCTCTGCGCAAAAACCGAAGGCGTTGGCGTTCAGCGCAACGGCGCATTCGCTGAGTATATCTGCATTCCCGCAAGGAACGTTATCCCCGTAACTTGGGATATCCCCGAGGATATCATTTCCTTCTTCGACGCATACGGCAACGCGACTCACACCGCGCTGATGTTCGATGTTATCGGCGAGGATGTTCTCATCACCGGCGCAGGTCCGATCGGCATGATGGCCGCCGCAATCTGCAAGCACAACGGCGCGCGCAAAGTTGTCGTTACCGACATCAACGATTACCGTCTCAGCCTTGCGAAGAAGATGGGCGCGACCCGCGTTGTCAACACCATGAAAGAAAAGCTCGAGGATGTTATGGCCGAGCTCAAGATGACCGAAGGCTTCGACGTCGGTCTTGAAATGAGCGGCAGCGGCATCGCTCTCAACCAGATGATCTCCGTCATGCGCAACGCCGGTAAGGTCGCGCTGCTCGGCATCGCGAAGCCCGGCACCGCTGTCGACTGGAATGAAGTCATCTTCAAGGGTCTGACCCTGCAGGGCATCTACGGCCGTCAGATGTTCGAGACCTGGTATAAGATGGGCGCAATGGTCGAAGCCGGCCTCGACCTCACTCCGATGATCACTCACCGCTTCAACTACCGCGATTTCGAGAAGGGCTTCGAGGCCATGAACAGCGGCGCAAGCGGCAAGGTCGTTCTTGACTGGACCAAATAAACCGAAAAGGAGAATACATACATGAAACAGGCTTACGAATTCTTCCGCAAGGAGCTCGACTCCATCCGCGAAGCGGGTACCTGGAGAGAAGAGCGCATCATTACCACCGAGCAGCGCGCAAGGATCGACACCACGAAGGCAAAGGGCGTTCTCAACATGTGCGCCAACAACTACCTCGGCCTTGCCAACAATCCCGAGATCATCGCCGCCGCAAAGGCCAGCTATGAGAAGTGGGGCTACGGCCTTTCCTCCGTCCGTTTCATCTGCGGCACTCAGCAGATTCATAAGGAGCTTGAAAGGAAGCTCGCCGATTTCCTCGAGATGGACGACTGTATCCTCTACACCTCCTGCTTCGACGCGAACGGCGGTCTTTTCGAGACCATCCTCGGCGCTGACGACGCGATCATCTCCGATGAGCTCAACCATGCTTCCATCATCGACGGCGTTCGCCTCTGCAAAGCCAAGAGGTTCCGCTATAAGAACAACAACATGGACGACCTCCGCGCACAGCTCGAAGCCGCAAAGGATTGCCGCATCAAGCTGATCGCGACTGACGGCGTCTTCTCCATGGACGGTATCATCGCAAACCTTCCCGCCATCTGCGACCTCGCCGATGAATACGGCGCTCTCGTTATGGTCGACGACAGCCATGCCGTCGGTTTCATGGGCGAGCACGGCAAGGGCACTCATGAGGCATGCGGCGTGATGGGTCGTGTTGACATCATCACCGGTACCCTCGGCAAGGCAATGGGCGGTGCGTCCGGCGGCTACACCTGCGCACGCCAGGAGATCATCGACATGCTTCGCCAGAAGTCCCGTCCGTATCTCTTCTCCAACACCCTCGCTCCCGCAATCTGCGCTGCTTCCATCAAGGTCATCGACATGCTGAACGAATCCACCGCGCTTCGCGATAAGGTCCACGAGAACACCAAGTACTTCCGTGAGCAGCTCGGCAAGATCGGCTTCGACGTCATCGAGAGCACCCACCCGATCGTTCCCGTCATGCTGTATGACCCGAAGATCGCTCAGGAATTCGCACGCCGTATGCTCGATAAGGGCGTATACGTCGTCGGCTTCTGCTATCCCGTTGTTCCGAAGGGCAAGGACAGGATCCGCACCCAGGTTTCCGCAGGCCACACCAAGGAAGACCTCGACTTCGCAGTCAAGTGCTTCAAGGAAGTCAAGGAAGAAATGGGTATCTGATCAAGATAATATATTTTCAGAAGGGCGGCAAATTGCCGTCCTTCTGTGCTATAATCCAAATAATTATTTTAAAGAAGGAGGGTCCTGATATGGACAAGAAAATCATCCTCAGCGGTATTAAACCCACCGGAATTCCCACACTCGGCAATTACATAGGGGCTCTCCGCAACTGGCGCGAAATGCAGCAGGACGACAAGTACTGCTATTACATGGTTGCCGACATGCACGCGCTGACCGTCCGCAATGACCCAGAAGAACTCCGCCGGCAGACCCGCTCCATGGCAGCTCTTTTGATCGCCTGCGGCATTGATCCGAACCGTTCGCCGTTGTTTATTCAGAGCCACGTGCATCAGCACGCGGAGCTCTCGTGGCTCCTTGGCTGCACTACCTACATGGGCGAACTGAACCGCATGACACAGTTCAAGGATAAGTCCGCGAAGCATGCCGACAACATCAACGCAGGTCTTTACACTTATCCCGTGCTCATGGCCGCCGATATCCTTATCTACGGCGCGCACATGGTGCCCGTTGGCGACGACCAGAAGCAGCATGTTGAGCTTGCGCGCAACATCGCGATCCGTTTCAACAATGCTTTCGGCGAAACATTCATCGTTCCCGAACCCGTCATGCCGAAATTCGGCGCAAGGATCATGGGTCTGCAGGATCCGGAGCACAAGATGAGCAAAACCGACACGAATCCGAACGGTTATATTTCCATGCTCGACGATCCCGACGTCATCATGAAAAAATTTAAGAAAGCCGTCACCGACTGCGAACCGACGATCGCTTTTGCGGAAGGCCGCTACGGATGCAACAACCTCCTGACCATTTACTGCGCATGCACCGGCAAAACGATGGATGAGGCGGTAAAGGATTTCGAAGGCTGCGGCTACGGCAAGCTCAAGGTCGCTGTTGCGGAAGCCGTTATCGCCGAGCTGGAGCCCATCCAGGCGGTCTATAAGCAGTACATGAACGACAGCGCCGAACTCGACAGGATCGTTGCAAAAGGTGCGGAGCAGGCAGGGGAGCGCGCTCAGCTTACTCTGGATGCAGCATACAAGGCCGTCGGCCTCAGATAATCAAATCAATAAAACAAAACGAGCTGTGCGGATCCGCACAGTTCGTTTTCATTTTGGTAAACGGATTATTTTACGACTTTATAGATCTCGTCGGCGTCAGGCGGTTCAACGATCGTCCCGTCGGTAAGGCGGACTCCTTCGCCCTGCGCGCGGCCGATGATCTTCGCTTCGATGCCGATACTTCTGAGGCCTTCGACCATCTCTTCGCCGTTCGGGCAGGTGATGAGCATGCAGCCGCTTGAAATGAGCCGCAGCGGATCGATACCCGTCGCGGCGCAAAGCTTGGCGGTCACGGGATGCACGGTTATCGCACCCTTATCTATTACAAGACCGACGCCGCTTGCATCGGAAAGCTCCCACGATGCGCCGAGAATGCCTCCTTCGGTCGCGTCGTGCATCGCCGTCGCACCGTTGTCGGCAGCGTACAGGCCTTCCTTGACGACGTTTGTCCGCGCCGCAAATGCATGCGCACAGGCGATCTCGTCATCGGTCAGAATGTTATGGATATCTTCAACGCAGTCCGCAATGATATTCGCGCCTTCAAGCCCGGCGTGCTTTGTCATTATCAGATAATCTCCTTCGCGCATTCCGCGGGGGGAAACAGCGCCGTTTTTGCCTTCCCGCGCAATAACGGTCGTGCAGGTCACGATTCGATTAACGGCGTTGGTGATTTCCGTATGACCTCCGATCACGTCGACATTGGCGTTATCCGCCGCCTCGATAAGCTCGTCCATCAGGTCCGAGATCTCTTCTTCCGTCACGGACGGCGGCAGCAGGAAAGTCACCATCAGCCCGATCGGCTCTGCGCCGGATGCCGCAGCATCGTTGCAGCAAACGTTGACGGACAGCGCCCCGATTCGCGTTTGTGCGGCGGTTATCGGGTCGCATGAAAGGATCGTCAAACGGTCGCCGATATCAACGGCGGTGCAGTCAACGCCGATCCCGGGCGCCATCACGACTTCGCTTCTGTTATGCTTGATCTTGCTGAGTATCAGCCTGTCAAGCTGTTCATTTGTAAGTTTACCGACTCTCATTTTATTTGTTTATAGCCTTGAAAAACTCTTCTTCTGTCAATACCGGTACGCCGAGCGCATTTGCTTTGTCGAGTTTGCTGCCCGCGTTTTCGCCCGCAACGACATAATCCGTCTTTTTGCTGACGCTGCCGGAGGCTTTGCCGCCGAGCGACGCGATAAGGTCTTCGACCTCTTTGCGGCCCATTCTCGAAAGAGTGCCTGTAACAACAAAGGTTTTATCCTTCGCGAATTCATTTTCCTCGATCGCCTGCGCTTCGGAAGGGTGAACCCCGTCCGCAAGCATCTTATCGATCTGTTCGGCGATATGCTGCTCCGCGAAGAAATCGATTATGCTGTCCGCAACGATCTCTCCGACGTCCGGGATCGCGATCAGTTCATCGCGCGAGGCTTTGCGGATCGCGTCGAAAGTGCGGAATGTTTTTGCAAGATCCTTTGCGGTTTTTGTTCCGACGTTGGGGATGCCGAGCGCATAGACAAACGCTTCGAGTTTGCAGTCCTTGCTTTTTTCGATCGCATCGAGAATGTTTGCAATGCGCTTCTCGCCAAAGCCCGCAAGGTTTGAAAAACTGCTTTCATTAAGCTCATAGAGCTGCGATATGGATTTCAGGCCGATCGAATCAACGAGCAGCAGCGCTGTTTTTTCCGAAAAACCTTCGATATCCATCGCGCTCCTCGAAGCGAAATGCTCCAACCGGCCGACGATTTGCGGGGTGCATGAAAGCGAGTTCGTGCAGAAGGCGTGTACACCGCGGCGTTCGACTTTTGCGCCGCATGCAGGGCAGAATTCGGGTATAGTGATCGGGTTCTTCGGTGCATGTTCGTCAACGCTCTTCAGTATCTCGGGAATAACGTCATTGCTTCGGCGTATTAGCACGCGCGAACCGATGCCGACATTTTTACGCAGGATATCATCATAATTGTTGAGCGTCGCTTTGCGGACCGTAACGCCCATGAAATCGACGGGCTCAAGATGCGCAAGGGGAGTGAGTTTTCCGGTTCGTCCGACTTCCCAGGTGATATCCGTGATCGTTGTCGTGAGTTCCTCTGCGGGGAATTTATAGGCGATCTCTCCTCGCGGGAATTTATCGGTAAAGCCCATCTCATTGAATAGGCGGATATCGTTGAGTTTGATTACCATGCCGTCGATCAGAAAATCGAGCTGACCGCGGCGCTCCGGCATCTTTTCGATTTCGGAAATGACTTCCTCCATCGTGCCGAAGAAAGTGTAGTCGCTCATCGGCAGCCTGTTTTCACGCATGAAGTCATACATTTCCCGCCTCGTCGTAAAGGTTTTCCCTTCGATATAGCCGACATTGTAGCAGGCGCAGTCGAGACGGCGGGAGGCTGTGACCTTGGGATCGAGGTTGCGGATCGCACCGGCAGCCGCATTACGGGCGTTCTTAAGCTGCTCGTCTCCCGATTCGTTGAGCTGTTTGAGCACCGAAAGGCGCATATAGCATTCGCCCCGGACTTCGAATTTTCCCTGATACGGAACGGTTTTCGGAATGTTCCTGATCGTCATCGCCTGTGCAAGGATGCCCTCGCCGACAATACCGTTGCCTCGCGTTGCTGCCTGAACAAGCTTTCCGCCGTCGTAAGTCAGATTGATAGTCAGACCGTCGAACTTATACTCAAGCACGAATTCGATCCCGCTGTCCGAACTGCCGGACCTGTATTTATCGCAGCGTGTTTTCCATTCACGGAGCTCATCAACGCTCTTGACCTTGTCAAGGCTCCAAAGCCTGTTGAGATGGGTGTACGGGAGAAAGCCCGAAGGAACTTCGCCGCCGACGCGATGGGTGGGGGAGTCCGTCAAAACAACTCCGGTCTGCTCCTCAAGGTTTTTCAGCTCATCGAGAAGCGCGTCGAATTCAGCATCGCTTACGGTCGGCTCGTTCGTGAAATAATAAGTCCTTGAATATTCGTTGAGAATATCAACAAGGTATTTCATTCTGTCAAGCATTTATTCTCCTTTCAGCGCTGAAAGCGGCGCATATGCGACGGCAAGCCTGCGCGACCCGCCTTTGTCGAAGTTGATTGTTATTATTGCTGCCGGACCGGTACCGGAAATCCCCGCGACCGTACCTTTCCCGAATTGGGGATGCATAACGCGGTCACCCGGTTTGAAGTTCACGGTATTTGTTTTGCTCTTGGGAGCAGAAGGCGCGGTGTATGCGTTTTTCTTCTGTGCGGTTCCTTTTTTGTCGAGACCGTTCAGTTTTCGGATCTGCTCGATCACGTCCTCGCCGAACATTCCGTTTGGGAAACCGCTTCGCTGACTTCCGCCCGTCCCTCCGTACTCGCTTCCGGAACGAGCATATGCGCTTCCGAAGGAATTGCGCTTCATCGGCGTCTTTTCGGGATCGATCAATTCCATTTCCTCGAGGAAAATCGAAGGATCGTTGCGCTGCGGTCTGCCGTACAGGGTGCGTTGCCTTGTATTGAGCAAAAACAGTTTTTCCTTCGCCCTTGTAACGCCGACATAGCAGAGCCTGCGTTCCTCTTCAAGGCGGTTTTCCTCTTCCTTTGAGCGTTCGGAAGGGAAGACGCCCTGTTCCATTCCGGGCATGAAAACAACTGGGAATTCAAGGCCTTTTGCGCAGTGGAGCGTCATCAGTTTGACTGTTCCGTCGCTTTCGTCGACATTATCCGCTTCCGAATTCAGCGCAGCTGTTTCGAGGAAGCTTTGCAAAGCGTCGGAATCCGGCGGAAGCTGCTGTTCATGCTCCTTCATCGCACCTACAAGTTCTTCGATATTCTGCTGCCTTGTCTCGAGTTTATCATCCCCGAGCGCGGCAAGATGATCCGCAAAGTTTATCCGTTCTATGATGTATTCCGCAAGCTCCGAAAGGCCGAACTCATAGCGCTTCGCAAAGAGTTCCTTCATCAGCTCAATGAACGGACCGATCTTTGCCGCGATTTTTGCGGGAAGAACATCTGGCGTTATCGAAGCCATGAACATCGACATATCGTTCATCGCCGCAGCGGATTCGATCGATTTGACCGTCGTATCGCCGATGCCGCGTTTCGGAACATTTATGATGCGTTTGAACGCAACATCGTCGTTCGGGTTCGCGATCAGCTTCAGATAACCGAGCAGGTCCTTGACTTCCTGATAGGAATAGAATCTCATGCCGCCGATAACCGAGATGGGGATCCCGTAACCCGTCGTCAGAACGGATTCGATCACACGGCTTTGTGCATGGGTACGGTAAAGAACAGCGAAATCGTTATAGCTGAGCCTGTCGAAACGATGCATGCCTGCGATCGTGCGCGCGATCGTATAAGCTTCATCTCGCTCTGTGTCGACCGTCAGGAGTTCGACGCGTGAACCGCCGGCCTTTTCCGTCCAGAGTTTCTTGCTTTTTCTGCCCTTGTTGTTGCGTATGACCTTGTTTGCGCAGTCGAGGATCGCCTTTGTGGAGCGGTAGTTCTGCTCAAGTCGAATCACCTTTGCGCCTTCGAAATCCTTCTCGAATTCGAGGATATTGCGGATATCTGCGCCTCGCCAGCCATAGATGCTCTGGTCATCGTCGCCGACGACGCAGATGTTGCGGTGCTCGCTGCAAAGAAGCTGGATCAGCTTGTACTGCGGGAAGTTTGTATCCTGGTACTCATCAACAAGAACATATTTGAACCTGCGTCTGTATTTTTCGAGAATATCCGGATTCTCGGCCAGAAGGCGCACAGAAAGCAGAAGCAGATCGTCGAAATCGAGTGCGTTGCATTCCCGCAGTTTTTTGTTGTATGCGCGAAGGATGTCGACAAGCGTTCCGCCATCCGATCCCGATTCGAAAAGATAGGCTTCCGGCGAATCCGCGGAGTTTTTTGCCTCGCTGATCCTCGAGCGCACCATCGCTTTCGGAAAACGCTTCTCATCGATGTTCTGCTGTTTAATGATATCCGCGATCACGGAGTTCTGGTCCTGATCATCGTAGATCACGAAGCGGTTATCATAGCCGAGGCGATCGATATCGAAACGCAGTATCTTGGCGCAGAAGGAATGGAAAGTCGTGACCCACATATCCGAATCCGGAGTTTCGAGAAGTTTATCCACGCGCTCTTTCATTTCCTTCGCCGCTTTGTTGGTGAAGGTAACGGCAAGGATCGCCCAGGGCGGAACATTATGATTCAAAACCAGATTCGCGATGCGGTACGTCAAAACGCGGGTCTTGCCGCTGCCCGCTCCCGCAAGCACCAGCAAAGGCCCGTCGACCGTCATTACGGCTTCGCGCTGTTCTTTATTGAGTAAACTAAGATTCAGCATTTAAAAGCTTACAGAAGCGCATCCACGGCCTTTTTAAGCCTGTCAAGCGCGGAAAGAAGCTGTTCTTTCGGCAGAGCGAGATTCCAGCGTTCAAAGCCGCCGCCGTTCTCGCCGAATACATAACCTTCGTCCAGAGCAAGGCCGTTCGCGAGCATATGCTTTTCGAGCGATTCGTTATCGAGACCCAAAGCGCGCATGTCGAGCCACGCAAGATAGGTCCCTTCCGCACGGATTGCCTTGATCATCGGAAGATTCTTTTCAACGAAGTCATACAGCGTTCTGAAGTTGCTGCCGACTGCCGCATTCAGCTCGTCTACCCATCCTGAACACTTCGTGTATGCCGCGATCGTTGCAGCGCGCGAGAAGTAGGGAACGAGGCCGCTTCCGAAACGTCCGTTGATCTCCTTCAGTTTCTTTGCGATATCATCATTTTTGACGATAATGTTCGAACATCCGAGGCCGGCGAGATTGAAAGTTTTGCTGACTGCGGTGCAGGTGACGCAGTTTTCGGCCATTCCGGGGATCGACGCGAACACGGTGTGCTCCGCGCCATCAAGGAGCAGATCGTTATGGATCTCATCCGCGATCACAAGCACGTTGTTCTTTTTGCAGATCTCGCCGAGCTCCTTGAGCTCCTCCCGCGTCCAGACACGGCCGACGGGATTATGCGGACTGCAGAGCAGCATCAGTTTCACGTCATCTGGCTTTGTCTTTTCTTCGAGATCTTCAAAATCCATCTCGTAATGACCGTTATTGTTGATGAGACGGTTCTCGACGATGCGCCTTGAGTTGATGTTGATCGCGTGAGCAAACTGCATATAGACGGGCGGCTGAATGACCACGCCGTCGCCGGGCTGCGTATAGGCGGCCACAGCAAGGCTCAGAGCGGGCACAACGCCGGTGGTAGTGATCAGATTATAGTCGGAGCACTCCCAGTTGTGGCGCGTTCTCATCCATCCGAAAACGGCTTTTTTATAGGCTTCATCGGCATATGTATAGCCGAATATCCCGCGGTCGGCAGCTTCTTTGACGGCGGCTCTGATCTCCGGCGCGACGGCGAATTCCTGATCCGCGATCGTTAAGGGTACAAGACCCGAGCCCTTGACGGGCTCGGGTGCAAAATCGATTTTGATCGAACCGGTTCCGGTCCGGTCTATTGGTGTTGTGAAATCGTACATGGCAGAATCAGCTGAAGCTGTAGCCGCGATCGAAGGCTTTGAGGTTGATCTCGAGGAACTTCGGCTTTACGCACTGCTCGATCGCCTTATGCCATTCATCTGCGGAAAAGGGGAGCTTCTTTGCTACAACGCCCATCAGAACGACGTTCGCTGCGCGATAGGTGCCGCACTCATGCGCGATCTCAACCGCATTGATCTCGATTGCTTTAGCAGCGGCTTCAACGCGCTCAAGGCAATCGGCGGGATACTTCGTTGCGCCGGTGATAACGGGCATCGGAAGGATCTCCTGAGTGTTGATAACGATGGTTCCGTCCTTCTTGAGGTAGGGGAGTGCGCGGAGCGCTTCGAGGTTCTCGAACGCGAGAACGATGTCTGCCTGACCCTGCTCAACGATGGAGGAATAGAGGGGTTGATCGTTGCTGATGCGGACATAGGTAACGACGCTGCCGCCGCGCTGGCTCATACCGTGGACCTCGCTTACGCGGACATCATAACCGTTGTTCATTGCGAGCTGACCGAGGATCTTGCTTGCGAGCAGAGTGCCCTGGCCGCCGACGCCGACGATAACGATATTATACATAACGAATTACCTCCTTAACCTTGGACATGGAGCGCACCGAAGTGGCAGAGCTGCTCGCAGAGGCCGCAGCCTACGCACTGGGTGGGATCGACGGCAACACCGGTTTCGGTCTTGCGGATCGCGGGGCAGCCGATCTTCATGCACATACCGCAGTTGCGGCACTTGGTCGTATCACAGACGAAGGGGATGCCGGGCTGCTTGACGATCAGAGCGCAGGGACGGCGGGAGATGATAACGGAGAGCTCCTCGCGTTCGGTCTCCTCGCGGACGACTTTCTCGAGTTCCTTAAGATCGAAGGGATCGACAACGCGGACGTGCTTGATGCCCATCGCGTCGCAGAGCTTGAGGATATCGAGCGCAACGGTGGGATCGCCGTGGATATCTTTGCCATTGGCGGGGTTGTTCTGGTGGCCGGTCATACCGGTGATGGAGTTATCCGCAACGATAACGGTTCCGACGGAGCGGTTGTAAGCCATGTTCAGAAGGCCGGTGAGACCGCTGTGGCAGAAGGTGGAGTCGCCGAGAACGGCAACGGTCTTCTTCGCCTGCTCGTGGCCGCGTGCCTTTTCCATGCCGTGCGCCATGCCGATGGATGCGCCCATGCAGACGCAGGTATCAACACCGCTGAGCGGGGGCAGCGCGCCGAGGGTATAGCAGCCGATATCGGAGCAGACCGTCAGCTTCAGCTTGCCGAGAACGTGGTAGAGACCGCGGTGCGGGCAGCCGGGGCAGAGGACCGGAGGACGTGCGGGGATGCCTTCGGTGTTCATCGGGCCGGCTTCGGGTGCGCCTTCGAACTTCGTTGCAATCTTGCGCATGAACAGCTCGCCCTGAACGCCGGTAAGGTTCTTGCCGCTGCAGGGGATGCCCCAGGCCTTGATGGTGTCCTCATAGAAGGGCTCCATATCCTCGATAACATAGAGGGTCTCAACGCCCTTTGCGAACTCTTCAATGAGCTTGCGGGGCATGGGGTAGGCGAGACCGAGCTTCAGAACGGATGCGTTCGGCATCGCTTCCTTGACGTAGTTGTACGCTGCGCCGGAGGTGATGACGCCGACCTTGCGGTCCGCCCACTCGACCTTGTTGATCGGGAGGGTATTGGCAGCTTCCGCGAGCTTCTTCTCGCGCTCTTCAACATAGAGATGGCGGCCGATCATGTTTGCGGGCATCGAAACGTATTTCTTGATGTCGCGCTTGTATTCCTTCAGAGGACGCTCAACGCGGTCTTCAAGCTCAACAAGGGTCCTTGCATGAGCGATACGGGTGGTGACGCGAAGGATGACAGGGGTGTCGTACTCTTCGCTGATTTCGTATGCCATTTTCAGGAAGTCCTTGCATTCCTGGCTGCTTGAAGGATCGAGCACGGGAGCATGGGAGGCGCGGGCCAGCATTCGGGTATCCTGCTCGTTCTGGGAAGAATGCATGCCGGGATCATCTGCAACAACAACGACCATACCTGCGTTGACGCCGGTGTAGGTGGCGGTAAAGAAGGGGTCTGCCGCAACGTTCAGACCAACGTGCTTCATGCAGGCGAGGCTGCGTGCACCGCTTACGGCTGCGCCGAGAGCGACCTCAACGGCAACCTTCTCGTTGGGAGCCCATTCGGAATAGATTTCCGGATAGTTGGCTACATTCTCGTTGATTTCTGTGCTGGGGGTGCCGGGATACGCACTCGAAACACGAACACCGGCTTCGTATGCGCCCCTTGCAATCGCTTCATTTCCGAGCAAAAGCTTTTTCAATTCAGTATCCTCCTTTGGTATTCAGAACCCTTGGGAAAGCCCATTGGGCCCGGGTATAAGATTCCGTTTCTATTATATTAGATTTCGGAGCATAAATAAAGAGGAAAACGCTAATATATTGATATTTGTATCGCAATTATTCGAAAACATTCGGTTTTCCGCTTGCCTTTCCTTATATTCGTCAGGCAGGAAAAAACCTGTTTTCTTTGAATCGGTTTGGTGATATAATAAGCACAAAGAAATTCGGAGAAAGAAGCGAATGGGTGAATTCAAAGTTGTTTCGCCGTTTGAACCCCGGGGCGATCAGCCGGAAGCGATCGAATCCCTTGCGGAAGGCGTTCTCAGGGGCGACAGGCTCCAGGTCCTTCTCGGCGTAACAGGTTCCGGCAAAACCTTCACAATGGCGAAACTTATCGAGCGCGTGCAGAAGCCGACGCTCGTGATTGCGCACAATAAAACGCTCGCAGCTCAGCTTTGTTCCGAATTCAGGGAGTTTTTCCCGAATAATGCAGTTGAATACTTTGTTTCGTATTACGACTATTATCAGCCCGAAGCTTATATCGCCACGACCGATACCTATATCGAGAAGACCGCCGATATCAATCAGGAGATCGACCGCCTTCGCCACAGCGCGACCTGTTCTCTGAACGAGAGGAGGGACGTTGTTATCGTCGCGTCCGTTTCCTGCATTTATGCTCTCGGAGATCCCGAAGAGTATCTGCGGATGAGCATTTCGCTCCGCCCTGGGATGGAGATCAGCAGGGATGCGCTGCTTCGAAAACTTGTCGAGATCCAGTATCAGCGAAACGATATCGATTTCACGCGCGGCAATTTCCGCGTTCGCGGCGACATCGTCGAGGTATTCCCGATGCAGTTTTCGGACAAAGCGCTCCGGATCGAGTTTTTCGGCGATGAGATCGAAGCAATAAGGGAGATCAACGCCGTCACGGGCGTTCCGTCAAGCAGCCTTGCGCACGCGATCATCTTCCCGGCAACGCATTATATGGCGGGCAGCGACAAACTCCACAACGCGCTTGCAAATATCGAAAGCGATATGAATGCGCGGGTCGAAGAGCTCCGCTCGCAGAATAAGCTCGTTGAAGCGCAGCGTCTCGAGCAGCGCACGCGTTACGATCTTGAGATGATCCGCGAGATCGGTTACTGTTCCGGTATCGAGAACTATTCGCGATATTTCGACGGACGAAAGCCCGGTCAGCCGCCGTATACGCTGCTTGATTTCATGGGCGATGATTTCCTTACGATCATCGACGAAAGTCATGCTACGATCCCGCAGATCCGGGCGATGTACAACGGCGACCGCGCCCGCAAGACCGAGCTTGTCGAATACGGTTTCCGTATCCCAAGCGCGTACGATAACCGTCCGCTCAAATTCGACGAATTCGAGCAGCGCGTCAAGCAGCTCGTCTGCGTCAGCGCGACGCCCGCAGAATATGAACTCTCCCGCGCCGAGAATATCGCCGAGCAGATCATCCGTCCGACAGGGCTTGTGGATCCGGAGATATTCGTCCGTCCTGTTCAGGGGCAGATCGATGATCTGATCGCAGAGATCCACAAAAACACCGCAAAAGGTTACCGCGTTCTCGCAACGACACTGACGAAACGGATGGCGGAGATGCTGACGGAGCATCTTGATTCGATCGGGATCCGTGTCCGCTATATGCATTCCGATATTCAAACGATCGAGCGAATGGAGATCATCCGCGACCTGCGGCTCGGTGAATTCGATGTGCTTGTCGGCATCAACCTTCTTCGCGAAGGTCTCGACCTTCCGGAAGTCGGTCTCGTTGCGATACTCGACGCCGACAGAGAAGGTTTTCTGCGCTCAACAACATCGCTTATCCAGACTGTCGGCCGCGCAGCGCGCAACGTCGACGGCTGCGTGATCATGTATGCGGATGCTATTACCGAATCCATGCGCGCAACGATCGAGGAGACCAACAGAAGGCGCAGCAAACAGCTTGCGTTCAATGAAGAGCACGGAATCACGCCGCAGAGCATCAAGAAAGCGGTCCACGGCATCATCGAGATCACTACGGCCGATACCGGTGTTTCAGCCGGCATGAGCGAAGAGGAGATCCGCAAAAAGATCGAGCTTATCACCGATCAGATGCAGAAAGCCGCTATGGAACTCGATTTCGAGACAGCAGCAAAGCTTCGTGATGAACTGTTCAGACTAAAGGGTGAATCCCCGCAGGGAAAACCTTCCGGCATCAAGCCCGGCATGCCCGGAAGCACAAGGAAATCCCGCGGAAGGACCCGTAAATAACTCACAGCAATAACAGCAGCATGAAGGACTACATCACAATCAAAGGCGCAAGAGAGAACAATCTCAAGGATATCACTCTTTCTATCCCGCGCAATAAACTGATCGTATTCACCGGCCTTTCCGGCTCCGGCAAATCTTCGCTTGCGTTCGAGACCATCTTTGCCGAAGGTCAGCGGCGCTATGTCGAATCGCTCTCTTCATATGCCCGTCAGTTCCTCGGGCAAATGGACAAACCAGATGTCGATTACATCGAAGGTCTTTCTCCCGCCGTCTCGATCGACCAGAAAAGCACATCCAACAACCCGCGTTCGACCGTCGGCACGGTTACTGAGATCAACGATTATCTCCGTCTCCTTTTCGCGCGGATCGGCGTTCCGCACTGCCCGAAATGCGGTCGTGTTATAACAAGGCAGAGCATCGATCAGGTCGTCGATCAGATCCTGCGCATGCCGGCCGGAACAAAGTTCCAGATCGTCGCTCCGGTGATCCGTGGCATCAAAGGCGAGCACGTTAAGCTTCTCGAAAGGATCCGCAAGGACGGCTACGTCCGCGTCAAGATCGATGGCGAAACTTATGATATCAGCGAGCTTCCGGCGCTCGATAAAAACAAAAAGCACAATATAGATGTTATTGTCGACCGTCTTGTGATCAAAGACGGCATTCAGATGCGCCTTACCGATTCGCTCGAAACTGCTTTTGCTCTCGGCAGCGGCCTTGCCAAAGCGGATATCATCGGCGGGGAAGAGCAGCTTTTTTCGCAGAATTACGCCTGTCCCGACTGCGGCATAAACATAGAAGAGCTTACGCCGAGAATGTTCTCTTTCAACAATCCCTACGGAGCATGTCCCGCGTGCACCGGCCTCGGTTTTCAGGAAAAGATCGATGTTTCCCTCGTTGTCGGCGAGCCCGATAAATCCCTGCTTGACGGCGCGGTCTCGGTGATGGGATGGGGGAGCGGCAACCCGACGAGCGATAACAGCATGCGGCTGATGTATTACAAAGCGCTTGCAAAAGAGTATGATTTCGACATCAGCACGCCGTGGAACGAACTTCCGGAATCGGTGCGCGATGTGATCCTTTATGGCTCAAAAGGAAAGAAGATCCTGATCGAATACTCGCGCGATTTCGGCAGCGGCAGTTTTCTTGCGCCGTTCGAAGGCATCATACCGAGCATTGAGCGTCGTTATAACGAGACGCAGTCCGAAACAATGAAGGACGCGTATCGCGAATACATCAAGCAAGTGCCATGTCCCGTATGCGGCGGCAAGCGTCTTAAACCGGAAGTGCTTTCGGTTACAGTCAACGAAAAATCGATCGCCGATGTCTGCGATATGCCCATCCTCGAGATCATCGATTTTCTGAATTCGATCAAGCTTTCCGAAGCCGAAAAGATCATTGCTTCGAGGATATTCAAAGAGCTCACGGCACGGCTGCGATTCCTTGTCGACGTCGGTCTCGATTACCTGACGCTTTCGCGCTCCGCGTCTTCTCTTTCCGGCGGCGAAGCGCAGCGCATCCGTCTTGCAACGCAGATAGGTTCCGGTCTTGTCGGAGTTCTCTATATTCTCGACGAGCCGAGCATCGGCCTCCATCAGCACGACAACGCAAAGCTTATCGCAACGCTTAAGGGACTGCGAGACCTCGGGAATACGCTCATTGTCGTTGAACATGACGAAGAAACAATGCGCAGTGCCGATCATATCGTCGACATCGGTCCCGGTCCGGGCGTTCACGGCGGCCAGGTCGTCGCTCAGGGAACTGTTGAGGATATCATGGCCGTTCCCGAATCGATCACCGGTCAATTCCTCAGCGGAAAAAGGAAGATCGCGATCCCCGAAACGCGCAGAAAACCCGAAGAAGGCCATTGGCTTAAAGTTTACGGCTGCCGCGAAAACAATCTGCAGAACATCGATGTTGAGATCCCGCTCGGTGTATTCACCTGCGTAACTGGCGTTTCCGGCTCCGGAAAATCCAGCCTTATCAACCAGATCGTCAAAAATACGCTCCTTCGGAAGCTCAACAAAGCGCATACGACTTCGGGCGATTTCGATTCGATGAGCGGCACCGAATACCTTGATAAAGTCATCGACATCGACCAGTCTCCGATCGGAAGAACGCCTCGCAGCAACCCGGCGACTTATACTGGAGTTTTTGACCTCATCCGTGAAGTGTTCGCCATGACGCCCGACGCCAAAATGCGCGGTTACAGCAACGGAAGATTCAGCTTTAATGTTAAAGGCGGGCGTTGCGAATCCTGCCGCGGAGATGGTATAATAAAGATTGAGATGCATTTCCTGCCCGATGTTTATGTTCCCTGCGAAGTCTGCGGCGGGAAACGCTATAACCGCGAAACGCTCGAAGTTCGCTACCGCGGTCAGTCTATCGCCGACGTTCTTGATATGACTGTCGAGCAGGCGCTCGAATTCTTTGCTCCGCTGCCGCGGATCGCAAAGAAACTGCAGGCGCTCTATGATGTCGGCCTCGGTTACATCAAGCTCGGTCAGTCATCGACAACGCTTTCCGGAGGCGAGGCGCAGCGCGTCAAGCTCGCAACCGAACTCGCGCGCCGCGATACGGGCCGAACGATCTACATCCTCGACGAACCGACGACGGGCCTTCATTCGGCGGACGTTGAAAAACTGCTCACGATACTGCAGCGGCTCTGCTCATCCGGAAGCACCGTTGTTGTGATCGAGCATAATCTCGACGTGATAAAGACGGCAGATTATATCATCGACCTCGGACCGGATGGGGGAGTGCGCGGCGGAAAAGTGATCGCCAAAGGCACCCCCGAGGAAGTTGCCGAATGCCCCGGAAGCTATACCGGCGAATATCTTAAAGAAATACTGAAATGATTCCCACTTGACATAAGGAGGACTTATGGCTGACAACATTATGCATACATGGTATGATGCGGCGAAGAAGCGCGTTTCCGTCCGCAGTTACTCCGCACCGATCGACAGGGACATGTTCTATGTTCTGAAATCCGCGGCGATGAAGCTCTGCAATGATGAAGCCCGAATCGATCTTCGCGCAAAAAACGGAGTGCTCGGCAAGATCCCCGTGCTTTCCGCTGTAATCGGCGGAGTCGACGGCACCAACTGCTTTGCTGCCATCATCGTTAAGAAAGGCTGCGAATACATGGGCGGGTACATCGGCGAAGCGTTCATCCTCGAATGCGTTTCCCGCGGACTTGCAACCTGCTGGCTCGGAGCCACCTATAAGAAAAAGGCTGTCAAAGAAATCGTCGAAATGCTCGATGATGAAAAGCTTATCGGCATTATCGCAATCGGCAAATGCGATCAGCTTCCCGAAAACGGTCCGAGAAAAAGCATTGAACAGCTCACCGGCGTTACACCCGAAGATTTCCAGAAACTTCCGCAGTGGCAGCAGGAAGCCGCAAAAATGGCAAGGATCGCGCCCTCCGCGAGGAACTGTCAGCCCTGGGAGCTCGAGATCAAGCCCGGTTCGATCCGCCTTATCTGCAATTCCGATAACTTCGGCTACGGCGCGATCGACTGCGGTATCGCAATGCTGCATATTGAGCTCGGAGCGGCAAAATGCGGTGTTTACGGCGATTGGCAGTTCCGGGAGATGGACAAGCTTTTCGTGCCGTTCGATATTCCCGAGAATACCTGATCAGCCTTCAAACAATATAATATATAATAATGAAGCATGTGATAATTTACACCGACGGCGCGTGCTCGGTAAATCCCGGTGTCGGCGGTTGGGGCGCGGTTCTGATCTACGGCAAACGCCGGCGCGAGCTTTCCGGTTCCGAGGCTCAGACCACGAACAACAGAATGGAACTGACTGCCGTGATCGAGGCCGTCAAAGCACTGAATCAGCCGTGCGAGATCGATGTGTTTACGGACAGCAGCTATGTCTGCAATGCGTTCAAAAACGGCTGGATCTGGAACTGGCTCAGAAACGGCTGGAAGACCGCGAATAAACATCCGGTCGAAAATCAGGATCTTTGGCAGGAATTGCTTGCATGCTTAAAGATCCATAAAGTCAACTGGAATAAAGTCAAAGGTCACGCGGACAACGAATACAATAATCGCTGCGATAAACTTGCGACGACCGCGGTTGCCGAGCTGAAAAAGAAAATCGAAACCGAAAAGCAGGAACGCGCAAAAGATTCAAAGAACAAAAGCGATGAATCCGGCGCTGAAACGGTTTGAGCCAAGGATGCCCAAACTAGGCCGAAAGCATCCGGACAAAAAAATATATTACTGTTATTCCGTATTCAACTATTCGCAAAACTTGTCTTTTGCGAATAGTTATGTTATAATGAAAGAGGTGTCTCCCACCGCATTTCCGAACTCTTCCGGAGGTTTTATGAGTGATGACTATACGGCCGAACGCTCGCGCATTTATACGCTTAAGCTGCGCGAAGTTCTCAGCGAGCTGCCATCCGTCTGCAGCGAATTCTTCAGAGGCATCGAAACGACCACTACGCCGCTGACACGTTACGGTTATGCGCTCGACCTTCGGCTTTTCATGCGATACTTGATCTGCACGGACCTTTGCAAAAACGTTGAGTCGATCAAGGCGATCGATTATCGGATACTCGATTCCGTAACGCCCGATATTGTTGAAGGTTTTCTCGAATATATATCGCTTTATCCCGAAGAGAATTCCGATGCGGACAGTTCGGCCGATGTCAGCGCCGTTTTCGTTTCAAACGGCGAGCGCGGCAAAGCGAGAAAGCTCTCTTCCCTGCGTGCATTCTATAAGTATTTGTATAAAAAGGGACGCATCAACTCCAACGCTCCGTCGCTTGTCGACGCTCCGAAACTTCACGAGAAAAGCATAATCCGTCTTGAGCCGGATGAGATCGCAAAGCTGCTCGATCTTGTTGACAACGGCGAAGGGCTCACCGACGCCCAGAAGCGTTACCATAACCAAACAAAAATCCGCGACGCTGCGATCGTTACGCTTTTCCTCGGCACCGGGATGCGTATCAGCGAGCTTGTCAGCATCAATACCGATGACATCGATTTCGAACAAAACGAAGTCCGGATCGTCCGCAAAGGCGGTAATCAGGATATCCTCGTTTTCGGCAGCGAAGTTCGCAGCGCGCTGATCGATTACAAGCTCCGCCGGGACGGAACGGAAACAGCGCCGGGTCACGAAAAAGCGTTCTTCCTTTCAATGCAAAGGAAGCGAATCACAGTGCGTGCCGTTGAACAGCTTGTTAAGAAGTATGCTCAGCTTGCGGCTCCTCTCAAAAAAATCTCCCCGCATAAGCTTCGCAGCACATACGGTACTTCACTTTATCGTGAGACCGGCGATATTTATCTCGTTGCGGATGTGCTCGGCCATAAGGACGTCAACACGACCAGAAAGCACTATGCCGCGCTTGCGCAGGAACGCCGCAGGACCGCTGCCGAGGTCATCAAGCTGCGTGAGGATCCCGCCGTTCCCGATCTTGAAGCAAAAACAGAAGCCGTTCCCGATCATGGAAACGGCTCCGATGAGAATTGATCTATTATTACCTGTGCCGGCGTTTTCTTGAACCGTGCAGACCGATCTCCGGTTCGCTGACGTCCGGCGCTTCGTTTTTCTGCTCTTCTTCCTCGTATTTCCGAAGGATCTCATCCCATTTTGCGGCAAGCTCGGGGTCGACTTCAAGCGGCTCCGGGATCCTGAGGTCGATCGGTTCATCAAGAAATGCATTCAGCGCTTTTTCTTCATCCGTAAGCTCTTCATCATCAAAGAACTCTTCCTCGGATCCGGGATCGGCTTTACCATAAATATCATCCGCGTTCAGAATAACGCTCTGGAATTCGTCGTCCTCGCCTTTTCGAAGACATTTGCCGCAGTTATCGCAGATCTTGTTCGGATCGAGGTCGCAGCGCATGCATTCGCCGCAATCGTTACAGATCTTTCCGTCATAAAGAATACATTTTTTCATATTACCTCTCCCCTGCCCCTTTAAGCACAGTCAGCACTTTCATTACCGCAAGTCGGCCATGCGCATATGTCAAGCCTCCCTGAACATAGCCGGTGTACGGCTCACGGATAGGCGCATCCGCCGAAAGTTCGATCGACGAACCTTGAATAAAAGCTCCGGCAGCCATGATCACTTCGCTCTGATATCCCGGCATCGCGTACGGTTCCGGAACAACATGGCTGTCCACCGGCGAAACCGACTGGATACAGCGGCAGAAATCGATCAATTCTTCCTTTGTATTGAATCTCAGCGCCTGAACAATATCGCTTCTTTCGGCAGTGCTTGCAGGCATTGTCGGAAATCCGAGCGCTTCAAAGGCTTTGGCGAAAAGCGCGCTTGTTTTGAGGCTCTGCGCAACGACATGCGGCCCATTGAAAAGGCCCTGATAGAACGGCAGATAGCTGCCGAAATACGATCCCGCTTCCCTGCCGATCCCCGGCACTGTCAGACGGTTTGAGATGCGGTCGACGACCGTACGCTTTCCCGCGTAATAACCGCCTGTCGGGGCAAGTCCTCCGCCCGGATTCTTGATCAGCGAACCGACAATGATATCTGCTCCGCATTCAAGAGGTTCGATCGTCTGCGTAAACTCGCCGTAGCAGTTATCGACGGCAATGACCGTGTCTGGAGAGACGCTTTTGATCAGTTCGAAGACCGGTTTCATTTTCGAAGGAAGGATCGCTTCCCTCCATGCATAACCTCTTGAACGTTGAACATGCACAAGCTTCGGTTTCAGCTCGGTAACCTTTTTTTCGATCGCATCAAGATCGAATTCTCCGTTTGGCAGCAAGTCGACTTTATCGTACTTGATTCCATACTCGCGCAGCGAGCCTTCCGCGTCGCCCTCGATCCCGATAGCCTCGACGAGCGTATCGTACGGCTGTCCGGAAACGGCGATAAGCGTATCGCCCGGAAGCAGCAGCCCCGCAAGCACGCAGTAGATAGCATGGGTCCCTGAAATCAGAAGCGGGCTTACAACAGCGGCTTCGGCTCCGAAACAATCCGCAAAAACTTTATCAAGCCCTTCCCTGCCGACATCGTCGTAACCGTAGCCCGTGCTCGGATTGAAATGATGCGCCGCGATGCGGTTCTTCAAAAAGGCGCCGAGCACTTTCGCTTCGTTTGCTGCCTCTGTGCTTTCTATTTTCGCGAACACCTCTGCAAGCTCGTTTTCAAGCTTACTGACGGTATTGTATGCTTCCTCGGATATCCCGAGCATTTTATAATGATTACTGTACATTTTCACCTTAATTATTCAGTTCCCCTAAAAAATAATCCTTTATTCTTTCGGCAATTTCCGGCTCGTCTGCGCTGAACCAGCGTATGCGCTTATCGCGTTTGAACCAGCTTATCTGCCGCTTTGCGAAGCGCCTTGTGTCGCGCTTTATCAACTCGACCGCCTCGTCGAGCGATACTTCGCCTTTGCGGTACATAATAAGCTGTTTATAGCCGAGACCCTGCAGCGCGGGAAGGTCGGAAGCATAGCCTTTTTCGATTATGCTGTCGACTTCATCGAGAAGACCCGCTTCCATCATCATATCGATACGCTTCTCGATGCGCCGATAGAGTCTCGCTCTGTCCATCGTGATCCCCGCGATAACCGGGTCGAACGCGATCGTTTCTCCCCGTTCGTTTGCAAAATCGCCGCCGTGCGCGGAAAGAGTGCTGCCGGTTTTTTCGAAGACCTCGATTGCCCGGATGATGCGTTTCGTATCGTTCGGATGCAGCCTCTCCGCCGAATCCGGATCGAATGAAGCAAGCATTCCGTGAAGAACTCCGGGTGAGTTTTGTTCAAGCTGCTCAAGCTCCGCTCTTCTTTCAAAATCCGGCTCGGCCTGCGAAAAGTTGAGGGGGTAAATCAGGGAATTGACGTAAAGTCCCGTACCGCCTACGATCAGAACATTCTTTCCCCTGCTCTGTATCTCCCCGATTTTCTTTATTGCAAGCTCGCGGAAAACGGAAACATTGAACGATGTATCGTCAATATCCGCAAAGTCAAGCAGATGATGCGGCACGCCGTCCATTTCTTCCGCCGACGGTTTCGCAGAACCGATATCGAGGCCTTTGTACACCTGGATCGAATCAGCGGAGATTATCTCCGCGTTTATCCTTTTGGCGGTTGTGATCGACGCCGCGGTTTTGCCGCTCGCTGTCGGTCCGACTATGAGGAAAATTTTCGGCTTTGTCTCTCCGGCCATCACAGGATCCTTTTGAACATTTTCTGAAGATCGTATTTGCGCACGCGAATCATCACTGGTCTTCCGTGCGGACAGGTCAGCGGAACGGTATCGTCGCTGTATGCATCCACGATCGCCTGAAGCTGCCTGATATCAAGGCTCTCCCCCGCTTTCACGGCACCTTTGCAGGACATCTGGATGATCTTTGCGCGCATAATGTCGATCTCATCCGCGTCGGCGTTTTCCATAACGCAGTCGATAACTTCGCGGAGGAACTTTTCCGCTTTTGCCGCGGGGATATTCGGCACAGCGTCCACACGCAGTTTATTCTCGACCGAGGTATCGATCGAATAGCCGAATTCCTCGAAGCGCTCAATGTTTTCGGCAACGCAGCTATATGCGATCGGATCGAGATCGACGACCATCGGCATTGCAAGCAGCTGAGAATCGAACTTCAGTTTCCCAGCTATAAGCCTTTCATAGCGCAGGCGCTCGTGCGCAGCATGCTGATCGATGTAGAAGATCGAATCGCCCTGCTGAACGATAATGTAGGTATCGAAAGCCGTGCCGATGATCCTGCACTGATCTGCATTGAGCGAGGTCTGCTCCGGCTTCTGCGGCTTTTCGTCTTCAGTCTTTTTATACTCATCAAAGACAGGAAAATACGGGATCCGATTATCCGTTTCCATGTCCGGCTCCGGAAGCGACCGGTCCTCTGTTTTCGGCTTCGGATCGAAATCCGGGATCGTACCGAGCCCGCTGTCCTTCAGCGAATACTCCTTCTTCTTGGGAAGCGCGAATGTAAAATCATCTCCGGAGGAGGATGTTTTGTTCTTCAAAAGCTCGCGGACTTCTTCTTCGATCCCGTTTCTTTCCTTCGGTTTGATCGGTTCGGGTCCGTACTGCTTTGGCTGCGGCGGCACCTCGGCCGGTCCCGCTTTCGCGTCGGGCTCAACGCCGTAGAACATGCTGACCGGAGGAGTGCTCAGCGCTTTCTTAACCGCTTCGGTCACTGCATTTGCGACGCGCTCTTCATCGCGGAAACGCACGGAAAGCTTATTGGGGTGAACGTTGACGTCGATCTCCCGGCTCGAAATCAGCAGATCGAGCACAAGGAACGGGAAGCGATGGTTCATCAGCCGTGTCAGAAAAGCCCTCTGCACGGCGTTGCTCACGAGCGCGGACTTTATATAGCGCTTGTTTACAAAAACGCTCTGCTGAGTCCTGTTCGCTCTTGCGATGCTTTCACCGCCGACATAGCCATCGAGGCGGATATAGCCGTCATCATAATCGATCTTATAGAGCGAAGAGAACACGCTGCTGCCGTAAATGCCGAAAATGCAGTTGGAAAGGTCGCCGCTGCCGCCCGATTGCAAAACAGTTCGGCTGTTGCTTATCAGTCTGAACGCAATATCCGGATTTGCAAGCATGAGACGGCTCACATAATCCATGATCATTGCGCTTTCGGTGCGCTCGCTTTTTATAAATTTCAGCCTTGCCGGGACATTATAGAAAAGTTCATTTATCTCGATCGTTGTGCCGACGGGGCATGCGCAGGGCTCCGAGCCCGTTCCCTTCCCGCCTTCGATGCGAAAATGCGTTCCGTATTCCGCATCCGCGGTCCTTGTTCTCAAAGAGACCTTGGCGACGGCGGCGATCGAAGCGAGCGCTTCTCCGCGGAAACCGAAGCTCTGAATATCATTCAGCTCCTCGGCAGTGCTGAGCTTGCTTGTTGCATGGCGCAGGAATGCTGTTGGGACATCGTCCGCATCGATGCCTCCGCCGTTATCCGTGACGCGGATGTAGTCGACTCCCCCGCCCCGTATTTCGACTGTTATTGATGAAGCGCCGGCGTCAAGCGAGTTTTCGAGCAGTTCTTTAACTATGCTCGCCGGCCGCTCGATAACTTCTCCCGCAGCGATCTTGTTTGCGACTCCGGGTTCAAGAACATAGATCTTTTTCATTGCAGTGATCTCGCTTTTGCACTGATTTCATATAGTTTCACGAGCGCGTCCATCGGTGTCATACGCTCGACATCGAGCTTTTTGAGCTCGTCGACGATCGTCGAAGCGTTCGGGCCGCTGCCGTCGGCATCCGGAATGCATCCAAGCAGGCTCATCTGTTCGGATTCCGCGTTGGGCGCAACGCGCGATGCGGCGTTGTTGATATCCGATGCTTCAAGGTCTGCAAGGATCTTCTTCGCCCGATCGATAAGCTCGTCCGGAAGGCCGGCAAGCTTCGCAACCTGGATGCCGAAGCTCTTGTCCGCTCCGCCGCGGACGATCCTGCGGAGGAAAATGATCGTATCGCCGTGCTCTTTAACCGAGATACGGTAGTTTTTAACGCCGTCAAGCTTGCCTTCCAGCTCGGTAAGTTCGTGGTAATGCGTTGCGAAAAGCGCTTTTGCGCCGCATTTATATTTGTCGGAGATGTATTCCGTGACAGCCCATGCGATGCTGAGTCCGTCGAAAGTGCTCGTTCCCCGGCCGATCTCATCAAGGATCAACAGGCTCCTGTTAGTGGCGTTATTGAGAATATTCGCCATCTCGCTCATCTCGACCATAAAGGTGCTCTGGCCCGTTGAGAGGCTGTCGGAAGCGCCTACGCGGGTGAAAATGCGGTCCGTTATGCAGATATTCGCGCTTTTTGCAGGAACGAACGAGCCGATATGCGCCATCAACGTTATCAGCGCGACCTGCCGCATATAGGTGCTTTTACCCGCCATGTTCGGGCCGGTCAGGATGATCAGCCGATCGTTATTCATGTTCATATCCGTGGAATTCGGAATGAACGCGTCCTTCATGCTCAATTCAACAACCGGATGTCGTCCGTCAGTGATGCTGATCCTGCCCTTTGTGTTGAGCTTCGGTCGGCAGTAGTTATTCTGAACGGCAACCTTCGCAAGCGAATGCAGCGCATCGAGTTCCGCGATCAGCTCCGCGTCCTTCTTCAGCCTGTCCATGCAGCCTAGGAGCGTTTCGCGGATCTCCGTAAAGAGCTTATACTCAAGCAGGATGCATCTTTCTTTTGCGCTGAGCAGCTTTTCTTCCGTTTCCTTGAGCTGCGGAGTTACGTACCTTTCTGCATTTGCAAGCGTCTGTTTCCGCTGGTATTCAAGCGGTACGCTGCCGATGAACGATTTAGAAACTTCGATATAATAACCGAAGACGCGGTTGTACCCGACTTTAAGCGTTCGGATACCTGTCCGCTCACGCTCTGCCGCTTCGAATTCTTCGATCCATTTTTTGCCGTTCTCCGCAAGGTCACGGAGCTCGTCGACTTCGCTGTTATACCCCGCGCGGATAACTCCCCCGTCCTTTGCCTGAACCGGCGCATCCGGAGATATCGCCGCGAGCAGGAGCTTTTTGATATCCTCCATCGCGTCGAGATTGTCTGCGATGTACGCGGTCCTCTCCTTTTGGAAGCACAGCGTTATCATGATCAGGTTCGGGATAACTTCGAGCGTTGACAGAAGCGCGAGGCAGTCCCTCGGCCCAACTGTGCCGTAAGCGATCTTTGAACAAAGGCGCCCGATATCATAGACCTTTGAGAGGTTGGCGGCAAGCACTTCGCGCTCGTTGTTGCCGAGATACATCGCGTCAACAGCGTCGAGCCTTGCGTTGATCTCTTCTTCGATCTGCAGCGGCTGGTCGATCCAGCGGCGCAGAAGCCTTCCGCCCATCGCCGTTTCGGTTTTATCAAGCACGCTGAGGAGAGTGTATTTTTTGTTTCCGTCGAAACGTATCGGCGCTGTCAGCTCGAGATTATGCCTTGTTGTCGCGTCAAGGCACATATATCTGCTTCGAATAACGCGTACGATGCGTTTGATATGAATGAGCGAGTTCTTTTGCGTATCCTCAAGATAGCGCAGCAGCGCGCCGGGAGCCGAAACATCGTTCGATTTATCCTTAAGGCCGAACCCGGCGAGAGTTATCACTCCGAAGTGGTCGCAAAGAAGTTCCTGCGCGCGTGCGGTTTCGAAAGCCCTTGATTCGATCTGTTCCGTGTAGAACTTGCTGCGGATCCTTTTGGCAATAAGCTCATCCTTGAAAACCAGCTCATGCGCGATGATCTCGCGCGGGGATATGCGAACGAGCTCGCTGTAAAGCTCCGTCGAAGCGTTTGCTCCGTCAAGAGTCATCGCGTAGAATTCACCTGTGGAAACATCGCAGTACGCAAGACCGAATGCGAGGGATGAGCCGTCTTTGAATGCTGAGATAGCGGCGATATAGCTGTTCTGCTTATCGTCAAGCATCTGTTCCTCGATAACGGTTCCCGGTGTTATAACGCGGATCACGTCGCGTTCAACAAGGCCCTGTGCAAGCGCCGGGTCTGTGAGCTGTTCGCATATCGCGACTTTATAGCCTTTTTCGATCAGCTTTGTAATATAGGTATTTACAGAATGATACGGAACGCCGCACATCGGCGCGCGCTCCTTAAGCCCGCAGTCCCTTCCCGTCAGGGTAAGCTCCATCTCCTTCGAGCCGACAAGCGCATCCTCGAAGAACATTTCATAGAAATCACCGAGTCGGAAAAACAGCAGGCAGTCCTTGTATTTTTCCTTAAGCTCAAGGTATTGCTGCATCATCGGAGTAATGCTTGCCATATCATGCCTCCGTTTCCCTGATGATATGCCCGAAGAGAGAGTTGAAGCGATAGCCGTCGACCTTGACTCTAACGAGGCTGCCGATTAATTCTTCGCTGCCCTCAACATAGACCATTTTGAAATTCGAGAGTTTACCGAAAAGCAAAGGTTCTCCCCTCCTGTCGACACCTTCGACAAGGATCTCGCCTTCGAAACCGATGTATTTTTCATTATTGGCGGGGATCGTTTCGGCAAGGACCGCATTGAGTTTGTTCAGCCGCAGTTTTTTTATATCTTCAGGGATCTGTTCGTCCATTTTTGCCGCAACGGTGCCCTCGCGGGGAGAATACGCGAATGTATAAGCGTTGCTGTAGCCGACCTTCTTCACAAGCTCGCAGGTCGCTTCATAATCTTCCTCTGTTTCGGAAGGGAAACCGACGATTATATCCGTCGTGATCTCAACATTCGGAACCTTCTCCCGCAGCTTGTCGATGAGCTGCAGATACTTTTCCCTTGTATAGCGCCTGTTCATCAGTTTAAGGATCCGATCGCTGCCGGACTGCACGGGAAGATGAATATGCTTGCAGACTCTCGGCAGTTCGGCCATAGCTTCGATCAGGCCGTCGGAAAGGTCCTTCGGGTGCGAAGTCATGAAACGGATGCGCGGAAGCTCCGAGACGCTGTCATGGACCATTCTCAGCAGCTTCGGAAAATCGACATCACCGTATCGGTATGAATTCACGTTCTGACCGAGCAAGGTCACTTCGGTATAGCCATCCAGCGCGACACGGCGGACCTCTTCAATAATATCCTCCGGCTTTCTCGAGCGTTCCCTTCCGCGGACGTACGGAACGATGCAGTAAGTGCAGAAATTATTGCAGCCGTACATAATATTGACAAAGGTCGAAAAGCCCGGATTGCGCTTTACGGGAAGGCCTTCAATGACTTCACCCTCCGAATCGCTGACGCGGAAAAGCCTCTGCTCATCGAGAAGTTTTTCAAGCATGTCCGGGAAATTTTTCAATTCATGCGTACCGAAGATCAGGTCGACGAACGGGAAGCGGTCATAGAGTCGTTTCGCGACTTCCTTCTGCTGCATCATGCAGCCGCACACAGCAAGCAGCAAGCGCGGATTCTGCTGTTTCAGCTCCTTAATGAACCCGACATTGCCGAAGGTACGCTTTTCGGCGTGCTCTCTCACGCAGCAGGTATTGAACAGGATGAAATCGGCATCCTGCTTCGATTCCGCTTTTGAATAGCCGCAGTTTTCGAGCATCCCGGCGATCTTTTCCGAGTCGTGCTCGTTCATCTGGCAGCCATAGGTTTCGATAAAATACTTCAGGCCGAGACCGCCGATCCTGCCGCGGATCCGCTCCATTATCTTATAGCATTCACTCAGCTCGGGGCTGAAATTTTCATTGGAATACATCGGTACATTTCCTTTGCTGTAATCAAGTTATTATACACGAAGACCGGGGCTGTTTCAACCGCGGCTTCAGTCAAAATCGAATCGGGCCGTTCCCAAACCGGGCAGTTTTATCTCCGCATTCGACCCTTCAACGGATACTTTGGAGACAATGCCGTTCAGGAGGAAACGCTGTTCGCGCCGCGAAAGCGACCAAAGCTTCTTCAGCCGTTCAAAATAGGCTTCAACAGCGTTTTCGGCATTGTCCGTCAGCGCGAAAAGATGCTTCATGAACAAAAGATCGATCCTAGCAAGCATTATTTCCGCATTGATCCTGTCAAAAGCTTCAAGTTCCTTCCGCGTTTGCGGTCCCTTCAGCGTTGAATAGCGTTCTGCCTTTTTCTCGTTAAGCTCATCTATCAGTTCGGCGTCTTTTCCGGCTTTCGCTTTCGATTCCGCGCAGCGTCTTTTCGCAAACTCGATGCAGCGTTTCTTCATCGAATCAATATGCGGGCTCAGCTTGGAACAGATCGCCGTTGTTGCCTTTTCATCGAACGGAACCGCGGGGATAAAGTGCTGCCGGGGAGGCAAACAATAAACCTCTTCCCGTCCGTTTCCGCTCCTTAATCCCGGCCGCAGTGTACCTTTTTCGCTGCAGTTCAGTCTTTTAAAGAGGAATTCGTAGTTGTTGTTGTAATACCGAAGCTCGGATTTGAGCTTCTCCCTTGCCGCGAAGCAGACCTGCGGGCTGACGATGACCGGATAACCGAGCTGTGTTTCATCAAGCCCCGCATAGCGATCGTTGAGAATGATTTCCGGTACCCTGCTCCTTGCAATGCTGTTTTCCTGAGGAAAATCCTGCTCGATGTTCCTTGCGGTTTCCGAAGAAGTCAAGCCTTCGGCGCAGTAACGAAAAACCTTGCGAACGATCTCCGCTTTCGCTTCGTCGATCTTGATCGCATCTTCTTCGTATCTGTATCCGTAAACCGGTCTTCCCGCGGATTTCTTTGCGGTACATGCGATGTTGTTTCGGTCCGGTTCAACATCGTCTGTTCCGCAAAAGCGTTTCGCATTCGAGATCCAGCGCAACAACAAATCGGTTTCGGTCGGCATTCTTTTCGGCAGGAACCTGTATCCGAGTTTTTCAAGGTAATAGATCAGGCCTTCGACATTATAGCTTTCGGCCGAAAGCCAATCGTAATCAGTAAGGATAGTCGAGCGATAACCCGTGCTTTCGGCTAGATCGGCAAGTTTCAGCAAAGCATAAGGAGGTTTGTCCTGCCTGTCATACAGCACCGATGCAGCGGAAAGATCAAGACGCGCGGCAAGTTCCCTCAGCGTTTTCTCACGGTTGTTTGCCTCGCTTTGCTCGCAGGCTGCGAAATAGATTATCGATTCTTTCGCATGGCCTTTTCCCGCTGCTTTCATAGTTTCGTTCCTCAATACAGTGCCGACCAGAGCTTTTCGGCTGATCTTTGTGCGCGGAGTTTGATATCGCTTCCCGAGATGCCTATTAAATCTCCGTCCAGCATCAGCAGTTTGCCGTCTGTCATAACCGTTCTGCACTTTCTTCCGCTGCAGTTTAAAACAACATGCTGTTCGGCATTGTATGCGTTCATCGGCGTATAGCAATCATAATCTATGACGATTATATCGGCTTTTGCACCGGGTCTGATAACGCCGACCGTTTCACCGAAAAGCTTCGAAGCTGTTTCCGCGTTTGCTTCAAAAAGCATCCGTTCCGCGATCTTCGGTGAATACATGCCTGCTTCACTGCGGCCGAACTCTCCGGAAGCCGCTCTTGCTGATTCGAGCATATCAAATCGGGATGCGCCTGCGCTCAGTCCCGGAACATACCGGCAGTCCGCACTCAGGCGCGCTTTGCCACACTCTTCAGCGAATAAAGGTACGACTCTTGTGCCGGTCTTTGCCAATGCTTCAAACTCGCCATTATCGAAACGGCTTGCCGCCGCGATCGTATTCTCTCCGGCGATTCCGGAATCGATCATCCGCTCCGCAGGAGTTTTTCGATATTTCCTTAAGGAATTGCCGATATTGAATTCGGAGTTCTCCAAAAGCACATGGAAACCCGTTTTGTCTTCCCAAAACTCGCGGTAGCTTGAAAGGTTATCTCCGTTCGTGCCGTCCGCAATCCTTAAGCCGAATGCAGGATGCATCCTCGAATCGCGAACGGCAGCGCAGTAGTTATAAAAGTTCAGATTTTCCTCGACTGCCGCCTGTTGGAGCCTCCACGGCTCGTTTTCATCAACTTCGCAGCATACTGAGGCGCGAATGCCGATCTCCCTGAATGCCGACGCTATAGTCTGAAGGCTCCCGCTTGTGCAGGACGGAGAAGAATGATACTCAAAAACAGAGGTGATCCCGTTTCTGATGCTTTCGACCGCAGCAGCAGCCGCGGCATTACGCAGATATTCAAGATTCAAGCCGGCTTTCAGCTTCTTTTGCCTGTCTGCCGCAGCATAACCCGAGCGTAAACCGGCGCTCTGCGCGCCGCCGGCAAGCCCGATTGAGTAGATGTCTGTGCAGCGTGAATGAAGGTTGATCAAACCCGGCATGATGAGCCCACCGCGTGCGTCGATCGTCTCCGCCTTCGGGTAATCTGCGAACAGCTGCTTTTCATCACCGACGGCAATGATGCAGTCGTTCGAAACCGCAACAGCACCGCGGTCAAGATACGGTATCTGTTGATCATGAGTTATTATCCTGCCGTTTTTGAAAAGGAACATATCTCAGGTCATGAATTTCGGTTGGCTGTTCAGATACGTATCGCGAAAATGCTGGACCATTGTCGCAATAAACTCCGAGTTTGTCGGCTTGCCTTTCGAAGCGTCGACCGTATTCCCGAACAGATAATACTGCATATACGGACTGCTTCTTTCCCATGCGCTCTCGATCGAATAGCGCACTGCCTTTTCGACAGCGGCAGGAGAGGTTTTGGTGAGCTCGGCCGTGTACCTGTAGAGGGTATTGAGCCTGTTGTCCATTCCGAGCACCTGCATATAGATGATGAGCTGCAGATAGCCCGTCCCCTTCTGCTTCGGGTCGAGACCGATAGGTTCGAGCAGTGTTTCGGTAATACCTTTGAGAAGGCGTTTATCCAGTTTGCCCTCGTTGAAGAAAAGGACGTCGCTGATGTAGCTTCTCATGTTCGAAAGCACTTCCTGCTCTTTTCTCGCAAGGAATTCGGAATATGCATCGAACACCCGTTTCGCGCTTTCCTCAACGCTTTGCGAATACTCTATCATTCCGTCGATGCCGCAGCTTTCGCAGATGCCGGCGAGCGAAGCCGTTGATTTTTCGCAGCAGATAAAATAACGGATATCCATGCAGAACCTGCTCAGGCGCAGTTTCGAGATCAGCGTTATCGGATCGACATCCGGAAGCGTCTGACTGATGATCACTGCATCCGGGATCCTCAAAACAAGATGAGGCCAGATCTCCGCACCGAGACGAACCGGCTCGTCGGTATCGAAATACCGGCCGAGCGCCGCATTCAGGCAGCGGGCAAATTCTCTCTCCGTTTCGCCGCACGATGACTGCGGGTCCGACTCATGGCCGTCCTCACAGATTATCAGCACATACGGTTTTAGGCCGAAGTTATGTCCGTTCTTCGCTGCGGTCTTGCTCATGCGGACCTCCCTAAAGCTAACTCAGTGAACGCCGTTGATGCCGTATTTCGCTCCGCCGTATTCGTCATTCAGTATTTTGCTGCCGATTTGGTTGAAATCGCCGATCGTGATCTGCACTTCAAGCGTTTCGCCGTCCCGGAATACGCTCATGGTAATAATATCGCCGATCGATTTTGTGCGGATGTATTCGCCGAGGACATCATTGCTCGTTATCGCAACACCGTCGACAGCCGTGATTATATCGTCTACTTTAAGTCCGCCGAGATGCGCCGGACCGTTTTCTATTACCGTATAGACGAGCGCACCGGTCGGTATGCTGTAGGTGTTTGCCCTGTCCTCATCGATGTAGATCGTTGAAACGCCGATACCGGGCCGCTCGATCCCGCCGTCGTTGATGATCTCGCGGGCAACATCCATTGCTGTGCCGATCGGTATCGCAAAGCCTAGGCCTTCCGCATTGATCGGGTTGCCGTCTTCGTCATAGCTTGCAATAACGGTTTTTGCCGAATTGACACCTATCACGTTACCGTTCATATCGAACAGCGGACCGCCGCTGTTTCCGGGGTTGATAGCGGCGTCGATCTGGATATAGGAATTGCGCAGTCCGTCGATCACAACGCTTCTTTCGACAGCGCCGACCATTCCGAATGTTGCGGTAAAGCTCAGTTCATCGCCGGTCGGGTGACCGATCGTGAATACAAAATCGCCTGTTCTGACTTTCGAAGAGTCACCGACGGTCAAAACGGAAAGCATGTTCGTTTCTTCGATCTTCAGCACTGCGATATCGGTTTTCTTGTCCGCGCCGATAAGGCTCGCTTCGCACTGATTCTTGTTATAGGCAGTGACCATAAAATGGTCCGCATCATTAACGACATGAGCATTCGTGAGGATATAGCCGTTTGCGGAGATGCAGAAACCCGTTCCCGTGCCGACAAGGTTCGACGGACGGACGCTGCCGCTGTAGCTTTCGATTATCACAACGCCGAGAACATTACGGCTGTAAAGCTCCGGTATCCCTGCGGTTGAGGATGTCGGATCGCCGCCGGAGTTTCCGCCCGGGTTCGGGGCCTGAGTCGGTAAATCGCTGCCGGCGGGGATGGGCTCGAGAGTCGGCAGAACAGTTGCGGGCGCCTGAGTTGCGGTCTCCTTATCCGTTTGAGCGGATTTGGAGAAGTAATTACCGTACCGTGCAAGAAAAATCACGCCGGCAACGAGCATTCCGACAAGGAGAAAAGTGATCGCTGTGGTAAGGATTGTTCCGACAGCAGGAACATTCTTGTGGATGATCGTTGTTTCGGTGTGCGTACCTCCGCCGTCCTTCCAGATCACGCTTCGCTCCATATCTCCGTCGCCGTTTTTTTCGAACTTCATGTCCGACAGCAGCTCGGTTTCGTTTTTTCCGTTCTTTTCGTTGAATTCATCCATTCTTATGCCTCCCGCGAGATATCCCGCTGTTTATCCGTTGATTCTTTTGACCGGTGTCTGTGCCCTCTTCAGGGTAAAAGTGAACCTCGTTTCACGGTCGTCGGAAGAGACATTGATCTCTTCCCCATGCTGATCCATGATCAGCTTTACGATCGAAAGACCGAGGCCCGTTCCGGAGCCGGTCGAGTATGTGTGCGCCTTTTCGGCTTTATAGAAGCGGTCAAAAACCTTCGGAAGATCATCCGCCGGTATTGCCGCGCCGTTGTCCGTTACGCTTACCCTTGCGGCATGCTTGTCTGCAATCAGCAGCACTCCGAGCCTGCCTCCGCTTTCCGGAAGGAATTTGATCGCGTTGTCAATGAGGTTATGAAGCACCTGGCCGATCCTGTTTTCATCGGCATCCACAAAAACCGGTGCTCCGGGGAGCTGCGCATTGACTTCGATCTTCTTGGCGTTGATCCTGCTTTCATAGGTGATCAAAACTCTGCCGATAAGTTCCGTGATATCGAACACCGTTCTGTTCAGCTTCGACTGACCGGATTCGATCCTTGCGATATCGAGAAGATCGTTGACCATGCCCGTCATTCGTTTGTTTTCATCGAGAACGATGTTGATGTATTTGCTGTGCTCCTCTTCCGGAATAATGCCTTCGTCCATCGCCTCGAGGAAACCGCGCATCGACGTCAGCGGCGAGCGCAGTTCGTGTGAAACATTTGCGACGAAGTCACGCCTTGTTTTCTCAAGTCCGGCAACTTTATCGGCCATTTCGTTGAAGCTCTCGCCGAGCTTTCCAAGCTCGTCCTTCTGTTTCAGGCGTATGCGTTTTTTGTAGTCGCCGCGGGAAAATGCGTTGACCGTATTCGTCATTATCGTTACGGGTTTGGTGATCCTCCTTGTGATGATATAGGTGATCACCGCAGTGACGACCGTCGCCGCCAGCGCCGCAGCAAGGATTTCGTTATACAGCTCGCCGAGCATCCTGTAGATATCGTCCATATTGTAATGAAGAACGATGGTCCCGAATGTTTTCCCGTCATCGGAGCTGATTGGGCTGCTCAGGGTCATTGTTCTTGAACCGATATAATCCGACAGCACGTCATAATAGAAGGTGTAGCTGCCGCTTTTTTCGCTTCTTGCGTTCTTTGTGATCTCGTAGAAATCGGTTTCAACGCTGACGCGCCATTTATCGGAAGTCTGGTAATCGAAGAAACTTGCCTTGCCGATCGTTTCATCGTCAAAATAAAGCTGCAGCAGCGCGTCGAACTGTTTGACGATCGCAAAGATCTTCTCTCGCGCGATCGGCCTTTTGTCGGAGGACATGTATTCGTCTGTCGCGATCTGGTTGATCTCCTTGGCTTCGCGGATCAGGTTTTCCTTTGTGACGTTCAGATAATGGTTGCGCGAAATCATGCCGGACACCAGGCCCAGCACTGCGATCACCAGTATTTCCGCCGCAAGATAGGAAGCGAGCATCCTTGAAAACAAGGTTTTGAACATTCGGGATCCGCCTAAATCAGTCGTTCACAACGAATTTATATCCGACGCCCCAAACTGTCAGAATCTGCCAGGATGGGTTTTCACCGAGACGCGTACGCAGGCGTTTGATATGAACGTCGATCGTTCTGCTGTCCTTGCTGAATTCAAAGCCCCAGACTGCGCTGAGGATCTGGCCTCGGGTCAGCACCTGCTCCTTATGCTGCACAAGGTAGCTCAAAAGTTCAAACTCCTTATGCGGCATCGGTTTCGGCTCGCCGTTCACCGTTACGGAATAATTCTCGAGATCGAGGCGAATGTCGCCGGCAGTCAGGAAGCGTTTATCCGAAGCCTCTGCGGACTGCCCGCCCGCGCGGCGGAAAACGGCACGTATCCTCGCAACCAGTTCCTTGGAATCGAACGGTTTGACGATATAATCATCCGCGCCGAAGTTCAGGCCCTGGATCCTGTCGGAAGTGTCGCCCTTTGCAGTGAGCATGATAACGGGAACGGAGCTTATCTGGCGCAGCTTTTCGAGAATCTCCCAGCCGTCCATGCCCGGAAGCATGACGTCAAGGATCACAAGGTCGGGCTTGCTGTCCTCGAAGGTCGGAAGAGCATTCATGCCGTTTTTGCATGTTACAACATCATAGCCCTTACTACGCAGATAAAGATTCAGGATCTGACAGATCTTTTCGTCGTCGTCAACAACAAGTATTTTTTCGTTTTCCATTGCAATCCTGCCTTTCTGTTATTCGGCAAACACGGTCTCGGAAATCCCGATCACTTTGATAAAATATCCAGTCCGTTTGCCTTGAGCAAAGCCGCGGCAACACCGTTTCCTTTGCGCTTCGCGCCGGAAAAACTCCCGTCATAGATCATTCCGCAGCCGCATGACGGACTGTTGGCTTTCAGAATAACGGTATCCGCGCCGACGGAGCGCGCTGCCTGCAGAGCGCAGTATGCGCCTTTGATGAACGCCGAGGTAACGTCAATATCTCCGTCAGGAGTTCTTGCCATTACCTTTGCTTTGCCGGCAAGCACATCCTCCCCGCTCCCGCCGATTATTTCCGCGGAAAATCTTGGGATCGGCAGCCCGCCGAGGCACTCCGGGCAGACCGGGAATGCGCGTCCGCGGCTGACGAGTTCCACGACCTCGCCGTTGGATTGTGATTTGGCGTCGTACCTGCAGGGAATTCCGGCAAGGCAACTTGACACAAGAATCATTTTACCACTCATACTCTGAACATTATGGCGTTTTTCAGCTTTTGTTTTGAAAGATCCGGCTTATTTCAGCGTCACGACAGTAACGCCGTAATCACCCTCGCCGTAGTTTCCGTTGCGGAACGACTTAACGCGCGGATGGTTCTTCAGGTATGCCTGAATGCCCGCCCTCAGCGCTCCGGTGCCCTTGCCGTGAATGATGTTGACCTCGCTCAAACCGTTCAGATGAGCATCGCAAAGGTATTTATCGACGATCGGCATCGCTTCATCGACAAGCTTACCGCGGATATCGAGCTCGAGGCCGACAGTGTTTGCGGGGTTATACTCGACCTTGACGTTCACGTTTGCTGCCTGTTTGCCGCCGAGCACTCTGATATCGTTAAGCGGTACCGACATCTTGATTATTCCGATCTGGACCTGAACTTCGCCGTTGCGGTCGGGCTTCGCGAGAACGGTCGCTTCTTTATCAACGCTTACAACGGTTACTCGGTCCCCGGGGTTGACGGATTTTGGAGGTTTGCCGTTCGCTGTTTTATACTGGATCTCGTCGAACAGATCGCTTTCGGATTTTCGAAGCGCATCCCTTGTCTGCTGGATCACGCGATCAGCTTCACGCTGATCGATTGATTTGATCGAACGGATCTTGACTATCAGCTGTTCCATCTCCCGGCGCGTATCGAGAACGATCTTCTTCGCCTCTTCCCTTGCCTTTTGCCTCAGAACAGCTTTCTCCTGCTCGAATTTTTCCTTTTCCGCCTTGAGTTCGTTGACGAGCCTGTCGTGCTCGGCCCTCGCCTGTTCCGCAAGCTCCATCTCTTCCTCCGCGCGCCGCTTCGTTCTTTCGGCATCGGAAAGGATCGATTCGAAATCGGTATCTTCCTTCTTTATGAAAGCCCTCGCGCTTTCGATAATGCTTTCGGAGATCCCGAGCCTTCTGCTGATCTCGAACGCGTTGGATTTTCCGGGGATGCCTATGAACAGGCGGTATGTCGGGCAGAGTTTATCGACGTCGAACTCCATCGAAGCGTTTTCCATTCCGTCATGCGTCATGGCAAAAGCTTTGATCTCGCTGTAGTGAGTCGTCGCCGCCGTGAACGCGCCGCGGGAATGAAGCTCGTCGAGTATGCTCATTGCGAGCGCGGCGCCTTCGATCGGATCCGTACCCGCGCCGAGCTCATCGAGAAGAACGAGCGAATTCTCATCCGCATCCTCAAGGATCCCGACGATATTCTTCATATGGCTCGAGAAAGTCGAAAGCGACTGCTCAATGCTCTGCTCGTCGCCGATGTCGGCAAATACGCTTTCGAAAACAGCGACTTCCGTTCCGACGTTTGCGGGAACGAACATTCCCGACTGAGCCATCAACGTGAACAGACCGGCAGTTTTCAGCGTTACGGTTTTACCGCCGGTGTTCGGGCCTGTCACAATCAACGTTCTGAAATCGATCCCGAGGCGGATATCGATCGGAACAACGCTGTAGTTTGCGATCAGCGGATGTCTTCCGCGAACGATTTTCAGCCTTCCCTCGCTGTTGATCTCAGGCTCGACAGCTCTCATTTCCTTCGAGAGTTTGGCTTTTGCAAAGGACAGGTCGATTTTTCCGAGAATGAGCAGGTCCTCGTAAATATCGTTTGCAGAGGGCTTGATCAATGCGGTAAGCTCGGTCAGGATACGCTCGATCTCGGCCTGCTCTTCGATCACAAGCTTTTTGAACTCGTTTCCGAGTTCCACGACCGCCGTCGGCTCAACGAAAAGCGTCTGTCCGCTTCCGGACTGATCGTGGATCAGACCGGGGATCTGCTGGCGATACTCCTGCTTTACGGGAACGACGAACCTTCCGTTGCGGATCGTTATCAGAGGATCCTGCAGATATTTCGAATAGGTCTGTGAACGGATGATGGAGTTCAGCTTTTCGCGGACTTTTTCGTTTGCGATCCGCTTTTCACGGCGGATCCTTGCAAGCGCCGGCGAAGCGCCGTCAAAAAGATCGTCTTCATTTAGTATGCAGCGGTTGATCTCGTCCTCGAGATACTTATGCATTATCAATCCCGAAGCGAGGTTGGCGATCGCGCCGACGTCTCCGTTCTCCATTGATGAGGGCACAAGCTGCTCTCGAGCGATGCGGATCGCGCGAAGGCATTTGCCGATGTTGAGAAGCTCTTCGCAGTTCAGGAAGAGCACGGCGTTTAGTCTTTTCAGCGCGGAGCGCATATCCGGGAAATCGTCGACAGGAGAATACCCGGTCCTGAGAAAATAGGTTTCGGCTTCCCTTGTCAGCAGCAGATCCGCACGCACATCGTCAAGCTCCGTCTGCGGCACGAGTTCTTCGGAAAGTTCCCTGCTCACACAGCAGCCGCAGTGCAGCTTCAGCTTCGCAAGGATCTTATCGTATTCAAGTGTTTTCAATACTTTCTTTGCAATCATTGTTTATCCACCTCAATCCACTTTTCGGTTCCAATGGCCTCTTGTGGAATCCGGATATTGTTTAACGGTTTCACCGTTTTGAACTTTTCTTAATGCAGTAAGTCTCTCCCGTACGGCGGATTCCGGTTCGGCGGCAAAGCCGAGCCTTACGCCCGCTGTGCGCGGCATCGACGGGAGTCTGTCGATCAGGTCGGTCGTATTGCAGTTCAGAAGACGCACAAGACATTTATCTGGAAACCGGACGGTTGTGAGCGGGAACCTGCGCTTCGCTTCGTCTTCAATAAAACCCGATTCGTATTCGCAATTCCGGCAGCCGCGATGTTCCTTCACCGGGCAATGCACAAGCTGCATCAGCGGGACGCGCCCGTGAAGCCAGAGGATAATCCTGCCCGCGTATTCATCCGTCAGTGTTTCGAGCTGCGCTGCTGTCAGCTCCTGGGAAGGAATAGTGTAGTCAAAGCCGATTCGTAAAAGCTCGCTCACCGAATAAGTATTCAGCGCGTTCAGTCCGATTCCGGCGATCTTGAGCGGCAGTTTTTCAATCAGTGAATACTGACCGATGTTGTTTGCTTCGGCGCCGTCGAAGAAGCCGCTTTTGAGCAGATTTCGCACGGTATCTTCCTGCGCTTTTGTGATTATGACGTTCGGCAGCACAAGCAGCAGTTTTTTGCCGTTGAGCCTGTATTTCGAGAGTTTTTCAAGTTCCGCCTGGTCCATACGCACCGAATCGAGCCCGACAGCGTCAGCTCCCGATTCAAATGCCGATCCCGCTTCGGAAACGCTGTGAACGACCGCATATACAAAGGGTCGTTTTCCGTTTTCCCCGGCTTTGCTCCGGCCTGTCTTTATCGCCGACGGAAGTTCGACGGCGATCTCCGGTTTGCGGATATGGAACGCCGCGGCGAGTTCATCCGAAGCGCTTCTGCGCATCGCATTCAGCGCCGCAGCGGAAAGAAAACTCTTTCCGTCCGTAATGACTTCGCAGCTTTCGGCGGCAAAAGGCGTGTCGCCGAGTTTTCGAAGTTTCGCTGCAAAACTCTCCGCGGATTGGAGTTTTTCGGCCGCTTCCGGGACGGGGCCCGCAGCATTGACGCGCTTATCCGCGCAGGCCATTTGCAGCTCTGCAGGCTCCCCAGCCATAAGCCGGAAAACGAGTCTCGCATTCCGTTTTTTCGATTCGTGGTCGAAGCTTTTTCTCGCCGCGGAAACATCCGAGGGTTCCGGTTTGCTCGAGCCGACACGGCCTGTCTTCACACTGTCGTTGAAGAAATGAGCTGTGTTGAAATCCCCGCGGTTAAAGAAACGGAACATCTTTTCCTTGAGTTCGGGAATACGGTCCGGCTCGGCTCCGTCCAAAGCCTCGCGGTAGCAGCTTGTTACAGCGGCAACATACTCGGGCTTCTTCATTCTTCCCTCGAGTTTGATGCAGCAGACGCCCGCTCGCTCAAGTTCCGGCAAGTGTTCGATCATGCAGATATCGTTCGGGGAAAGGCAGAAATCGCCGTTCCCCGGCGTTCCGAAAACGCTTGCCGCCTTTCTGCACGGCTGCGCGCAGGTACCGCGGTTGCCGCTTCTTTCACCGGCCATTGAGGAATACAGACAGCTTCCCGAAAAGCTCATGCACAGCGCACCGTGGCCGAAAGCTTCAAGTTCGATTCGGGTGTTGTTTTTGATCTCCGCGATCTGTTCAAGGCTGACTTCCCTTGCGAGAACAGCACGTTTGATCCCGATGCTTTCGCAGTATTGCGCGCCGCCGATCGAATGGATGCCCATCTGAGTGCTTGCGTGGATCACAAGTTCCGGGAGCTCTTTTCGAATGATCGACGCCAATCCGAGATCCTGAACAAGGACCGCATCCGCACCGTAACGATGGAGCTGTTCCGCAAATTCGAGCGCAGCAAAAAGCTCGCGGTCGAATACGAGCGTATTCAGCGTTATGTATGCGCGCACATTCCGCTCATGGCAATAGTCGAGTGCCTTAACAAGGTTTTCACCCGCAAAATTGTCGGCAAAGCGACGTGCGTTGAGCATACTTCCGCCGAAGTACACCGCATCAGCCCCGTTCTGGATCGCAGCGGTTAGACATTCCATGCTGCCCGCCGGGCAGAGCAATTCCATCATAGCAAAATCCGTTCGGCTTGTTCCCTGCCGGAGATCATTCCTGCTTCTGTGCAGCCGCGTTATTCATTCCGCCGATTTGGAAAACTTTATCCTCGAGCGCTTCGTAACTCGTCTTGGTCTTTCGGAGCTCATCCTCAAGGCTGAGCATCGCAAGCAGAGTGCATTTCGAAGTGCTCATCGTCGGGAAAAGGCGCTGATAGGTATTGATCCTGTTGTTGACGGAGGTCTCGAGCTGTTTCATGTAATCCGGGTCCTCATCGCAGACAATGCTGAAATTCTGCCTTGCGAGGCAAAGATTTATCCTGTTCTTTGTCATAATGTCACCTTTTTCTTGTACTCGGACCGGTACTGCCGTTATCAGGAGCTTCAGGGCACAATTACCGACAATACCTGCATATATCCTCAGTATAGATTATACATCAATGAGCGGAACATGGCAAGTCAATAATTATTCTTTCCCGGTTTTGCCGAAAAGAAAAAGCCGCCGGGCATTGCGCCGGGCGGCAAATACGGTTCTGTTTTTACTCCGCAGTTCTATCCTTGTCGGCCATAAAGAACACGCCGAGCGTTCCGGGGCCGCAGTGGATGGTTACAACGCTTCCCGCACGGGTAACGAAAACATTCTCAAAACGGTTCAAACCGCGAACTTTTGAGGCGATCTCGTCGATGATCTCCTGATCGAGTCTGCCTGTGTGCGAAACGAATACGGCGTCCCTGTCCGCGATCTTAAGCTGGTCCTCAAGATCGTCGTAGTATTTTCTGATGACGTCGTTCTGCCTTCCGCGGTAGCGCTTGCCGACGCCAAGCTTGCCGTCTTCAACAACTATTTTCGGCTTGATGCGAAGCGCGCTTGCAAGAAGCGCAGTCGCGGCGTTGCAGCGGCCTCCGCGGTGGATATACTGCAGTGTTTCGATAACGGAGCTTGTGCGGACATACGGCACATACTCTTCGACTTTGTGTGCGACTTCAAAAAGATCGTCCTCGCCGGCTTCGATCATTTTCGCGGCTTTGAGGATCAAAAGCCCGATGCCGGTGCAAAGATTCTTTGAATCGATCACGGCAACATGATCCGCGTAGTTCATCCCTTCGGCTGCAAGCCTGAAGACATTGCACGATGCGGAAAGATTGGAGGAGATCCCGAAAAAGAGTACATCCTCCCCCGCTTCGATCGCCCCTTTCAGCGCTTCTTCGGCGTCTCCGATCGAAAATGCCGCCGTTGTGGGCGTCGTTTTATTCGCATCGGACCAGGCGTAGATCTCATCGGGCGTAATGTTTACCCAATCGGTGTAGGTCTTTTCGCCCATATTCACATATAGGGGAACGATCCTGATATTGTATTTCGCAATCAGCTCCGGACCGAGGTCGTTGGTGCTGTCGGCATAGATCCTTATCATTAACGTTTACTCCGTTCAATTCAATTTAACGGTACGGCCAAACGCCGCCGAATCGGCAGTATACCCGAAATGCGGTTCTTTTTCAACACTTTGTCAAAACTATATTTGATATACCGCCGTTTGAACCTCCGGCAAACAGTCTGTGTTCCTGTTGACTTTTCGATAAAAATCTAATAGAATTCAAAACATGATAAACTCAAAACAACTCATAAAAGAGCTCGGGCTTGTCCCGAATAAAGCTCTCGGCCAGAACTTTCTGATCGACGGTTCGTGTATCGAGCGGATCGCCGATCTCGCGCGCTGTGAAAACGAAAGCGTACTCGAGATCGGGCCGGGACTCGGCGCTCTAACCGACGCGCTTTCGGTTCGCGCGGACAGAGTTCTCGCGGTCGAGATCGACGCAAAGATGGTCGAAGTGCTTTCCTCCGTTCTCGGTGAACACTCTAACGTTACCGTCCTTCACCGGGATTTTCTGCGCATGAAGGAAAGTGAACTGTTTTCCGCCGTCGGAAGCGTTCCGTTCATCGTTGCGGCAAACCTTCCCTACTACATCACTACGCCGGCGGCGATGAAGCTGATCGATTCGCCGCTGCCGATTCGCCGGATGGTACTCATGATGCAGCAGGAAGCATCCGAGCATTTCCTTGCGGAGCCGAAATCGAAGCTCTATTCCCCGCTTTCCGTGCTCTGCAGGCGTTACTATACAGTTCGCAGGGAGTTTGAGCTTTCGCCATCCTGCTATTACCCCGAGCCAGCCGTTCAGTCCGTCGTTTTAAGCTTTGAACCCAACGGAAATGAATACGATCCCGCATTTACAAAGCTTCTGAAAGCCTGCTTCGCAATGCGCAGGAAGACTCTTCGAAACAATCTTTCTTCTCTTGTCGGAAAAGACTTCGCCGCGGGAGTTATTGAAGCGGCCTCCCTCCCGCCTTCTTGCAGAGCAGAGGAACTCTCTGTCGATGATTTTGTTCAGCTTAATCATACTGTTTCGAACGGTCTCAATTCTTAACATGATAAACAGCAGAAAACCGCGCAGCAGCGCGGTTTTTCTTATTCGGCGGCTATTGTTTGCAGTTTTTCAATAAGATCGTTAAGTTCCCGCTTCGAAAGAGATGTTAAAAGTTTGAATGCCTTTTCAGGTGCTGCAGATTCTCTTTGCTGTTTGAAATTCTCATAAGGGTCTTTTACACAGCAGCCTTCCTTTTTCAGATTGCCTACAATGTTTCTGACGTACTCCTTTCGTTTTTGAACAGTAGATCTGAATTTGTTTTGGTAGCGAAGCATCAATTTCAGATCCCCTCCGCCGAGTCTCAACGCGCAGCCGCGTACAGACTCGCCTTTTGAAGTCCCGATAAGCATCTCGCGCATCAGGTTTTCAAGCTGCTCCTTTGTAAAATGCGAAGCTTTGTCCGCCGGGCGAAGAAGGAGATCCGGATTCGATTTTGCAAGCTGGTAATAGTGGTTACGCACACTGTTCGGCTTGCGTCCCGTCATTTTCGCGGTTTCGTTGAACGCGGAGTTCAGAGGACGGCGGTTTTCGCGCGCGGTCCGTGCGCTTTCAAGCAGCAGTTCTTCTTCGGCTGCGGACCATCCGCTTGCATGCAGCCTTTCAAACAGCGGCAAATTTTCGATACATTTATACATCATTCTGCTCTCCTTGTTAAGCTATATGCTCAGTATGCCCTGCAGCATGATAAATATGCATTGTCTGCCAAAAGAAAAGCAGCCTTTCGGCTGCCGGGGATCTCATGGATCCGATTATTTGATTATAAGGTAAACAAGACCGACGATCACGGACGATATTATCCCATAGACGAGCACTGGGCCCGCAAACGAGAATAGCTGCGCGCCGACGCCGAGCACAAGGCCTTCACGCTTATGCTCCATTGCCGGAGAAACGATTGAATTCGAAAACCCAGTGATAGGAACCACCGAACCTGCGCCGGCAAAAGTCCCGATGCGGTCATAAACGCCGATGCCTGTCAGAAGTGCGCCGATAAAGATCAGCACAATTGAAACAAAAGCGCCTCTCTCCTTTTCGCCGAATCCGAAAGCGATACTGCCGATATCGCCTATCAGCTGTCCGATGCAGCAGATGGCGCCTCCGACGGCAAAAGCCAAGATGCATTGCCGAAGCACCTTGCTTTTCGGAGCTTTTTTATTGACAAGCGCTCTGTACCGAGCGTGTTCAAATCGCTCTTCCGGCGTCAGTTTTCGATTCGTTTTATCCATTCTCTGCTCCGATCCCGCCCGATGCTTCAGCCTGCCATGACCAGTTTCGCGCCGTCGAAAGTCAGCTCGGCGCGCTGTTCTCCGGCGTTGATTGCGATCGCCGCAATGACTGCGATCAATAAAGCAATTCCCGCAAACAGCAATTTATGAAACTTCTTCATTATCTTTCACGTCCTTTCGGCTTTTGCTTTTATCTTGCGCAGCAGGAAGCTTTTTATTCGATTTGATCGTTTTGGCAAAACTTGTTTTTGAGCTTCTTCAAAGCGTTTTTTTCTGTTTTCGATACCGTCGGCTGCGAGACCCATAGCACAGCCGCCGTCTTTTTCTGCGTCAGTCCTCGAAAATACCGAAGGCAGATCACGGCTTTCTCGGTTTCCGAAAGTGTCTCCAGTCCCTCGCGCAGCTGCAGATTACGCAGAACTTTGGCTTCGTCATCATCAGCATCAACCGGAATGCAGATTTCGGTTCTTTCTTCAAGGCTGTCGACGGTCATCCGGCAGCTGAAGGCTGAGTTTTTTCGAAGCGCAGAGCGGATCTCGCCCTCGATATAGATGAACGCGAACGATGCAAACGGGACGTTCCTTTCCGCATCGTACTTCAGCCAGGCTTTCCAAAGCCCGAGCGAACCGTATTGAAACAGCTCGTCCTGCGGCATGCCCCGCCCGGCGAACCTTTGCGCAACATATCTCACGAACGGCAGGAAGCTTTCCGCCGACAAAGGCCCGGCAGCGGCAGCGCTGCTGTTTTCGTTTTTTCCCTTCACGCGTCCGCGCTCGATATCCGCTTTATCAGCCGAACGACCGTTCCCTCGGCGGGTTTCGAAAAGACCTCGACTTTATCCATGAACGCTTTCATCACGGCAAACCCCATGCCGGACCTTTCCCCCTCCGGTCCTGTAGTGAAATACGGCTGCATCGCCTGTTCGATATCCTTGATCCCCCTTCCCCGGTCCTTGATCTCAACTGTCAGCAGATCCCCGCAGATACACATTTCGAGGGTTATGACGCCGTCGCCCATAGCGTAACCGTGTATGATAGAATTTGTGACTGCTTCGCTCACGGCTGTTCGGACGTCCGCGAGTTCCTCCAGTGTCGGGTCAAGCGGCGCAATGAACGCCGAAACGGCGCTTCTTGCGAATGATTCGTTGACCGGTTTGCTCTGCATTTCGATTTTGATGCGATTATTCATTCAGCTCACCTTATTTGTCAGTTTATAGATCCCTGCGATGCGGAGTATCTTCACGATGCTCTCGTTTGGATTGGCGATCCCTATAGTGCCGCCCCTTGCCGCCATCAGTTTATAACGTCCGAGTATAACGCCTATGCCGGAGCTGTCCATGAAGGTCACTTTGGAAAGATCGAATATGAGTTTCCGTACGCTCCTGTTCCTTCCGACCAGGCAGTCTATGCATTCGCGGATCGGTCCGGCGCTGTTTTGGTCGATCTCATCCTTCAGGAAGACCGTCAGTTCGGCGTCCGATATCCTGTAATTGAGCTTTATCAATCGGGTTTCTCCTTTGCGCGTTAGTTCCGCAATTGAATACTCCTTCTTTGATGCTGTCTCCTGCAAAAGAAAACGGCGAATAAGAAAATGTTTTGTCTTATTGCAAAACAGGACAAAATAAGTTAAAATATTCTTTAGTAACAGCTGCGGCGCTTTGCCGCTCACGCAGGAAGGAGGAAACGGCAATGGAGCGAAATGATTTCGTTTTCAACGGAGTCAACGGCTCGTGCAGCGTGCTGGTCGCAGGCCGTTTCTCCGAACTCGCGCCTTTTGTCCGCGAAGCGATCCGCGGCCGCAAAGCGCTTATACTGACGGATGAAACGGTTTCGGGCATCATTCTCGGCTCCGTCACCGAAGCCGTCAGCGATCCCTCGGCAGAGCTTTTCTCCTTCGTTATCCGTTCCGGTGAAAAAAGCAAAAGCTTTGAAGATCTCGGCTCGATCCTGACCTGCATGGTCGAACGCTCATTCGGCCGCGGAGACGTGATCATCAACCTCGGCGGAGGAATGGTCGGCGATATCGGCGGTCTTGCCGCTTCCGTCTATATGCGTGGGATCGATTACATCAATATTCCGACAACTCTGCTCAGCATGGTCGACAGTTCCATCGGAGGAAAAACGGGAATCGATTTCGCCGGGATCAAAAACGTTATCGGCACCTTCCGCCATCCGAAACTCGTTGCGGACGCAACGGAGTTCCTTTCCTCGCTTTCCGAGCGCGATATCCGCTCCGGTTTCGGCGAGATAGTAAAATACCGTCTTCTAACAGGCATGGATATCCCCGAAGGATTCGAATCAGGCAGCGCGGAAAAGCTTATCGCGAACTGTGCCGCCGCAAAATGGTCCTTCGTTATTGGCGACGAATTCGACAACGGCAAGCGCAAATTTCTGAATCTCGGCCACACCTTCG
>JAEEGL011491884.1_pt1 | contig 47037 bp, 44 predicted proteins | sample 9134231 | NCBI WGS metagenome assembly JAEEGL01 (sample SAMN16246548, study PRJNA631951) | gut metagenome | biome: gut microbiome; feature: rumen; material: fiber-attached | host: Bos | place: Iran: Karaj | collected 2018-10
GGTTTGTTAATTCTGAATAATTCTCTTGGAATTTTTCAGGGTTGCATTACTGTTTATTTGTCAAGGTACAGGAGCCTAGAATCCGCTCCACTACTGCCTTTGCGAGCTTTTCGATGTGTCTTGTCCGCAGCGGCAACGTAGATAAATATATCACTGCATAATATAAGTGTCAACACTTTATTTAACGATTTTTTTCACACTAAATATCAAACTGGTTTTTTCACGCGTTTTTCTTAATTACAATGGGCCATATAACCGTGGCAAACAGCGTAATAAGGCTAAATGAGATCAGGTTCCCCCAATGCTTGCCAAAAGCAGCGGTTATAGTAGCACCGGCAAACCACTGGTTCCAGGCCAGCAGTATTCCAAGTCCTATGCATGTAAGGATTGGAAGATTAGTTGAGCCTTCAGGTATCTCATAATGAATATAATGGCGTTCCACGTAGCTACCCACCGACAATCCAAGCAGCAGCCCGCATCCCTTAAAGGTATCGTTCATCATTTTCTGAGGATCAACCAGCAGCACTCCGTCTATGTAGTCCATGGGATAAGTCTTAAGCTGGATATATGCCAGCGTAGCGATGACCGCAACAATTCCTATAATAAAAAGAATATCCTGAGCCTTCTCGTTGCCTTCAACCTTTTTTCCAACTATTCCTATGATACAAATCAGAAGTGAGGAATGAAGGAATCCCACCAAAACGTCCTGAGGAGTATGAACGCCCAGGAAATTCCTGGAAAATCCCGTCAGCAGTATCAGTACCGCACAGAGTATCGCTACGGCCTTGCGCTTATTTTTTTGCCATACGAAGGTTGTTCCGTACATGGTGGTGGCGCACATGGTATGGCCACTGGGAAAAGAGTACCCGGTCGCCGCTACTTTGGAATCCCCCGCAGGTTCTATCAGATCCGATCGGATCCAAGGTCTGTAGGCACATACCGTCAGCTTGATGATTCCGTTGATGACTTCGCCGCAGCTTAATGTAGACATGAAGCGATAGCCCCATTTCTTATCCACTGACCAGAAAATTATATAAGGTAAAAACGGTAAAAGATCCACCGCAAGTTTGGACAGCGCATTAAAGAATTCATCAAGAATTCCGCCTGATGCCCCTCTAAGCCCCTGCAGAAACAGCAGATACTGAATATCAAAGCTCATTATCATTCCCTCCTATAACATATCATTTGTTATAAAAATCAAATATTCTCTTATTAAAATCCTTTGCTTCGTTGTAGGCTTCGTGGCTAAGCCCTTTATAAATGTGGACCTCACAGCCAAGTTTCCTTGCTATTTCGGCTGAGGCTTCACCCGTAACTATTTTATCTTCGCTTCCTCCCAGCACCAGAACAGGGCATTTAATGGAGTCCAGCTTGCCATAGGTGTCGACAGACAGACATGCCTTAGCCAGAGTGATGAAGCTCTCTTTTGGCATGAACCTCTGCGTTTTCAAAAGAAGAGGAAGAGCAATGCGGTATTTCTTCATATATTGCTCAGAATATCCTTTTTCAAGATAGTCCTTTACTATGTCTCTAAAGCGCCCTGCCTGTGCCAGTTTTATCCAGCCACCTATGACCGCTTTCATGGTGTCGTTGGGTCTTGAGGCAGTTACGCCAAGCACCAGCTTTTTGACATATTCAGGGTGATTTATGGTAAGATCCTGGGCTATCATACCGCCCTGGGATGCGCCAAAAAGGTAAACTGACGAAAGCCCCAGCTTATCCAGGACTTTTTTCACATCTTCGGCCAGATCATGAATGGTGCAGCCCGTCGCCGGCGGAAACTTCCTGTCAATCACATATATCCGATAGCTTCGTCCGAATATGCGATAATACCAGGAAAGCGGCTGCGCCCCGCCGTCTATCGATGCAAACCTCAGCCCCGGAATCATGACAAGGGGCTTATCTCCTGTGCCGAAGGATATTACTGTTACCTTTCCATCTTCCAGTCTGACCGGAAAATCATTCGCATTGTAAGGCATCTTTTACCTCCGTCCACCTTCTAGTATATCAAACATTTATGCACTATATAAAGTGCATTTATGGATAAAAAAACTCCGAGCCGCTATATAAACGACTCGGAGCCGAAAAATATACTTGAATAATTACATGTTTTTGTAAGGATTCTCAAATCCATTTTCTTCAAGTTCAGCCGCCATAAGCAGATCCGTGAATCCGCGTGCGATTATTTTCCTGGAATTGCCTTTCATTAAGGCTGCAAAAAGTTCTTGCAGGATAGTAACTTGATTGCGTTTTCCTTCCGTCCTTTCCACATAAACAGTAAGTTCTTTGAACCGATATATTATTGTATCCGGTATCCTGAGAAGTGCATGCATATAGAAAGCAGCTACCTCATAAAAATCTTCTTTGATACCATCCCATTCCCGGCCGGTCAGTCCGATAATCTCTTGGTCAACTACATCAATAACCTCCTGGAAGTTCATGTCCTCAAGCTGTATATCTTTCTTTTGACAAAAGTTTCTCAGCAGCTCCTCATGGCGAAGATAAACAGCGTCATAATCTGCTTTGCACAATCTGGGACCTTTTATCCTCTCTTCCAAAATGGCATATCCATCTTCTTCAAGTTTGGCTTCGAACTGCTTAATAGCTTCGGTAAAAGATTCCTCGTCATTATAGAATAAATCAATATTCGGGTGGTATATATGCATCAGGGATATTTTCCCGGGTACTTCGAAGTCTTCACGTATTTCGAAAATCTGATAAGGATCTCGTCGCTTGAAAATTACTATTGGCCAGAAGGTACTGTGCTTTCTTAGAAAATCCATGGTGAATCCCCTCTTTTGCGCTTCCTCCCCCATAATTTTGTTGATGATCGCTTTTCTTCGTATTCTCATTTTTAATTCCTTCCCCAAGTAAACTTATAGCTCATGAACATGCAAATATTCTATCCCAAGCGGGCCCTTACGGCGACATACAACCAGGTTCTTGTTCCGGATATTATCATATAGCCTGGGTGTTACATTACATTTAAATTTGGTACCATCCTTAAGCCGTACCGTTACATAATATTCGGGTATGGGATGATTCCTGTGGCCCCCCTCGTATGATCCGGATACATATGTGCACTCTTCATGGATTTCAGGACCACTCAGGCAATAACAGACAGTTACTACAGTAACCCCAATAACAGCTAACATGGTCATGCCATAATAGAAGACCTGACTTACTTTACTCTCGCCTTTGATTCGGATACAACCAATCAGCACCATTATTATAAAAGCTGCTACAGTGATAATTGCGATTGTCTTGAACCCTTTTGATGTCTGCGCCTCAATCTTTAATGTGAGCAAAAGATACAACATCACAAGGACCTGAACAAGCATGTGCCACCTTTCCCAGATTCGTATATGAGTCTCTTCCCACAGCTTTTTCGATTCATCCGTTTTCCAATGTTCATCTTCGTCCCAGGAGGCTACTTCAGGATAGATCAATGCAAATATATGCCTGATCCAAGGAACAAGCGCCAGTGAAAGTAGCATAGCTTTTTGCGAGGTGAAGATTTCCAAATGATATAGAACAATTATGAGCACTTCAACAAGTAGTGATATCAGCCGGATGGTCTTACCTATGGTAACAAGTTTCTTGGCTCTTTCAATATCATAAGAATCATTCATTTTAGATTTCCAGCTTCTCCTTTATGTAAGACAGTACTCAAGCTCTATGTCCCTGCCGATATTTTCCGGTGACCAGGGAATATAGTGGTCTACAGGAACACCTTTATGTGCAAGGCCTTTCCCATGATCAATTCTTATATCTCTCGAAGTTGGATAAACCAACTTGAAATCATCAAAGGAAATCATAGAACAGTTCGAATAATCCGTGATGCCCATGGTGGGCCTTCCTACTATAGTAACTTTGGGAGAAAAAGACATCACTTCCACAAATGAATCTCCTGAAGAAGCGCATCCCTCATCAGTTATGATAAATACCTTTTGAGGCTCCTTTCTTCCGACAATACCGGCCACGAATTCATCTTCCTCGCTGACAATGAAACCTTTTCCCATATTTTCCGTATTATCAGCAACCATTTTGTTCACCATCGGAGCCATATCCTCCGGAATGTTATCTCCAAAAATGGTCTTCAGAAGCTGTATTCGATCCTTGCAATTTCTGACAGAATAATTGATCTCAATAGGATATTCAGGTTTATAATAATCCGTAACGGAATGTCCTTCAGGAAAACAGTACTCCAGAAGTGGTACAAACGCAGAATCTGCGCCTCCTCCATTTCCTCGTACGTCCACAATCAGCTTTTTGCATGTATCAAGAGCATTTTTGCAGTCAGCATACAGCTGACCTATTGAATTCATGTCCACAAAATCTGCCAGCTTAATATAAAGAGTGTCCTCTCCATATTTCTTGAAAAAATATCCGGGCTCCTCTTCATCTTTGGAATCAGTAATAATGGAAATGTCTTCTTGTGTATCATCCTGATGGATTACAGTAATATGCTTATAAAACTTCAGCACGGAAGGCCACATTTTGCCTTCACGTTCAGAAGTTTCATTCATAAAGAAGCTGCTTTCTTTTTGCGCAATATCATTTACCGATTCCCCATCGATTCCGATTATTCTGTCTCCGGGGACAAGGCCGGTATCAGCATTTGCTTTTACCACATACAATGTATCTTCCTGTCTCATCACTGAAAATCCTATTGTTCCAAGAGTTTCATCCGTAAAACTTAGATGTCCTTCCACTCCAAAGGTAGAGAGATACTCCTGTACCAGATGTAAGAACTCCATCCGTTCCATACCATCTGTTATTTTGCATTGATATTCCAGAAAATCAGCTGCTCCATAATCCTTGCAGGTTGCAGAATCCTCCTGCATAATCGCAACTATTTCTTTGAATATATCTGTATAAGTCATTTTTTTACCCCTTCTAATCTATTAGGTTGATTATTTTACTTTTGTCCAGCCAAACTGCTCGTATACTTCCTCAATTTTCTCTATAAGCCGGGCTCCAAACACCCATACCTCCTCTCTCCAGGGATGTCCTAAGTATCCAAAAGCAAAGTTTTCTTCGATAAAAAAGTAATAATCTCCGTCTGTCATATCGTCACAACCATATATGGCATAGGATTCTTCCAACTTAATGTACTTCGACCATCATATTACTGCATTATAGCATTGCATGACCACTAATAGGTGATTTTCTGACGAATGACATTTGAAATGGGATGAATGACACTTTGGCTAACTGATAAAAAAAGCCATCACTTCGCATAAACAAAGTGATGGCTTAAATATACTCAATATGCTTTATTCCTTAGGGGTTGCTTCTTGCTTCATAATAGCCTTGATCTTGGGATTCTGCATCAGTTTAATTGACTCAACCGCGCATCTGTAGATCATTGCCATTTCTCTCTGTGAGCTGTTGGAAGCATCACATTTTTTCTCAAGCATCTCAAAATGCTGAATTGCCTTATCCGCTATCGACTTGGAAATAACCATTCCGTTGCAGTAAAGTGTCCCCGTTTCTGCATCAAATCTAGCTTCCTCAAGTGTCTTAGTTGCGAATTGTCCTGCTCCCATTGATGCTGCAAGCTGATTAATTAAATCTGATCTGTCTGCCATTTTCTTCACCTCAAAAAACTTTATTTTTGACTCATTTCTATTGTCGATGAAAAATTATAGTGTAATCTTCTAAATCGTTCAATTTAAATATATACTAAAATCCAATATTTAAAAATGTTATTTCGAAAATGCCACAATCAAAATGAAACTAATTATTAATTCATAAAAGTCAAGACGTTAATTTTTTTTGTTCCGGTGATAGAATAAAAAAGATTTTGAAACAGGGGGGAGAACATGAATCAATCACACGCAGATGCAGAAAACATCAATAAGGAGAACAGCCTTAGCACCTTTGATCCGGATGCACATGTCATGCTGGACTACGACGATCAGCCCTATGGCGATGACAACGTGCTTGTTCGCTCATTCAAAAGAAGAGCATTTCTATCAGATCTCTGATCATATGCCTTTCAGGCAGTTCTTCAAATAATCCATGTACTTATAATATTCCTCATCAGTACTTAGATGTTCCAGGATAATGGGCATATCCTTATCAAGCTCATTCATCTTGGAAACATAGTACCTGAGGGGAAATTCACCGCAGCCGGGAGCACATTCCTCGAGCCTTGTTGTATAGGAGGTGCTAAGATGCACATCTTTGATGTGACAGCTCCTTATCTTGCTGCCAAGAATCTCAGCACACTCATCCACCAGCTCTTCGGCATTAAAATAACGGTCGATTGAGTTAGTCATATTGATGATGTCCATATGCACTGCAAAGCGGTCTCTCTCGACTTCTTCAAGGAGCATGGCATAGTCCTTGGGGCCTGTCGGAATCATCCATGGCATGGGCTCAAGCGTAAAATAGGTATTTTTCACATCAGCTCTGTCTATTATTTCCCGAACCATTTTAATAGTCTCTTTTCTTGCATTATCCGAGAAATTTTCCTTATACGCGCCGTCCCATATGGGGCCGAAGGCTCCCGCCACGTTGACGCAGCATCTGGCTCCGACGAAATCCGCCAACCTTAGCTGCTCCACGCAGTAATCCATGTTCCTTTTTCTCTCATCGGGGTCCATGGAAAGAGCATTTCTCCACACTCCTACCTCGGCAATGCTAAGCCCTGCCTTATCTGCAGCTTCCTTGTACTCAATTATCTTACTCTCCGGTTCACTACTCTGAACGGGAAAAACAACTGCTCCGCAGCCAAGTTTAGTCTGAGCCTGTGCCCAGCTCTCAGCGTTGTCATATGCAAGTGGCGATGAAGTTCCAAGTCTCATACCGTTTTCTCCTTATACGATCACAGTTCATAGAGAACCGAGCTGTCAACCTCCGAAACCTTCGCAAAACCGGTGGAACTCATGATATATCTTAGTTCGTTGCCTACGCTCTGAATATATTTCTTAACGACTTCAGCCCCCTCGCTTTCCAGAGCAGGAAGCATAGATCTGCCCACTGCAGCCGCATCAGCGCCAAGGGCAAGTGCTTTGAATACATCTGCTCCTGTGGCGATTCCGCAGTCAACTATGATCTTGACATTTTTGCCTTCCAACGCCTCCTTGATATCGGGAAGTACCATCATAGGAGGCACAGCGTAAGGAACGCGGCCATGATGGTGACTCACAATTATAGCTGCAGCACCGATCTCCGCCGCTTTTACAGCATCTGAGACGCTAAGAACACCTTTTATAACGAAGGGAAGTTTGGTTGATTCAACATAAGAATGCAGCATATCTGCAGTCTGGAAGCTCATTTCTTCTCCCACTACCACATCATAGCCGTCATTCCCAAAGATATGGTCTATATCCATGCCTATTCCGAAAGCCCCTACGGACTCTGCAAACTGCATCTGGTCTCTGACCTTGCCATTATCGGCATAGGGCTTAACAATCCTGACTGTCCTGGCCCCTGTATCCGCAATCTCCTTGAAGGCATCATTTTCCATCATTCCGCAGAAATTCAGTATCCTTAAGTCTCTCGCAGCCTCAGAATACTCCACAAGTCCGTTTCTAGCGCGTCCGTTGTAACTTCCAAGATGGGAAAAAGCCGGGGTCATCACCGGCATTGAGAAAGTATCTCCCAGAAAATCTATCTGCGTATCAGCCTTGACCGAGCCTATATACCTCGACTCTATCAAAATAGAATCCATATATTTCTGCGTTATCACATTGGCATCGGATAATCTTGAATAATTCTCCATCTCTTTCCTCCAATCCATGCATTTAATAGTTACATGTAAATATTCTAATATGCAGTAAGGAAGTAAAGTACTCATTTTTTGGCAGGATTTGCCTCATTTTTTGTGATATTTATCCGATGTCATTGTCTGAAGACAACCCAGTTGTGGGACCAGGGAACAGGTAGCCCAAACAAAGTTTTTACCTTGCCTGTGGGACAGCGATACCAGGAATAGTTCCAGCCGGCACCCATGTCCATATATACCGCATTGGTGACGCCCAGCCTCTGCAGCTCTTCCATGAATTCGTCAAAATGCAGCATCTTCACTGAGTCAATGATGCACAGCTGCCCGTTAAGTTCCGCCAGAGTCCTGTAGCAGCGTGCTCTTGGCCTGTCGAAGTTCATGACCACTTCTTTGTCCCTGATAAGGGCAAATTGCATGAATCCGGCTCCTCCGGCATCCGCTGCCGTCTTCATAGCTTCTGTTTTATTCTCAAACTCGAACCTGAAATTCCCATCATAGAACACAAATGCGGCAAAAGCGTCCTTGTCGTAGGGGCTATCGTAGAATACGCCGCCCGATGCATGGTCGCCTTCTATGTCGTGCTCATCAAAGCCGATGCTTACAGTGTGCTGAAATGCTGCTCCCGAGCACCATGTAATGCTTTTGTCAGACTTGGATGGCCTGTCCTTACGCACAAGATCCACTTCAGAATACTTGGGGAAAAAGACATATACCGTCCCCGTGTTGTAGATCACTGTCTCATCCCCCGGGAGGATCTCCTCTACAGCCAAATTTGACGCATCAATACTCTCCGGGATACTTACATGATACTGTGAGATCAGCCCCATGAAGATAAATATAAAAGCAGGCAGTACCAGTATAGACGACGCATATAACAGGTGATATAGCAGCTTCAAAGGCTTAAAAGCTATCTTTTCCGGTCCCCAGAGATACATTATAAGAGCTGCGATCTGCATCAACATAAGGCCAAGATATACCGCATACAGGAGATTAAGCCACATCTGAGCTACAAAAAATGCGGTATAGGCTCCCAGGGACAATAATGTCATCCCCATGATCCACATTCCTTTTAGACGTTCCGATACCTTCATTTCTTTTTTCTCCTCCTGCGCTTTTGCTCCACCATCTCCTGCCGCAAAACCTTGAGGGAATCCAGCTGGGATTCTATACATACTATAAGAAGCAAAATAGCTATGTCCGTCAGATACTGAAGCGCATTTTCCCACCTGATAGTGATATCAAAGGATAACATAGCATTTGATATTATTAGCACAAAATATATGACAACCTTAAAAGAGATTGCCATCTGATTAAAGATAACATTCTTTGGATTGCCTTTTTTGGCGTAATTTATAAAAAAGTGATTGACGGTAATAATGATCGTAAGCAGAAAAGACATGCCTGCAGCCGCCAGATAGACGCTCCCCTGAACTCCCACCACAAGGTAAGTATCAAAGTCCTCCTGCCCCCAGAGCCTCTCCAGTACCAGATCTCCCTCCTGAAACATCAGACAAAAGAGTATTCCTCCCATGAGGCCCTTGGCCACGTCCCATCTGTAGTGATAATACGCAAAATACATTGAGATAATGGTGATGACCTTCACCAGAATGATAAAAAGAGTGAAATTGTCCCCCATACGTCTGTTAAGTATCAGTGCGCAGATGCTGGTAATAATTGCAAATATGCTGGCAGCGGCCATTAGATATTCACTTAAGAATACAGATTCCTTTCGATTTTCCATATATTCATTGTACCATCCTATTTCTTAACCAAATAATTAAGAATTGGTTAAGAATTGTGCAAGAGACAGGTTAAGACTTCCGTATTTCATTGCGGTAAAGTAACAACAGTAACAAACATCCGCATAACGAAGCGAGGGACATTAAAATGATCAGACTTTTAAATAACAAAAAAACTACAGCCGCAATAATAGCAACAGTTATTGCCGCAGCCGCAGGTATCGGAGGCTACTCCGTAAGCTCCAACGCAGCCATGACGGTTGATGCCTATACAGTGGACTTTGGAGGTCTTGAAAGTGAGATTGAGGTAAACGGCACCGTGGAAAGTAACAAAGATATGGTCTGCTATTCAGAAATCGCAGCCCGTGTAGGAAAGATCCACGTCAAGGAAGGCGACTTTGTTAAAAAAGGTGATCTCATCATATCCTATGACCATGAGGAACTTGAGCGTCTGGAAACAATGACAGACCTTCAGGCCAAAGCCGATCTCGGAAGCTATAACAACTCAGTTCAGACCGGCAACAGAACCGCAGGTCTCTACGGAGAGGCTAAGAGAAACCTGGCAACACTTGAGCAGCAGATCTCAGATACCCAGGAAGCCATCACAAGAACCCAGAACGCTCTCACCGAGAGAAAGGCCGCACTTGCTGATTTTGGAGCCAAGCTCCAGATATCTCTTATAGATTGGGCCGACCAGCCTGACTCAGATGAATACGAGAATCTTCAGAAGATGGTTCAGACCAACGCCTATGAGCAGCAATACGCTCCCGACATCGTTAAGCTCCAGGAAGAGTTGAATGTCCTCAACGTTCAGCTGGCCAACCTCAAGGAGTACAAAGCCGAGATGACAAGCCAGAAAGCCAGCACCGTGATGAATCTCATGACGGAGGGTGCCAAGGAACAGCTTGAAGCAGTCAAAGAAGCCAACGATATAAGCAATAATGAGAAGCTTGCGGATTACGCCGCAGCCAAGGAAGGTATCAAGGCTGAATTCGACGGCATCATCACACAGATCGGCGTCATTGAAGGAAGCGATATTGCAAGAGACACCAATCTTTTTACACTTAAGTCCTCTTCCGACATAATTATCAAAAGCACAGTAAACAAGTATGATATAGTTAATATTGAAGAAGGCCAGCCCGCCAGTGTCAACATCAAGAACAAGGACTATCAGGGCGTGGTTTCAAGGATTGAGAGAATGACCAAGGACTCGGGAACCGGCACCGGAATCGGCGTTGAGATAACTCTTCTAACTCCCGATGACGACATCATTCTGGGGCTTGAAGCCAAATCAAAAATATATACAGCCAGCCTTACACAGGTTCTCAGAGTCCCGGTGGAAGCCCTCAGTGAGGACGAAGAAGGCAGCTATGTATTCGTTGCCAAGGATGGAAAAGCAGAAAAAGTATTCGTTGAATGCGGCATCCGAAACGATGACATGGTTGAAATAACAGACGGTCTTGATGAGGGAACTCTCGTAGTCTGGAAGGATTCCGAAGAACTATCCGAAGGTATGGGCGTAAAGGTGAAATAATAATGATTACTGAAAAGAGAAGAATATTAAGCGCAAAGGATTTATCCAAGACATTTTCCAACGGTTCAGTGCAGCAGCACGTGCTGAAAAACCTGAATCTTTCCATATACAAAGGAGATTTTACCGTTATCATGGGTAACTCCGGCTCCGGCAAGAGCACTCTCCTCTATGCCCTGTCCGGAATGGACCGCCCCAGCATGGGCACCGTCACCTACTACACGGATCAAAGCGGCGCCGAAACAGAGATATCAACCTACAACAACGACAAGCTGGCGACTTTCCGCAGAGACCACGTGGGCTTCGTTTTCCAGCAGAATTACTTGAACGACAGCATGAGCGCCCTTGATAACGTCATGGTCTGCGGTCTTCTGAAAAACAGCGACAGAAAGGCCCTGGCAAAAAAGGCTAAGGATCTCCTTAGCAGCGTTGAAATCGAAGAAAACGACTACAGGAAGTTCCCCACTCAGATGTCCGGCGGCCAGCAGCAGCGAGTTGCCGTGGTAAGAGGCGTCATCAACAGCCCCGAGGTTCTGTATGCCGACGAGCCCACCGGCGCTCTTAACTCTCAGAACACAGAAAATGTTCTTAATATATTATCCAACCTAAATAACGAAGGTCAGAGCATCGTCATGGTAACCCACACCATTAAGGCCGCTGAAAGAGGCAACAGGATCATTTACCTCTCAGATGGTGTCATCAGCGACGAAATAAACCTCGGTCCCTACGCAGGAGACTACAAAGATCCCGCCAACCCACAGCTTGAAAAGGCCAAGGAGCGCCACCAGCGCCTCAAGAATTTCCTCCAGGATATGGGCTGGTAATGAGAACCAGCAACTTGAAAGGATACTACCGTGTACAGATTTTTCTTTATCGCAAAGAATAACATAAAAAAGCAAAAGAGCGACATGATCACCTTCTTTATCCTGTCGACGCTCTCTTCTCTCTTTATCTTCATCAGTGCATCTTTCCTTGCCGATACCGGCAAAGTCATCGACACCAACAGGGAAAAGATCAATTCAGCAGACATCATGGTTCTTGCAACCTACAACGAATCAATGCTGAATAAACTGGAGGAAATCATCAAGGGTAATGTCTATCTTAAGAACTATGAAGTCCAGGACTACCTTAACTGCAATTCCAAGTACAGGAAAAAAGGTGATAAGAACTGGATTGAGTACTCCTTCCACCTCTACAGATATGAGCAGGAATGCAAGATTCAGACCATGAGTACCAAGGCAGATGGTCTTAGCGGCAATGCAGCGGTAGTCCCCATTTCACTTAGCAATGCCTATCCAAAAGGCTCTGTCCTGCAGCTCAAGATCGGCGACAATGTCTATGACCTTAAAGTAGCAGATTACAATGAGGACAACATCTTCTGCTCTCCCATGAATCTGGGAACCTACAAGGTATATATTTCCGATGATCTCTACGAGACAATACGTTTCGAAAATCCTATGGACGCCTACGATTCCAGGTGCGTGAAGACTCAGATCACCGACACAGCAAGGAAAAAGCATATCGACACCAATAAGCTGAATGATGAGCTGGGAGATGAAGTCCTTACCTGGTACAACGAATATGTGAAGGATCATCCCGAAGCTGTCATAAACATGAATTTCCTTCCGGCGGAGCTTATGAAAACCGGGTCCATGATTCTTCCTTTGATCTTCGTTGCGCTGATATTCCTTTTTGCCGTGATAATTCTTGCGATAGCAATTGTTATTATAAATTTCAGTGTAAAAAACTTTATCATGACCAATATGAAAAACACCGCTATTATGGAGGCTTCAGGCTACACTGTCCTGGAGCTGGTACTGATCCTTTTATTCCAGCTGCTTCTGATATCGGGCCTGGGCGCAGCCATTGGCATTTTAGCAGGAGCTCTCCTTCTTGATAAGATTGGTATCATCATACTTATCACCCTGGGACTTAAATGGAATCAGCCCATCAATATTGCGGTTATTCTGGCTGTTTTCCTTAGTATCTGCCTGCTGGTGGCAATTCTCACCGTGATTCTTGGCAGGGAGTACAGCAAAGTCAGCGTTCTGTCTGCATTAAAAGGCGGCGTTAACACCCACAGCTACAAAAAGAACCTCTTTTCCTTCGACAAGACATCTTTTTCAATACCTGTGACCCTTGCCCTCAAGGACACTTTTGGCAAATTCAGCAATCAGCTGGGCGTTATCTTTATCATGATGATCCTTGCGGTGTCTTCAATCGTGGCCTTTGGAATGGTTGATACCTACGGAAGTGATGAAGGCGTTCTGGAAATGGGCGGCTTTGACGTATACGATGCTTATTTTACCGGCGATGCAGCCATGGAAGAATCGGTTGCTGCCATGAAAACAGTAGCCAATACCCGCCGCGAGATATGGAATGGCCTTAATTTCTACAACAAGAAGATCAAGCAGTCCATCACCACCAGAGCCATTTCCGACACCTCCAATATCATCGGTGGTTCCGTCATAGAGGGACGCTGGCCCAAATATCCAAATGAGGTCATGCTGGCCACCAATTCTGCCGGTAAACTCGGACTGTCCGTGGGAGATGTGGTCACAGTAAGGAATGATATGGCCACCGAAACCTATATTGTCTGCGGTATCAGCCAGACCATGAACAATATGGGCATGATGGCTTACATGACCACCGAAGGCCTTGCCAAGGTATTCACCCTTCCCGATTCCATGAATGTCTGCATTAACTTCAAGCCCGGTGTATCTTTCGCAAATTTTGAAAAGGAGTTCAAGGATGCATATCCTGAAGTAACCGTTACTGACTACACCGAGGCAGCACACCAGACCGTTGGCCTTATCACAAGTGGTCTTAAGATGTTTGCATATTTCGTCGCTTTTCTTACGATCCTCATCGTTGCCTTTGTGGAGTCCCTCATCGTCAGGACCAACATCAACAAACAGTGGCGTAATCTCGGCGTCTGCAAGGCGCTTGGCTTTACCTCAAGGCAGCTCATAGTTCAGGTCATGATGTCCAATCTGCCTGCAATACTGATAGGCGTATGCGTTGGTCTTTTGCTGTCTCCTTTCCTTGGCAGCAAGCTGATGATCTCAACAATGCTGATATTCGGCTTTAAAAAGATCAACTTCAGTATCGGACCTGTTTCCTATATCCTCACCGCTCTTATCATCTGCGGAGTGGCTCTTGCAACCGCAGCTTTTATGGGAAGAAAAATTAAAACACTTGAACCGGTGAAGATGATTACCGAAGAATAAGCCCCTGTGGTACAATAATCCATGTGGAGATGACATAACTATGCACTATAACTGCCTTATTGTGGATGATGAAATTGAACTTGCGAAGATGACCGCCGAATACTTCAGGATGTTCGACGTTTCCACCTGCTATGTGGACAGCGCTCCCTCCTGCTACAGTTTTTTTGACGAAGGTAACACCACAGACCTGGTGCTTCTGGACATTAACCTGGGTGACGGTTCAGGCTTCGAAGTATGCAAGAAGCTCCGCGAAGATATGCAGCTTCCCATACTGTTTATAAGCGCAAGACAGAGCGACGACGACGTTCTCATCGCCCTGTCCATCGGCGGTGACGACTACATCAAAAAGCCCTACAGCCTCTCTGTTCTTCTGGCCAAGGTCAAGGTTAACCTTAAGCGAATTGAGCAGATGAAGAATGCAGGCGCTCTGCAGGCACACAGCCCTGTAGCTGACACTGCAGATACTGATACCGGATTTCTTATGGACTATCCAACCATGTCCGTAATAGTAGATGGAAAGAGCATTCCCCTAAAAGCCAAGGAGTATGCTCTTTTGGACTGTCTCTACAAGCACCACGACACCATAGTCAAGAAGGAGGTCCTCTTCGATGAAGTCTGGGGAGATACCTTTTTCAGTGACAGCACGCTAAACGTCCATATAAGGAAACTACGGGAGAAGATTGAAGAAAATCCAAATGAGCCAAAGCTCATCAAAACTGTTTGGGGAACGGGGTATATTCTGGAACTGTCATGAAAAGTCTAAAGCGCATCTTTATTTCTTTTACCATATTTATGATAATCACCCTTATCTTCTTCGGTAATCTAAGTCGCAAGACTGAATATGGCAAAAGAGACATTGTCTATTACAACGACCTTCTTCACCGTGTGGAGAAAGACCTTGAGGAGGGAGTGCCTGAAGCCGATGTGGAGGCCAGATACTCCTGTCTTATTGTCATGTCTACCAAGATCAATGATCCCGAGCTGGCAGATCTCTACACCAAAGGTGCCCTTGTTATGGACCTTGCGGTGAATGATGAATATGTGGGCAAGGTTGCCTGGAACGACAGAGAAGAGAACTTTAACAGCAGCAGATACAAGTTCCTGACAGCCTCTGTCCTTCTGTGGATGGCGGTTCTTGTCTGCGGATATCTGCTAATGCTCTATATGTATACTGTCTTTTTGAATCCCATTGAAGAACTTAAGGATTTTGCCTCTGATATCGCCAAAGGAGAGCTTGATAAACCTCTTCCCATTCACAAAACAAATATGTTCGGAAGCTTCGTTGAAGGCTTTGACATGATGCGCGAGCAGATAAAACTCTCCATGGACAGGGAGCGCAAGGCCGAGATTGCAAGAAAAGAGCTGATTCAGGGTCTGTCCCATGATATCAAGACTCCCCTTGCTGTTATCAATGCAACCTGCGAGGTTCTGGAACTCAAATTTTCAAGAAAACTTAAGGAACTGTCCTCTGCCCCGTCCCAAGACGCCTCCACGCAGTCGCAGATAGCAGAATGCGACGATACACTGGACAAAGTAATGATCATCTCTTCCAAGGCCGCAAACGTAAGCAATCTCATGAGCGATGTTATGCATGCTAACCTCGAAGAGATGGAAAAGATTGAAATAAATGTAAGCGAAGAAAACACAACAATTCTTGAGGAGCATATAAAGAACCTGTCCACCTTCGGAAACATCATTCTGGAGAATCATATCTACCCATGCCTTGTCTACATGGACAGACAGCGTATGGAGCAGGTAATTGGCAATATCATCGGTAACTCCGCCAAATATGCAGGCACCGATATCACTGTATCCTTCTCGGAGACCGAGGATATCCTCATGGAAAATGGCAAAAACGGCCGCTTCATCAAGATTAAGATCCGGGATAACGGCCCCGGTGCCGACAAGGATGATCTGCCGCTTCTTGCGGAAAAATACTACAGAGGCAAGAACGCTTCTAACAAATCAGGTTATGGCCTTGGCATGTATCTGTGTAAAACCTATATGAACAAACAAGGCGGCGGTATGGAATATTACAACGACAACGGCTTTGTCGTGGAGCTGCTTCTTAGAAAGGTATAACTTTAAGATTTAAATCCGTATTCTTTTCCGATGATTGGCATGGATGTTACCTTCATAGACTCAATGGATATGAAGGTTCCCTGCTCTACCATCTGAAGCACCTTATCTATCTGCGCTTCCGTCCCCTGGATCTCCATGGAGACGGAGCCGTCCGGGTTGTTTTTCACCCAGCCGGTGGCACCCACCAGACCGGCAGCGTGAATTGTTCTGTATCTGAAGCCTACGCCCTGAACCGACCCATAGACCGTTATGGCTTTTCTTATTATCTTTTCATCATAATCTGACATATTTTTTCCCTTATCATTTCGGTTTTTTTCCATTTTTGACGAATTTGCATTTTCTATTATATATAACATAAATTTTTTGTCCAAAAACCTCAACAAAATGGTCAATTATTCCATATTGAAAGGTTCCTTTCCTTGTTGTAATATACATTTCTGTGCATTTTTTGAGAAAAGGAAGATTAGACAAATGGATAACCAGTTATACTCTTACGAAGAAGTATGTGAGATCATTCAGGACAAAGGACTGAAGATGATAATGAAGCGTGATGAGAATCTTAACAAGATCTGCCAGTTCGGCGATCGCGGTTCAATTTTGAATGTAAATACACTTATATATAACCGTTACCAGATTCATGCCACAGAAAAAGATTATAACGCCATCAAGAGAATGGCAGAATCCGAAAACCTGGCAATCGTCCTTAGAGAGAACGACAAGGACGAGATTGAAGATGTAATCTCAGGCTATGAAGAAGTAGGAAGCAAGGCTGTTCTGTTTATCAAAAACGGTAACCGTCTCCTGCAGCTAAATGAAACCGAGAAAAATCTGCCTCATGAGATAGTATTTTTTACCAATGAGAATCTTGACCTTATTCTGGACTGCCTCTGCGAGAACGATACTTATAAGCCCAAGAGCAAATCCAAGGTAGCAGCTCCCGTAGTAGTTGCACCCAAGGTTGTGGAGCCTGAGCTGTCCGACGACGAGATCAAAGAGGTCTATCCCGAGGGTAGCACCGTCTCACACGTAAAATACGGAGAGGGCGTAGTTAAGACTGTTGCCGCAGGCAAGATCACCGTTGCTTTTGCTGATTCCGTAGAAAAGATCTTCGCAGCCAAGGTCTGCATTAAGAATAAACTGCTTACTGTAGTCTAATAAATATCAGCTATTATTTATAAACCAAAAGGGGTTCACACCACTATCGTGTGAACCCCTTTTATAATTGAAGTACGTATTGGGTTAAATTATGCTTTCTTCAGTTCTTTGAACTTGCGAATTGCCTTAAGCTCAAGGAAGATCAGAAGTGCAGCAAGGATAATATCCACAACAATGAAGGCAATCTGCCAGCTGTAGAGACCTGTGTGAAGGTTCTCAGGCTCGTAAGCACGGCTGTTAACAACAGTGTACATGATGTTCTTGGCTGCTGTTCTGAGAGCCTTGATTCCTGTAGCGCTGGTCTGATCGTTAACGGTGTTGTCGCCCATCTCATAAGCTACGAGCATAAGGTCGTTACCGTTTCTGATGGCAGCGTCTGCATCCATGAAGTTAGCGCCAAGGAAGTAGTCAGTGATAACCATTCCTCTGAAGCCCCACTCATCACGGAGAACCTTGTTAAGAAGGCTGTCATTTGCACCTGACCAGTGAGGTCCGATGTAGCTGTAGGAGCTCATTACGGCCTGTGCGCCACCCTCTTTTACTGCGATCTCGAAGGGCTTCAAGTAAATTTCTCTGATTGCCTGCTCGGGAGCCCAGATGGAAACCATGTTCCAACGGTTAGTCTCCTGATCGTTCATAGCAAAGTGCTTGATGTAGCTGTATACGCCGAATTCCTTTGCGGCGATAACTTCCTGTGCGATCATTGTTCCTGAGAGAAGTCCGTCCTCTGAAACATATTCAAACTCACGTCCGCCAAGGGCAGCTCTGTGGGTATTGATGGCAGGTGCATACCAACCTGAAGCATCCATCTCATCGCACATCTTACCCATGATATGGCCATATTCATAGCCAAGCTTTTTGTTGAAGGTGCAGGCAAGTGTTACGGATGATGGCATACCGATTGAATATTTGCCGGTAAAGTTGTTGGTGATTGATGCAGGGCCGTCACAGTCTGTTGTTCTGGCCTTCTGTACGGAAGGAACCTCAAGAGTCTGGTAACCGCCAAGACCTACAAGAGATACCATCTCGGATACCTTGAGCTGATCAAGGAGCTGCTCCCATCTCTCATCATCGTAGGAAGCTCCTCTTAAGTCCTCAAGCTTAAGTCCGTTATCTGCGCCTGTTACAGGCATTACATCACTGTCGTTATTGTATGCTGTAGGATCGTAATTAAGATTGCATACATACTCAGCCTTAGCCTCATCTGACATTGAATAACTTGCAGGTGCAGCAGTTGCCTCTTCATAGTTGGCAAAATGATCTGCTCTTGATAAATATGTTGCGGTGCCGAGTGCTGAATCAAAATGGTTGGTTGCTGCCACGCTGTCTGAAGAGCGCTTGTTTGACTCGTCAAATACAACGGCTGAATCTACTGTATAAGTCTTTTCATCAATAACTGTATGAGCATCTGCTCTGAGTGAGATCACATAGTCACCTGCCTCAAGAACATAGCTCTTTGCGTTCTTGTCATCGTAGGATGCAAGTGATTCCTCAGTAAATGAAAGTGTAAGTGTCTGTGAGCTACCGGGCTGAAGAAGATCTGTTTTCTCAAAAGCAACAAGATTAACTGCAGCCTTCTCAATACCGCCGTTGGTATAAGGTGGTGTATCATAGAGCTCTACAGCGGATTTACCTGCAACAGAGCCTGTATTTGTTACTGTTACGGAAACAGAAATTGTTCCGTTCTCTACTGTGAGGTCTCCCATCTTCTGCTCGAAGGTTGTGTAAGAAAGTCCGTAACCGAAAGGATACTGAACCTCCTCATCATAATTGATAAGACCTTCAACAGCAGCTGTCTCGTAGAATCTGTAGCCTACATAGATTCCCTCTACGTAGTTAACGAAGTGAGGCTTGCTTACTCCAAGGTACATATCACCTGAATCAAGTGTGAACTCATCAACGTTGTCAAATGCATAATCACCGAAGTTGTTAAACCAGGGTGACTTATCAATATGTCTTACAAATGTATCGGAAGTCTTACCTGAAGGGTTCTTCTCTCCGCTTAAGATATCGCCGAGAGCAGGGAAACCGCCCTGTCCAAGACCCTGGCACCAGATAAGTCCCTTGATGCTGGGATATTCATCCACAAAAGACATCTCGAAGGTGTTGGCACCTGTGTAAACAACAATTACATTCTCATAGCTTCCGCAAACTGTATCAAAGAGATCTCTCTCTGTTTTGCTGAGCTGAAGGATATGCTGGCCTTCTGAGAAATCGTTATACTTAGTGGAATTCTGATTATATGTAAGTCCCTCAGCTGTCATGTCCTTGGGAAGGTCTGCGCCCTCACCGCCGGAACGGGCAAATACAATAACAGCTGTGTCTGAATAATTCTTGGCATTTTCAAGCATCTGTTCAGGATAAGTTGAAAGTGCAGGCTCAGGAAGAGTCCAGTCCTGACCAAACAGTCCGATCTCAGGTCTGTCTGTTCTGTAAGCTGTGTAGAAATCAGAAAGCTCCTGGTTGGTTTCGAATCCTGCCTGATGAAGACCGTCAAGAAGTGATGTGGTCTCGAAATCTGCTGAGAATCCGCCTGAACCGGTTCCACCGTAATAAGGATTGGTTGAGGACCAGCCGAATACGTTGAGCTTTTTCTGGCTTAAAGGAAGAATTCCTTTATTCTCAAGAAGTACGATTCCTTCTCCTGCGACATTCTCAGATAAAGCTCTTGCTTCATCAATTGTCTTGTCGCTGATTTCACCGTTTCCGGTTGCAAGTGTGATCATGTTTGACATAGGGCCAAAGCAGATCAGGTTAGCTATTGCCACAATAGCAAGAAGGAGTGCGAGCAGAGACTGTCTGCGCATCATGAAGCGCGTAGCCTTCTCTCTTCTGCCGGCAATAATAACTACTGCAATTGCAGCTACCAGCACTACCCCTAGTGCGATCAGATATGGAGCGATCAGCTTGAGTACGTTGATCACGTCCGCCATGTTTACAGTTAACATTTTTATTACCTCCCTTTTTTCGATAAATCGCATTTTAGGCAAAAAAATTTTGAGTTTCAACAAAATGTCCTATCCTGTCATTTTGAATCCCTCTTTTGTCAAAATTCGAATTTTTCCTATGGTATAATCTTTTTGTAACGTAATTAAGGAGGTTTTCATGCTGAATATTGCATTGGTTGAAAACGATAACGCAGATGCCAAGCTGTTTACCGATATAGCCAGCTCTTATTTTAATGCAGCAGGTGAACAGTTTCATATAGAGACCTATACCACCGGCGAAGCTTTCCTTGCAAGCTATCAGGGGCAGTTTCAGATGGTATTCATGGATATTGAGCTGGATGGTATTAACGGCATGGATACCGCCAAAAAGCTAAGACAAAAAGACAATAACGTCATCCTCATCTTCCTGACCAACCTGGCCCACTATGCCATCGCAGGCTATGAGGTTAACGCCATGGATTACATCCTTAAGCCGCTTAAGGCCGATGCCTTCAGGCTTAAGATTCCCAAGGTTCTGGCCCTTGTCCATCAGCAGGACAAAAAGACCATTACGGTTCTGTCAAAGGGGCAGCTTCACACCTTCTCAACCGAAGAATTGTACTACGTGGAAGTTCTGTCTCACCGTCTCTACTACCATACGACCCGTGGCGAATACGACGTAAGAGGAACCATTTCCGACGCAGAAGAAGAACTGTACAAATACGATTTCAGAAGATGCAACAACGGATACCTGGTGAACCTTCGCCTTGTCACCGGAATAGAGGGAAATGACGTAAAAGTGGGGCCCCACGTCCTTCCCATCAGCCGCCCCAAACGCAAGCTATTTGTAAATGAACTGACGAATTACCTAGGAGGACAGCTATGATAGCCTTTCACCTTTCACCTTTTATAGTGCTGGTAGAGCTACTCGCCACCACCGGCATACTTCTTTTTTATCAGGAAAAAAGAAAATATTTCCCTCTGAGGCTCATCCTGACACTCTTTGTTCTTGCCGGTTTTAACTTTCTGTGGGGACTTATCCCGGAGCAATTTGATACTTTTACCTATGTTCTGCAGTTTTTCCTGCTGGTTATCGGTATAACAGTCTGCTTCAAACTGAACTTCCTCTCCGCACTTTTTTGGGGCGCCGCGGGGCTTACCCTTCAGCATATGGGCTATTCTGCCATGACCCTTGTTGGCTCTGTTTTCCAGGATCTGAATTATTCCTTTGGCCTTATTATCGTGGTTTTCATCTTCGTATTTGTGGGTGAATACTTCCTGATCACCAAGAAGATCGGACTGAACTTTGAGCTTAAGGAAAACTATGTCTATCTTACGGCAATCGCACTTGTAGCCATGTTTTCCACCACATTCCTTAATTCCTACAGAATGAACTACGCATCGGATGTAAGACTCATAACCATCACTTCAATTTACTCAATCATCTGTTCTTTTTTGACTCTTGCTCTGCAGCTTGGCTTATTCGAAAAAACCAGGATGGAGCAGGAAGTTCTTGTTCTGGATCAGATAATCGCCAACGACAGACAGCACTACGATGATTCCATGAAAAATATGGAAATGCTTAACATGTATTGCCATGACCTTAAGTATTTCCTTAGAAAAAATGCCGACGAAGTGGGATCCTTTAAGCAACAGGCTGACAAATTCCTTCAGACCTTCGATGCGGAAATTGCCACCTACAACCACGCCCTTGATACGATCCTCACTGAAAAATCTCTGTATTGCAGCAGCCACGATATTCAATTCACCTGTATGGCGGATGGTCAGCTCCTTAGTCACATGGACACCGCGGATGTATACTCGCTCTTTGGTAATCTCCTGTCCAATGCCATAGAAGCGGTCTCTTCCCTGCAAAATAAAGAGCGCCGGATGATCTCGCTGACCATCAGACGCCGCAATGACTTTGTTCATATTTTGATAGAAAACTATTATGACAGCAGGCTTACGTTCAATAACGGACTTCCGGTTTCAACCAAGGAAGATGCACATCTCCACGGCTATGGCTTAAAAAGCGTGCGTTACCTTATTGAGAAATATCATGGTAACCTCACTATCAACGCCGATGAGGATGTTTTCCATGTAAATATCCTGCTTCCACTTAAAGAATCTCTATAGCATCACCGGTATGGATATATTCCAGCTGCCCGCCCATGATGTTTTTCATAGCTTCATAGGCTGTGATTCCTGTACAGTGACAGGTATAGAACTGCGACCTATATGCTGTAAGAGCCTCTGCAGTAGCAGTTATCTCGCGCATCTGCTCCGGTGAGTACTCGGTCTTCTTAACAAGATGAAAGCCGCTGATGGCTATATCCGGCTCCTCACCGTATTTTGCCTTATATGCTTCCATGAAGTTAATAATTCCGTTGTGAGCACAACCTGACAACAGCACAGTTTTGCTCTCCGATTTAATAACAAGCGCTTGTTCATGAGAGAAATCGTCCTGAAGAAATTCATTTTCTCTTTTTATCTTAAGTCTTGAGTTGGTAAAAGGAATGTCTCTCACTCTTTTATCTACAACAAATAATGAGAGTTCGTCATCAATGATGTGATCCCCCTCAACAAATCTTACCTGTGGAAGCTTAGCAATATTCTTGTCAATACCAATGTATCTGTAGCCTTCGCTCCCCTCGGAGTAATAATCGCCGGTAGCTCCCCTCTGCATATAAATAGGTGCCTTACTGTTAAGCTCCGCAAAAGGAATTATCCCTCCTGAATGATCATAATGTCCGTGACTTAAGATTGCCACATCCACTGCTGCAAGATCAATTCCCAGTACTCCGGCGTTGGAAAGCGTAACCTCAGAAGGTCCAAAATCCATAAGAAGCCTATGCTCCCCGGTCTCAATGTAAAAAGATAGTCCGTGAGCACAGCTGCAGCCATTATTTCCCTCGGTATTCTCGATAAGATTAACTATTCTCATTTCTTTTTCCTTAATTCACGTACCTTGTCTCTGAGTTCATCGGTGATTCCAATAAGTGGAATACGGTTAACCTCAGGCTGCTCAAATCCGGGCTTTGGCATGAATTTCTTGATTCCAAGAAGAAGTCTTTTTTGGTTGAGGGACAATTTCTCGGCATAGGCCTTAACAAGCAGGTGCTGCCTTGCCTCTGCGTTTTCCTTCTCTTCCATGATCTTCTGCTCAAGGCGTTTGGGTGCGGAAGCTACCATCTCATAGCGCTCCTGGGCCTTTAAATTAAACTCCTCATGCATCTTCTCAACGTTCTTAAGAAGGGCTGACAGGCTGGCCTCGGTAAGAGCGTAATCTGCTCCGAATATCATGGCGAAAAAAATGGCAAGAACCTCATAAACAACAGGGCTGACAACGGCATGAACACCTTCAACCGCAGGTATCAGGAACTTAACCACCGCTACTCCCGCAAGTCCGAATGCGATACTCACCGGAACACAGATCCTTCCGTTGATATTAAGAGGAATTGTGCTGTAGTCCCACCATCTGGCGTGGAATCTTTTTTCCAGGATCCAGGAAGTGGCATATTCCGCAACGGCGCTTCCGAGATAGCATATGATAAATATCCCCCAGATTGGAAAATCCGGAGAAGACAGAAAATCAAACAAACTAAATAACGCGGATGTTACAACGACGCAAGATCCATATATTGGACAGATAGGCCCGAACAAAAATCCTCTGTCAGCCCATTTGCGCTCCTTGGCGGAGCAATATATAGACTCCCATACCCATCCGAGAAAACTGTAAAAAACAAATTCAACAAAATACTGTGCGATTATCATCAGACTCTCCTATATACACATATTACAGGTTAAGAATTTCCTTGATTTCTTGCAGATTTTTAATCTCATAGTCGATTCTTACGTCTCTGTCCAGCGGAAGTCCCTTTGGATTGTACCAGCAGCACTTGATACCTGCATTATTACCTCCTAGAATATCGCTGGTAAGCGAATCTCCTATTATTATCATCTCATCCTGCTTTATGGGTCCAAGGTATTTGCCCTCTGAATATGGCAGGTCGCTCTCATGCTCCTTGAGCCATTTATCAATCTCGGCAAAGCAGGGTGTGAAAAAATCTACGGAAGGCTTCTCTGCACCTATTTCCTCGGAAATAAACTTAAGATCGAAGATCTTGTCAAATCCTGAGTTTCCAAGCTTACCGGTCTGGGCCTTCTTGGTTCCGTTTGAGGCCATGCACTGAAGAATCTTACCTTTATAACCTGCAAGAAGCTCATAAGAATTATCCCTAAAGCAGATCGTCTCACCCAGAAGCACCTGATATCTGTCATTAAATGCCGCTGCTATGGAAGTATCCATTCCAAGAAGTGCAAAGAACTCACGAAAGCGCCCCTCAAGAACCTCTTGTTTCTCCATCTCGCCGCGCTCAAGGGCCTGCCAGCGCCTTCTGTTTATCACCATATACTCCTGTAGCATTTCCTTGGTAAACTCTCCCAATCCGAATTCACGAAAATCGGTCGAAAGAGCCTCCCACTCAGCCACGTCAAAATCCAAAAGTGTGTTATCTAAATCCCAAAGTACTGCTCTTATCATAAAATCTCCTTACTTCTGACTATTGTTTAAGTATAATACAAAGACCAAAAAATGAAAAACTCACATCAAAAAATGATTTGACGTGATTTAATTTTGTATGTATATTATAATGGTTTTGTATTCTTAAGAGAGGATTAAATTTTTTGTGCTATGACAAAGGGGTCAATTACAAAAAATCTGGTGACGTTTGCCATTCCGCTGTTTTTCGGGCAACTCCTTCAGCAGCTGTACAATGTTGTTGATTCTGTTGTTGTAGGCAACGTACTTGGAAAAGAAGCTCTGGCTGCGGTTAGTACAACCGGTAGCCTTATTTTTCTTATGGTCGGATTTATCAACGGCCTGTTCATGGGTAACAGCGTTATCATCGGTAAGAGCTATGGCGCTAAGGATTATAAGAGCGTAGAAGTGGCAACTCACACAGGGATAACATTTGCTATTATAATGGGACTTGTAATGACGGTATGGGGCTATTTCTTTACCCCTATCCTTCTTGGATGGATGGGAACTCCTGCCGATGTTATGCAGAATTCGGTTTTGTATTTCAAGATATATTTCCTGGGAGGCCTTGGAAACATCCTCTACAGCGCCTGCTGTGGTGTATTTCAGGCTATGGGCGATTCCAAGCGTCCCCTGCACTACCTGATGGTTAGTACGGTTCTCAATACTATTCTGGATATCACCTTCGTTAAATTCCTAGGATTTGGCATTGGCGGAGCCGCCTTCGCAACTATTATCGCACAGTTTGTCAGTGCCTTTTTGGCATTTTCAAAGCTTACAAGAGTGGATGGCCCGCATAGGATCTACATCCGCAAGCTAAGGATCAACAAGGACGTCCTTGCCAGGGAGCTTCGGATCGGTTTCCCTACAGGAATCCAGAACAGCGTTATAGCTATAGGAAACGTTGTGGTTCAGTCCAATATCAACGCCTTCGGCTCCGTCGCCATGGCGGCCTGCGGCAGTTACTTTAAGCTCGAGGGCTTTGTATTCCTGCCTATAACCTGCATGTGCATGGCTCTTACCACCTTCGTAAGCCAGAATCTTGGCGCCGGTGAGATTGACAGAGTCAAGAAGGGAAGCATTATCGGAAGTGCCATCAGTATCGGCTGCGCAGAACTTATCGGCGTTCTTGTCTATATTTATGCACCTGTTTTCCTCAGGATGTTTTCCAATGAGGAGGTTGTTCTTGGCATAGGCACTACCCAGGCAAGGACCGAGAGCCTGTTCTTCTGTCTGTTAGCCCTTAGCCACTGCCTCGCAGGAATCTACCGAGGAGCCGGCAAGACAACCATTCCCATGATTGTTATGCTCTCCAGCTGGTGTCTTCTTAGAATTACCTATATCACCATAATCGTCAGGATCATTCCAGTGGTTAATGTGATATTCTGGGCTTATCCACTGACCTGGTCAGTTAGCTCCATCGTATTTATTATCTATTATTTCAAAGGAAAATGGCTCCGGGTCGGAACAGCAGTCTGATTCCCGGCCAAGAGCCATATGATTTAATAACACTTACTATTTCCTGAGAAAAAGTACCTTTTTGAACAGCTCTGTGGTCTTTTCCTTGCCGAATTTCTGAACAAATACGTCGGTTGCAGGGCCTCCGTTGTTCAAAAGGCCGTCCACGTAATAGTCATTTTTATTGCTCAAAATCCCTGTTCATCCAGAAATTCATTAACGATCTGCTCATACCTGTCAGGTGAAGCGAATCGTGACATTGCATGTCCTGCTCCTTCAAAGAGTTCAATCCGCTTATATCCCTTTTGAGCTTCGTAGATGCGTCTTGCATTATCCGGAACAATGAAGTCATCCGCTGCGCCATGCATGATAAGTAGTGGCACTTCATTATCGGTGATTGCTGTTTCCGGCTTGACGCTTGTAAAGAAGTACCCATAGATAATACCGGCTGCAACAGAGGCAAAATACACAAGAAAAGTCGGCAAATGCATATTTTTAAGGCCAACCTTCTGCACATTGATAATGTCCGCAAAGCCGCAGTCTTCTACCGCAAAGGCAACATCCGGTTTGTATCTTAACGCAGAGATCGTAGAAGCGGCTCCAAGAGACTCTCCATGTAGTCCAAGAAGAATGTCCTTACCGTATCGCTCCCTTGTATCCCTTATAACACACAGAAGGTCCCGACATTCTTTTTTACTGAAAGTACATATATGTTTCCTGCCGATGCGTGCCGGCATCTTCGTGCTGTCACCAAACAGATTCTCGCCGTGTCCCCTCAGATCATAGATGATGCAGTCGTAACCTCTCTTGATGAATATGGGAACATACTTAAGTGCTCCGTGCCTGGTTGATGAAAATCCATGGGTAAGAATTACAAAATGCTTCCCATCCCCGCATTCCGACTTGATATGCTCAGCATGAAGAACATAGCCCTCATAACCATTTATAGTATATGGAGTGCCCTTACCTATAAATGCAGCTCCCTGTGGATCATCTTTTCTCTCTATTTCGGCAGTCTCCGCAAGACTACAACGCTTGCCTCTTACAGCATATGCCGCCAGAGCATAGGCCACAGCTATAATCAGGACTATTATAATAACAGCAATTATCATAATCTACTCCCTTCATTTCGCCTACTTAACAATAAGAGCCTGACCTTGATAAGATCAGACTCTTTGGTCACAAATTACTTATATACTGCGACAGGTCTTATCGCTCCTTGCCATAGAAGAATAATCCCAACATATCAGGTCCAACATGGGCACCTGAAAATGGCTCGTGCTGAGCTATTGTAACAGGTACATTAGGAGTAATCTCCAGAACAAGATCCCTTAGGAGTTTTGCATCCTCAAGGCAGTCACCGTGGGAGATGCATACATGTTGATCCGGTATATCCATCACCTTCTCCTCATATTTCTTAACAAGAGTACGTATCGCCTGACTGCGGCCTCTTGCCTTGACGCAGGATACGATGTGTCCTGTATGATCTCCGTAGAGAATCGGCTTGATATTAAGAACATTACCGATTGTTGAAGCTACGCCGCTGACTCTGCCGGTTCTTCTAAGGAAATTCAGATCTCCTACAGTAAAATACTGGCACATATGAGGAACATCCTCGTCAAGAAGCCTTGCCGCTTCTCTTACATCAGTTCCGTTCTTGGCAAGCTTCGCCCCTCGAACAGCGAGAATTCCGTTGCCAAATCCGCAGCCATGGGAATCCACAATATGAATGAATCTGTCCGGAAACTCCTCCATAAGCTCTTCCGCAGCAATTCTGGCTGCATTATAGGTTCCGCTGATACCCGAACTCATGGAAATATAGATAATATCCTGTCCCTCTTCGAGAGCAGGTCTAAAAGAAGTCTCAAATAAATGTGAATTCAAAAGAGAGGTCTTAGCAACCTTCCCATTACGTAAATCCTCATAAAATGCATGACCATCAAAATGATCAATATCTCCTGAATATGTCTGTGGAATATCATCCAATAAATACTCATTCGGGATAAGCCTGATGCCTTCAAGCATATCCTTAGGAAGGTTCGCACAACCATCTGCGAACACCACAAAACTAAAGCCCATAAAAAACCTCCACTTTAAGCAATAATAACTAAGTATAACACAATTAATTAACTGCTGCTTTAAGTATTTTTTTGTTCTCGTACATAGCAACGTCAGCTCTTTCAAAAATGTTGGCTACATTTCTGTCCCCTTGATAGCGAGCCATTCCGCCTCCATGACTCCGATTATGGGATCACACCATCTTGCAAGTGCCTCCTCATCGCTTACTTTGCCATTGGCAGCACGAATAATAGGCTGGTTTTATACTACATTTAGACATTTTTTTATTAGATTTTTTTTATGAATACTTTATATGGGAAACAGATATTAGTCACAATTATGGTATAAGATATTCACCATATATGGAGGACAATGCCAATGGAGAATATCAGACCCTCAGATAACGATTACATTAAGAATTCATCAAAAAAGGTGATTGAGACCGTCAATTACAACGGAAAATATGTTGATGTCACGACCATCAGAAACAGGATCATATCCATGTCCATTGGAATTATTGCCCTTGTTTCCGTCGCAGTACTAATTTTTCTGTAAGAAACATGCGCCAATACGTGCATATAAAAAAGCTCTTATCCCAAGGATAAGAGCTTTTAATAATTCGCGTTATTTTTTGGTTCCCGGCTTTTCGCCCTCCTGAAGCTTCTTGATGCCCTCAATTGCCGTTTTGTATATCATTGCCATATGTCTTGAAGCCGGATCACTCATATCACATTTATTTTGCATCAGCTTAAAATGCTGTAATGCTTCATCGATCACACTCTTCGAAATAACATATCCGTCACAATACAAAGTACCGGTTTCAGGATCAAATCTGGATTCCTCAAACCTCGTCTTAGCATAATCTCCCGCACCCATACTTGCTGCCAGCTGATTAATAAGATCACTTCTAGAGTCCGCCATATAAACCTCCTTTTGGGGTTCAACCTCTCATTAGCTAAGGATAATTATATCATACGGACAGCCGGGCAAATATTAAATGAGTTTAAAAAAATTTGAAAGACGTTGAAAAAAACACAAAATATCATAAGTTCTTGACCAGTGTAAGCACATTCTTACCATCAAGTCTCTGATATTTCATATCATCCATGGTTTTTTTCACCATAAAAATACCAAGCCCGCCGATTTCTCTCTCTTCTGCGGACAAGGATACGTCAGGATCTTCCTTTGCAAGAGGATCATAAGAAATACCCTCATCTATAAACGTAATTACAGCCCGATCAGGATTATCTTCGTGACTGATCCTGATCACGGCATCTCCCGTGCCGGATTCATAGGCGTAGCTGGCTATGTTCACGAAGATCTCTTCCACAGCTACATCCAGCTGTATCTGAATCTTCATTGAACATCCCATGCTCTCTAATTGCTCATCCAAAAAGGCTGTAACCCTGTCAAGATTGTCAGTTTTAGCTTCAACAATGAGCTCTTTCATTATTCTCTGCCTTTTATTCAATATTGAGAATGTCAACGAATCCTGTTACTTCAAATATCTCATTGATCTCTTCGCTTACGTTCTTAACCACCATATTACCCTGCTTATTCATAACCTTCTGAGCAGACAGAAGAACACGAAGTCCGGCTGAAGAAATGTACTCAAGCTTTGCCAGGTCAAAAGTAAGAGCATTTACGCCCTCAAGCGCAGTCTTAAGCTCGTCATCAAGAGCCGGTGCTGTAGTTGTGTCAAGTCTTCCCTCCAGACCGATTGTAAGAGCGTTTCCGTTAAGTGTTTTGTTGATTGTCATTTTTTCTCTCCTCTCATAGATAATCTCTGCCAAGCTATCATTTACCGCTTAATTCGCAGATAATTGTCATCTCGACAATATTCCTTTGTACGCCCACCTTTACATCTTTCGCAAGATTGGCCACTATTGACTTCTCAAGCTCATCCCAGGCCTCTTTTGCCGCAACGTTATCTTCTGCCTCTTCCTCCAGGGACGTTCTGTAATCGTACAAAGACCAGGCAAGCGCCGAGTCACCTATAACATCAACGCTTCCACCCATTCCCATTGTACCATAATCAATGTAACCACCGCCATATTCCTGCTGAAGTTTCATGACATTATCGTAATTAAGAAGGCCATTCTCAATGATTTCTGCAATTTTACCCATTAAGCCCTTGGCCTTGGCGTTGGTTTTCTCCGTAGAAACCTCTATAAGTTCCTTTTTACGGTTAATATCGATATCCTCGGCCTTGACCGTAACATCGATGCTCACTGTCTTCTCATCATCCTTATTAAGCTTAATGGCAGCGTCATAATCCCCCGCCATTGCCCTCAGCATCCCAAGGGTCTCCTCCACCAGAAGCCTTACATGAAGGCTGTCTTTTTTGGCAAGATTAAAACCTTCAATCTGTTCATCGATCCTGTCGAAGGAAATGTTCTGTTTCTTTTCGTCTCCCATGATAAACCTCCTAAAAATGTATCCCTATATCACAGCTGCTGATTCTCAACAAGTTCATAGAAGCTTCCTCTTAGCTCCATAAGCTCATCATAAGTCCCTTCTTCTATGATATTTCCTTCAGAAAGAACCATTATCCTGTTACAGTTCCTTATGGTGGAAAGCCTGTGCGCCACTACTATTCTCGTACATTTCAGATTATCAAGAGCATCCGAAATTTTCTTCTGAGTAATATTATCCAACGCACTGGTTGCTTCGTCAAATATTAGTATCTTTGGCTTTGACGCTATAGCCCTTGCAATCAGTATCCTTTGTTTCTGCCCTCCGGATATGCCGCCCTGCCCTTCTGCAATGACGGTATTCATACCCATAGGCATCGATTTAATATCATCTGCTATGCCTGCAATCTCAGCTGCTTCCCAGGCTTCCTCCTCGGTAAGGTTGTCTGAGGCAACCGCAATGTTCTCAAATATGTTCCCGAAAAAGAGCTTGCCATCCTGCAGTACGCTTCCTATTTTCCTTCGAAGTGCCTGGATATTCACTCTGCTGATGTCCATACCGTCGATATACACAGCGCCCTTCCGGGGCTTCTCAAAGCCAAGAATAAGGCGGATCAGGGTCGATTTGCCGCAGCCTGTCTTTCCTACGATAGCTACATAATCTCCCGGCCTTATCTTCAGCGAAAAGTCGTTCAGCAGATAGGGTTCGTTGTCTGAATACCTGAAGGAAACCCTGTTGAACTCAATTGACCCTGAAAGGCGCTTAATAACTCCCCTGTTTTCCTTTATCTCCGGCTCTGCCTTAAGAATCGGCTCCGCCAGTTCAAATACAGGCCTTATCTCAGCCAGAGACAGGGACACCTTAGCCATTTGGGAAAAGGCCTCGGCAACAAAGCCGTATACAATCGTAAACGCATAGAAATTGGCTGCCTTCACTCCCGCCTTAATGGCCAGATAATACAGCACAATGGTTCCGGTCAGCGATATCGCCATATTTATTACTTTGTTGAGTTTAAGGAACAGTGGCGGGTTATAAGTAAGACTTGCCTGCTCCGCATACTCCGATGCCCATTTGGCAAAAGCTCTTTTCTCGGCACCTGCCAGTCTTATTTTCTGAATTCCGCTTATAAGCGCATAGGTAAGACCATATTCGCTTGCCGCCAGCTCCATCTGCTTTTTGGTTACCTTCATCTGCACCAGAGTGGATATGATATTGTGCAATATCGTAACAAAAGTTATTAGAAGCGCCGGTACCACCAGCAAAGGAGTTATCGTGAAAATCTGTAGCACGTACATCAGTGAGATAATCGAAGTAATACCCATGCTAAACAGGTCCCTGATGATCATCTCGCATATCGCACTGACGCTCCCTGCCCTTATGGTCAGTTCGCCTGCACTGTAATCCCTGAAAAAAGCTGTAGGGAGCGAAAGTATCCTGTGAATGACCGCTCCTTCCACCGGAATCGTAACTTTCCATTTAACTCTGGCGGTAATGACTTTTTTAACCGAATTCAGAATATTCGACAAAAGCTCGGCACTTGCTATTGCAATCGCCAGAACCAGAAGTAGATTAATGCTCTTTTCCTCAAGAACCATAGAGGTCATAACCAGGGATAACTGAGGCGTCACCATACTGATGCCGGTAGCTATAATGGTTACCAGAATGAAAAAAACAACATCATAGGAAGAAACGCAGCTTTTCATATAACTTACAAGCTCAGATATGCCCAGTTTCTTTAAGGGAAGCGGATTGTAAAAACAGTAGGCAGTTTCATCAAGAAGATCCAGCCGCTTTTTGTTTATCACAACCCTTTTGCCGGTCTCTCTGTCATAGAAATAGTAACCGGTAAAACCTATCGGAAACAGTACTACCGGATCTCCTGTCCCTCGCAAAAGAGTAAGCAGCGGGCCAAAGCTGTCCAGATACCACCTGCCTTCTAACGTGATCTTCCTCTTCATCATTCCCACGGAATTGGTACAAAAGTCTATCTTTTTGTAAAAATCCGTGATATACGCAGGAATTGCCACAGACTTATGCCCGTAAAAAGCAAAAATGTCCTCCAGCGCTGATTCCAGGGTATATTTGTAGTCGGTACGCCCTGAACGGGTCCTGTCTCCGAGAACCTTGCGGCTAAGCTTTTCAAAGGAACTCTTATAGAGCTCCTCATCGTTTTTATTCCGTTGTCTTATCTGATCGTCAAAAAAGCCCACCCGGTCTATGCTCCTTCACTTGATACCAGTTGTTTGTAATATCCGTCTTGTTCCAATAGTGCGGCATGGGTACCGCTCTCGGTTATTTTACCTTTGTTTAGAACTATGATATTGTCACAGTCTTTTATGGTGGATACGCGATGCGCAATAATAATAAGTGTTATTCCACGCTGCTTGATTGCCTCTATCACATCCTTCTCGGTCTTGGCATCCAGAGCACTGGTGGCCTCATCCAGGATTATTACAGACGGATCCATCGCAAGAACTCTGGCTATTTCAAGCCTCTGCCTCTGTCCTCCCGACAGGTCCTTTCCCCCTTCTGTCAGGACATGCTGATAACCGCCGCTCTTTTGCATTATGTCATCATGAACCTGGGCATCTCTTGCCGCCAGGATCACTTCAAAATCTTCAATGGAGGAATCCCACATTTTAATGTTGTTCTCGATGGTATCAGCAAAAATCGTGATTTCCTGATCAACCACCGCCAAGGAGCCCGTAAATACCCCCCTGTCGATCTCTTCAATCCTTTTCCCGTCAAAAAGTATTTCGCCGCCCCAGGGCTTATACAAGCCTGATATAAGCCTGGATATTGTCGATTTGCCGCTTCCGCTGCTACCAACTATGGCTATCCGCTGCCCCTTCTCGATCTTCAGCGAAAAATCATCTATTATTGGGGCTGAAAGCCTGGAATAACCGAATGAAACATTCTTTATCTCGATATTTCCCGAAAGCTTGTCATGATTATCCCCCGGACTTATAAACTCCCTGACAGCGCATTCGTCATCGGGGTAATTCATAACATCATCTATTCTCTCCATCCTGGCCCGCATCTCCTGAAGATCTGCCCCGGCATTCATTATTGTCTGAGCAGGCTCCATAAAGTTGCCCATGATACCCTGAAACGAAGAGATCATACCTATTGTGAATTCCCCCTTCATAGTCAGGTACACGCCTATAAACAGCACCATATGATTGGCCAGCGCAGCGATATATGTGGGAATTCCGCCCATATATGCATTTATTCTAAGTGCTGCTACTTCTTTATCATCATATTCAGCCTTAATATCAGACCATTTGGAGAAAAAACCGTTCTCTGCACCGCTTCCCTTAATGGTCTCGATCATGCTTATTCCGGAAATAGTGGCGGTTTCAAGTTTACCCTTGTCCACCAGCATTCCCCTTGTCACATTCTCTTTTTTTATAGATACAACCCTGGTGATCGACGCATTGATAACCACCGTTATTATACCAATAGCCGCCAGAACCATTGATTTTCTGACCATGATTATCAGGTAAAATACCATCATAATGCAGTTCAGATACAGCGGAGCCAGCGTATTTACCATTGTCTTGGCTATTACTTCATTGGTGGAAAGACGCATGAGAAGGTCTCCCGAAGTCCTCTGAGAAAAGAATTCCATTGGCATCATCAGGATCTTCCATAGAAAAGAAGTGCTTCCGTTAACCGCAAGCTTGCCGTCTATCTTAAGGGATTTGACCGAATTCACCCACTGTGCGGCAATTTGAACAATAGCAAATAGTATTAAAAAGATCATCAGAACTTCAAAATACTCATTTTTTCTTCCCGTCAGGAATTCATCTATAACATTCTCCCTGATAAGAGGATTAATAATGGTAAAGACATAGGATAGAATTGCCATAACAGTCGTAAAAATAACTGCTCCTGCAGCTCCTTTAAGGCGCTCCCCGGCGTAGTCCCAGGTACTTTTTCTCTTGCCGCCCTTCTCGAACTGCTCCGTCGGCTCAAATACCATAGCGACTCCCGTATAGGATTTCTCGAACTCTTTTGCGGAGACAACCACATTGCCCCTTGCAGGATCACATAAATAGGCTTTCTCTCCTTTGAATCCCTCCAGCACTACGAAATGATTGTATTCCCAGTGTATTATGCACGGAAAAGAGCCCCCTTCCCTTATGGAAGAAGGCGGAATTCTGTAGCCTGTGGCCTTAAGCCCATATTTTCTGGCAGCGATCAGTATATTTTTCGCATTGGAGCCGTCTCTTGATACTCCGCAATCTATACGAAGCTGTTCCAGCGCAACCCACCTGCCGTAGTACGCCAATATCATGGCAAGTGCAGCTGCTCCGCATTCCAGCGCCTCCATCTGCATCACTACCGGAACCTTGACCCTGCTTTTTTTCTTCACCAAAGCCCCCTCATGCCAATAGTTTCTGTAGTCTTCCAAGCGCCTCTCTGTGTCTTAATTTGGTTATACCATAGGAAAGTGACATTTTCTCAGCCACTTCCTGAAGCGTCAGACCCTTATAATATCTGAGCACTATAATATCCATCTGTTCCCTTGGAAGCTCCCTCAGAGCCTCCGCCAGCACCTCAAGGCTCTCCTGATTCAGATAATCCTCCTCGATGGTACTCTTTTCATCGGACAGATCCTCCGGTATTTCGGAGTGGATATGATTTGTCCTGTAAAAATCTATTACTGTATTACCGGTCACGGAATAAATCCAGGTTGAAAGCCCGGATTTCGTTTCATCGTAGGTATCAATTTTCTCAAAAATCTTTACAAAGACATCCTCACACAGATCCTCTGCATCTGCTAATGAATTCACATGTTTTCTGATGTAACCAAATACCTTGTCCTTGTAGTCCCTGTAAATCTGTTCCTTTGAGAACTTTTCTCCCATTAATTATTTCTCCTGCTGATTGTTCCTATTCGGTGGTAACAGCTTAGCCAGATCAGGCCTTCCGGCTGCGGCGATCATATCCAACTCGTCGTCCGACAGCTCAGTCTTCTCAGTATCCGGGTATCTTTCTTCAACCTCATCTATGATGGCTGCAAGTTTGCTGTTCCCCGCATATTTCTGATAATCCATAAGCCTTGACAGTTTCTTTTCCATAAGAGTTCACATCCTTTCCACGTGACCACAATACTATTATACCCGCATTAACGCATTATTTCGACTTATAATATTCTTTTCTGCGATAATAATCAAAGTCTATAGAGCATTTTGCCATTCATCATACGCTCTTCCTTCAGAAGTCTTCTCACATCTCTTGCCATAGTGATGGTAAAAGTCACATACATGCAGAAATCTCTGATCTTATCAATAACGTTGTTCATAGCTTTTTTACCTCCGCTTAATATGTTCTTCTGTTTATTTATACGAACATAAACATCACTGTGGCAAAAAAACTTGAATCATTCTCTACATTTGTCTATTCTTTTAATATAAGCATTTAGGGGGACAGTCATGTACATAAACATGAAAAAGCACATACTTTCCAACGCCATTATGATGGTTGCCGTGATCAGAATAGTTGCAGCAGCCCTGGAAGGTTTTTGCAGATTTATTATCAAAAAAAGCTCCGGCCTCAGCCCGGATATGATGGATACCTATTCATGGAATCTGCAGATGTGCATCTCAGTTCTGCAGATAATCGTTACCACCACGGTCTTTTTTGTTTCTTGGAAAAAATTGAATCACTATATGGAACTGGTTCCCAAAGATGATCAAAAAGAGATGGGTGATCTCCAGAAGGAATTCCTCGGGAAAAACATCGCATCTCTTTCTGTGTCTTCTATAAGCCGCCTCCTGCAGCTGTGGGCCGTGATATTCGTAGGTGCAGAGCTTATTTACGATTTTACTTCCATTATGTATCGCCGCTTTATTGCAGTACTTATGGATGCTCTTGCCACCGGTACCGGGCTTTCTGACGGCACCTTTGTACTTCTGTATAACATGACCCACGGTTTCAAATATCTGGAGATCCTGACAGCAATCCTTTTGGGCGTTGTTATGACCGGAATCTTTTTAAATGACAGATTTTTAAAGGGATTCTGCCTGGCAACACTGGTTCTTTTTATGCTTGCCTTCGGTCTCCTCAGAATGCATACCGTGTCCCTTATGGGACGTGAGATAGGAATCGTGTGGACCTCCATTATCTATCACGTCACCGAGACACTTGGACTTGCTCTTTTCTCTTTTTATCTCGCAAACCGCTATAAGGGCCTGTGAGTTACCTTGCTGCCCTTCTTTCTCTTCTTGCCTTTCTTCTGTAATTAATAAGGCTTACGAAGCAAATGATTGCCAGAACAAGTGATATGCTTGCAATTATTAAGAATCTCAATATCAGCTTGTTTACATTAATGGCCTCATAGGCAATTGCATACTCTGAGAATCTGTCGGTCCTGAATCTTACTGTGTCAGGATCATCTCCGATATCCTGAAGGATATCTACCACTCCGTTGTGATTTCTTATAACGTAGAACTTGCGTCCAGCCTTACGGTACTGCTCAGGTATAGGAATCACAACCTCAAGCTCTGCATCGGTGTTGTTGATCACCGTACTGGTTCCGCCGCTGGTCTTCATTACAAGGAAGTCAAAATAGCTGACCGGCTTGTATCCAATCTTTTTCTGCATCACTTCCTTGATCCTGCTGTCAATTGTATCGGTATTCTCAGTGATATCCACGTTGAAGGAAATAGGTGTTCCGGTAAGAACCTGGTATTTCTCTTCTTCCGTAAGTGTAGCAACTATAACATCCTCGAAATTGATGGCTGTCGGCTGACTGTAGTAGGTAGTTACAGCTGTTTCCTGAGTATCTGCTGCATAGGAATTATTAACGGTTATCTGCAGTGTGCCATCCTCAAATGCTTCTTTTAACATAGGTGTCACGGCGTTGTCGTTGATAAGCATTCTGAGAGTTTCTTCATCAAGATTATGCCTTGCCATGATTCCACCGCCTGTATAAGGATCAGCTGCTTGAGGAACTTCCTCTGCTTCAATGAAAGTATCCTCGCCGTATTCTTCCTCTTCAAGGAGCTCTACCTCTTCTAAAGTCTCTTCTTCGACAATTTTCTGCTCGGGAACTGCACCCTGAGTAGCTGTATCCTTGTTGTATTCGGTCTTCTTGGCATTCTGGGATGCTTTCTGAGTCTTGGTGTTATCAGCCACCTTTTTGCCGGTAGCTGCGGTAGTGGCTGTTGATTTCTGGGAAGGAGCAGGCGCAACCTTCTCAAAACTTGCAACAATCGAATGGGCACCTCTTACATTATTGAAGGTATAGCTGGCAACTGCGCCAATATTCTTGCCATCCACTACAACCGCTTTAATCTTGTAGTCTGAAGCTGCTGCAATATTAAAGGTTGAGCTGCCGCCTTCTGCGACGATGATATCTCCGCTTGGAAGAACAGCACCTCCCTCGCTTGAAATACCTGATGTTATTTTATAAGTAGCTGCTTCCTTCTTGATAAAGTTTGCAACCACATTTACATCATGCCCGATCTTGTCGATGGTATATGATCTGTCATAGCAGACAACCTGTCCGTTAATTGTCCAACCGGTAAACTCATAGCCCTGATATGCCTCTGCCTTGAGATTAACCTTGGAGCCCTTGTTATATTTACCTGCACCCTCATATTTACCGGTGTCCTGAGGATTAACCGTGACGCTTACTATGCATGTATCTCTTTTAAATACCGCTGTGATATTCCTATCTGTGGTGATATTGTTAAGCTCCAGTGACTGTGCAGTACTTATTGTCTTATTGTTTTCAACAAAACCTTCGAATCTGTATCCGTTCTTAGCTTTTGCTGTGATGGTGGTATTTCCGCCATAATTTACGCTGAGGCTCTTACTGATGGTTCCTCCATCCGCATCATTAACGGAAGTTTTGACATAACAGGTGGCTCTCTCAAATTTGGCTACAAATACTTTGTCGTCTTTGATATTGGTAAAAGTCGTCTGCTTCTCTGTAGATATCAGCGTCTTACCCTCATACCATCCCGCAAAATAATAATTGTTATTTGGAGATGCCGAAACAGTGCAGCTTGCGCCGTCCACAACAGCTCCGCCTCCCGCTACGGCTCCGCCCTTGGCAGGCTCAGCCTTTACAGATACCACATGGTCAACGTTCGCAACCATAACAACTGCTCTGCTGACATAGCTGGAGTCCTCTCTGGATGTAGCAATAACTACAAAAGAGGATGCTGTCTCATTCTCTCCTACCTTAAGCGTTCCGTCGGAATTCATGTAGGTGCCTGTGCTCTGATTGGCCGCAACCGACCAGCTAACGCCCGGATCATATCCGCTGCCGCCGGTGACATAGGCATCAAATTTATAGGATTTTCCTCTTGGCACGGTTGCGTTACCGGGAATTACCTCAATGCTTGAAACATAGGGCTCCTCAGCCTTTACCACCAGTGAAACCTTCACCACCGCAACGTGATGTCTTCTGTAGTCATTGGCAGAAAAGAAAGTATAAGTGGCATTATATTTTCCCGCAGACAGTTTCTTGTCTACATATACCTGATAAGTTGCTGAATCTCCGGGATCAAGATACTCTTTTTCTGAAACCATGGATAAAGAAAATGCGGTTGAAGGATCCACTTCCTCCCAGGTTATGGGGAAATTGGTATGTCCCACATTTACAACAGAGAACTGCTTGGTCTCTACATATTCGCCCTCATAGCAGGTTCCCAGACTTATGTTTGGAGTATAGCAGGCAAGGTCATAGTCAAAAGGATCCGGCTCATCATCGTATGTCTGCTCCGGTTGCTGCTGTTCTTCCTGCTGTTCTTCCTGCTGCTCAGGCTCTTCCCAGCTTCCGATATCCGAAGTGTCGTCCGTTGGCTCATAATCTTCATTTTCGGAGCTGTACTCTACTGCCTCCCCTTCCTCTGCATAAACCTTTGCGATCTGAACAGCGGAAGCACTGGTTACAAATAACGCTATCGTCAGTACGATCGCGTAAATCCTGATAAAAATATCCTGTTTCATAATTTTTCCCCTCTTTTGAAAAAACATGCTTACATATCTTTATACGAAGCAAAATAAGTGCCGGCAAAAGAATTATTCAAGATCATAAACCAATGTCATGTCCACTCTGTTGCCCTTAACACCCACAAGCACATCCTTGGCTAGGCTGGCAACTATGGACTTCTCCAGTTCATCCCAGGCACATTCCGCCGCTTCGCTGGTCTCTGACGCATCCTTGAGAGCCTGTCTGTACTCAGCCAGTGACCACATGACCCCCGAATCCGCCATGCCCTCCACATGGCTGTAGATTCCCATACTTCCGTAGTCCACCATATTAAAGCCATACTGCTGCTCAAGTTTCATTACATTGTCATAATTAAGAAGACCGTTCTCAATTACCTCTCTGACCTTATCCATAAATCCCTTCACAAACATATTGTTATGGCGCTTGGATACTTCGATCAGGTGCTTCTTTTTATCGGCATCCATCTCGGTCTTGGCCGTAAGCTTGATACATGCCTCATTCTTGTATCGCTCCATGTACAGGGCCACATGGTATTCCCCCACCATTGCCTGTAACATTCCGACTGTTTCTTCAAATAACAGCTTCATATGAAGCTCGTCTTTTTTGCCGATTCCAAGATCCTCTATAAGTTCTTCCGCTCTGTCTGCGGCTTTTTCCATATTTATGTTGCCACTTGTTATGAACATATAATCAGTAACAACCTGTGGAACTCTCGAACCCACAGTACACAAGGCTTCCGAGAAATCCTTAGTCACCTTCATATGAATCTTATCGAATTTAATACTGATTTCTATATCATCCGCCAGATTGGCGACAAGAGATCTCTCCAGATCCTCCCATGCCTCCTGGGAATATTTATCATCAGCTCTTTTTTGCAAAAGCTCTTCCTGATAATCCTTGAGACTCCACCTCTTTTCAGTGGGCGGATTGGCTATAAACATCGATAACAGCTTGTCAAAAAATCCGACTTTACTGCCTTCAGAAGCTGAACTTATGGACATAAGCTTGGCCCTCTGATTGGCATCAAGATCGTTGTCTGCAGTCAGATTTATATATGCAACCCTGGAATTCCCCTCCAACCACAGAGTCACTGCTTCTTCCACAAGAATTGACTTAGCAAGCCTTAGTACCTCTTCGGTCAAAAGTCGTAGCCTTAAAGCATCTCTCTTCTTGATAAAGCTGTCCGCTATGAATTTGTCCATTGTCTGGTAAACTTCATGAAAATCAGATACATCGCCGATTTCGACGTGTCTAGACGTTAAATAACTCATTTTTCCCCCTCCAACATGTTATCAGATTAATCATAAAAGAAAGCCGGTCCAATTCTCAAGACCGGCTTTCTAAAGATTTTATAAATTTTTACTTTTGGGTATTCTCTTCAAGTTCTTTTTCTTTGTGCTTTTTGTACATCTCTTCGCCTGTAATTCCCAGTACAGCGATGATCAGGAGCCACCACCAGCTGATCTGTGAGTCTTTTTCTGTCTCAACAGGTATGCCTGCTGCAAGAGGTACCGCTTCTTCGCTAATATTAACAGGTGCTTTGTTATTATCCTTCTTATTTGCTACCTTCATGGAAGGTGCTGCGATACTTTCAAGTTCTGTCTCAGTCTCTTTTTCTTCTGCAATATCGTTAACCAGATCAATGATGCTTCCTTCGGTCCATCCGGTGTTAGTTGTAACCGGACCGAGAACCGGCTGCGCAGGCTGAGGAATCGCTGCCTCATCCATTACGGTATTGTCGATGGTGCTAAATATGATTGTCCACTCCTGAGTGGGTTCGTAATTAAAAGCTACTGCGTCGGACTGTGTGTTTGCTTCGTTGGAAGGAGCGCTGTCTTCGTTATTTTCAGCTGCAGGGGCAGGAGTTCTCTTCTTGGAGGTATCCTTCTTATCCTCTGTCTCAAGTACTTCTTCTTTCTCTTCTTCCTTTAGCTCTTCCTCTTTACCGTTATCTTCTTCGTCCTTTTCCTCTTTATTTTCTTCGTCCTTCTTATCTTCTTCTGTTTCTTTCTGTTCGTCCTCTATCTGGTTGTTGATCTCATTTATTACTACTACAGGATTGATCTGACTTTCCTTAGCAAGATCATTTATTACCTGCTTAGCTGCTTCCTTCTGGGAGGTCAGGGCACTCAGATCCTGAATGGCATCTTCCATCTTCTCATTGGCCTTATCAAGAAGCTTATCAAGATATCCGATTGCTTCCTCGATGGTCATTGAATTCATATCAACTTCTTCAGGAACCTCAATTCCCAGGAACTTGGCTACATCTGTAACACCAAGTGCTTCAGCAGCGGTGAGTACGTAATTGTCACGGGTCTTAAGATCTTCAATAGCATCCGCAAGCTTTTCAACTTCTTCTTTTGCCTGAGCCGTTGTATCCTCTGCCTTGGTAACCGCGTCGGAATACTCTTTGTACTTCTCAACGTAGCTGTCTGCTTCCTTAATGAACTGTGCTACTTCGTTATCTGTTTCTTCCTCACCTGTGGTAATATACTGGGTATTTCCGATTATTACCGGATTGCCATGAGTATTATTGTTCTTGTTCTGAATAACTTCTGTTATTACACAGCCTTCAACTTTAATGGTTCCGTCCTGGTCCACTTCAATTTTTCTTGTCTCAGGCTTATTACCATCGAGCTGTTCCTGTGCGATATAGTAAGTAACTCCGTCCTTCTCGTAGCTGTATACTCTGAAATCTCCCTGTCTCATCTTATCTTTGACAGTATTCAGCTCTTCGCCGTTTACACCTTTTACGACTCCCTTTTCATACCAAGTCTCATTGCTGTAGAGCTGTCTGAGATATGTATCTGCTCCTGCCTCAAGCTCTGACTTTTCGTAGATCACTATCTCTTTGCTAGAGCCTAACTTGTTGTAGGGATCTGAACAAACCTGCTTGTCTACTCTGTCCAGGTTGAAATACTTGGTTACTTTGTTTCCGTCTTTATCGGTATAAGAGAACTCGTAATATGTATACTCCTGTCTGTCGAAGCCTTTAACCTTCTTTTCAAACTTAACGCTGGTCTCGTCGTCTGTTCCCAGCACCTGAGGAATATAATAATCTAAGATATATGCCTTAAGGAGTTCACCCTGCTTATCCCAGTTAGCCCAGTTCTGTCTGTTATTTTCAAGCTCGTCCTTAAGATCCTGAGCTGCTACTGATTCAGCTTCCAGCTTTTCCTGAGCTGTTTCAACGGCGTCTTTGAGGTTATCTGTTTCTACTTTGGCTTCTTCCAGCTTAGCCTTGGCTTCATTTACATCTGCGGATGCATCTGCAAGTGCTTCAAGATAGTCTTTTTCTGCTTTCCTAAGCTCAGCCTTAGCATTTGTATAATCTTTATTCAACTGTTCCAGCTCAGTCTGTCTTTCCTCAACCACTTCCTGAGCCTGATCTATAAGTGTCTCCAGCTTCTGCAGCTCTTCGTTTGCCTTCTCTTCGTTTTTATCTTCAACAGCCTGATCAATCGCTTGATTTATTGTCTCGGCTTCAGTCTTGGCATCCGCTACTGTCTGTTCAACAACATCGGCAGCGACCTCTGCTTCCTGGATTATCTGAACTACTTCTCTTACTGCTTCCTGCTCAGCTACATCTGCTTTTTCTGCTACTTTGAGGTCTTCTTCTGCGTTCTGAATGTCGGTAACCGCTTCCTGTACTGCCTCTTCGATGGCCTGTGCTGCTTCGATTACATCTTCAACTGCTTCTTCTGCAACTGCTCCGCCATCTTCTTCACTGGCTGCGGTCTCCTCGGTTGTGATCGGAGCGACCTCGCTGATTATATTCTCGATAGCCTCTTTTGCTACCTCTGCCTGTTCCTGTGCCGGTGCGGTTGTAACAGGTTCTGCTTCTGCAACTGCACTCTGCTGTGTTTCCGGCTCTGTAGGAGGTGTCTCAGGTGCTTCCTCGCCTTCCGCATATGCTGTTATGGGTGCTGAAAGAGCCATCATAGCAGAAATTCCAACTACTAATGCTGATATTGTTTTCTTTTCAAATAAGTTATTCTTTCTCATCATATTACCCCTTTTTAAGAACCGATTATCAGTAACATGTGCTTTTTAATCCAATGCGATATGTTCGAATAGATACTGAAGAACATCCTGGCTAAATCTCTTTGCGTTAAAGGCAAGTGTTCTGGTTCCGTCTTCTTCTTTGTCTTCTCTTACTACATCGGCGTACATTATAAGAGTTTCGGCTACTATGATCACGTCCTTGCCAATCATTGAAGGTGCATCTTCCTTTACTGTGATCGCCATACCCAGCGGACTGATATTTTTAACCTGTCCGTAGATCTTTTCCAAAGAATCTCTGTCTACTATCACGCTGTCTGCCTTGAATTCAATTCGATTGATTTTTCTACGTTCTTCCATATACCCACCTCATATTATTTGTTTTCTTGCTACTATTATATCGGCAGCGCTCATCATAACTTTAATCATATTTGGCATTTGTTTTGTCTTTTATGATTTTATTTATGATATGTTTATTGTTTTCATTTTTAGTTAAACATATCCTTCCTTATACAATAGATTTTCAATCGTATTACCCTTTAATTTCGAGTTAACCATTCCTAATTCGCCACCGAATGCTGTTTCTTACCTTTATTTCCCTAATTGAGAATTTTTTATCAAATTTATGCATCTTTGTAGTGATTTTTTTTCATTAATATGCTATGATTCAATCCGGTGGTTAACACTGAAAAAAGTTTTTGTTTATTGGAGGATAAAAAAATGTCATTCGTAGATGCAATCAAATCTGTATTTTCACAGTACGCTAACTTCTCAGGAAGAGCACGCCGCAGTGAGTATTGGTACTATGTACTTTGCTATGCAATTATCTCAATTGTAATCAACTTACTTTCACAGGCATCTTCAGTATTTGCAATTATCGGAACTGTCGTAGGTCTTGCTCTTATCTGCCCTACACTTGCAGTTGAGATCCGTAGACTTCACGATATCGGCAAGTCAGGCTGGTACCTTCTTTTCAACCTTATCCCTCTTGTAGGCGCAATCATTCTTATTGTTTGGTTCTGCAAGGATTCAGAGCCCGGCGACAACATGTATGGCCCTAACCCTAAGGGAATCGGTGGTTTCCAGCAGCCCATGATGTAATTTCATCATTATTTTAACGTTTTAAACAGCTCAGGTTTTTTAGCCCGGGCTGTTTTTTCTTGCACTAATTCCCCAGTAATCCTACAATAATTATCAGGGGGGATAAATTTATGACTAAAAAAGTTCTTAATATCATACGAATCATTGTAATTCTAGCCTGTATTGGCGTGATCATCTACGAAGGAATCCACATTTATCTGGATCAAAAAGAATATACCGTGGCAGAGGATGAATATACTCAGCTCGAGATCAATGCAACCTCTGTAGCACTTCATAACGACGAGGACGCCGAGGTTGTGGACTACCCGCTCATATCCATTGACCATCAGCAGCTTTCTTCCTTAAACAAAGACTATGTGGCCTGGATATACTTCCCTGCCCTCGAAATTTCCTATCCTGTGGTCAAAGAAAATACCGTCAATGAATATCTTCACAAGACCTTTGACGGCACCTATAACAAGGCAGGTTGCATTTTTGAGGATATATTAAGCGATGAGAATTTCTGCGGAATGCACGACATAGTATTTGGCCATAATATGAAGAACGGATCCATGTTCGGTAAGCTCAAACAGCTCTATAACAGTGACAACAAGGATCTAATAGACAGTAATCCATACATTTATATATACACCAAGGATCACGTATATAAGTACAGAATATTTGCATATTACAAAACCGTTGTAGGAAGTAGCTCCTACTCCGTAGTCGAGAGTAAGTCAGATTATGAAGAATTCATCAAGTTCATAGAACCCAAGACTATATATAAAATACCAGACGATATTAGTTTTGCCGACTATCCCGGAATTCTTACATTGTCCACCTGTTCAGGCAAATCCGGAAGCGGTAGCAGATTCGTAATTCACTCTGTTAAGATCAGCTCCTATGAGACTGCCGGCAATTAAGCACGCAAAAGATCCCCCGGGAAGTATTACACTCCCGGGGGATTTACTTACTGATTATTTGGTTGCCGGGCTGTTAAGCCTCAACAAGAACCTTCTGATCAGCTGATACTGAAACATCAGCACCTGTGATATTCACATTCTTGTTAACCTTAGCATCATAAGTGTTTGCTCTCATGATCTCTGCGAAATCAACACCTGTTGCCTCGCTCATGGTATCAAAAACCTGTTTCATAACAATTGGCATGTTTCCTGAGATCCTTGAAGCACCGCTCTCGCCGCCTTCGCCGGTCTCATAAATATTGATCTTATCAATCTGTGAAAGAGGTTTTGCAATCTCAGCTGCGATCTGAGGCATTACCTTGATCATCATCTCAGCCATAGCTGCTCCGTTATACTTCTTATAAGCTTCTGCTTTCTTTTCCATTGCTTCTGCCTCCGCCAAACCTTTAGCTTTGATTGCTTCCGCTTCGGCGCGACCCTTAGCGGCAATACCTGCAGCCTCTGCATCCATCTTAGCCTTGATACCTGCTGCTTCCTGCTCTAAAGCATACTTTGCAGCTTCAGCCTGGGCTTTTCTTGCATCAGCCTCACGTTCTGTTTCATACTTTGCAGCCTCAGCTTTTTTCTGGCGCTGTACCAATTCTGCCTCAGCCTTTTTCTCAGCCTGATACTTCTCAGCATCAGCCTTTTTCTCAATCTCAGCAGCAAGTTCCTGCTGTTTTACCAGTACTTCTTTCTGTTTCAGTTCTGCTTCACGCTCTGCTTTAGCGATCTGAGCATTTACTGTTGCAGTTTCAATTGATTTCTGCTGTTCCTGCTGCTGAATTGCATATGCTGCATCAGCCATAGCACTTGCTGTATCAGCTTCTCTCTTAAGTTCTGCCTGCTTAATGGCAAGTGCGTTGTTTTTCTCTGCGATCTCTGTCTGAGCAAGTACTCTTGCATCGTTGGCAGCCTTATCTGCCTCTGCCTTGGCGATTGCTACGTCTCTGTCGGCCTGTGCCTTAGCAATTGCTGCGTCCTTTTTGATCTTAGAGGTATTATCCATACCAAGATCATTTATTAGTCCGTTCTCATCTGTTACATTCTGGATGTTACATGAAAGAATCTCGATACCAAGCTTGTTCATATCCTTGGAGGCTTTCTCCATAACCTGATCTGAGAAGCTGTCTCTGTCGGTATTGA
>JAEEGL015900455.1_pt1 | contig 47022 bp, 51 predicted proteins | sample 9134231 | NCBI WGS metagenome assembly JAEEGL01 (sample SAMN16246548, study PRJNA631951) | gut metagenome | biome: gut microbiome; feature: rumen; material: fiber-attached | host: Bos | place: Iran: Karaj | collected 2018-10
AAAGCAAAAGGAAATATAAAAATGGCAAAACAATTATTAAACACAAACGGTGAAGCATTAGGCGAAATCACATTAGCAAAAGAAGTTTTCGGTGTTGAGCCTAACTTACACGTAATGCATTTGGCATTAAGAAGACAATTAAATAACGCAAGACAAGGTTCGGCTTGTGCAAAGACTCGTGCTGAAGTTTCCGGTGGCGGCAAAAAACCGTGGAAACAAAAAGGTACAGGTCGTGCAAGAGCAGGTTCACTACGCTCACCTTTATTTGCTGGTGGTGGTGTAATATTCGGACCAAAACCGAGAAGCTTTGAAATTAATATGCCTCAGAAAGCAAGAAAGTTGGCTCTTAAATCAGCACTTTCTGCAAGAGAAGATTGTATTATTGTAGTAAAAGACTTCTCTGCAATAACTGAACCAAAAACAAAATTGATGGCAGGAATTATCAAGTCATTGAACTTATCAGGTAAGATTCTTGTAATTGCGGATACAATGGCTGATGAAAACAAAAATTTAAGTTTAGCAGCAGGTAATATTCCTTCGGTAAAACTTTTGTTGCCGTCAAACTTAAATGTTAAAGATTTACTTGAAGCTGATTTTGTTGTTATGACTGAAAAAGCTGTTAATGATATTACAGAAAGGTTGCAATAATGAGTAGAACGAATAAAGAAAAATTATATGATGTAATCAAAAAGCCTATCATTACAGAAAAGTCAATGATGGCAACGGCTCAAGGAAAGTATACTTTCGAAGTAAAGAAAGATGCTACAAAAATTGAAATTGCTCAGGCTGTAGAATTAGCTTTCCCTGGCAGAAAAGTAAAGAATGTGCAGACAGTTTATATGCCTTCGCATGAGAAAAGAATGGGTATGAAATTCGGCAGAACAGATTCTTCAAAGAAAGCCATTGTTACTGTTGAAGGTGATCCAATCGAAGAACTCACCGCTATGTAGTAATATAGCAGGTGCTAAAGTAATTTAAAATAGGGCATTATTCCCTAAGATACAAAGAAAAAGCCAAACAAAAAGATAGAAATAGGAGAAAATAAAATGGCAACACGTAAAATTAATCCGACATCTCCGGGACAAAGAGGTATGATAAAGAGTGATTACCAAGAAATCACTACTTCAACTCCTGAAAAATCTTTATTGATGAAAATTGCCAAAACATCAGGCAGAAATAATACAGGAAGAATCACTTGTCGTCATAAGGGCGGTGGTGTAAAGCAATCTTATCGTATTATTGATTTCAAAAGAGAAAAATTCGGAATACCGGCAACAGTTAAAACAATTGAATATGACCCTAACAGAAATGTTAGAATTTCATTAGTTTTTTATGCTGATGGTGAGAAAAGATATATCTTAACTCCGGAAGGTTTAAATGTTGGTGATGTTATTGTTAGCGGTACTGATGTTGCAATTCAAACCGGAAATGCATTACCGCTTGAACTTATACCTCTTGGTACAATTGTTCATAACATCGAAATGATACCAGGCAGAGGTGCTAAGTTAGTTCGTTCTGCAGGTAACTTTGCGCAAGTTATGGCTAAAGAAGGCAACTATGTTACTGTTAAATTGCCTTCTGGTGAAATGAGAATGATTAGAAAAGAATGCATGGCAACAATCGGTTCTTTAGGTAATTCCGAATTCAAAAACCTTAAAATTGGTAAAGCCGGCAGAAAAAGATATATGGGTATTAGACCTACAGTTCGTGGTGTCACTATGAACCCATGTGATCACCCACACGGTGGTGGTGAAGGTAAAACAGGTCCGGGCGGACATCCTAAGACTCCTTGGGGTAAACCGGCTCTCGGTTACAAGACCAGAAAACAAGGCAAAGCTTCTGACAAACTCATTGTAAGACGCAGAACCAAGTAGTTAAATACAGATTCGTGATTCGTGAGCTGTGAATCGTGAATTGAAGTTTAAAATATCGGCTCATAAGTCACAATTTACGACTTACGGTAAACAAAAATAAAAGGAGAAATTAATGGCACGTTCATTAAAAAAAGGCCCATACGTAGAAGAAGCTCTTCAAAAGAAAATTAATAAGATGAATGAAAATTCTGAAAAAAAGGTCGTTAAGACTTGGTCAAGAGCATCAATGATTGTTCCGGATATGCTCGGACATACTATAGCCGTTCATAACGGTAAAACGCATGTTCCGGTATATGTTACAGAACAAATGATTGGACACAAATTGGGTGAATTTGCGCCTACAAGAATGTACAGAGGGCACGCAGGTTCAGATAAGACAGCTAAACGCAAATAATCTGTACAAATGATTGATTAAAGTAAATAAAGGAAATTAAAAAATGGAAGCTAAATCAAGACAAACCGATATTAAAATGACAGCAAGAAAACTTCGCAGAGTAATCAACGAAGTTAGGGGAAAAGCTGTTAATGAAGCTCTTGACATGTTACGTTTTATGCCTTATTTCGCAGCTAAAATAGTTGAAAAAAATGTTAAAGCTGCAGCTGCAAATGCGTTTGAAAAATCAGGTGTAAAGGCAGAAGCTCTGAAAGTTTCGGAAATTTATGCGGATGAAAGCGTAACTTACAAAAGAGGCAAACCAAGAGCTCAAGGTCGAATCTATAAAAGACTCAAAAGAACATCTCATCTGACAGTCAAGGTCAGTGACGGTGCCAATGCTTAATACGAATTAAAGTAGTGAAAGATAAAGGTAGAAAAAATGGGACAAAAAACACATCCAAAAGGATTCAGAGTAGGTATAATCAGACCTTGGGACAGTACTTGGTACGCTAAGTTCAAAGATTATGCTGTAAATGTAGCAGAAGATGCTAAAATCAGAAAATTTATTAAAAAGAAACTGTATGCAGCAGGTGTTGCTGATATTTTGATTGACAGAAAGTCTCAGAGCTTAACAATTACTGTGGTAACAGCTAAGCCGGGCATTGTGGTTGGTAGAGGCGGTCAAGGAATTGACGAGCTAAGAGCTGAAGTTTCGAAATACCTCGGTAAGGCTGTTATTATTAACGTAGTTGAAGTTGCCAGAATTGATGTAAATGCATTATTGGTGGCAGAGCAGGTTGCTCAACAGCTTGAAAAACGTGTTGCATTCAGACGTGCGATGAAACAGGCTATGCAGAGAACCATGAGAGCCGGTGCTCAAGGTATCAAAATTATGGTTTCCGGTCGTTTAGGCGGTGCTGAAATCGCTCGTTCAGAATGGGCTAAAGAAGGAAGAATCCCGCTTCAAACACTAAGGGCGGATGTTGACTATGGCTTTACCGAAGCTGATACAATCATGGGTAAAATTGGTGTTAAGGTTTGGATTTTCAAGGGTAACTTGATGCCTGGTGAAAAAGCTGATATGAACATCAAATCCAAAACTTCTGCAAAAGAACTTGTAGCTGACAAATTCGCAGGCAGACGCGGCAAAAGAAAAGCTGTAGAAACAAAATAAGTAAATTAGGAGAACAATATAATGTTAATGCCGAAGAAAACAAAATACCGCAAGCAAATGAAGGGTAGAATGAAGGGTACCGAAACAAGAGGTATCGACTTTGAATTCGGTCGTTATGCGCTTAAGGCTCTTGAACCCGGCTGGATTACAAGCCGTCAGATAGAAGCTGCAAGACGTGCTATGACCCGTGAAATCAAACGTGGCGGTAACGTTTGGATAAAAATATTCCCTGATAAACCTATTACGGCAAAACCGGCTGAAACCCGTATGGGTTCCGGTAAGGGCAATGTAGAATATTGGGTTGCAGTAGTTAAGCCGAATAGAATTCTTTTTGAACTTGATTACTTTGACAGATCTGTAGCAATCAATGCACTTGAATTGGCTGCTCAGAAGTTACCTATTAAAGTTAAAATCATTGAGAAAGAAGAAGCGTAAGCAATCAAAACAAATTAACTAAAGGAAAATAAAAATGAAACTAAGTGAAATGCGTGAAAAAACAGTCGATGAACTCAAACAATTTGTTCTTGATTCAAAAAAAGCATTATTTGATGCAAGAGTTAAATTATCTATGCATAAGCTTGAAAATACTGCTGAAATATCAAAAACAAAACGTTTAATAGCTCAAGCTAAGACTGTTATTACAGAAAAAGAAAATGAGGTAAAAGCAAATGCCTAAGAAAGAAAAACAGGGTGTAGTTATAAGTGATAAGATGGATAAAACCATTGTTGTAAAAGTTGCTTCGTACAGTCCACACCCAAAGTACAAAAAGATTATTGAATCTAACAAAAACTACAAAGCGCATGATGAAAAAAATGAATGTGGTGTTGGTGACATTGTTAGAATAATTGAGTCTAAACCAATTTCCGGTGATAAACGTTGGACGTTAGAATCAATAGTTGAAAAAGCTAAGTAGTTTTTTTAATGAGTAAGTGAATAGGTGAATAAAATTATCTTTTTTCCACATTCAATTATTCTAAGCGACATCATTATCATGCGATAATGCGCTGTTACATGTAGGTTGGGTATAATCCAATAAAAATAAAAAGGAAAAGAAAAATGATACAACAAGAAACAAGATTGGTAGTGGCAGACAATACAGGTGCTAAGGAATTGCTTGTAATTCGTGTTATGGGTAGTTCTAATAAGAAATTTGCATCAGTGGGTGACGTAGTTACTGCGACAGTAAAAGATGCAACTCCAAATATGACTGTTAAAAAGTCAGAAGTAGTCAAGGCTGTTATAGTAAGAACAAAACATGATATTAAGCGTGCTGATGGTTCTGTTATCAGATTTGATGAAAATGCGGCAGTTATTATTAACAAAGATGGTAACCCGAGAGGTACCCGTGTATTCGGGCCTGTAGCAAGAGAACTTCGTGATAAAAACTTCATGAAAATAGTTTCACTTGCACCGGAAGTAATATAAGAAGTGAATAATCTGATAAGTGAATAGGTCTTATTAACTTAGCTCTTATTAACTTCATTAAAATGGAGAAATAGAAATGGCAAATTCAAAGAAAAGCTTGCATGTAAAAACCGGTGACAGAGTTGTCATCACGGCAGGTAAAGATAAAGGAAAACAAGGTAACATTAAAAAAGCACTTCCTTCTGAAGGAAAGGTTTTAGTAGAAGGTGCCAATATGGTTACTAAGGCTACAAAAGCAAATCCGGCATATGGTATTCAGGGTGGTTTGATTAAAAAGGAAGCTCCTTTAGACTCATCAAATGTTATGATAATATGTCCGAGTTGCGAAAAGCCGACAAGAGTCGCACACAAGATTGTGGATGGCAAAAAAGTCCGTGTTTGTAAAAAATGCGGTGAACAGTTAGACGTATAGTACTAATAGTAAACACGCAACCGGGGGGGTAAATAGAACCGGTTTAATGTGAAATTACCAGCTTACTGTTGATAGTTATCAGTAAATACCTCGCCTGTGTTAATCGTGTTCAAGAAAAAGGAAAAGGAAAATGACTAAAACAAAAAATCTTCGAGCAAGATACGATGAAGAAGTAAAATCAGCTCTTAAAGAAAAATTCGGTTACAAAAATGACATGATGATTCCGAGACTTCACAAAATAGTTCTTAATATGGGTGTTGGTGAAGCTTCTCACAATTCTAAAATAGCGGATGCTATTCAGGCTCAATTGACAAAGATTGCAGGACAGCATGCTGTTGTTACAAAAGCTAAAAAATCTATAGCATCTTATAAATTGAGAGAAGGAATGCCTGTCGGTGCAATGGCTACATTGCGTGGTGAAAGAATGTATGATTTCTTGCAAAAATTAATCTGCGTTGTTCTTCCTCGTATTCGTGACTTCAGAGGTGTTTCTCCAAAGAGTTTTGACGGCAGAGGCAATTATACTTTGGGGCTTAAGGAGCAAGCGTTATTTCCTGAAATCAGTTATGAAGAAGTAGATTTAGTAAAAGGAATGAATGTTTCAATAATTACAACAGCAAATACCGATGATGAAGCAAGAGAACTCTTGAGATTATTGGGTATGCCGTTTAAGAAATAAGTGAATAAGTGAATAAGTGAATAAGTGAATAAGTTCATTTTAAATTTGTTCAAGTGTTCAAAGTTCAATTATCGCTTTTAGATAAGATAAAAATAAAACATAGAAATATAAAGGAGAAAATTCATGGCTAAAAAAGCGATGATAAACAAAGAAGAATCAAGAAGAATCTTAGCATCAAAAGGAAAATATCCTACTGTAAGATTACATAACAGATGCAGTATATGCGGACGTCCTCACGGATATCACAGAGATTTTGGCTTGTGCAGAATTTGTTTACGTAAAATGGCTCACCAAGGTTTATTGCCTGGTGTAACAAAAGCATCTTGGTAGTATGGGAATAAATGTAATTCGGCTTGTATAGAAACTTACAGGCTTATAGTTTATTTATTTTCATTTTTAAACAAGCATAGGTAGCCGTATATTCAAGGATTACAAAAATTATATATTATATAAACCAGTCTGCCTCATAGTGAGGGTACAGACTGGTTTATGTATGCAGGTAAATGCTGTATCAGAAAAATGGTAGAAATTAAATCTTATTAACTTAATAACTTTTCTCTTATTAACTTATTTTAACCAAAAGAAAAAGCTTGAGCTGGGAGACTCAAGCGGAAAAAGGGAAAAGGGATCTTTTATGATTATGTTTTTAGTTTGACTTTCCTATTTTGGAGAGGTTTTTTATATTTAGTAATAGTACCCTCTCGGTCAGCTTCGCTGACATCTCTCCAAAGGAGAGATAGGATTTTGCCATATCTGCTCTTCGGGGTGTTTTACCCCGCAGAGAGATAGGTTCTTTTAGTGCCAACATAGTCGACACTTATTTTTACCTGTTTGCGGGAAAGTATATACTATTCCGCTTATTACTCAGGGAAGTTAGAGTTTGTCTAACCGTAGCAGACATGTAGTAGTTAAACAGTTTAATATGCTTAACTTGCATGCTGTTTTCCTAAGTATAAACAGGTTAATATCCTTTAGAGCTACAATATAGCCCTGAGAATATTCTTTTTATGCAGTTAGTCTAAAGGGATAGTTTCCCCAGAGAATAACGTTTTTATTTATTGTTTAGCGCTAAGCATCACTAATGATGCAATCTTTTAATAATTACTCATTAGTTACTGCTCACCCTAATTACTTAACTATGAGAAGATACCGAAGGTTCTGTCAACATTGTCTTTAATTACCTTTTCGATGCCTTCTCTTTGTTTATCAAGTGCGTTCCTTTCTGTATCAAGTTTACTAAGGTCTAAATCATATTTTTTATCTTTTCTGTCTATAACTTTTAATGTATGTTCATATTCAGCCTCTGCTTTTGCGAGTGCTGCTTTATCAATAGACGATGTTGGAGTAAAGCTTAAGTTTGTATCTGAGCTTACACTGACACCATTAAGATTAAAATTACCTTGTCCGTCTATTTGTGCCATTTCAATGCTCAACTGCCCGCTTTGAATCATAGCTGTCAACCATTCGGAATTCGTTGCAGCATCTCCGTTCGGTCCGTTAAAGTCGCTTATTGCGATACATCCGCCATGTTCTTGAATAGCGTTAAATATTCGAACATAGTAATTAAATTCTGCCATATTATAGTCATCACCGTTGGCATTTAATGCATTTTCATCCAAACCGTTAAATACTTTATTTGTATAGTGAGACCAAAAATAATTTACAAATTGGTTTATTACATCTTCTTCTTCAGAATCTAAATTTATCGTTGTGCCACCATTAGAATTATGATCTTGAGCCCAAGTTAACAGCCAAGACATAGCATTTTGTGATCCAGGAATTGATGGAACCCAACTAAATCCGTGATTTTGTAAGACTTGTTCAAATTGTTGTGCTAAATCAATTAGACCTTCATCTTCAGAATAATCGACAGCATTAATTGCGTCTGTTAAGTCTTGGTTTGAACCTAATTGATGTCCGCTATTACCGCCTTCAACCATATACCAAGCGAATAAATATGCATTATCTGTAAAACCTGCACCTGAATATACAGATTGATAATTTTGATATCCTTCATAAATTTCATCTTCAACAACAACTCTTCCTCTCGAGTCAACTAATACATAACCGTTGTTGCCGGATGTTGAACCTGCCGGGCTACCAGCCGGATTCGCAGCATGTAAACCGAACACATTACTAAAGTTTGCAGGAATGGTAGAATGTTCTCCCGATGTTCCATTAATTGTCTGCATAGTAAGAGTAGTTGCATCAAGTGCTTGTTGATACTTCTCGTATGCTTCATCCTGCTGGGTAGCAAGTTGAAGTTTGGCATTCTGAATGCTTTGAGCTTGATACTCGATATCATGCATTCGAGAAGTAATCATAAGAAGTCTAGCTTGTGATGATGCCATTCCCATTGTAGTGTGCCCTTTATTTTGTCCCTTTGTGACATGTATTACGGCAGTTTTTTTGAAAACTTTAATGTTTTGAATAATATTGTTACATAACTTTACATTATAAGGTTGTAATACAGTAATAGCTTGATTTTAAAAACGAATATTTAATGATAATTTGATAATATTTATCGATTAATGACTTATCAATTATTTATGCATGACTTGAATCAAGTAAAAAAGGAGTTATAATAAATATATACAGGTTACCCTTGAGAGGTGTTTTATGGATATTAGTTCAATAGCTTCTAATCTGGAAGCGAACCAAATGGAGGCTCTATACGCTGTTAAGATACTTAAAATGGCGCAGGAATCCGAGTTCGCTGTTACTTCAGAGCTGCTTGAAGATGTAGTTGAAATTTCAAAAGAAGCTATGGAAATGTTTAAGAGTGAGCGTGTATAGGAGTTTATCTTGTATAAACTCTGGGAAGTCTTACCTTTAAACGACAGGTAAGTTCATAGTTTATTGTATCTATAATTTTAGCCCAACTGTCAATTGACAGATCTTTTTCGTCCAGTAAAGTTATAACATCGCCAATTTGAGCATTCGCATTACCCAAATCAAACATCATTTGATCCATTGTTATATTCCCTACTTGCCGAATTTTTTGCCCATTTAAATTTCCCCAAATTTTATTGGAAAGTTTTCTGTCAACACCGTCTGCATAGCCAATAGGAATAGTAGCGACTCTTGTAGGTTCATAAGCGGTAAAAGTGTGAGAATAACTTACTCCTTCACCGGATTTTACTTCGTGTATGTTAGTAATTCTGCCTTTTAAGGACAGTATTTGTTTTAATTCAGGTACATTTTTTACTTCAGATGGTAAGTCGGGATACATTCCGTATATTGAAATTCCAACACGTACCATGTTTGATGGAATATCATATGCAAATGTTGCAGCAGTATTTTGAATATGTAACATTAATCCGGTTGTATCAATATTTTTGACTACTTCGTTCCATCTGCGTATTTGTTCCTCCGTCGGAGTTTTTTCCTCTGCAGCTGCCAGATGTGTAAATACACCTTCAAAGTTTAAGTAATCAGCATTTCTTACTTTTTCAATATACTGAACACCTTTTTCAGAACGCACACCGATTCTGTTCATACCTGTATCAAGCTTTACATGCACTTTTGGTTTAATTCCGGTTCTTTCATAAACTTCTCTGCATGCTTCAAGGTGTTCATCATTAAAAATTGAAATTGAAATATCATTTTGTGCCGCTGTTTCAATTGCCCAAACAGGGACTGCTCCTACAACAAGTATTGGTGCTTTGATTTTAATTTCCCTTAAATCCAGACCTTCATCAATTGATGATACTCCAAACCAATCCACTCCTGATGCAAGCATGGTCTTCGCAATCATTTGTGAGCCGTGACCGTACGCATCAGCTTTAACAATTCCTAAAAACTTTTTATTATCAGGAATAATTTTTCTGATTTCCCGTATATTATGCGCAAGATTTTCGAGGTTAATTTCAACCCAGGCATCTTTGTGTATGTTTATATTTGATTGTCTAATGTTTTTCATTTTTTTCCTTCCCCTCTCCATCGGGAGAGGATAGAACTCTTAGCAAACTTGTTTGCCTTAGAGTTCTTGGAGAGGGTTAGTTTCCTGTTCTATTCTTTTAATTACACCCTCAATATTTTCATAAACTTCGTTATTCCAAAATCTTAAAACTTTATACCCTCTATTTTCAAGATATTGCGTTCTTATATTATCTGAAAGTATATTTTCTTTTTCGTTATGTTGTCCACCATCAACTTCTATTATAATTTTTGCTTCTTTGCAAATAAAATCAACGATATAGTTTCCCATAGGTTGTTGTCGTTTAAATTTTAGTCCATGAAATTGATGATTTTTAAGCATATTCCAAAGACGCCTTTCTTGTATAGTAGAATTTTTCCTTAAAACTTTTGCTAAAATATTACGTTCATTCATAACTAACCCTCTCCAAGAATTTCTAAAGTTCTAACGAACTTTGAAATTCTATCCTCTCCCATTGGAGAGGGGAATATTTTGTTTATATTTGATTGTCTGATGTTTTTCATTCTGTAATTTCCCTATTTATCCTCGTCATTGCGAGGAAAAATTAAAAAATTTTTCCGAAGCAATCCAGTCAAATTATATCATAATACAAATCTTTCCATTCCGGATTAATTGATTCAATTAATTTGATTTTTGCTATTCTTGAACCGCCCTTTATTTGTTTTTCTCTTTTTATAGCATTAGCAATATCACTAAATACTTCGTAGTAGCCTAGCCTATCCACATCATATTTCTTGGTAAAACCATCTGCAAGTTTGTTCTTATGTTCATACACACGCTTAATTAAATCAGAAGTAACACCTGTATAAAGAGTTCCATTTCTTTTATTGAATAATATGTATATATACGATTTCTTTTCTGTCATTTTCTGTTCCCTGGATTTACTCCCTGGATTTACCCCCTGGATTTACCCCCTGGATTTACTCCCTGGATTTACCCCCTGGATTTACCCCCTGGATTGCTTCGCTTTGCTCGCAATGACGGATTTATTTGATTGTCTGATGTTTTTCATTGTATCATTTCCCCGTTAAGGTACCAGGTTTTGGCATTTGTAATCTTTACGTTAATAAATTTACCCCTCAAATCCTTATCACAGAGAATATGAACTATTTTGTTATTTCTCGTTCTGCCTGTTATAACCTTATTACCGTTTTTACGGACTTCATAGTTTTCTATAAGGACTTCCATCTCTCTTCCAATGTATTTTTTATTAGATTTTAGGCAGCAAGCACGATTGTGCTCATTTAATTTCGCCAAACGTTCTGTTTTTATCTCCTCCGGTATATACAAATCTGTCCACTTCGCTGCAACCGTTCTCTCTCTCGGAGAATAGGCGGCCGTGTTTGAGTAATCCAGTTCTAATTCTGTCATAGCTTTAAGTGTATTTTCAAACTGCTCTTCCGTCTCTCCCGGGAAACCCGCAATAAAGTCGCTTGTTATTGTTACATCTTTAATTCTCGAACGCAAATGGTCGCAAATCTTTTTATATGTTGCATAGTCATATCGCCGATTCATTTTCTTCAATACATAATCGTCACCTGACTGCATCGGTATATGGAAGTATTCGCAAACTTTATCCAATTCAAGAACTGTATCAATAAGTTCATCTGTAATATCAGTCGGATAGTTTGTTACAAATCTGATTCTGAAGTTTCCTTCAAGGGAGTTTAATTGTCTTAATAGCCAAGATAAATTCTGATGAGGTTCTAAATCCTTACCATAGCTGTCCACATTTTGTCCCAATAGAGTAATTTCCTTAAATCCTTCTGAAAGGGCTTTTTTTGCCTCTGCAATAATTAATTCGGGTTTGCGTGAACGTTCACGACCTCTTGTATAAGGGACTATACAATATGTGCAGAAATTATTACACCCTTCCATAATCGGGATCCAGGCATTTATACCTTTTACACGATTAATTTTGATGTCCGATTCTGTGTAAGGGGTTTCGTCAATTGAAACAATTCGTTCTCCGTTTTCTATTCTTTTTACGAGATTCGGAAGTTCATAGAGTCTTTGCGTTCCCAAAACCAAATCAACATAGGGTGCACGTTTAAAGACTTCTTGTCCGTATTGCTGTGCAACACAACCTGCAAAAACTATCTTGGGATATTCGTTATAAATTCGTGTGCCTCTTTCATTTACGTTTCCGCTTTTCCATTTGCCCCAAACCCCGATTTGGCTGTATGCCTTGTCCTCAGAAAGTTTACGTATTGAACATGTATTAACGATAAGCATGTCTGCTTCTTTAGGATTTTCTGTTTGAAAATATCCGCAATATTCAAGCATGCCGTACATACGTTCAGCATCCGATTTATTCATTTGACAGCCCATTGTTTCTATATAAACTTTTTTCATACTATTTACTCATTAAATACTCATTTATAGCTTTTGCTGCTTTTTTTCCGGCGCCCATAGCGTTTATTGCATTTGAAGTTCCGACGGGAGCAACATCGCCTCCAGCAAAAATGGCAGGAATGGAAGTTTCTCTGGTTTCCTCATTAACGACAAAATATCCTTTTTTGTCTGTTTCAAAAATTATTCCATCAAGTTCGGAAGACTTTTGAATAATAGGATTGGGTCCTGTTCCAAGAGCTACGATTACAGTATCAACGTCTACGGTTTCATATTTACCCGTTCCGACAGGTTTTCTTCTCCCGGATTCATCCGGTTCACCAAGTTCCATGATTTCAAATTTCATTCCATCAACATAACCTTCTTTTTCGAGGATTTCAACAGGTGCCATGAGAAATTTAAATATTACACCTTCTTCTTTAGCATGCCTGATTTCTTCCAACCTTGCGGGAAGTTCTTTTTCAGTTCTTCGATATATTATATAAACCGTTTCAAATCCGACACGAACAGAAGTTCTTGCGGCATCCATTGCAACATTACCGCCCCCGATAACGGCAACGGATTTTCCTACTCTTAGTGGTGTAGGATTGTTTAATTCATTTGCTCCCATTAGGTTGACTCTTGTTAAGAATTCATTTGCTGAATAAACTCCATTCAGATTTTCACCCTTAATATTCATCATTTTAGGCAAACCTGCACCGGAGCAAATAAATATTGCATCAAATCCGTCATCTTTTAGTTGTTTTAGGGTAATTGATTTTCCCACAACAACATTTTTTTCAAATTTAACCCCCATGTTCTTCAGGCTGTCAAGCTCTCTGTCTAATATTTTTCTCGGAAGTCTGAAAGGAGGAATTCCATATCTTAAAACTCCGCCGAATTTGTGTAGAGCTTCAAAAACAGTGACTTCATGCCCAGCTTTTCTCAAATCAGCAGCTGCAGTAATTCCTGCGCAACCCGAACCAATAATAGCAACTTTTTTGCCTGTGTTCGGTTGAACTTGAGTATGCGCATCGGTATTATCACCAACATATCTTTCCAATGCTCCAATTGCTAAAGATTCACCTTTTATTCCCAAAACACAATTCCCTTCGCATTGCTTTTCTTGCGGGCAAATCCTTCCGCAAACTGACGGAAGCATACTTGTTTCACGAATTATATCACCGGCTTTTTCAATGTTATCTTCTTTTAATGCATGCACAAAATCCGGTATTTTTATATTTACCGGACACCCCGCAACACATCTTGGATTTTTGCAATTAAGGCATCTCGAAGCCTCCTCTTTTACCTGGGCTTTTGTTAAATTTTCTTCTACTGCCTCGAAGTTGTGTCTTCTCTCAAACTTATCCTGTTCATTTGGTCTTTGGCGCATGTTCACTCACTCCTTTAAAAATCAATATGTAAATTATATCTCAAAAAAATTTTATTATATAATTTCGGTATGAGACGAGTTTATTTAGACACTGTAGATTCTACTAACAAGTGGGCAAAAGAACATATTTCAGAGCTAGAGGATAAAACTGTTGTTTATACGTACAATCAAACAGCAGGAAGAGGAAGGCTGAACAGAACATGGAATAATATTGGGACTGATAACATTTATGCGAGTGTCATTCTGAAGCCTTCAAACAGAATGGAAGAGGTTTATTCAAATCTTACGCAGTATCTTTGTGTTGTTTTGGCGGAAACTTTTGAAGAATATGGAGTTATGCCAAAAATTAAATGGCCGAATGATATCCAAATAAACGGCAAGAAAATTTCAGGAATTTTAGCCGAGGGAGTTAATGATGGTGAAAATCTTGAAGGACTTATTTTGGGGGTTGGTGTAAACCTCAATTCTTCAAAAGAAATTCTTGACCAAATTAATCAGCCTGCGACTTCTCTAAATATTGAAATCGGCGAAGAAATTGATAAAGAAGATTTTTTAAAAAAACTTACGGACAAATTTTGTTTGTTGTATGATAAATTTATAGAGGAGGGCTTCTTATTAATAAAGGAAGGTTATATTAAAAGGGCTTCATTTCTCGGCAAAAATGTTTCGGTTAAAGTTTTTGACAAAATAGTTGAAGGTAAAGCAGTCGAAATAACAGATAACGGAGCATTAAAGATAGTTGATAAAAATAATAAAGAACACACACTTTTAATAGGAGATATTTTATGAATGAACTGTGGATTGAAGGCTTATCTGCCATGCTTATAGGTATGGGAACTGTGCTTTCTTTTTTATGTTTAATGATAATTTCTATGTTTTTTATGTCAAAAATCGTAAGAAAACTGAATGAGATTTTCCCTGAAGTTATTTCCGTTCAAGCAGGTGCTAAAAAAGCAGTAACTTCGGATGATTCGGAAATCGCAGCAGCAATAGTTGCGGCATTGTTTAGAAAGTGAATAAGTACAAAGTTAATAAGTTAATAAGACATATAAAATTTTCTTATTAACTTAGCTCTTATCAACCTATTAACTAAAAAGGAATAATTATATAAGTTTTACAATATAAATGGAGATATAAAAATGGCAAAATTAATCAAGGTAATGGACACATCATTTAGGGACGGATTTCAATCAATATTCGGAGCAAAAGTTCTTGTAAATGATTTTATACCTGCACTTCAGTCAGCAGTCAGTGCAGGGATTAAGCATTTTGAAACTGCAGGCGGTGCAAGATTTCAGGCACCAATATTTTTCTGTAATGAAAATGCTTTTGAAACAATGGATAAAATAAGAGAGGTCGTCGGTCCTGATATAAAACTACAATCACTCGCGAGGGGGGTGAATGTAGTTGGTTTAAATTCTCAACCCCGTGACGTTATTGACCTTCACGCAAAAATGTTTGCAAAACATGGTGTGAATGTTATCAGAAACTTTGACGCATTGAATGATGTAAATAATTTAATTGATTCAGCTAAATCAATAAAGAAATACGGTCTTCAGCACGAAGTTACAATCACAATGATGGAATTACCATACGGGTGTGAAGGTGCACACGATGTTGCTTTTTATGAAAAGGTTTTGAGAAATATTCTTGATTCAGGTTTGCCGTTTGATTCACTTGCATTCAAAGACGCATCAGGGACTTCAAACCCGAGAAAAGTATATGCTACGGTAAAAATGGCACGAGAATTATTAGGTGAAAATGCTCATATAAGATTCCATTCTCACGAAACAGCAGGAACAGGATTGGCTGCATATTTAGCAGCCCTTGAAGGCGGTGCTGACGGAATCGATTTGGCGATGAAGCCTGTATCAGGCGGAACAGGCCAGCCGGATATAATTTCAATGTGGCATGCTCTTAAAGGTACTGAGTATGATTTAGGTTTGGATATTAAAAGAATTATGGAAACCGAGGAAATATTTAAAGAATGTATGAAAGATTATCCGCTTTCGCCAATTTCCTTGGCGGTTAATCCTATTCTTATTCAAGCTCCTCTCCCGGGAGGTGCAACGGCTACAACTGTTAACCAGTTGAAAGACATGGGGATGTTGGATAAATTCCCGAAACTTATTGCTAATATGAAAGAAGTTGTTGAAAGAGGCGGATTTGCGACTTCTGTAACTCCTGTTTCACAATTCTATGCACAACAATCTTTCTTAAATGCAATAACTGAGCACCCGTGGGAACAAGCTAATCCTGGGTATGCAAAAATGCTTTTGGGATATTTTGGCAAAACTCCTTGTGAACCCGACCCTGAACTTGTAAAATGGGCAGAAGAGAAGACAGGACTTCAACCTACAACAGAAAAGGTTGTTGATTTAAATGAAAAAGATCCTGAAAAGGGTATCAAAGCCGCAGAAGAAAGATTAAAAGCTGCAGGATTACCGATTACTGATGAGAACTTGTTTATTGCATGTGCTTGTAAGGACGGGAATGTTGATAAAGGTATTGACTTCTTGCTTGGAAAAGGACAAGTTTCTGTTAACAAGGTATCGGCTAATGCACCGAAATCTACACCGACAGAAAATGCAAACGGCGAATATACAGTTAAAGTTAACGGTAAATCGTATTCTGTAAAACTCGACGGTGCTAACAAAGCAACTGTTAACGGAAAATCTTATGATATAGATGTAAAAGCCGGTATTGAATCAAAATCTTCCGTATCTTCAGGAAGTGGGGAAGAAATTAAAGCGGGACTTCCTGGAAACGTATTGAGAATAGAAGTCTCTGAAGGTCAGGAAGTTGCAGAAGGCGATGTGCTTCTAGTAGTTGAAGCCATGAAGATGGAAACGGAGGTAAAATCTCCAAAAGCCGGTACTGTTCAATCAATTCTTGTTTCTCAAGGAGATAAAGTTGTAACAGGTCAGGCAATGATAGTTTTAGGATAATATATACGAATCACTAATCATGGTTCACAATTCATAAAAATAAAAGGTGGTTAAAGATGAATATAACAGATGGGCTTCAAACTCTATGGGATTCAACAGGTGTAATGGGATTTGTACATTCAGCGCAGAATGCTTTTGCCAATACCGAAGTTCAGGGGTTTGAACAAATATTGGAAGCACACGGACAATGGATAATGATACTTATATGTCTGTTTTTATTGTGGCTTGGAATTAAGAAACAATTTGAGCCGTTACTTCTTGTACCGATAGCGTTTGGAGGTTTATTATCAAATATTCCGATGCCATTGGGAGAAGAAATCGCAGGTCCTAACGGTTTTTTGGGAATAATTTTTGAAGCCGGTATACACAAAGGTTTATTTCCGTTAATAATATTTATGGGTGTTGGCGCTATGACTGATTTTGGGCCGTTAATTGCTAATCCTAAAATGGCACTTTTAGGCGGAGCAGCACAATTCGGTATATTTGGTGCATTGTTGATGGCTTATTGCTTTTTCGGTTTTTCACTTCCGGAAGCTGCATCAATAGGTATTATTGGAGGTGCTGACGGACCAACTTCAATCTATGTTACAACAAAGCTTGCTGAAAACTTGCTCGGGCCTATTGCTGTTGCAGCATATTCATATATGGCTTTAGTACCGGTTATTCAGCCACCAATAATGAAACTTTTAACAACCGAGGCAGAAAGAAAGATTCAGATGGAGCAGTTAAGAGAAGTTTCAAAAAGAGAAAAAATTGTATTTCCTCTTATGATATTACTTCTTTGTGTAATACTTTTACCAAGTGCATGTCCTTTGCTGGGTGCTTTGTGTTTCGGTAATTTATGTAAAGAATGCGGTGTAGTGGAAAGACTTTCGGATACTATGCAGAATGCTTTGATTAACATAGTTACAATATTTTTAGGATTATCTGTGGGTTCAAAACTTTCAGCAGGACAATTTTTAACTGTACAAACCCTGTTTATACTTATACTTGGTGTTGCGGCATTTGCTTTAGCGACAGCAGCAGGGGTTCTAATGGCAAAATTAATGAATCTTTGCTCTAAAACAAAAATTAATCCGCTTATTGGCGCAGCAGGTGTTTCAGCAGTTCCAATGGCAGCACGTGTCGCAAACAAAGTTGGATTAGAAGCGAATCCGCAAAACTTTTTATTAATGCATGCAATGGGGCCGAATGTGTCAGGTGTAATCGGTTCTGCTGTTGCAGCTGGCGTGTTGTTGGCTCTTTGCCACTAATTAATTTTATAAAAAAACAGAGGCTCTACAACCTCTGTTTTTTTATGCGTAGAATTAGTTTATTCGTATAAATATCTAAGCGGATCGATTATATTAGCAATTATACCGTACTGGACAGGATGTTTTAACTGATTTTCTTCCCCATCCATACTAAAGCTGTTGAGTTCGTGTGCCTTACTCAGCATTTCTATTAATTCGTCAACCATATCTTTTATTATTAACCATTCTTCTTTTGTAAGTCTTTCACCGAGTTCTTTTAATACAGTAAATCTGGGATCATTCGGGTCCGGATTATCTCCAATGCTACTAAAATCTATTGAATTATTAAAGCCATATTCTTCAAGAAACTGCGATACTGAGCTCCACAATTCTTTATTTAAATTTTGTGCTTCTGTAATGATTGCATCGTAACTAACTTCTCCGTTTCTGGGGGAAATATTTTCTTCGGGTTCCATGGTATTGCCGGAAACCTTTTCTCCATCGGGCTCATTAACTTCTCTTGTATGTCCGCCTTCGACCATTGCTCTGCCAATTTTGTCCAAAATATCCAATGAAGATTCTATTTTTTCCCCGGCTAATGGTACAAATCTTGTTTCCGGTTCTTTTTTAGGAATTAATTCCTCTTTTTGTTCGTTTTCAGGCTTAATCTCGTTTGGTTTCATGTCTCTGTAAATGCCATAAAGATTACACTTGGTTTGTACATTCATGATTAAGCTCCTTCATTAATATTCCGTATTGTTATTAACGGCACATAATTTAAAAACTTTAGAAAAATTGTGAAAATCTTTACAAAATTTTACATAAATTAAAAAAATCCCTTTAAAAGCAAGTTATAAAAACATACATTAAAAAAATCTCTATTACATAGATTTATATGTATGTTTGTGATAAAATTTTGTATGTATAATCGGAGCAGATAATTGTCAAATTTGATAAATATATATAAAAAATTAGTAATATTTACCTTTATACTTAGTTTTGCAGGCTGTGTGCTGCCGTGTCTTGCTATTGAAGAAATGACCGAGATGGAAGTCATGGAATCTGAATTAGAAGACAGAACTGCTTCTGAAGTTAAAAACTTATACATAAACGATATTGAAATATTAGGAGCTAATATTATCAAACCGCAATTCATACTCTCTAAAATCCAACTGCAGAGGGGTGATTTGTACGATAAAGATAAAATGCAGCAAGATTTAAAAACTATTTACCAGATGGGTTATTTTACCGAAAGGATGAAAGCTGTACCTATAAAGAATGAAAACGGCACTGTTTCTCTAAAAATTATACTGGAAGAAAATGTGCCTATAACAGATTTTACGATAGAGGGTAACACTGTTGTATCAACAGGAGAACTGATGGAATACTTACTTCCGTTGAAAGGGAAACCTCAAAATATTTCAGACATTAACGCTGCAATGGAAAAAATAAATGAATGTTATTTTGAAAAAGGGTATATTCTTTCAAAGGTTGATACTGTTTTTGATGATCCTGACGGAATACTTAATCTTAGTATTTCTGAGGGTAAAATCAATAAGATTATAATTAAAGGCAATGAAAAAACAAAAGAATATATAATTGAGCGAAATATAATGTCTGAACCTGATTCTGTTTACAATGAAAATATTGTAAAACAAGATTTAGTTAGGTTATATTCTACTCAGGCCTTTAAAGATGTAAATAGAACAATAGAAGTTTCGGAAGAAGATTCGGACAAGTACGATTTAACTATAGAACTAAAAGAGCAAAGAACTGCCGCAATTTCTGTTGGCGGAGGTATTGATTCTGCTACAGGTGCATTTGGTTCGGTGGGAATTTCAGATAATAATTTTAGAGGAAAAAATCAAAGAATTTCTCTTTCAGCACTTGTCGGTTCCGGTATTTTGATGAGCGATGCTTCTATAAAAAGTCATATGAATTATCAGGGGGAGTTAAGCTTTTTCGAGCCACATCTTTTAAATTCGGATAATTCATTGATGAGTAAATTGTATTACAGAGATTTGGGTAGTTATCAGATACCGCTTGCATTAGAACGCAGAATTGGTATAGAAGCTACTGTCGCACACAGATTACTTACTAATCCCAGAATGTCTTCAACTTTAACAACCGGAGTGGAGCACATACACCTGTCAGAAGGCGATTATGTATCTGCCAGAAAATTATATCAGGCAAGAGGACTAAATATTGCTGATAGGGCGAGAGAACTTGAAGGTGGGCTGTTCTTAAGGTTAGCTCCTGGGTTGACGTATGATTCTCGTGATACATCAATGAATCCAAGACATGGTGTGCTTGCTTCATTGCGTTATGAAGAAGATTTCGGATTGGATAAATTTGGAAATACGAACGGGCGTTTAATTGGTGTTGCCAAAAGATATATACCTATAGCGAAGAAATCGTCATTAACGTTTACAGGAAGAGGCGGTTTGAAAGTTCATGGTTCAGATATGCCGGAGATTATGGCTTTTAGACTTGGTGGGCCTTATACTGTGAGAGGCTACAAGGTTAACGGTGTAGGTACCGGTACTTCATTCATTATGGGATCTGCAGAACTTGCAACACCGATACCTTTTTCGGATCGTTTAAGGACCAATTTCTTACAGAATTTACGATTGACTTTCTGGGTTGATGCCGGTCAAGTGTTTAAACCTACGATTGCGAGTTATTTGTATGACAGGCCACTACATGCAATCACCGCAGGTGTCGGCTTAAAACTTACAATACCGGGGGTTGGACCGTTATCTATAGATTACGGCTTCCCGCTTACAAATCCGGGAAGTTATGGGTCTAAACATGGTTACTTCACCTTTGGTGCGGGTGACATGATGTATTAATATGTTTGTATAAACTTTTACAGGAGGATATAATATGAAAAATTTAAAAATGGCATTAGTTGCGCTTTCTTTATTAACATTAACTGGAATTTCTTATGCCGGAGGTATCGGATATATTGATTACGCAAAAGTTATAGACAATTATGAGTTCGCTCAAAGAGCAACTAAAGAAGTTGATGCAAAAGGTTTGGAGATGCAGCAATATTTGGTAGATAAAGAAAAAGAATACAAGGCATTAGATACACCTCTAAAAAAACAATCTTTTGAACAGAGAACTGCACAGGAATTTAAAGCGAAAGAGGAAGCTTATGTAAACTTAAAAGCAAAAAGAGAACAAGAAGTTTACAGTAAAATAAAAGAAGCTGCTAAAGCTGTTATGGTAGAACAAAAGCTGGATGCCATAATGGATGAAAGAGGCGTTTTTGTAGGCGGAATTGATATTACGGATAATGTAATCAATAAATTAAGGAATCTAAGATAATATATGAGAGTAGTTGACCTTATTGACAAAAAAAAGCATGGTGAGCAACATACGCAGGAAGAAATTAAGTTTTTAATTTCTTCTTTGATGGATGGTACTGCCCCCGATTATCAGATAGCTGCCTGGCTTATGGCTGTTTATTTTAAAGGTATGACAGAAGAGGAAACCGCCTGGCTTACAGAGGAAATGATACACTCAGGAGAAGTAATTGATTTTGGTGTGCTTACGGATTCAATTGTTGACAAACATTCAACAGGCGGGGTTGGAGATAAGGTTACAATTACATTAATACCGCTTTTGGCTGCGGCAGGTGTTCCTATAGCTAAGCTATCCGGTAAGGGATTAGGGCATACCGGTGGTACAATTGACAAACTGGAGTCTATACCGGGATTTAATACTAATTTAAGTATTCCTGAATTAATTAAACAAGTTAATCAGATAAATGTTGCAATTGCATCCCAAACTCAAAATCTTACTCCTGCAGACGGCAAGCTTTATGCACTTCGCGATGTTACGGCAACAGTTGACAGCATGCCTTTGATAGCTTCGTCAGTTGTGTCGAAAAAAATTGCCTCCGGTGCTAAAAACATTATTTTAGACGTGAAATACGGTTCGGGGGCGTTTATGAAAACACCGGAAGATGCTGTTGAACTTTCAAGGCTAATGGTAAATATAGGAAAATTTTTAAATCATTCAATTACAGCTGTTATTACATCAATGGAAGAACCTTTAGGGAGAGCTGTTGGGAATGCTTTAGAGATTATTGAATCTATAGAATTTTTGAAAGGTAATATAAAAGCGGGTGATATTGCTGATTTGACATACTCTTTTGCTGCAATTGCACTAATTCAGGTAGGAATGTACGAAACGGAAGAAGAGGCCAAAGACTACTTAAAAGAACTTGTAGCGAGCGGAAAAGCACTAGAAAAATTCAAAGAGCTGATAATGGCGCAAGGTGGTGACGCTGAGGTTATCGAAAACTACGATAAATTTGAGTTACCAACATATAAAGTGAAATATGAATCTAAAAAAAACGGTTATGTCCAAAATATAGATGCTTACAAGATAGCTTATGCTTGTAAACTTCTGGGTGCAGGGCGTGATAGGAAAACAGATCCGATAGATTACAGCGTAGGTATTTATCTCAATAAAAAGAGTGGCGAAAGTGTAAATAAAGGAGATATTCTTTATACCATTTATTCAAATGACACGGAGAAAACAAAGATTGCTCAAAAATATTGTGATGAGGCATTTTCAATAAACGAAAATAAACCTTCTCACAATAATATGATATATAAAGTGATAAGAGCGGAAGAGGATTAATATGTATAACAAAAAGATGCAATATGTTATTAAAACAGTTCCCACCGATGACAAACAAGCATTGGAAGATTTGCTAAATACAATGTCTAACGAAGGTTGGGATTTGTACACTATGCACGAAATAGAATCAGAAGATTCTATGGATTTTAATTGCATTTTTATGAGAGAACGTCAAGAAGAAGATTCCACTGATTTAGATGACATAGTAAATATTACCAGTTTCAAGTATCGTATGGAAAAGATGCTCGCTGCTCCAACAAGCCCATATGAGTCATGTAAAGAAATTCAACTTAAGATTTCTAACCAAAAAGAGCGAATTAAAAAAATTAAATCTCAACTTGAAAGTGATAGTTTGTCAGGAGAAGATAAAAATCGGTTAAACAACCAAATGTCAGATGAACTTAAGCAACTGGATTCGCTTAAACAAGCTCTTGTAAATGAAATATCTCCTGAAACAATGTATTCAGCTATCAAGGAAGAAAAAATTACTGTAAACCTTTCCGAAGAAATTCTTGAACTCGTTTCAATGGAAAATACAGATAATTTACTTGCACAAACCGTTAAAATACGACAAAATCTTACAGATAGACTTGGCTATGTTATTCCTCATATACATTTTCATAACAGTGATGATTTAAATCAAAATGAATTCAGCATAAAAATTCATGATATTGAAGTATTTAGAGCACTTGCATTTCCAAACTGTAAAGCTTTTTACAAAGATGAACTTAAGGGATACAAAGCGGAAGAAGGCGACTTTGTAACTGAAGATGAAATTACAGGAAGAAAGCTTGTCTGGATTAGCGAAGATAAAGTTAAGGATTTTTGGATAAGAGGGCTTTCAGCTATTGAATATATCGGAAAGGCGATTGAATATATTGCAATACGTGAAGTTTCTGACATTATGGACTACAACGATATTAATAAATTTGTGGAAATAGTACTTCAGGCAAATTCCTTCCTTGTTGATAATATACTTGGAGATTTTATAACAGCCTCCGATTTGAAATATCTTCTGACATGTCTTGTTAGAGAAGGCGTTTCAATTAAAAATATTGTATATTTGTTCGAAAAAATCAATGACTATGCCAATGAACCTACGAAAGAAGATTTGCTTGATAAGGTAAGACTTGCTTTCTCTAAACAAATTATTAAAGATTTAGCTATAGACGGTTCCGTCAAAGTTTTAGAATTTTCGGATGAGACTCTAAAAATTGTAGAAGGGTTCTTTAATCAGGAAGAAGATGGTACCGTAATAAGAATTAATGGTTGTGAAGTACAAGATATAGCTGAACGAATAAATAAATTAGCAAAGGCTAAAAAACTTGATAAACTAATTTTGGCTGTTCCAATGGAAATAAGGCATATGACTTTTGTCATATTATCAGAATTTATTCCTAATATAACTGTTATTGCAACGGAAGAACTTGCAGGAAATTGTGATATTAAGTTTATTGGCGAAGTTTAAAATTAAACATTTTTAAGTTGCAGATTTTAACAATCTGTGCTATATTTTCCTGTAAGGAGAGTTTACCTTACAAGTCATGCTGTATCATAAATTTGTGTTTGACTTTATAAAAATCCGAACTAAGAATATAATATAAGACAGTTTAAAGGCGATTAAATGAAATTAATAAACAGATTAAAAATCTTTGAACAAAAGTACGTATTTTTAAGGTGGGCTACAGGGGCGGAATACGGTAAAGTTGTCTATGTCGGGGAAGACTATATTGAATTTAATATAGTTGATGTTGACACTATGGAATACCGAGAAACAGTGATGATAAATTCTCAGCTTGTTTTAGAGGTAATATTTGGCGGTTCTGACATATCGAGAATTGTTGCCGAAATCTCTGCCATGCAGTCGGATTAGTTAATTATATATCGGCTCCGCCGTTTTTTAGTTTGCCGAAAGCTTTTTGTGCCCCTTCCATATCACGACACAGTTTGAATACAAATTCAATCGAGGCCTTGTCTTGCTTTATTGCATCTTTTAATTTGTATATATCAGCCAGTTGTAATTTATTTATCTCCTCGTCAGTAGCATTGAGTAAGTACTTATTCAGCATTGTTATTGATTCCGAATCCATACCGGAAATTCCGTGTTTGAATGAATACCAATTATAAAAATGGTATATAAAATAAAACTTATTAATTTTACCTTTACTTAAAATAAACATATCCGGTGTATTCAGCTTGAAATTCTTTGTGGTAATTGAGGATATATATAATGCTTTTGTACCTTTCTGCGGATAAATAAACCCTTCATTTTCCCCTACCGAATATAAAACATTTGAATTATCAATATAATAAACCGGAGTCCCTTGTGATTTTACAAAATCCAATAATCGTTCAGGTTCATAGCTTGCCTGTTTAAGAATTAGCCCGAGTTCTTCTTCCATTCTGGTCTTTTCTGCTTCGGCAAGAGTCTCAAGCGTAAGAAAACAACCATTTTGACGGATACTTCTGCGTTTGGAAGTGTTTTTTATCCCGATAGTCTTTTTTAAGCTTGCTCGCAGCAAATTCTCCTGTATTGACAAAATGGTAAAAATTATATTTTTTATTATGTTCATAATTTTATTCAAAAAGCTTATAAATTCTTTGACGAATATCTTTTTCTGATAATTCTTCAGTAATTTTATTTAAATCCATTGTCATTTGGTAGTATTCGGCAGCTAAAGATTTATCACCCATTGCCTGATATGCTCTGGCTATATTAAAATATGCGAGTGTGTAATTTGGGTTAATATCAATAGCTCTTTTAAAATATTCCAAAGATGTTTTAGGGTCACCGTAACCATCCAAATACACGACTCCTAAATTATTTTGAGCAATTTCAAAATCAGGATTAAGTTCTATTGATTTATGAAATGAAACAACAGATTCTTCCAAATAGTCTTTTTCCCAAAGAGCAAGACCTGTTTTCGCATAGGTTAAAAAGTTCAAAGGATCGACAGATATTGCGTCGCAATAAGTTTTTATAGCTTTGTCCAAATCATTTTGGGACATATATAAATCACCTAGCGATAATTGTATATCAACATTATTCGGGTCAAGTATAATACCGGCATTAAATGCGGCTTCAGCTGCATCACAATTCTCCTTAATTTCGGCATAAATCGCACCCAATGCGTGGCAGACAATAGATGTCCATTCCGCATCAGGATTCAATTTAATTGCTTTTTGATAATATTCAATTGCATCGTCATAGAGCTCTGCTTTTACATATGCGTACGCAAGTGAATTGTTATAGTATGGATTTTCAGGGTTAAGTTCTTCTGCGAGTTTAAAAGCAGACACTGCATGAATTTTATCTGATTTTTTTAGATATAAATGCCCTAGTTCATAGTATATTTTATCCAAATCTTCGCCAAATTCAAGTAGTGAATTGTAATAATCAATGGTTGAATCTATATCTTCCGGCTTATATGTCTGATTAACAGTTGCTAGTTTAATTAAAATTTCTCTGTCTGTCGGGTTAACTTCATGTGCTTTTTTATAGTATTCAATGGAAGCATCAATATTATCACATTCCAAAGCCAAGTCACCCATTTTTTTATAGAAAATATTACCTTGTTCAGTTTTTTCCAAACCTTTGTTATATGCTTCCAATGCAGAAGGGAATAGTTTCATTTTTTCAAATGTTTCTCCCAACGCCATGTAAGAAAAAACAGAAAAATCATTAGCCAGAAATTTATAAAACATCTTTAATGAGGGACAATCCCACATAATCATTGCACTTCCTGATACAAAATAATATAAGAATTTTACAACATCCTTTATAGATGAACGATGAGATTTAATTTTCGAATATAGTACTTTTGATAGAAATAGTCGAGGTCTTGCAGAGTTCTTCCCTGAATTGGAAATAGCAAGCATAAACTCTTTCTCAGCCTCACTCATGTCACCGTTCAAGCATTGGAAATATCCGGTATAGATGTGAGCATTTGGATTATTCGGCTCCAAGGATAATGCCGTTTTGCATTGTTCCAATGCACCCGACACAGAAATTTGCCCTTTAATTAGTAATAAGCTGGCGAGCCGATAATATGCTTCTGATGATGCCGGTGCGGACTTTATTGCATCAACATAGTATTCTATAGCCTTTTCTAAATCGGCCTCCTGCTGTTTTATAAGATATTTTTCGTGTGCTGCACGAGCTTTTTCCATGATACCGTTAACTTGATTTAGCGGTACGTATATTGGGGTAAGTATCTGTTCTGTCATATTTTCTCCAAGAAAAATGTATAAAACCGTACTTACTCAATCGGCGCTAATTTTATAATCTTTAACATTTTTCCTACTAAATCATACGTATGGTTTATTTTTATAATATTTTTGTTTTTTTGTCATGGTATACTTGTAAAAGGGAAGAATAATGAGTGTAAATCAATTTATAAAACCTATTACTACAGAAAGAAAAGCTGATTTATATATTGGCGGATGTAATTTGCTTGATTTGGCAACAGTATATGGAACGCCATTATATGTGATTGATGAGCAGTCTTTAAGAACAATATGCAGAGAATATAAACATACATTTGCAGAGAACGAGAATATTATACTTACTTATGCTTCAAAAGCTCTTTGTAATCTTACGATATCAAAAATAATTTCTGATGAAGGTTTTGGGTTTGACACGGTTTCAGCCGGAGAAATTTATACTGTTTACAAAGCCGGTGCCGATATGAAAAAAGTAACCTTCAACGGTAATAATAAAACACAAAAAGAAATTGAGCTTGCACTTGATTTAAACGTAGGAAGATTTTCAGTTGATAATTTTTATGAAGCTGAGTTGCTTAATAATGTTGCCGAATCTAAAAATATGCAGGCTAAGGTATTACTAAGGATTACTCCGGGAATAGAATGTCATACTCACGATTATATAAAGACAGGGCAAATTGATTCAAAATTCGGGTTTGATTTGTCTCAGATTGATGAAATTATTGAGCTTATTGTAAATAAGTATAAAAATATAAATTTAATGGGGCTGCATGCTCATATTGGCTCACAAATTTTTGAATTACAATCATATAGTGATGAAATAGAAATTCTTGTAAAAGAACTGGTGCTAATTAATCAAAAGTACAACTTAAATTTGAATGAGTTAAATATAGGTGGAGGTTTGGGAGTTAAGTATATAGAACATGATACCCCTCCTACAATTGAAGAATTTAGCGAAGTAGTAATTAAAGCAATAAAATCTTCATGTAAAAAATATAATATTGATTTGCCTTTTGTGTATATAGAACCAGGACGAAGTATAGTTTCAACATCCGGCGTGACTCTTTATACGATAGGAAGTATAAAACAAGTTCCCGAAGGCAGAAAATATATAGCAATCGACGGAGGGATGGCAGATAATCCGAGGCCTTCGTTATATCATGCTAAATACTCTGCTGAAATAGCTAATGATACTTACGGAAGGGAACTTGAAGCTGTGACAATTGCAGGAAGATATTGTGAAAGCGGAGATATTCTGATTGAGAATATTAATCTTCCTTCACCTAAAGCCGGTGATATAATTTGTGTGTACAACACAGGTGCATATAACTATTCAATGGCTTCAAATTATAACAGAGTGGAAAAACCTGCAATGGTACTTGTAAATAATTCACAATCTGATATTATAGTAAATAGAGAGTCTGTTGAAGATTTGATAAGGTTAGAAGAAGTTCCTGATAGGTTAAAATAATGCTGAGTTCGCTGTATTCATATATTCATAATTTATTTAACCCCTTTAGCTGGTCGCTAAATTGGATAAATATTCTGCAGGTTCTTTTTATAGGGTTGATACTTCTTGTTTTTTACAGAAAGTTTATTCAAAATACCCAATCAGAAAAACTTATAAAAGGTTTGTTTATTTTATTCTTAGCTTGGATTTTTAGTGAAATACTTATCATTATTAATCTACAAATCATCGGTGGCTTTTTTAAAACCTTGGTAGCATTGGTTACTTTAAGCTTAATAGTTATATTTCAGCCTGAACTCAGAAGATTTTTAGGATATTTGGGACAGCCGGGCTTTATAAAAAGATTTTTTTTGACAGGTGGTTCTTACAAAAATGTAGAAGAACAGGATGTTGATATTATAAAAGAAATTATAGAATCAGTGAAATATTTAACTAAAACTAAGACAGGAGCACTGATTGTTTTTAAAAAGACAATGAATGCGCTTGCTTATTCTGAGGTAGGAACTGTTTTAGATGCAAGAATTTCTGCAGAATTGATATTAACAATTTTCCATCCAAATACACCTTTACATGACGGGGCGATGATAATTGACAAGAATAAGATTCACTCAGCCGGTGTTTTACTTCCGTTAACCGAAGATCCCAAGCTTAGCTGGAAATATGGCACCCGTCACAGAGCTGCTATAGGTATGTCTGAAGTATCAGATGCCGCTTGTTTGGTCGTTTCTGAAGAGACTGGTGATGTATCTATATGCATGGATGGTTTATTGAAAAAATATGAAGATTTAACGACCTTGAAAACAGATTTGGAATCGATTTTGGGAATTAAACCGAAAGAAAAAGAAGAAAAACACAAAAATATATTTGATATGCTTTTATGGAAAAGATAATATTGTATACAGTGGGGAAGGGTAAGTGTTTTTACATAGAAAAAAAACAACAGTAAATGTTAAAACCAAAAAGGAACTGTTTTTTAGATTTTTAAAACGTGGATTTTTTTTGATAGTAGGAGCATTTGTGGTTGCTGTTGCATTGGAAATGTTTTTACTTCCGAATAAAATTATTGACGGCGGAGTTATCGGTATTTCGATGATGTTGTCATACCTTACAAACTGGAATTTAGGTCTTTTAATATTTTGTATAAATATTCCGTTCGTTTTAATGGCATATAGAACTTTGGGGAAAAAGTTTGTAATTAATACTTTTTTTGCAATAGTTATTCTTGCGGTTGCAACAAATGTAGTATCGCATTTCCGTCATATTACGGAAGATTTGCTCTTGGTAACTATTTTTGGCGGTATTCTTTTAGGGATTGGTGTCGGGCTGATTTTAAGAAACAATGCTTCTCTGGACGGAACTGAGATGATTTCGCTTGTTTTGGCAAAAAAACTTAAAATTGTATCTGTCGGCGAACTTTTAATGTTTATAAATTTATTTATTTATACTGCTGCCGGATTTGTATTTGAGTGGGACAGAGCGTTTTATTCAATATTAACTTACTATATTGCATCAAAAACAATTGATTCCGTTTTGGAAGGTTTGGACAAGGCAAAATCTGTCAGAATTGTATCTGACAGTTACAAAAAAATAGGTGATTCCATAATGAAAGAATTGGACGTAAGTGTCACTTATATGAAGGCGACCGGAGGATATTCGAAGCAAGAAAAAGTTATGACATTTTGTGTTGTGAATAAATTTGATATGGCAAAATTAAAAGATGTGGTCCATGAAGTTGACCCAAAAGCGTTCATAGTAACAGAAGATGTTCACGAAGTTGAAGGGATAAGATTTAAAAAGCATTTACATTAGTAGTTTTATAAGGAGTATTTATGGTTTTAGACAAAGTTAATTTTCCCGGTGATTTGAGATGTTTAAGTATCAGCGAACTGAATATTCTTGCGAATGAAATGCGAGAGTTGATTATCAAAAAAGTAAATACAACAGGCGGTCACTTTGGACCGAATTTGGGTATAGTAGAAGCAACAATTGCTATGCATTATGTTTTTGATGCTCCAAATGACAAGTTTATATTTGATGTTTCTCACCAATGTTATCCGCACAAAATGTTAACAGGGAGAAAAGAAGGTTTTATAAACCCTGACATGTATTATAAATATACTGGTTATACAGCACCTGAAGAATCAGAATTCGACTTATTTAAGGTCGGACATACCTCAACTTCCGTAAGTCTGGCAGTGGGAGTCGCAAAAGCCAGAGATTTAAAGGATGAAAAATATAATGTTATTGCTTTAATAGGTGACGGCTCTTTAAGCGGTGGTGAGGCCCTTGAAGGTCTTGATAACGGTGCCGTTTTAGGGACTAATTTTATAGTAATAGTTAATGATAATGACCAGTCTATTGCAGAAAATCATGGTGGGCTTTATGATAACCTCAAATTATTAAGAGAAACTGACGGTAAAGCAGAATGTAATTTCTTTAAATCGCTCGGGTATGATTATTGTTTTGTTAAGGATGGAAACGATATAGAGTCTTTAATAAAAACTTTTGAGAAAGTAAGAAATATTAATCATCCGATTGTAGTTCATATATGTACACAAAAGGGAAAAGGATGGAAAGATGCTGAAAATAATCGAGAGGCATTTCACTGGATTTTGCCAGGTACATTGGATGGAAAAACTTATAATGAGGGGGAAAGTTATAATTCAATAACAAACAACTTTATTCTTGAAAAAGCAAAAAAAGATAAAACCCTAATTGTAGTAAATGCAGCCACTCCTGGAGTCTTTGGCTGGAATGATGAATTTAGAAATAAACTTGGTAGACAGTATACGGATGTAGGTATTGCAGAAGAGCACGCTTGTGCTTATGTTTCGGCTCTTGCAAGGAGCGGGGCGAAACCAATTTGGGCAGTTATGAGTTCTTTTGTGCAAAGAACTTATGACCAATTGTCACAGGATTTGTGTTTAAACAATTCTCCAATTACAATGCTTGTTTATTGGGGAGGAATTTCAAGTGCAGATGCAACGCACCTTTGTACATTTGATATTCCTTTAATTAAAAATATCCCAAATATGGTATATCTTGCACCAACAAATAAAGAAGAATATTTAAGAATGCTGGAATGGAGTGTTGAACAAGATAAATATCCTGTTGCAATAAGGGTTCCTAATATAGAGCTTGTTTCAGTCGGAAAAGAAGATAGAACAGATTATTCTGTGTTGAATAAATATAAAATTATGCAGGAAGGTGTGAATGTAGCAATATTAGGTTTGGGCAACTTTTACGGACTTGCGGTAGAGGTTGCTGCCAAGATAAAAGAAAGTCTTAACTTTAATCCTACGGTTATAAATCCAAGATTTATAACTGGGGTTGATGAAGAACTTATGGAAAGTTTAAAAAGCAATCATAAGATTGTAATAACCCTTGAGGACGGGCTTATTGACGGTGGATTTGGTGAAATGATATCAAGGTATTACGGGAATTCCGATATGAAAGTATTAAATTACGGTTCATTTAAAGAATTTACCGACAGGACTCAATTGGACGAACTATATACAAAGTATCGTCTGAAACCTGAATTAATTCTCCAAGATATAAAAAATATTTTGTAAAAGATTTTTTATAGACAAATTTTATAACATGTATTTGCAAAAAAAAATGTAAAGTTTTGTGAATACATGTTAATTTTTGTAACAATTTCCCATAAAAACCTAAAGTTTTTATCAAAAGTGCCGTAATAACTATTAAGGAAAAATCAAAAAGGATTATACATCTTATGGGAATGGCAGCGTCACAAGCGAGATTATTATCACTGACCACTCGAATGCATAACGTAGAATTGCGGGCACAAAATATCGAGTCTCAGAAGATTGCGCTTGCTACTCAGGAAGATGAAGTGTATGAGAAGTATTGTGCGGCATTAGATGCTAAGAAAATTACCGTTGCAACAATGGGTGATGACGGCGGATACAATTACATTGATGCTACATTTAATAATATTTGCGGATATAACGATATGAATGTCCGCCAGTATTCATTAATAAATAATTTAACAGGCAGGGTTATTGTTAACCAAGATATTATGGATGCATATGAACAATACCCAAATGATGCATACTCGTTTGCATGGTATTCGTTGGGATTTGATGCAAACTTTAACTGGGGAGCCAGCGGCCCTTACGGTTGTTCTTCAACTACGGAATCGGGTCAGTCAGTCGGTATAGGTTGGAGCCAATTTGGGATTGACGAAACACTGAATCCCCCATGTGGTTTTAAACATACTCCTGGAAATGACGACTTATTTATGACAGAAGCTGAATATGTTGTGTTCGAAAAACACTATAATGACCCAGGACAAGGTGATACTGCAATGATAAACGCATATGATGCTTTGATTCAAGCTGAACAAAGCGGTGAGTCTCAAGGAGTTTTAACGGAATTATTAAATAAATTCAGAGCTGCGCTGTACGGAAATGCGGAAATTGCGCAAGAAATAACTGATGCAATGTGTGCAAATAAGAATGATTATAATAGCTTTGTAAATAACAATTACAGTGTTGACCCGGGTTTACCTACCGATTGGAATGAAATAAAACGTGAGTTTGAATTCTATATTTCATTGTTCAATCAAATAAAAGAAGCCGGTGGCTGTGAAACAATAGATTCACAATATCAATCCGGTGAGGATGGTAATTTATGGCTTACAAATATGCTTTCATCAGGTTTGGTATCAATTTATATGATGGATCCTAACTCAAAAACAACAGCTCACGAATGGATTGAAACAAGTGTAGCAACAAGCATAGGTAATAATTATTTGCAGGAAGTTTCTGACGAAAAAGCTGTAAAGAAAGCTGAAGCAGAATACGAACACGATTTGAAAATAATAGACAGAAAAGAATCTAAACTTGATACAGAACTTAAAAAATTGGAGACAGAAGAGAATGCATATAAAACAGAATTGGATAGTATTAAGCAAATAATAAAAGACAATACCGACAGAACATTCGGTATATTCTCATAGATGTAAGAAGATTAACCAAAAGAGGAAGGTTCCTCAATTCCAACTACCTTTTTCCTTTTTCCTTATCTTTAGCCGCTTGAAACCACAAGCGGTTTTTTTTATTCAAAATAAAATCCGTCTTCTTTCATTCTGCGGAAAACTTCGTGGATTTGTTCTTCCGGACATACAATCGATACTCTGACAAATCCCTTTCCGTATTCACCGAATCCGTCCCCCGGTACTACTACTATCCCTGATTTTTGTAGTAAATCATCTGCGAAATCAACAGCATTTTTATATCTTGGAGGTATTGGAAGCCACAAATAAAAAGTCGCATCAGGAATATTAAAATTTTTCCAACCCAGTTCCTTAAGTCCATTTACAAATAGAGCTTGATGATTCTTGTACATTAAGTTAGATTTTTTAATATATTCATCTCCCTCAGCAGAATTCAAAATCTCTGCACCGGCTTTTTGAAAAGCTTTAAATATTCCTGAATCTATGGATGACTTGAGTTTTCCAAACATTTTAACAGCTTCCGAATTTCCGCAGACCCAGCCCAATCTCCAGCCTGTCATTGCGTAGGGTTTTGAAAAACTAAAGAATTCTACGGCAATATCTTTTGCTCCGTCAATCTGAAAAATGCTTGCAGGTTTTAATTCGGGCTTAAAATACATGTCGGTATAAGCAGCATCTGAAATTAGTAATATGTTGTGCTTTTTACAAAAATCAACAACAGATTTTAAATAATTCAATGTTGCTGTTGCACCCAAAGGGTTGTTCGGATAATTAATTATCAGAGCTTTCACTTTATCTGGATTATTCCCTTCACTAACCAGCTTTTCAAAAACTGTCTCAATATTCGGCATGTAATTATCTTCCGCCACTAAAGGTACCGAATACGATTTACCCCCTGATACTTTTACCATTTCTTTATATGAAGCATAACCGGGGTCGGGAATCATAATTATTTCTTTTTCGCTGGGATTTTTTGACGGATTAATAATTGCTCTTATTAGGTTCGCCAACCCTTCTTTTGAACCGATTAGGGAAAAAATTTCTGTATCCGGATTTAAATCGACCCCGAATCTGGTTTTCATTCTTTTTGCACAAGCTTCTCTAAAATATTTTTCTCCTTTTGAGGTTGAATATGTATGAATGCCTTTTTCTTCAACGGCATTTTGTAATGCTTTAATAACACCTTCCGGCGGCATTTGAGTTGGTGCGCCCATTGAGAGTGAGATTGGAGTTCTGTTTTTAGCAGTTAATTCGGGAGTAAGCTTTGCAACAGTATCCTTGATACGAAACATTATGTAAGTTTCCATATTTTGAACATAGTCATTAAAAAATTCCTGCATTGCCACTCTCCCATCATTTTCATATTTTCGGCTTACTTATTATATCAAGTTAATTTAATAAAAGTCAATAAAATCGGAATGGTTTTTTATTAAATTCTTTACATACTCAACATTTCGTGCTACCCTTTGTTTGTAATTATAAAGGAGTATTATTTTATGCGTACAATCCCGATTATTAGCAGCTTAATTAAAACCCCCGGAGTGCTTAGTAAAATTTTTAAATGCAGAAATTTCTCTTCAATGCATTCTTACACAACTGATAATTTTGTGCTAAAAAATCCAGAACTTATTGAAAAGCGCAGAGCTGTAGTTAAATATCTTAACCGGACAGATTTTTCGTCGTCGGAAATAATTACAGACAGAATTGGTGATTATTTGCTGCGCAATCTTTATGATAACAAGGTTGGTGAACTTCTTGATTTATGCGGTGATGACTTGGGTAAAATAGATCAATCGCTCGGTTTATACGGACTTGCTGAGTATGCAGAAGTAAAACCTGAAATGATAATAAAAAACAGAGATCCGAAAATTAAAGAAGGCAGATACAGCAAAGACTCAACATTTCGTGAGAGTTTATATTGGTACCTTCTTTGCAATGAGAATACTAATTTAAATGATTTGGACTCCAGATTTGGTAAAATGGGTGAAAGTTTATACGAAGATTTATCGATGCTTGGTTTTGTAAAAACAGGGTATAAATTTAAATTAACGGATTCAGGGAAAAAATACCTGCCCGATCACTTGGTCGTAATGCAATCTAAAGTAGTTAAAGAAGATTTTGAAGCTCTTTTCGGAGAGGAAATTTAATAATATTGATTCATAAATATTTTGTTGCAGATTGTTGTGGTCAGTGTTATAATGCAGGAAAATATGTGTGTCTTATTGTACGGAATATGATTATGCGTGTAAATCCAATTATCACAAGGGTGAATTACTATAATAGCAGTAAACTAATTTTTGGTGCCAATACACCAAATAATAATTTAGGGTCAGATGTGTCTAACACTCGTGTTGGACAGGATTTGCATGTTGGGGATTCCTGTACTGTTTCTGATCAAAATGCAGTTGAGAAAGATTCAAAAACAAAAAATTATTACTATAATAAAGATATCGTTGAAGAAATCGGTCCTGACGGAGAATCATATTTTTTTTTAGTGGACAAAAAAAAATCCAGAGCAGAACGATTAGATTCTGTAAAATCAAGTGACCCTCTAGGAATATATTTTGAAGACGTTAAAAAATATGATCTGTTAACAGATGCGAAAGAGCTTGAGCTCGCACAAAATTTACAAAATAAAGATTCAAAAGACCGTCTAATAAAGTCAAATCTTAGGTATGTAATAACAGTTGCAAATGATTATATCGGTTGTGGGCTGCCGTTGGCAGACTTGATTGAAGAAGGAAATCTTGGATTAATCCGTGCTGCACAATCATTTGATTATACACAAGGCGTTAGGTTTTATCGGTATGCTGACTATTGGATTAATGCATATATAAAAAATGCATTACGTGAGAAATCACGAATGATACGAATCCCTGTTTCAATGCAGAATAGAATAAAAGATATTAAGAAGATAATAGCCGAATTATCAAGAGAACTCAACAGGGCTCCGACAAGACAAGAAATAGCTGATAGAGTTGGTTTGCCGGAAGACAAGGTTTTGACTGCCTTGCAGGCTGTGAGTAAGCATGTGAGCATTGATGAACCGGTTCACAGTGATGATTCAAGAAAAGTTATAGATTTTATTCCTTCTGACTTGAATTTTTCATCAAATGAGTTGGATGATTTAAGTGCAAGACGCATAGCAGTATTAGAAAAGGTATTTAGTCGTCTTAGTGATCTAGAGCAAAATATTTTAAATCTGAGGTTAGGACTTAAAAATAATGAACGTCCAAAATCTTTAAGGGAAGTTGCTGAAATTTACGGTTATTCTATAAGAAAAGTTTCTAATATTGAAAAGAATGCTTTAATGTTTTTAAAAGCACACTGTATTCTGATAAGTTAATGTATCTTATTTTACGTTAAAATAACTCTTGAAAATACTTCCACATCAATATTATCGAAAGTATTTTCAAAGAAAAATGCTGCGCTGGCAACCATTGAAGCATTATCCGTACAGTACTTCATCTGAGGTGCAAATACTTTGTATCCTTCGTTTTCCAATGAAAATATTTTCTTTCTGATTTCTGAATTTGCGGCTACTCCGCCCGCCAAAACGACTTGCTTATATCCTCTTTCTTCTGCCGCTCGTTTAACTTTTTTATAGAGCGTTGACGATACACATTCCTGAAAACTTGCACAGATGTCTTTGACGGGAAGCTCTTTCCCGTCAAAACTTTTTACCAATCTTAAAACTGCGGTTTTAAGCCCGCTGAAGCTAAAATTATACCCGTCAACTTTCCCTTCTGGAAGTTTATATGCGAACGGATTACCTTCTTGGGCCATTTTATCAAGTTTTGGGCCTCCGGGGTATGGCAAACCTATTAATCTTGCGACTTTGTCATAGGCTTCCCCTACAGCATCATCAATAGTTTCACCTATTATTTCTATATCAGAATAAGATTTCATTTCAATTATTTGAGTATGCCCTCCGCTTACTAAAAGAGCTATAAAAGGCGGTTTTAAATCCGTATCAATAAAGTTTGCCGCTAAGTGAGCATTTAAATGGTTTATTCCTATAAACGGTTTATCGTAAGCCAAGGCCAAAGACTTTGCTGCATTCATCCCGACGAGCAGACATCCGACAAGTCCCGGACCAACCGTTCCTGCAAAGGCTGAAATATCTTCTCCTTTTACATTAGCTTGCTTAAATGCCTCATCCACAACGACATTTACTGCTTCCAAGTGCATTCTTGCTGCAATTTCCGGAATAACTCCTCCATATTCCTCGTGTGTTTTTATTTGAGAAGCCACAACATTGGCGAGCACTTCTCTTCCGCCCTTGACTATTGCACAAGCTGTTTCATCGCAGCTGGATTCAAGTGCCATAATGAGCGAATTATTGTCAATTGTAACAGGTTTGTTACTAAATAATGTATTTTTAATCTTGTTCATATTAGTATTATATTACAAAGTGAATAAGAGAATAAGTGAATAAGTGAATAAGTTCGTTTTAATATTCCTTATTTTAAAATTTGTTTATTCATATGTTAAGAATAAGGAGTATTTTATGCAAGTACAATCAATTCAAACAATAAACGATTGTTGCAAACCTTGTTTTAACGCAAAATTTATTGATGACCATAACGGATATATCCGCACTGCTTGTAATAAGGCAAACGTAACAAAAAAATTAAAGGAAAATATTAACACCTTTTCCAAACTATTTCCGCAAACTCAATTAGAAATTCTGGATGTTATGAAAAATGATATTACGTCAGATTACATGTATTGCGTCTATAATCATACTACTGGTAAGGCACAGTATATGGGTTTACAGTATGATATTAGACATAAAAATGCTTTAGATAGATTGTTATCAAAACTGATTATTAAAATGAAAAATGAGAATGATTTCTTTTGCTTATCAATACTTGGCGATTTTATAGAAGGTTTTAAAATAAAAAAATAATATGAAAGGATATAAATTATGCAAGTACAATCAATTCAAACAACAAACAACTGTCGCAAACCTTGTTTTAAGGCGTATTTTGTAAATGATGCAGCAGGAAACTTTAGGAACTTGTGGATAACTGCAAGGGTTGACAAAAAATTAGAACAGAAAATAGAATCTTTTGCAAGTAAGTATAAGAAACATGGTTTAGAAATAATCGGGGTTAATAATCGTACGGGCTATGTAGGTACAGGTCATGATAGAGCACCTGTACCCGGAACCGATTACATGCTTTTTAATCACTATAACGGACAAACCTCTGAATATTTCATTGCTTCCCTTGCTACCGAAAGATTAGCTTTCCTGTTAGATAATATTAACAAAGATGAAAAATTGTTTAGGGATGATTATACTGCTAAACCATATCGATATTTAACAGGGCGGGAAGAACCGCAGGGATTTGGAGTAAAATAAGGGTCAGATAATGGTAAAATTCTTAGGTAAAGCAAGGGGTTAATATAACGGACAATGGTTAAATTCCTGGATAAAGCTAAAATTAGAGTAATTTCAGGCCATGGCGGGAACGGCATGGTCGCTTGGCGCAGAGAAAAATATGTCGATAAAGGCGGTCCCGCCGGCGGCGACGGCGGAAGCGGAGGGGATATATATTTTATCGCTGACGAAAATATGTCTACACTTTTGGATTTCAAAATTAAGTCTGTTTATAAAGCCGAATCAGGAGAAAATGGCGGTATTAAAGGAATGCACGGTGCTTGTGCTAAGAATTTATTTATAAGAGTCCCACTCGGAACTCTTGTCAGAGATACTAAAACGGGAAAACTAATCGCAGATATGACCGAGCACGACCAAAAAGTACTGATAGCCAAAGGCGGAAGAGGTGGAAGAGGTAATGCACGTTTTGCAACAGCACAAAAAAGAGCTCCCCAATTTTGCGAACCCGGAGAACCAGGTATTGAACGAATCTTAGAATTAGAATTGAAACTTATTGCTGATGTGGGACTTTTGGGAATGCCCAATGCAGGGAAATCAACATTCATAAGCGCTGTTTCTTCTGCAAAACCCAAAATTGCGGATTATCCCTTTACAACACTTGTTCCGAACCTGGGAGTCGTTAAAAAATCTGACGGAAGCTCTTACGTAATAGCTGATATTCCGGGATTAATTGAGGGTGCGTCAGAAGGTGTCGGCTTGGGACACGAATTTTTACGACATGTTGAAAGGTGCCGATTCTTGATTCATATTGTTGATTTAACTGCCGAAAATCCTATGCAAAATTATAAAATAATCAATGAAGAACTGCGTAAACACTCGGAAAAGCTGGCAAACTTGTTCCAAATTGTAGTTTTGAATAAAACAGATGCATTATCTGATGAAGAAACGGATAAATATATAGCTGAATTTGAAAAAGTTTCCGAAAATGTTTATCCAATTTCTGCAGTAACTAGACAAGGGTTAGAGAAACTTTTATATTATGTAGAAAAGAAGGTTGACGAAATCCCTAAACCAGTATTTGATATTGATATAGATGAGGACTTTGAAGCATATAATAATGATGACAGCTCTTTTGAAATTTTGCAGCTTGGAAAAGATGCATATATGGTTCAGGGAGGCAAATTAAATCGTTTGGCAAAGGTTACGGACATCAGAAATACAGAGCAGGTGATAAGACTCCAAAATATAATGAAAAGTATGGGAGTGTTTGACGAACTGCATAAAAGAGGTTTGAAAAATGGTGATACTGTTATTGTAGGGCATCTTGAACTCGGTTATTACGACGACGAAGTTTGGGGTGAGACAGATTCTAAATTATAACAGGTATTACCCCCGCCCCTTGAGGGAGGGGTAAATGAGAAACAAAAACATTTAAAAAATTTCCCCGCCCCTTGAGGGAGGGGGTAGGGGGTGGGGTAGAATATGTATACTGCAATTGAGCAAGCAAAAAAATGTACAAAAGATGTTCCGATAGGTTGCATTATCAAAAAAGACGGGCAAATTATTGCTTTAGCTCATAATCGCAGAGAATTGGACAATGATGTTACAGCGCATGCAGAAATTCTTGCGATACGTGAGGCACAAAAAATATTAAACACATCTCACCTCAACGGTTGTGAATTATACGTAACACTCGAACCTTGTCCGATGTGCGCTTGGGCAATTATTGAAAGCGGTATAAATACTGTTTATTTTGGCTCATACAATCGTGATTACGGAGCCTTGCTTTCAAATCCCTTAAAAATCCCCAAATCATTAAAAATTTATGGCGGAATAATGGAAGAAGAATGTGATAGAATGTTGGATGAATTTTTTGTAAGGATAAGAAAATGATTACAAAAACCGAATTGGATAAACTTGTTGAAAAATATGAAACGCCAGATTTTATAAAAGATGACCCGATACAATTCCCCCACATGGGTACATGTAAAGAATCCGTTGAATTACTTGGCTTTATTGCCTCGCTTTTTGCATACGGGAATCGAAAAATGTTTATAAAAAAACTTGAAGAATTATTCAAGAAAGCAGACGGTGATATTGTCGGATTTGTAAAAAATGGAGATTTTTCTTTACTTAACGGGGTTGAATACAGATTTTCAAAAGACAATGATATTATTCCGATTTTTGAAATTTTATCAAAGCTTTATAATGAATCAAGAGGTTTGGAAGAACTGTTTGAATATGGGCTAAATACAGAGATTCTCCCACACCATACGGAAGAAGGTTGGGGTGAGGGAGAAATATTCTCCATGCTCAAGACCGTTGTCGACTATTTCTATGCTCGTGCACCAAAAACAGCCGGACAAGGATTTTATCACATGATTCCTAATCCTCAAAACGGCGGAGCAATGAAAAGAATGAACATGTTCTTACGCTGGATGGTGAGAAAACCGCCTGTGGATTTTGGAATTTGGACATTTATAAAGCCTAAAGATTTGCTGATTCCATTAGATGTCCATGTCGCAAGAGTATCACGACAAATGGGATTGTTAACAAGAAAAAGCAATGATTTTAAAGCCGTATTGGAGCTTATGAAACCGCTGCGAGAATTTTGCCCTGACGATCCGGTAAAATATGATTTCGCAATGTTTGCTTTTGGTGTAGAATCTAATAAGAGATAGAAAAGGGAGAAAAAATAATGGATAAATTCAATGCAAGAACTTTTAGATTATTGATTTTTACAGTTGCAGTTTGTATTTTGTTTGTTGTGTGTTTGCCGTTTGCATATAGAAATGTACCCAAAAATAATATTCGTGAATACAGGCCTTCATATGAAATGAGTACTGTTGCTGATGAAGGTGATATTAAAAGTGATACAAAAAACGAAACATATAAGCAGGAAAATTCTAAAAAGAAAGAAGATAAAAAAGCAAAAGTATCCGAGGAAGTTAAAATAACAAATAATCTTGAACCAATTGAAGAATTCGAAAATGCAAAAACAAATATGTACAAAGAACAAAATTTATTTGATAAAGCCGTAACATTAAGAAAAAATGGTAACTATGAAAGTGCTGTATATGAGTATGAAAAGATTGCTAAGAATACTGATGATCAAAAAATTCAAGCAAATTGTTATGAAGAAATCGCAAGAACTTATGCATCTATAAAAAGATATAGCAGTGCTCTTTCATATGCAGAAAAAGCATTTAATCTCCAGTCAAATTCTGACAGAGAGATTTTGCTGGCAAGAATTTATTACAAAACCGGCAATTCAGAAAAGGCGAATGAACTTATAAATTCTGTTTTGAAACGAGACTTTGATGAATAAATTTTAAGTACCTATTGCAATTACAATTTTTTCATAATATTATTCATATATAGACTAAGATGTCAGTCTATACGCTTGCCGAAGGGCGCAAAAAGGAACGGATACGTATAGTCTGTGCGCTATGAGTAAAATCAGGGCGCTAATGAACGGAATATGTATGTTGCTTTTAGACCCGAGGACAGTACTACACGCCGTAATTAATTTTGTTTCAAGCGCAAAATTCGGCTAAAGATAAGGATTTACACTATGTCAATTAATTTGAAAAACAAACAGGAAATCATCAAAAAATTTGGTGCAAATGAAAAAGATTCTGGTTCTGCTGAAGTTCAGATAGCAATGTTAACACAAAAGATTGCAGAACTTACAGAGCATATGAAGTCAAATAAAAAAGATTTTTCAGCAAAACGTGGACTATTGAAGATGGTAGGTAAGAGAAAAGGATTACTTTCTTATCTGAGAGATAAGGATCTCGACAGCTACAGAAAACTAATAAAGGCTCTTAATATTAGAGGTTAATCCTTTTATATATTTTGTTTAGATTTAATGAGGACTGTTTTTTTAACAGTCCTCATTTTGTTATAATTTATTTAGTTTACCACTTTAGTAAGTCATCCACCGTAAATCGCTTTTTCTTTTGGGATTCTTTAAAATTCAATAATTTTTCATACATTGGATTAGTATGATAATTTAAATCCGGCGGTGTTGTGTAGTCTTTTCTCTTTTCTCGCTCAAGTTCACTTATATCTGTACTTAATTCTTCATTACTGCTCACAACAGTCAATCTGCGTTTTGTTTCTTTTTCCATGTTTCACTCTCTTATATTTAATTATCTCTTATATATATATTAAGTATTTAACTTTCAAAAAATTGCTTTTTTTAATGGGTTTTGTTAAGTTTTGTAACAAAACTGCCTCAAAAAATATATTTTGTAAACATTTCTTCACATTATTAAAGGCTTTCAGCAATATTTGTGATAAACTGTAAATGTAAACCAACTGTTAGTTTTGGAAGGAAAAGATTTATATGGATATATTTTCAATATTTACCTTATGCGGAGGGTTGGCGTTTTTCCTTTATGGTATTAATTTAATGTCCTCTGGATTGGAAAAGGTAGCGGGTGGACGTTTAGAAGGGTTGCTAAAGAAAATGACTTCAAATCCGGTCAAAAGTTTTACTTTAGGAGCTGTAATAACCGCTATAATTCAATCCTCATCAGCTGTTACTGTTATGTTAATTGGATTGGTAAATTCCGGTATTATGAATTTATCTCAAACAGTCACTGTAATTATAGGCGCAAACTTAGGTACCACAATAACTGCTTGGATGCTTAGTTTAACCGCAATACAAGAAACTGCCGGAATATTTTTTAAGCTTTTAAAACCCGAAACATTTTCTCCTGTTTTAGCATTCATTGGTATTATTATGCTAATGGCTGCTAAAAGTAATAAGCGCAAGAATGTTGGTACTATTTTTATAGGTTTTGCTATTCTGATGTTTGGCATGGAAACTATGTCAGGCGCAATGTCGCCACTGGCTGATATGCCAAGTTTCCGAAATGCGATGATTGCATTTACAAATCCGATACTGGGATTTCTGGTTGGTATGGTTATAACTATGATAATTCAGAGTTCTTCAGCCTCTATAGGTATATTACAGGCATTAACTCTGGTCGCAGGCGTATCTTGGGAAGTTGCTATTCCCATTATTTTGGGGCAAAATCTGGGAACTTGTATTTCAGCCGTACTCGCAAGTATAGGTGTTAATACAAATGCAAAACGAGTTGCAGGAATCCATGTAATTTATAATATTTTGAGTGTTGGTATTTGTTTTCCGGCGTTCATTATAATAAATTCTATTATTGATATACCTAATATTCATACAAATATCAATCCGTTTGGAATTGCAGGTTTCCACACTGTGTATAACATATTTACGGCATTTATGTTATTGCCGTTTGTCAAACTAATTGAAAATCTTGCAATTAAATTTATTCCGGATAAAGTAGAAAACGAAGAACAGGATGTTCTTCTTGATGATAGACTTTTGCTTGTTCCTACATTTGCCGTATCGGAGTGTAATAAACAAACTATTAAAATGGCAGAATTGGTTGAGTTTAATTTTATTACATCTACAAAAATGCTCAAAAGTTATCATGAAAAGAAGGCTGAACAAATAAAAAGTAATGAGATTTTGATTGACAAGTATGAGGATAAACTTGATTCATTTTTAATAAAACTTTCGGGTAAAGATTTATCAGAAGAAGACAGTAATAAAATATCACAAATATTACTTGCAATAAGTGATTTTGAGAGAATAGGCGACCATGCATCCTATATTCTAAAAATAGCAGAAAAACTTAAAGAAAGTGAAAAGAAACTTTCTGATGAAGCTGTCGAAGAATTAAAAGTTATTGTGCATGCGGTTTCCGAGATATTTATGGTTACGACAGAAGCATATAAAACTGATAATTTGCAGCTTGCACAAGAGGTTGAACCGCTGGAAGCTGTTATCAAAAAGATTATAAGAAAGGTCAAAAATCGCCATATACAGAGGCTTAAGGACGGTTTGTGTACAGCTGAAGTCAGTTTCATGTTTTCAGATTTAATGAATGATTTAAGAAGAATTGCTGCTCACTGCGGAAATATTGCAACGAGCGTCATTCAGCTTTATGATAAATCAATAGATAAGCATGAATATAACCACAGAAATAAAGATGAAGATATTGAATTTATTAATAGGTATGAAAATTATAAATCCAGATTTTCGGTATCAAGAAAAGAACAGGAACATAATGTTCAAGTGTAATATGCAAATTAAAATAAAGCCGTTTGATTAGAGCAGTCTTTATTTAATGGTAGTGTTCTGTTTGTTCAATCAATTTTATGAGATTATATCAAAAAGAAAAGGCAATCATTCGATTGCCTTTTCCAGATTTTGCTATCAAGTATTATCAACTAAGCTATAATCTTGTCAACAACACCTGCGCCAACAGTTCTACCACCTTCACGGATAGCGAATCTCATACCTTCTTCGATTGCTACCGGAGCGATAAGTTCAACTGTCATAACAACGTTATCACCAGGCATTACCATTTCGCCGTCGAATTGGATAGAACCTGTAACGTCAGTTGTTCTGATATAGAACTGAGGTCTGTAACCAGGGAAGAACGGAGTGTGACGTCCGCCTTCTTCCTTTGTTAAAACGTAAACGTTTGCTGTGAACTTGGTATGCGGATGAATTGTTCCCGGTTTTGCAAGAACTTGACCACGTTGAATATCAGTCTTGTCAATACCACGAAGCAATGCACCGATGTTGTCACCTGCTTGACCTTGGTCAAGAGATTTTCTGAACATTTCAACACCGGTAACTGTAGTTTTCTTAGTTTCGCCTAAACCAACTAATTCAACTTCATCACCAACTTTAACAATACCACGTTCTACTCTGCCTGTAGCAACTGTACCACGACCGGTGATAGAGAATACGTCTTCAACAGGCATCAAGAATGGCTTGTCTAAATCACGTTCAGGAGTTGGGAAGTATGAGTCAACTGCATCCATTAATTCCCAAATCTTATCAACCCATTTGTCTTCACCTCTTTGAATTTTTGGATTAGCTTGAACAGCTTCCAAAGCTTTAAGAGCAGAACCGTGAATAAACGGAATATTGTCGCCGTCAAATTCGTATGAAGAAAGAAGTTCTCTAACTTCCATTTCAACCAATTCTAACAATTCAGGGTCATCAACCATATCGCATTTGTTTAAAAATACAACTAAGTTAGGAACACCAACCTGTCTAGCCAACAAGATGTGTTCACGAGTCTGAGGCATAGCACCATCAGTTGCAGCAACTACAAGAATTGCACCGTCCATTTGTGCAGCACCAGTAATCATGTTCTTAACATAGTCAGCGTGCCCTGGGCAGTCTACGTGTGCATAGTGTCTTGCATCAGTTTCATATTCTACGTGAGCTGTAGAAATGGTTATACCTCTTGCTTTTTCTTCAGGAGCAGCATCGATTTCATCAAATTTCTTTGCTTGAGCTTTTCCTGCTGCAGCCATAACACCTGTAATAGCTGCTGTTAATGTTGTTTTACCGTGGTCAACATGGCCTACTGTACCAATGTTAACGTGCGGTTTTGTACGTTCATACTTTTCACGTGCCATGAGATTAATCTCCTTCTTTGATTAAATATACTACGTTAACTTACTTTCTAAGTTATAACTGATTCTATTTTAGTATTTCAAAAAAATTTGTCAATGAGTGCATAATATAGAAGTGTAACGGCTAATTTTTTTATATATTGTTTAGTTTTTTGTATTTATTAACATTTGTTACTTTATTTTTAATAATAAATAATTGTTATATGCTTGCAATACGCTTTGTATTTGTAACGAAATGTAACAATTTTGTTCAAAAGTGTTAGAAAAATGAAGAAATGTGGAATTAGGGAAGTAGTAAGAGAAAAAACACGTGTAGTTACATGTAACGGAATACTAAGACCATGGAATTAAACCAAACCCCAAAACAGAATAGAAAGTATACGAATTACGGCGATAGCTGTAATGCAGTAGTACTCATGCTTTCGGGGGGGGGGGTAATCCTAAATTAACCTTATCTATTGAGTTTTTGGAGAGTGGAAGGTTGAAAGTGGAAAGTGGAAAATTCTACTTCCACCTTTATGAAGCGGAATTCGGAGAGCGTGCAGTTCTCGGTCATTCAAAAGTACGGAGTGACAGAGATGGAACGATCTATCTCTCCTTGGGAGAACGACCTGTGAGCAGAGTGCGGAGTGTTTTTGCGAAGCAAAGCACGCAGGCACGTTTCACGCGAACAGGTCAAGACAGATGTCACGAAGTGACAGAGATGGAACAATCTATCTCTCCTTGGGAGAGATGTCACGAAGTGACAGAGAGGAAACAATCTATCTCTCCTTGGGAGAGATGTCACGAAGTGACAGAGAGGGTATTATTAACTTTAATATTAAAAACACCCTCTCCAAGAATTTCAGACTTTCGCAAAAGCTCAAGTCAAAATTCTATCCTCTCCGAAGGAGAGGTAGGAAAGGAGGCACGCTATGATTAGCCTCCATACGAACATTCTCGGTCATTCTGAGGGCTTTAGCCCGAAGAATCCATACCAAGATTCACGAATGGATACACCCCACCCCAAAATCAAAGATTTTGACCCTCCCTCAAGGGGCGGGTATACGCATTTGGAACGGAGGTATGTATGT
>JAEEGL011366120.1_pt1 | contig 47020 bp, 33 predicted proteins | sample 9134231 | NCBI WGS metagenome assembly JAEEGL01 (sample SAMN16246548, study PRJNA631951) | gut metagenome | biome: gut microbiome; feature: rumen; material: fiber-attached | host: Bos | place: Iran: Karaj | collected 2018-10
GGTGGAATTTGGGTTAAAATCCGACGTATCTGCCATAATCTCGCGTAGCGAGTTTGACATAATATAGGTGGAATTTGGGTTAAAATCCGACGTATCTGCCATAATCTCGCATAGCGAGTTTGACATAATATAGGTGGAATTTGGGTTAAAATCCGACGTATCTGCCATAATCTCGCATCGCGAGTTTGACATAATATAGGTGGAATTTGAGTTAAAATCCGACGTATCTGCCATAATCTCGCATCGCGAGTTTGACATAATATAGGTGAAATTTGGGTTAAAATCCGACGTATCTGCCATAATCTCGCATAGCGAGTTTGACATAATATAGGTGAAATTTGGGATAAGATCCGACGTATCCGCTTCTAACTCGCGTAACGAGTTTGACATAATATAGGTGAAATCCAAACATACGGCCGCAGGCCATCCTGATGAGCACATGAATTATCCCGCCGACACGACGTCGGCGGGGCGTCGATGCTATGGGGAAACGGTTTTTACCCACGCATTATTTGACATCGGATGAAACTGCATCTGCTTGAGATACATGATATGACGTGCATTGGATGTGCGGGTGATCAGTTCACGGATACCATTGTCTTTGAGAAAATGGCTTTCTTTTCCAAAGAAATAATGGCCAATTTTGCAGTCACGGAATTTCGGTGTGACATAATCAAGCACGATTTCGGCTTCACTGCTGTGTTGGTTGAACGCCAGTAATCCGGCAACTTCGTTGTTGCGCAGATAATAAAAGAGTTTTTCTGCTTTCTCGTATGCCAAATCCGGACAAAAATCCGCCAGATCGTCGTGATGATTTTTCTTAAACCATCGGTAATATGCCGAATCCCTATCGGCTTCGACCAGTTCAAAACTGTCTTTTACATGTGACAGCCGGTAAAGCTGAACGATATCGATGATCACAGCACCAAGATTCATCAGCGCTGTCGGATATGACTTCGTTATCATCGCATAAATGATAAAGCCGATGCCGCCGATCATGTTGATTGTCCACAGTTTTTTAACGCTGGTGCGCGTTAGCGAAAAAACGACAGTCAACGACGCAAGGTAACCAAATACCTCAACAATAGTACTCCACTCCATTTCCTTAGATAACCTGACTCAGGGGGATCTTCGTACCCTGAGTAAAAAATTGTTAATGAGACACGACAGGTGATCTCATAAGACCTCAGGTGAGCGCCTTGTCAGGTGTGGTTAGATATCCTACCACGGTTATAAGTCAAGTTTTTATTTGGTCTGGCATTTTCGTCAGCCATTCAGCCGCAGCCCAGAACCAACCAAACCCACGGATTATGCATTATCGTCGGGGTATTTATAGCGGTGCATCAGCGAAACGAATCGTTCGTAAGCAATGAGCATGCGACGGACGATGGATTCGAATCGCATTCTGGTATCGGTGCCCATCCGTTCGACATCGATTTCAAATACGATGCTGTGTGGTTTAAAGGTGAGCGAGATTTTTCCGAGAGAAATGAGCTGTTCAAGGCATCCGGTGATACCGCGCTGTTTGAGGAAGACATGCCAGGGGGTAATATGCTCTATTCCCTCGGTTGCATCGATATATTTTCGCAGGTAGCCGTGAAGGTTAAGCTTGCGATATCCCAGATGTGCGAAACGCTCCCAGTTTGTGAGCGAAAACAGTCTGGCATCCAAAAGACAAGGTTCTGCGGGAGTCACCGAGATACGGCTGGTTGTGCTGGCCTGCCAGTGATCTAGCTTGATTTCCATATTGTGGAAAGTGACCAGCTGGACGTTCTGGATCTTGTTATCGGCAGACAAAATGGGAGGATTGTTGTGACATTTGGCGCAGCAATACCCTATTTCTGCGTCATACAGCTCGTCCATATTGGCGATGGTCGCACCGCAATCACAGCAGGCGACCCCGATATTATCGAGCGGTGACTGTGCCAGAATACCCGAAACTGCTCTCTCCGCCCGCATCTGGTTATGAAAGACGAGCGCATACTGCGTCCCGTCCAAGTAGCACGAAAAACAACGCGGGCAGATATGGATATCGACACAAAACCCGGACTCATATTCGAGCGTATGCACTTTAAAAGGCGTCTGGCAATATGGACATTCCAGATCGATAGACGCCTTAAATGTGGAGCGCACCAATGATTCGCATTCCAGCCCCAGATATGACTGTGCTTCCAGAGCAGGCATCCAGACGCCGTGACATTCGGAACAAAGGTAAGCCCTCAGAGGAGACTGGAAATCTGAATTGAGAATGACGGTATCGAGTTGACCATGTAATCTGGGACACAGCATTGGTTTGCTCACATCCTTTATGCGTGGGAAGATCAGAACAAAGGCTTTGTGACTAGCTCTAGGATGGGTTTGATATCAAAAATAATGGAAGCGACAACGACAATCACGATCAGGATGATCACGATGATTACAGCGATCACAAAGATCCGCAGACCGGATGTCTGCGATTTCTCAACCGAAGATGCCGCCGGAGTCGGAACGCCAGCCGCAGGTTCATCGTTTGTTGTCGGAATATTCATGCATGCGACAGAGATGGGGAAATCACCACTCGCCTCAAGTTCACGCGGCTGCGGCATGGTGATTGGCCTTGTCACAGATTCCTGAGAAATGGATTTGAGAATTTCTTCTACCTTTTCGGAGGAAATGCTCTTGGTGGCGTTTTCATCGAACTCTTCGGGCGCATCATCCTTGTTCTCATCGTCTTTTGCATCTGCCGCATCATCTGCGTTCTGCTTATCACCCGAATCATCAGGTGTGACGCTGTCAGCCGAAACGGCATTGGCATTCACGGCATCCATGGGTTTGGGTGTCGGCGTCTCCGATCGGTTCACTGAATTCAGGGTACCCGATGAAGATTCTACATGACTGGCATTTTCTTTCGCGATTTGCTCCGATACAGCCTTATTCAGCTCGCTGATGTTCATCTTTGGCGCGAACGAACCGTTGTCGGGAACAAAATTATCTTCTGAAACTGCCTGGGCAGACTGGGCAGCCTGCAGCAGTTCAAAAAGGCTCACGCTCTGAGTTCTTTCAGATGCAGAAACTGCGTGCCAGTCTTCGACTTCCGCGCCGTCCGAAAGACCGAGGTCAAGATTGGGCATTTCGAGGTTATCCCAGGCTTCAGACGAAATATCCCCTACACTTTCTGCAGCCTGCATCAGCTGTTCACCCAGAACCTGCGTATTGCTCTCGCCGTCCTTGAACAGTTCGGATGCACGCTGCGCTGCATCGCTCACCACATCTGCGGTATATCCACATTCCGCGACCTTGCGGCGAAGCACCTGGGCATCCCGCAGACTCAGTCCGGATGCAACAATGATGTTATCGCCGCTGTCTGTTTGAAGCGGTAATGTGACAGGCAAATTGTAGTGAAGCGCTTCTTTTTCAAATTCCTCAATGCGGGATTTCGAAAAACTCGCAGCCGGTAAAATGACCGAAAACTTTGCCTCGCTCGCCATCGCGTATTCCTTATACTCAAGAACTCAAGCGGTTTTACGCCTATTACACCATATTCATCTGCGCAACGACATTGTTCAGCCACGCAGATTCATGTGCATCATCCCCTTTTAGCATATTGTCGGAACTTATGACATGTCAAAAGTTGGATGTTTGCGTTCTGTGCACTTTTATTCAGCAAAATAACGCTCAAATTGAATCACAGGATGAAATTATACGTTATCCGTGCTATCTGGGGGCGGCACCAGACGCCCAATTCTGGACATCGCTTCATCTGATGATATGATGTCGAACTGGTGCGGACGAAGACAATCACTAGATGGGAACAGTTGGATACGTTGAACACATCGTCGCAAAATAAACCCAAATCACGGTTCACAACTGCCGTTGAATCCCTGGGTCAGGGCGCCATCGACAAATTCAAGTCATTTGGTGATTTTGTGAATCTGTTTGTGCAGATGTTGGCAGCAACTATCAGACCGCCGTATCGGTTCAAACAGTTGCTGCTTTCGATGGAATTCGTCGGCTTTGGTTCCCTCCCCATCATCCTTCTGTCCGGATTCTTTTCGGGTGCCATTCTGGCCTACGAATGCGCGTATGCGTTTGGTCTGTTTGGTGCCGAAGCGCTCACGGGTTCGACCGTCGCGCTTGCACTTTGCCGCGAAATCGGACCGGCGATCGCCGCAATTATGGTCGCCGGACGCGCATCTTCAGGCATGGCAACGGTTATCGGAACCATGCGCGTGACCGAGCAAATCGACGCCATGAAAACCATGGCTGTTGATCCCGTCCAGTACCTCATCGTTCCCCGTGTCTGGGCCACGGTTCTCATGATGCCCCTTCTGAACGCAATTTTCGATTTCCTCGGCATCGTCGCAGCCTATATCGTCGGCATCGCGTTTTCAGGAATTGAGTACGGTGCGTTCGATTCGATGATCGATAATCTGCTCCATCCCTACGATGTCACCGGCGGCATGATAAAAGCCGCCGTATTTGGACTCATTCTCAGCTTTATCGGATGCTATAAAGGTTATTACGCCAGCAACGGCGCCAAAGGCGTCGGCGAGGCAACAACCGATTCCGTTGTCTACGCTTCTGTCACAATTCTCATCAGCGATTACTTCCTGTCCATGCTCATCTGGTAAACCGCAATTCTGTGCTATGTCAAAGATCTCAACGCCATTCAAAGTCGGAATCGTCATTCTGATCGGCATCATTATGACCGTGGTGATGGTTCTGCGTTTCGCGTCCGACTGGGGCCAGGACGATGGCACCATCACGCTGCATGCCTATTTCGATGACGCGACCGGACTTGCCCCCAAATCCCTCGTCAAAGTTGCCGGCATTCAGGTCGGTGAGGTCGTCGCTATCGATCTGGAAGGCACCCGCGCACTCGTCACCTTCAAAGTCCTCAAATCCATGCCGATTTATGAGGGTATTGAAGAGGCCGACAATTACATGCGAAACGGCGGCACCATCACCAAAAAGCTCTCGGGCATCCTTGGCGATTACCACCTTCAGCTCACGCCGGGCATCGAAGGCCGCGTGCTCACCGACGGCGACGAGCTCAAAAATGTCATTCAGGCAGGCGGTGCCGAGGCACTCCTCAACGACGCCGGAAAAATCCTCAAAGATGTCTCCGAAGTCACCAATACCCTCTCCACCGTTTTCGGCGGCCCCGAAGGCGAAAAAAATATCAAGGAAATCCTCGAAAACCTTAACGCCACAACCGAAAGCCTCAAGCAAATCACAAACGACAATTCCGAAAAAATCGCCGCCATCATCTCATATGTCGAACAAATCACCAAGAATGGCGCCACTTTGCTCGAAACCGGAAACGACAAACTCCCGAAGCTCGTCGACGATCTCTCCGAACTCGTCGCCGATTTGCAGTCCACCATCGATTCCGTCAAGTCCGGCGTCGGCGATACCCTCGACACCACCAAAGACGGCATCACGCAGCTGCGCGCCTCGATCGACAAACTTGACCGCACACTCGAAAGCATCCAGCATATCGCTCAAAACGTCGAAAACGGCGAAGGCACCGTCGGAAAACTCCTCAAAGATGACGGCATCGCCAACGAAGCGCAGTCCCTGCTCTCCGAAACCAGAGAACTCATAAAGAAAGGTTCCGATACCGTCGAAAGCGCCAATTCCCTCATCAAACCTATCTCCGATCTCGATGTCGATATCTCGCTGCGCGGCGATTACCTCATCAATGCCAACGCTTTCCTCGTCGATTTCGGCGTCCGGCTCATTCCCAACGAAAACAAATTCTATCAGCTCGGCATCGTTTTCGACCCGCACGGATACACCACGACCAAATCCGTCATGACCGACTCCTCCGTCTCGGGCCCCGTCTACGAAACCATCACCACAAACGAAGATACCGTCAAATTCAACCTCCAGTACGGCGTCAGATGGCGCTGGTTTGCCGGTCGTTTCGGCATCATCGACAGCACCGGCGGCCTCGGCGGCGATCTCATGCTCTTCGACGACGACCTGCAGGTCAAACTCGATTTGTTCGCCTTTAACGACAACAAATATCCGCGCCTGCGCGGCACCATGCTCCTCTACTTCTCCCTCTTCCTGCCATGGGAATGGGGAAAAACATTCTATCTGTCCGGCGGTTTCGACGACCCCATCAACACCAACCTGTTCGATTACTTCGTCGGTCTCGGTTTCCGCTTCACAGACAACGATATCAAAAGCATGATGTCGATTATTCCTAAACCGTAAAATGGTCTCTGTTTTACGCGTATCGATATCTTGTAAGCTGTATTGATATCACAACAGCTTGGCGCTTGGAGCTTAAAGCTTGGAGAAGCGCCATGCCCCCCAAAGCCCAAAGCATTGAGTCATGCCGTAATGGCTTATAGCTTGTGGCTTATAGCTTGTAGTTTAAGATGACTCCCCACCATAAACCATAAGCCATAAGCCATAAGCCATCTGTATCCACGCAGGTTTGACACATAAAAAAATCCCGCATTCCGAAATCTTCGAAACACGGGATTTGAGCAATTCGTTGCGATGCCTTATTTGGCGTTCAGCATTTTCTCAAGCTCATAAATGCGTTCTTTGGCTTTAAGTTTAAGTTTTTTGCACTCTTTCTGAGCGATCTGATCTTCGGGTGAAAGCCAGACCTGATTTTCATACTCTGTCACCTTGCTGTCCAGGGCGGCATGTTCTTTTTTAAGTCTGTCGATTTCTGCTACGATTTCTTCTCGCGTCAATTCGCTCATTTTCCCTTCCTTTTTACAGATTGCAAAAGTCGTCTTAATGACGAAAACCCAATATCCATACGATATCGCAACCCCAAATCATTGTCAAAGGGATATCCCATTCCCCACAAAATTCACTTTCCGCGCATATCGATCTAAATCTAGTGTGCCGTGACACACGGCGTATCCAGTTTCTCAACTTTCTGTGGGCGCATCTTATGACTTACCAGATTAAAAAAGTGCTGATTGCTGCCGGTGGCACCGGCGGTCATGTTTTTCCTGCCATCGCTGTTGCCGATGCGATGAAAGAAATACAACCCGACCTCGAAATAGCTTTTGTCGGAGCCGCTCACGGCAACGAAGCCAACTGGGTTCAAAAGGCCGGGTACCGCTTCATCCTGCTCGATATCGATTTCATCAAGGGCGCTTCACTGCTCAGAAAAATAAAGAACATCTTTTCGCTCCCCGGCTGCGCACGAAAAGCCAAAAAGATTCTCAACGAAGAAAAACCGGATCTCGTGATCGGTTCCGGCGGCTATGTATCCGGACCGCTTGTCTGGGTCGCATGGTGGAAAAATATCCCGACAGCCATCATGGAACAAAACGCGATTCCCGGCCTCACCAATCGCATTCTCAGCCATTTCGTCAATAAGATCTTTATTTCGTTCGAGCACACTACCCGACTGCCGCAGAAAAAACTGCTCTATTTTGGCAATCCCGTGCGTGCAAAAGTGCTTTCAAAAGCCGCAGATGCCCAGCCCGAAACCTGGAACACCTCGTGTACCGGTGACGAAATGGCCCAAAACGGACTGCATTTGCTCGTCTTTGGCGGTTCCCAGGGCGCTCAGAAGCTGAATACCGATGTGCCACTTGCACTTGCCAAGCTTTCACCCGAACAAAGATCGAGGATTTCGGTATGGCATCAGGCAGGAAAAAATAAGCTTGATGCCACGATCGAGGCCTATAAAAATGCCGGCATTACGGCCAAAACGACAGAATTCATAGACGATATGGGCGCCGCCTATCATTGGGCAAATCTGCTCGTATGCCGGTCTGGCGCCACAAGCCTGGCCGAAATCAAGTCTTCGGCAAAAGCCGCGATTCTGGTGCCCTTCCCGTTTGCAGCCCATAATCATCAGGAAAAAAATGCGGATGCCATGGTTCAAATCGGTGCAGCAATCAAGGTGCTCAACGATAATGTCGCCGACGAAATCCCCGGAATTTTGTCGCAATGCCTTGAATCGCCCGAGAAAATTCAGAAAATGGCCGAAGCTGCATTTGCCGACGCCAAACCAAATGCCGCACACGATATCGCCAACTATTGCCTAACCACACCTCTGAAATAGGGAAAAAACGGGGCGTTGCGGGGCAGAGCCCCGCACTGGGGGTAGCGGCGTATTTTAAAGAAAAGACGTGCCATGGGCGCGTCTTTTCTTTAAAATAGACGCGTAGGGGGCTTCGCCCCCGGCAAATATGAGGCGCTTATGTTGTTCGATGTCGAAAAAACTCTGGCCGGCATTCCGCACGATCCCGGCGTGTACCTGATGAAAGACGCCCGGGACCAGATCATTTACATCGGAAAGGCCAAAGACCTGCACAAGCGAGTGCGGCAGTATTTTGACGGTCACGACAGCCGGGCGTTTGTGTCGATGCTCGAGAATATTCTGTGCAGAATCGATGTGATTATCACGAGCAACGAACGCGAGGCGCTCATCCTCGAGGCCGGGCTGATTAAGCGGTTTCTGCCCAGATTTAACGTCGTTTTGAAGGATGACAAATCGATGCTGCAGCTGCGCGTCGACCCGCGGGAAAAGTGGCCGCGCATCGAGATCGTCAGACGGCGAAAAAAAGACGGCGCGCACTACTACGGCCCTTATCCCGGCGCGCAGGCTTGCAGGAAAACGCTCGACGTCATTCACCGCCATTTCATGATGCGAAGCTGTAAAGACAGCGCGTTTAAAAATCGCATCCGCCCATGTTTGCAATACGAAATTCACAGATGCCCTGCGCCTTGTGTTTTTGAAGTCAATCACGACGAATACATGCAGAATTGCAAAGCCGCCGAGATGTTTCTGGCCGGAAAATATGAGTCGCTCGAGAAAATTCTAAACGAAAAAATGATCGCAGCTTCGGAAAACCTCGAATTTGAACAGGCTGCGGTATATCGCGACCAGCTTCGGTCGGTTCAGGCAATCTGCGAAAGCCAGAAAATCGTTCAGAAATCCCCTGTGAACCAGGACTTCTGGGCGTTTGACGGCAATCCCGATTTTCGCGCTTTCGTCGTGATGTCTGTGCGCAATGGCCGATTGGTCAACATGCAGACTTATGATGCAAAAGATGCACTCACTTCTGTCGAAGACCTGATGTGCCAGATTATGGTGCATCATTATCAATGCTACGACGAATTCCCCAACGAAATCATTTTGGATGCACAGTTCGAATCCATCAAACCTTTGCTCGAAGAGACTTTCCTGGAAATTTCATCCAAAAAAATCGTCATCTCTTTTCCCGTCCGCGGCATCAAAGCCGAATTGCTCGAAACGGCCAAAACCAACGCGCATCAGCAGTTTACGCAGCGCCGCACAAACGAAGAGGCGCTTCTCGATCGCGTCAAAAAAACACTGCACCTTTCGAGATATCCGCACCGCATCGAGTGTTACGATATTTCCAATCTGCAAAGCGGTCAAATCGTTGCTGCCATGGTCGTCTTTATCGAGGGAAAACTCGATACCGCCAGATGCAGGAATTTCAAGGTCAAAACGACACAGGGACAGGACGATTTCGGCAGTCTCAACGAAGTCCTCACGCGCAGACTCAGGTATCTTCTGCCTTCATCAGATTCCATGAAACCATCAGATGCTGCAAACGTGGTTTCGATTTCCTCAGATTCCGATGCATCATCCGAAGATTATTTCAAAAATGATAACGTTTTTGATAATTTGGATGACGAAAATTCGAAAATTAACAACGAAAATTTCGTTGCAAATTCACCAAACCAAAAAGACAACGAAAAAATCGATAACGGAATTATCGAAAGCAAATCTGATGAAGTGCTGTCCGGGCGATCGAGCAGTTTTTGTGAAAGCCCGGATTTGCTGCTGATCGATGGGGGGCACGGACAGGTGAGTGCGGTTGTCGATGCCGTTAAATCGCTGGGGATGCTTGGTCAATTCGATATTGTTGGCATCGGAAAATCCCGCATGAAGGATGAACTGGACAACCACGAGATCACGCACAGTCCCGAGCGTCTTTACTACCCTGACCAACCCGATCCGCTCATCCTCGATCAATCGTGCGACGAAATTCTGCTGATGGCGCATATCCGCGACGAAACACATCACCGGGCCATTGGATTTCACCGCAGACTGCGGGAAAGCACGACGATGCACAACCGTCTGGAAGATATCGAAGGCATTGGACCCAAACGGAAATCCAGACTGCTCAAAGCATTTGGAAGCATTCGCAATATTTCAAAGCAATCGGCCGAAACCATTGCGCAAACGGCAGGCATCAGTCTGGCGCATGCCCGAAAGCTGCTGGAGGAAATACTGAACAATTAGATTGCCAACTGCCGCCGGGGGTTACGCTATCGCTCACCTCCCGGCTAATGTCAGGCGCCCCTGCAAGGCGCGGACGGTTGCGCCCTGCGGGCGCGTCGGATTGCATGTTGCCCAAATGCCTCTTGGCGACGGCCAGCAGTCTCATTCCGACTGCATGAAAAATGGGGTGAACAGTAGTGTTTCTTCACCGATTATTGTTCAAACCATTCCGGATGTGTGCTATAGTAGGTGACGTTGTTGCTGGATGGTATGGATTGATCGCAACTAAAGAATTGTGGTAAACACATATCGGTCTGGTTTTATTCACTTTTTTGTAAAAATTTCTCAAGGGATGGGGAAATGGGAAAAATCATCGGAATAGACTTGGGTACGACCAATTCGTGCATTGCCGTGATCGAAGGAAATGAACCGACAGTGATCGTGAATGCCGAAGGCCAGCGCACGACGCCTTCGATGGTTGCGTTTACATCAAAAGGTGAAAAACACGTTGGCATTCATGCCAAACGCCAGGCAGCGGTCAACCCCGAGCGCACGATTTACGGCATCAAACGTCTGATTGGTCATCGTGCAAACGACGATTCAGTCGAGGAGCTTACCAAAACGCTGCCCTACCGCATTGTCCCCAGTTCTTCGGGAGATGCGTGGGTTCAGGTCGACGATACGAGCTACAGCCCCCAGGAAATCAGCGCCATGATCGTGCAGAAACTGCGCGAGAATGCCGAAGCCTATTGCAATGAGCCCGTCACGCAGTGTGTCGTTGCCGTTCCGGCATACTTCAACGATGCGCAACGCCAGGCGACCCGCGAAGCATGCAGACTTGCCGGTCTTGACGTGATGCGCATCATGAATGAACCGACGCTTGCCGCACTCGCCTACGGCGTTAAAAAGCGCATGACCGGATATGCAGCCGTATTTGATCTCGGCGGCGGTACGTTCGATATCTCCATTCTGCAGTGCAACGAAGGCACGTTCAAAGTTCTTGCAACTGCCGGAAACAACCACCTCGGCGGCAACGATTTCGATTCTCTTATCTATGAATACCTCGCCAATCAGTTCAAGGAAGAGACCGGTATTTCCATCGAAAACGACCGCATGGCGGTTCAGAGAGTGCGTGAAGCAGCCGAATCGCTCAAATGCGAGCTTTCGACGCTCACCGAATCGACTGTGAATCTGCCGTTTCTCGCGATCGGTCCGACCGGCCCCATGCATCTGGCCACCATGGTCACGCGCGATGAACTCGAGGAGCTCATTCAGCCGCTTATCAACCAGCTGGATGAACCATGCAACGATGCGCTCGATCAAGCGGGACTCACCGCCGACGATCTCGACGAAGTCATCCTGGTCGGCGGCATGACCAGAATGCCCGCTGTCCGCGATCGCGTCGAAAAAATCTTCGGGCCAAAAATCAGCCACGGCGTCAATCCCGACGAAGCAGTTGCGCTCGGCGCTGCGGTGCAGTCCGGTATCCTCGGCGGCGAAATTCAGGAAGTCGTCCTCCTCGACGTCACGCCGCTCAATCTTGGCATCGAGACCGCCGGCGATCACGTTTCGACCATCATCGAACGCAATTCCACCATTCCTATCCAGGCTTCAAAGGTCTTCACCACGACCGAAAATAACCAAAGCTTCGTCCGCATCACCATCACTCAGGGCGATTCGCACAAAGCCAGTGAATGCGCCCGTCTCGGCACTTTCATCCTTTCGGATATCCCGCCCATGCCCGCCGGAAAACCCAGAATTGAGGTTCAGTTCTGCATCGATGCAGACGGCGTGGTCAGCGTTCAGGGCATCGAACGACAGACCGGCGCTGTCAAATCCATCGTTATCCAGGATGCCGTTGGACTGAGCGGAAAACAGCGAAACGAAGCTCAAAGCCGAATTTAATTCATCAAAACACGTTATTTCCGATGGCCTGATTTATTCAGGCCATCTTTTTTGTATCTCATGAAAAAACTAGCCCTACTTTTGTTATCCCTTTGCTTCGTACTCCTGTCGTGTGACGACGAAAAAGAACGCGAAGCCGAACTGCAGAAAAAAGTCGAAAAAGTCAGAACGGTGCTGGCGAACCAGTGTTCGCAGGATAGCGACTGCGTGATCACAGGCTGTCACAATTCGTTATGCCGCGCCATGCCCGAGCCCGAAAACTGCGATCAGAGAATCGTCGTCGCAGTCGAAAACGATGAGGATATCGCAGCGGTCAAACGCATCGTCCGCGAGCAGCTTACCGTCGCCGAAGCCGATACGATGCGGGTAGGCGGTTACGCCGCAGGCAAATACACCGTCTCATTCCATGCCGCGCCATCCCAGCGAAAACGCGTCGAATCCGCGCTGGAGCATCTGCCGCAGTCGGGATTTGCGCGTCTGCATCCCGGTGCGCAAAAATACACCAGTGCCCTGTTCACCGAACTCCAGCATTTCGGCAACGATGTCACGCTCCGCTCGATGAAAGGCGTCGGTAATCTCGTCGAAAAACAAATCCGTTCCGGCGACATCCTTTCAAAAGACGACATTCGCAACACATGGGAACAAATCGAACCCGCACTCGCCGTAAAAGTCTCGGAAGACGACGACATCGAGCGTTTATGGGCCTATGATGTGATTTTCCAAAAGATCACCTATCTGCGGCTGTGGCCCATCGACAAGCGCCAGCGCATCACCGCACGCCTTTGGAAAGATTTCGAAATGCGCGTCGACAACGGCGATATCATTCTTTCGGCAAATCTGGAGCCGCCATTTGCCGATACACTCAAGCGCTGGACGCAGGACGGCAGCATCATCGTCGTCCTCATCGGCACCGAAATCATCGCCTCGGCCATCCCCAACATTCCCATCGAAGACGGCGCATTTGAGCTCGTCATCAGCAACGGCGCCAAAAGCGACATCATGATGGAAAACATCCGCACGCTTCAGGCCGTCGCCCAGCTCAAAGGCGCGGTACACCTCGATCGCCCCGCAACCGCCAAGGTCGAACGCGATCTCTCGTGCATCGAAAAATTCCCGCGCGAATGCGCATGCATCGAAGGTTCCTGCGGATGGAAAACAAACGTCGACTATAACAAATGTTTGTATGAATAAAGCCGTCGTTTCATAAATAATGGTTGCCGCGGCTATGGGCTGCGCCCATACGCCGCCGGCATTTGCCTATGGCCTGCGGCCATACGGCAAATTAATCATTTCCGCAAATATCCATGCCTAACGATTTCAGCACAGGAATGTAGTAAACGCCGGGATTCGCCAACCCAGGACCAGTTGTGAGTTTGCAGGCGCCCTCCAGCCATTTGCCCGTGTCTTTCAACTCCTCTATCAGACTTGTGCCGTCTTCCAGAACCGGCTTTTTCTCACTGTTGTATGTAAATGATTTCACGCCGGTTAAATCGATGCCTCCGGTGCCCACGCCGATCAGATTCATGTCTTCGGCAGATTTCCAATAATACACATTGTTGAGTGTATCGATGGATACAATATAAGCCATACCAAAGATTGCACCGGACGCACCGTTGTTGGAAGCCACATTTCCATTAATGAATATATTTTCAAAAGTGAGCGGTCCATCCGAAGCAGATCCAGCCAGACCACCACTATACGTCTCACTTGTAATATCGCTGAGACTGACAATCTGTTTGAGTGTCGTCAAGCCGCTGACATTGCCGAAAAATCCGCCGACACCTCCCTCTCCCAAACAGACGGTTTTGCCGGTTGCAACACAATTCGACAATGTACCACCACGGTATTGTCCAATAAAGCTGCCGCATTGCATCTGGCCTTCGACATCCGCGAAGGTAACGCCGTTTTCTATTCTGTCTGCATCAAATGCATAGCCGATGAGACCGCCGGCAGTATGACCGCTTTTCACCGTGCCTTTGGCAATGGCATTCTCTACAATACAGTTAGATGTCATATAGCCGCCTATACCGCCAACATAATTCTGGCCAGCCACACTGCCTTCAAATGAAACATTGCTGAGCGTTGTCTTTTCGGCTAATCCGACGAATCCACCAACATTCACGCTTGCAACCGTTTCGATTTTGCCCGCAGCTGTACAATCCTTAATGATGCTATGCGTTACATCGCCGACAAATCCACCGAAATTGTCCATCTGTTCATATTCCGACTCGCTTTTGATATCGACTTTTGCATGCGAATTGGTCACGTTTTTTGTTCCTGGGTTTTGGGCTTGATTAGAATAAGACATAAAACCAACCAAACCGCCGCAATTCGACCAGCAGTCGAGGCTGCCACTTGCTTTACAATCAGAAATCGTTAGCTGAACATCATCGTACGTATCAATCTTGGCAATCAAACCACCACCATAGTGAGGCTGCATATCGATCTGTGCGTCTGCGCTGCTTTTTTCGATATTCAGATTGAGGTGGTTCAAATCCACCTGCCCAATCATTCCACCGATTACTGCACTGTGAGTTGTGTCCTCTGCAGCAAACTCACCTTCCTCCGAAAATTTAATACTTCCCTTTACATGGCAATCAGTAATCAAAGCTGTTTTACCTGCACACTTTTCAGAATCATAAACTCTTCCTGCAAGCAATCCTTGTTGATACTGATCATCCTTGGTGCTCACAATAGATACGTTGGCAGTTACATGGTCTATTTGTTTTATTTCTGCAACACCCATAACACCGCCAACATTACTTCTGCCGTCGATGGCATAGATGGTGCCTTCCATATCGATCTGCGATAACGTGCTGGAACAATCTCCACTAACAATGCCAACAATACCTCCGCATTGTGATGCGTAGCACTCAATCGTGCCTTTTTCTTTGATTCGTCGCAATGCGACATTGTTGGAAATAATTTCAATCAATGCGCCTGGATAATTATAATAATTACTCTGAGGCTTATAATTGATATTCAATTCCAGATTTAAATCCTGAATCACTGCATTTTCGGTGATTGCAAACAAACCGCTATTGATTAAAGTGCCGTATATTTTTTTACCATTGCCCAGGAAAATGGCATCCTTAAATGTTGGTCCAATGCCAATTGGAGTCCACGTCGTATTACTGCCCATATTGATGTTGCCCATCAATATGTAGGCGTTGTCGGGATTATCTTCTGCCGACGGATAAGGAATAATGACACCATCATCTGTCATACTATTCGATGAATTGAGGTAATCGCGATAGTTAACAAGCTCATCATAATCCTGAATACAATAGGCTTTTACAGTCTTTTCGGTGCCATCATAGCCAACGACGGAAATACCTTCGACATAGCCATCTTTGCATTCAGATGAATCGATGACGCAGAAACCGCCCTGGCATGAGGATTTGCCGGTGCATTTGTTACCGCACCAGCCGCAGTTGTCGTTGTCTTTCGACAGATCTGCGCAGCTGCCATCGCAAAGCACTGCACCTTCACCGCAGGTATATTTGCACGAACCGTTTTCGCAGACAGCGCCCGTTGTATTGGCTGCATCACAGGCATTGCCGCAGCTTCCGCAATTTTCGATCGTCGTCAAATCCGTTTCGCAGCCGTCTGCAGCGTCGCCATTGCAATTATCGAAATTCTGGCTGCAAACCAGATTACACTGTCCATCAGAGCCGCACTCACCCGACTCAATATTGGGTAATGCACTGCAATTTACGCCTGCGCCATTTTCATCACAACCGCAGGTTTCGGATGATTTGGCATTGGCACACTTAAGTTCGCCGCCGATTTTGCAAACGCTCTCGCCGCTGTTGGTGCAGCTGCATATGCCATCATTGCATTCGGCTCCGGCCGCACAAACTTTGCCAGCATTTGCGCCTTTGCAATCGTCGCTCGCACCGCAATAATTCTTACTTGTTTTGGGGTTTGTGCAATTGCCGCCGCATATCAGCTCACCATTGGGGCAATCATTCACGCAATCACCGTTCACGCAAACATAGGGGGTCTCACCCTCTGCCAGCCCTGCGTTGCAATCATGTCCGCAGGTCTTGCAATTCTTTGTATCGCTGTTCAGATCATGACATCCATCGGAACACGCGGTTTCGGGAGCCTCGCATGATTTGACGCAGCTGCTGTTTTTGCACAATTCATCGTCTTCGCACCGTGTCGTACAGTTGCCGCAGTGTTCGCGATCGCCTCTGGGATCGACGCAAACATCACCGCAAACCAATTTGGGCGCAATACAGCGAGCTTCGATGGGAATGGGGTCGCAAACGCCGGCCTGACAGCTCTCGGTTTCGCTGCAGACATTATCACAGCGGCCGCAGTGATCGTTATCGAAAGACAGATTGTAGCATTGGCCGTCGGGGCACATCGTACCGCCGCCCGGGCATTCACTTTGCTTTTTTCCGCTATCGTCGCCGCAACCGGCAATCAACAAGCCAATCAATGGAATCAGGCATTTATATCGCGTACTCATAAAAGCTCCTTCAATGCGCTGGTACGTCAGTCGCGACCGGGTGTGCAACAGACACATCCGGCAGACTCACGCACTGCCCAGAATTGATAAGATCAACACAATCGCCGTATGCAGCTGCCAAATCAATCATTTGCCGTATGGCCGCAGGCCATAGGCAAATGCCTGCGGCGTATGGGCGCAGCCCATAGCCGCGGCGACACTAAAACTTGAACACAATCTTAACAGTTTTTTTGTTACATTTCCTACAAAATCAACCGGTGCTTGATAAGAACTTCGCGTTTCTGGCCGACACCGCCGCGCACTGTGCGCATCACGATTCCGGTTCCCGGCACAAAAAACCTCGATTCACGGCCTTCCTCAATCGAACCAAAGATTTCGTATGCACCGGTGAACGATCCGGCAGGAACGACGGTCGCCTCGCTGTGCAGCGTCCGCACCTCGTATTTGTAGATATTGTCTTTTTGCCCGGAAACGCTCCACTTGGCGCCGACTTCGAGCGGAAACACAAAGATTGGCGTCTGACGCGCCATATATCCAAGCAGATAGCCGATATTGTCTGAATTATTGCGGCAATCCCGCATGCACGGGTAGATCATGCGCGGCGTAACCAGCCAGCTGAAGCGCGAGATTTCGGGACCTTCAGTCTGCGTTTCGGGATCGACAAAGGTACGCTCGAACGAGACCACCCAGTAGCCATCCCGGTGAACAATATCGGTGATCATATCGGTCGCCGTCGAATCCTGCGGTTCCGAGGGAGATTCCGAGGGCTCGCCGTTGTTCTGTTCCTGCCCCAGGCTGTGCGTGACACGATATTTCCAGTAATTCCCGACTTCGAGCGGGATCGGATAGTGCTCGCTCGTGAGCAGATCCGAGCTCAGGTGCATGCCACATTCCAGAAACAGCTGAAGGGATTTGTCTAGTTCGATCGCCTGCGCAATCCGCCAGCCTGTGGCTGTTTTAACGATTTTGGGAATGCGGATGGTGAAGACTTTTTCGGAATTTTCGAGTTCAATGCGCAGCTCGTTGCCCCAGTGCTGCACGAGTTCATCGGAATCGGGGGACGCGATTTTGCCAGCCAGATTGCGGCCTTTGCCCACCCGGAATTCCGCCAGTTTCAGGCGCGATGAGAGCCCCGATACCGGATTTTCGGCTTCGAGCGCCGGAGAAAACAGCGACCACAGCACCTCGCTTTTGCGCAGAAATGCGCGGGTCTGCTGCTGCGCTTCGTCAAGCGGCATGCGCACCAGAGACGCCAGTGCCGGTGCACTGATAAACATCGATTCATATTGTTCGCGATTGTGCTCGACCAGCGCATGAAAAACACCATACCCCAGATCCTCGGGCGCAATATTGCGAATCGGCTCGACCTGTTCCGGTTCGGGTGTATCTTCCTGCGGCGGCAGCTCGGTATAGACCAGCGGACGCATCGGCGGATCATCGCCGCTCATGTGGCGTTCACAGCCGCAGGTGATGCCTGCAACCAGCGAACACCCAATCATCAGGTGTTTGTATATGGGGTTATTTCTGTACATGGGCTTGTTATCCTGGCGCAGCCGATCTCCGGTCTGGCGCATCTCACCACAATTTCTTTATCTGAACGCCCGGAAAATAATGCTCCAGAATCTCGTTCCAGCCAAAACCACGCTGCGCCATGCCAATGGCACCGGTCTGACACAACCCTACCCCATGACCAAATCCGGCACCATAAAAATCCAACGATTTCAATTGATTACCAGATAAATTAGAGACGACAACGAACAACGCGCTCTTGAGACCTCCGAAAAATTTCCGAATGGGCAATTCGCGAGCGATCTCGTATGAACCTTTGCTGCCCGTGATGCGAACGAGGGTTGCGCGATAACTCTTTCCCCTTTCCACGACTTCGACTTTTTCGATTTTGCCGATCGAAATGTTTTGCTTTTTTAAAGCGGCCTCGACATCAGCAATATCGACATGAGCCTGCCATCGTGCGTGTTTGGTGGAGGTAAACGCCTTCGAACCCGCGGGCGCGGATCCGCAGTAGTTCGCGGGCTCCTGGCGATACCAGGCCAAAAAAGCATCTTCATTTGCAAACGCCGGCGGTGCTTCATGCGCATCGTCCGATCGGCTTTGCAGATAGGATTTATCGGGCAATCCCCAGGTCTCGTCACTGCCGGCCGAAAAACCGCCGCAATGTGCGCTGTAATAGCTTTGCACGAGCTTATTTCCCTCGAACATCACCTGACCGCGGGTCTCGGCAATGGCCTTGTCGGTGCGGGGATCCGCGCCCGAAAGACCATTATAGACCTGGCAGTGCTGTTTATTGCACAGATGATAGGGATCCGAAAGATGGCGAGTGCCAGCCTGGGAAATCAGTGTTGTGCGGGCTGCAACGGCCTGGGCCATCAATGCGGCTTCCGGGGCGCTCGCATAGATCTCGCCGGGCACAATGCCGCGCAAAACGGTTTCAATATCGGCCGATTGCACGACCGCCAGTTTTCCGTTCTGATCCGGCGTAATCACAATGCTGCCGTTCAACCGCAAATCCTGGTCTTTTTTGGCATCCAGGTCAATATGATGCAATACAGCTCCCGATTCAGGCAGTGTTATCCAAATCAGATTCTGGTGATGGATCTTCACCTGGCTGGCGGGATCACTGAGCGAGATCATCGCTTCGGGATAGGTTAAAAGCTCGCTGTAGACTTCATCGTGAACGATTTCCGCTGTGCTGGCTTTAAAACCACCGCACATTTGTTCGTTGGATGCATTTGACCGCGCCATTTCACGATTTGCAGAACGACGCGTCATCAGCAGATTTTCGCGGTTATCGAACACAGTGCCGCGCAGCGCAAACACAGAGCCAATCGGAACGATTTCGGTTTCAACACCGCTGGCGGTGCATTGCGCACGAATGGTTTCGAGCGTCTGCGTCGATTCCGAACGCGCCAGAACTGCGCCATACTGATAGGTGCCGGATTTCGACTGGGATATCGTAATTTCGTAGGTTTTGTTGCCCGGCAGTTCGATTTCGCAGCCGCCGATTCCAGACGGCAGCACGCGAATCGTATCCGACGGCGTTATCTGCAATCTATCGAGATTATCGGCAATGCGCATGCGCACGGTTGGTGCGCCTTTGGCCGAAAACCCAAGCTGATGCGCATAAAGCAGCGCATGATTGTCGTGGCTCGTCAACTCGGTATTCTGAGCCAAACATTCGCTGTGCCAGCAAAGCACCGATACCGACAAAACCAGAATACCTGCACACAGACCGCCGTGTCTGTGATTTTGCTGCTTTTTTTGAAAAAACATCACAAATCCATTTGTTTTGTATATTGGGTGCAGCGCGCAAGAGGGCTATGGCGTCGAACCTTAGCCGCCCTCCTCCTCACTGGCAGCGGGATCCGCATAGATCTCGTTTCCGGTCGAAGTGGTAAACGTCCGCACCATTCCCAGACCGGTCACATCGATGTTGTAGAGATGCTTATCATCGCCCGGAATGCCAATCGAAATGCGGGTGGTCACGACTTCATCGTGGAATGTGCCGCTGTTGTCACCGATACCGATATTCATGGCATAAGCCTGACCATTGGGCTGGAAGCAGATGGCAAAGGGATTGCCGGCTGGCCCGGTTGCATTGGTCGGCAAATTTTGTTCAACGCCGCCCTTTTTACCGCGTTCGAAGGTCAGCACTTTCATCGTAGCATAGCCATCGCCGTCAGAATCGACGTATTTATTTGACTCGATGGAATCCAGCGCACGGTGTCCCACGGCGATATCGACTGCGATATGATCCGTGGTGGATTCGTCATACTGCAGCGGAAACTGCTGTTCGTCGTTGAGCATGCACGCCGAAAAACCGCCGATGCGCGGCTCGATGGCATCCGAATAGAACTGGACGTATGTTGCAACGTTCATGCTCGCCGCACGAGACCGCTGTTCCTGCAAAAGCGTTGAAAGATCGTTTGCAAGCGATACCTGTGCCTTGCTTTCTTTATTGCCAGTTACAAAAAACGCCATCACCCCCGACAGCACGGCAATAATCGCTATTACCGCCATCAGTTCGACAAGCGTCATACCGGTATTCAATTTCGCGCGATTCATAGCATGCCCTCCACAGCCACCCATCATACTTTTAGACCGATAGTTGCAAAAGGTCAAACATCCAATCAATTTTCTATGGCCATAACTATCCAGCCCGTGCGAGTGAACGCCGTTTAATTTCGTCACCGGCCAATTCCAGCTTCTTAAATTCAGCCCGTGCGAGTGAACGCCGTTTAATTTCGTCACCGGCCAATTCCAGCTTCTTAAATTCAGCCCGTGCGAGTGAACGCCGTTAGGCGTTCCACGTATGTAGCCCCCGGTTGGAGCCGTAGGCGATACCGGGGGATCAAAGCGTTCCCTTCTTTTTTCCCAACTTTTTGCCAGCCCCTTGGGGTGGCAAAAAGTTGGCCGGGGAGAAGATGGAGATCCGCTTCCCCCCCGGTAGCTAACGCAACCGGGGGCTACAGATATGAAAGCCCTATGGGCTTTTAACCAGGACGGAACAGTTACCGATAGCCGGCGAAGCCAGAGCGTTTGGGGCACTAGGGTGTTCCGAGCATGTAGTCGAGCATTATCGGCAGATAGGGATAGTGATCGCGGTGGAACTGATCGCGTTTGGCCGACAAAATAAGCCACGAATCCCCTGTGCTCTCAGACAGCAGCACCAGACGCGTCTGAAGGTGGCGCTTTGTCTCGGGATCATCCTCGGTCAGAACGGCCTGCTGCAAAAACTTAATCTTGGCCGATACATCGTCGTTGTTGAGCAACCCCGAGATGAGCAGCGATATGTTGGGCTCGGCTCCGGGCTTCTGCATAGCCAGCTGCAGGTGCGTTATTGCATCTGAACGCAGCTCGCGGTCTTTTTCGTCGGTCGTCTTGGGATAATAGGAGATGTTGTTGAGCGCAATGGAATAGTCGTAGTAGGGATCGAGCGGAAACTGCTTTGCGCCCAGCGCCAGATAGTAGTTGGATTTTTCGACGCTCTGGGCTGTGATGTTATCGGAAAATACCGATGCCACAGCGGCCCACTTGTAAACCGCCTTAAAGTCGGGATCGAGCGCAATCATTGCATCGGCAAAATTCTCGGCCAAATGCGCTTCGTTCTTGAGATTATTGTATTGCAGCGCGCGTATCCAAATCAGGTCTGCCACAAATTCGCGCTGTCCCATGCTCATCCATACGAGCGCATTGGGATTGGGAAGCACGCTGTATTCCTTGTCGCCCATGCTTTTGGGGCGTTCGATTTTGGTCTGCTGCCCGCAGAAATGCGCCACAACAAACGCCAGCAGCGCAATCACAAGCATAATGCCGGTAAGATATTTCGATGATTGTCTGGTTTTGGACATCGTTGTTCCCCTATTCAGGCACGGGTTTGTTGTACATGCATTCATCCAGAATCGTCCTGACGGGCAGCATCTCTCTGAATCCGTCGAATTCCGCAAACTGCATGGCATTAATGAGCATATCGGGATCGAAGTCGGCCACAGCTCTCACGAGCGGCAGCGCATCGATAAACTTGCCTTTGCGCACATAAACCCGCAGCAGCTGCAGATTCAGATCGACGGTGAATTTGGCCAGTGCAATGCCAGATTTCGCATACTGCTCGGCCTCGTCCAGGCGATTCAGCTCTACGCATGCCAGCGACAGATTGTAGTAAAACCGATCGAGCATGGGATCCAGGTCGAGGCCTTTTTTCAGGGCTTCGACAGCTTCTTCGAAACGCTGCAGTTCGATAAGTGCGCACCCCATGGTCAGATAGGCCTGTGCCGGCGGATTCTTGTAATTCACAGATTCCTGGGCATATGCCAGCGCATCTTCCATGCATGTGAGATCGCACATCAGACTGCTCAGCGACGAGGTTGCCTGCATTCTGTCGGTGTCGCCATTCGGCGTGATATCGGCAAAATAAGCATATGCAGCCTTGGGCAGCGCATTCGAGGGCTGGATATTGTCGGTATAGAATCGGGCAAGCGGTCCGGTCGATTCCTGCGGATAGAGCTGGAAGAGGAACTCCGCCAGCTGTCTGCGCAGCGGGAAATACATCGGCGCAACGAGATTTGTGACCACATGCACCAGAAAATCGCGCAGACTATATACACCGGGCGTATGTATCGCCGAAACAAAGACTTCGCGCAGCGCCGCACATCTCTGGATGAACTGCTTGAAAAGCTGATAGAATTCGTAGCATCCGCCCTTGTCGCCATTCACGATGCGCTGCACAAAACAGGGCATGAGATTGCGCTCGCGCTCGCGCATGCCAAATCGTTCTGTTTTGTTGATGTAGTGCGCCATGATTTCATCGCGCTGCCAGAATACATAGTGCTCGCGCCAGATAAGCGGCTGCGGCTCTTCGAATTCCATACCGCTGTCGATCGGTTCAAGCATCGATTCCTGGCCATCCTTGTTCGGACGAACGGGCTTCCAGCCGACCCCGCGATACAGCCGTTCTTCCCAGGCATAGCCATTCTGCAGCGCCTGCAGAACTTTATCTTCGGCATTCTGATGCGCATAGACCTTCGCCTGGAGAAGATACAGGCGAGACAAAAACGGATATTTGCCCAGCATCTCGTTGATTTTCCACAACAGCTGGTCGGCATCATTCTGGCTGCCGCGCACGCCCAATTCGATTTGCTGCAGCTCCGGGAAAAGTCTGGTGGCCATGGCTTTTGACCATTCCACAAACTGTTCCATAAACGGATGCCTGAAAATCCCTTCGTTGAACACATCGTGATCGATATTGCGCGACTTCATTTTCTGCAGATAAAGCGCATGAGCCTGTCGTAACGAATGCGCCATGTCTTTGGTCGTATGGATCACATCGCTGTGCTTTGGCTGTATCAGTCTGGAGCGCAGCACCGATCCATGGCTGATGCTCATCGCAGGTCTGGACTCGTTATCGGTATTCGATGCGCTCATGCGGCCAATCACATGCGGATGCCGCATCAGCCTGAGTTTTTCGGTTTTCTTGCGAGCCCGGAAGTCGACCGTTTTTTTCAGGCTGGAGAACGAATCAAAATTGCGGAACGTGAACTCCGGTTCGGAAGATTTGCCAAAGAACACCGAAAATCCGTGATTCTGATGTGTCGAAATCCAGGTTTCGATAACGTCCACCGCATAGTTAAAAAACTGCTCGGCAATATCCGGCCAGCTCAACAGCTGTCCCGATATCGCAGTCACATAGGACTGTGCAGAACGCGGATAGGCACAGATTGCGGGAATTCTGTAGAGCATGTTTCGACGCTGCCGGCTATCGGACTGAGGCAGCATCATCCCGTCGTCGGGAAAATCACCGGTCTTTATGGCATTGCGAAAGATCTGATACGACGAACTGTCGCGATAGACGATATCCATCACTGCCTGACGCTGGAAATCATCATCCGACAGCAGGGATTTCGCGAGTTTTGCATCGCCGCAGAGCGCATGCCAGATTTCAATTGCCCGATCGGTGTATACCGACAGCTGCGCATTATCCACGATCACATTCTGATCGATGTTGCCGCGCAAATAGCAGAACAGCGCACGATAAACGATGGATTCAAAAACGCGCCGCACGCCGTTGTCGTCCAGATAACCGGCCTCGCAGTCGAATTTGGGCATCAGACGCTGGAACGCCGAACCATCCATCGCAAACGGATAGGGTTCGTGACCTGCCAGAGCCTCGAAAGAATCTGCTGTTGTTTCTTTGACAATATTGTCGTTCGAAGCCCAGAACCGCCCCTCAATCGTGGGAATCGTATCGTTCTCGAACTTCACATTCAGCATTTCGGCTGCATCAAATCTGGACGAAACCGAATATGTCTTCGGCACACGCTGGTACATCAGAAGCAGGTTATCGATAGATTTTTTGCCGGCTTCCGATAGATTTGCGCACAGGTCCCTTTTATAGCCGTCAAAATCTGAATCGCCATGATGCGCACAAAGCTGCCAGCCAATACGGGCGAGCGACGGCTCTGCGATGCATTCTGAAGCAAAGGATGCAAGCGCACGATCATAAGGAAACTGCACGAGATCACAGATCATGCCAGAATTCTGTTCTCCCAGAATCTGAGCAGACAGCCGCGTCCGCCAAACGGGATTCACCGGAATGCCGCGAAACTGGCCGGTCAGCATCGAGTTAATCAGCATTTCACCATCCGGCATCCGGACAAACTCTTTATGCAATCCCTCAAAATAGCAGCCCGTTGCCCTGCCAGTCTGCGACTGTTCATACAGCTCGTTCCACAGATACGAAATCATGTCGTAAATGCGGGGATCGTCAAATGCGTGGAACATCGACAAAATGGATGCAGCTTCATAGCGGAAGCCATCCCAGATGAGCTGGTGCGCGATCACCCCAAGCAGCAGTGCTTCTTCAAGGCAAATCGGGCGAGTCTTGCTCGCCTTGATGAACTCCGCAATCAGCCAGAATACCGTGAGATGCGCGACATAGATGCGCTGTGTCGAGTCTGCATTCCGGAATGCACACGATGCCGACAAAACCTGAAACAGCATCGCGGTATATTCATCACACAAATCTTTCAGACTGTGGAAAACCGAAACGAATTCGTCTGTGCGCACCATATCGGGATGCTCGATCACATCCGCAATCAGCGTCATAAACCGCACCAGACGCCGCTCATCATTTGTCCAGCGGCCGCCGTTCTGCTCAAACTGCCTGAGCACCCGCACGCCGTTGGCGTATTTTCCGAGCAAAAACAGGCCGCGTGCAAGCCCCAGATACGTCGAGCTGGAATCGCATGTCATCACGATGGATGCGGCATAATACGGCAGTGCCTGGAACGACTGTCCGCGCTGCATCGACAGAATATCGCCAAGGCACGTCCACGCGAACCAGTTTGCAGGATCATACGCCGCAAGACACTGGAACAGCATGAACGATTCATCCATGCGGTTCATGTCGAAATACAGAACGCCCAGGCTCATCAGACTGCGCTTGTAGTCCGGACACCGGTCAAGCACGGTTTCGTGCAGCGACAGCGCCCGGTCGCGCTCACCGACCTCGGCACAGACATCGCCAAGCAGCGACATCGCCACCAGATTGTTGGGGCTGAGCGTATTGGCTCGCTCCAGGTCTGCCTGCGCATGTTCAAACTGATTGGTTTGAATATAAGCCATTCCGCGCAGCATATAGAGCTCATAGCTGTCGGGCTTTTCAAGAATGCATTCTTCAAAAAGACTCAGGCCGCGCTTGCGTTTTCCGCCCAGCACCATAAACATCGCCTGATATCCCTTCAGTCTAACCGGAGTTTCCTCAAGCGGCAGCTTCTGCACTTCCCCCCAGTTCAGCCCGGCCTCTTCCAAATCGTTGCACACCAGCGACAGCATAATCATGTCCAGCAGCACTTCCATGCGCTCATCGGCTTCTTTGAGCTCCGGAAGCCAACCCATCAGCAGTGTCACGCCTTCGCTCACATTGCCATGAAAAATGCTCTCACGAATTTCTTCGAGCCGCTTGAAAAAAACAGCCTTGTTCACACGCACTCCTTCAGAATTGAAGCCTCACATGAATCAGCCATGCAACTCCCCCATCATTACACATATCACGATTTTGGAACGATTAAAACAACCACATCATACCGCTGACGCTCTGTGATACTGCAGGCACATTCTTTTGTGCGGGACGCTCGCCTTGGGGCGGCCGCACCGGGCCGTCCCTACGGCTCGCCGTCGCGGCTATTGCCTGTCGGCAATACGCCGCTTTGCGCCCGTCTATGTGCTCGACCGGAAAGAGACGCGCGGACCGTGCGTCTCTACCGGTCTGCGCGCATACGCCGGGCGCTTTTGCCTGCGGGCGGCCACACTGGAACGCCCAGCTGTGCTATTCTTCCGCACCACTTTTTTTGCCGCGCGTTCTCTTTGACTTTGCGGATTTCTCTGCAATTTCCTTGGCTTTCTCCGCTTCCACTAATTTTTGATATCTCACCATCAAATCAGCTACAATTTCAGGTTCACTCATTTCTGACGAATAGCCATAGAGTTCCATCACGGCTTTATCTAATGCTCTGTGGGCATCATGAAGATCAGATGGCATTGAAATCGGATCATATAAATCAGCCAGTGAGCTATTGGGATGATTGTCTCGCGCATGTAATATTTCTTCAGCACACAGGCTGATTTTGGCTTCTATGCGTTTTTTATAATCTTCAGGTGATTCTGTTGATTTTTTCTTTGCGCTTCCAATTGCGGATGCACCATCCAATTCAGGCCAAGGAAAATTGTTATAAACAATGTCTTTGCTGTAACGATAGCGCATTTCCAAACGTCCGCATACAGCCCTCATCCATGCCATGTGTACTGATGACGTAAGAATGCCAAAGTGATAAAGTGTGGCATTGGGGATTAGTTTAACAAGATTACTGCATAAAACATCGGGGATCATATATCCAATAGGAATATATTTTCGCTTTTCTGATGATACTTCTGGAATCACAATGTAATTGCCTTTAGGCATGTTTTCTGTTTGAAAATGTGTTGGGGTATCTGCCAATTTTAATGTGGATGCTCTCTTTGAACCTAATCTAAAAGTTCTTACGGCTTGAACTCGTTTCATACAATTTGGCATTTTACGCAATTCACTGGGTTCACAGTTACCTAACCATAAACACCATCTTGGGCGGTTATTAATAAATTCATCTGAACCATACCATCGTTTGAAATATTTCTCCGAAGCAGGTTCTGCACTAACAAACTCTTTCTTTTCATCATCACTAAAAAGGTAATTTCCGTTATCAATAGGTTGATTTCCAATTCCAATTTCAGGAATATTGCACAATGGATTATTTCGGCTCAACACACTAATACACGGTGCATCAACAAGATAAGCATTTATTCGTTTGCAGGTCGTTTTGTTAATCTTTTCTGTTCTATTTTTATCCGTACTCGTTGTATAATCATTGCAAATAAATCTGTCTTTTAAAGATTCATTCATACTAAAACTAACAATAACGCAATGAACTGCAGCTTTGCCGCGCCCTTCATTCGTCCATTTAAAAGTTCGCCACGCAAAATCGATATGTAAACCATTATCAAATAATGGCTGCCAAAGATTTGCGGGTGTTTCGCCCTGCGTTACAGAATTTGTCATAACGAATGCTGTTCGCGTATTTGAATTAATGGTCATATAATCTGCTGCACGCTTAACCCAGCATGTGACATAATCCAGATTCCCTGCATTTTTTTGATTACCAAACACCTGACTTAAATCGTCTTTTTGATCATTCTTCATAAACCGGGCTCCCACATACGGCGGATTCCCTATAATATAATCAAATCTCAAATCTTCCGTATATTCTCTATCATCCTTCAACAATTCCTGCCAATCTACGTTTAAAGCATTTTTATTATAGATATGTGCCGACCGCTTCAATGGCAAATCAGCATAGGCCATACCGAACCATTCACCGACTTCACGGTTCATTAAATGTTCAACGAGCCACATGCCCGTTCTTGCGACTTCACAGGGAAATTCGAGAATTTCAATGCCATAAAATTGTTCAATGCTGACCTTGATCAAAGGCGAAACGTCCAGCAACCGTTGTCTGGATGGATATTTCATTTTGATGATTTCGAGTTCGAGACGGCGTAGTTCCTTATATGTGGTAATCAGGAAATTACCACACCCGCATGCAGGGTCGAAGATTCGCAAATGTGCAATCTTTTCGTGAAAAGCTTCGAGCTTCTTCGGGGTTGCTTTGACACGTTCAAATTCTGCCCATAAATCATCCATAAACAGCGGGTTAATGACTTTTAATATATTCTCCTCGCTCGTATAGTGTGCGCCGATTTCGCGTCTCTGTTCTGGATCCATGATTCCCTGGAACATCGACCCGAAAATTGCCGGCGAAATCTTGCTCCAGTCGAAAGCACAGCAATCGATCAGTGTTTGTCGCATTTTTTCGTTAAAATCCGGCGTATGCAATATCTCGTGGAACAAACCGCCGTCAACGTATGCAAATTGCTTCAAATCTGCAGGCAACATCGCTCGTTTGGCTCTCTTTTCGGGCGGCATGTCTAAAATTTCAAACAACTGATGCAGTCTCAAAGACAAGTCTGCACCATCCTGCTTTGAATTCTGATTATAATTGATAAACGAATACAGAGGGAAGATGCCTGTATCTTCGGCGAACATGCAGAACAGCAGCCTAACCAGATAGACTTCAAGCTCGTGTCCTTCATAGCCAAACTCTTTGAGTGCATCGTGAATTCTGGCCATTTTGATGGCGGCTTCGACGTTGACCTCAAACAGGTCTTCATAGATTCGCTGGGTTTCGTAGCCCGCGATGTTCGCAAAATGGCGTATATACTTGCGGATATCCTTTAAACGGAATCCGACATGTTCAGCTGTCGTGCGGTGATACAGCTCAAATTTGTCAAAGTCGCACACGAGCATCAGTTCTGGCATTTGGTCGGCCGGGAGCGTAATCACATAGCTCTTGAGTTGTTCGTAGGCTTTATTGAGGTCTTTGCCCTTCGACTTCATTTCGACGATGATTTTCTTCGGCAAAAAGTAATCAATATAGCCGTCGTCTCCCCATTCCTTTGGCGTTTTATGTTCGAACTCTCCACCGTTGTCCCGCGGATTCTCAACGCCAAAAACAGACAGAAGTTCCCGAACAAACATCTGCGCTTCCTGTCGCTCTGCGCCTTTCTGTTTTTCCCAATTCTTGCGGAACCCCACGGCCCTGTCTTCGATTTCTTCCCAGCTGAGAGTCGTCATTTCAAGTCTCCTTGCCCATTTGCGATGTCACATTGCTTCCATGAATGCAAACAACGAAGGGCGAGTTTAACAGAATAGGGGAAAATCAGCGAGCGTTTTAAGGAATCGTGGCCGCTCGGGGCGTAGAGGCGGCCTGGCTCGGGAGCGCCCGGCGTATCGCTTGCGATAGCCGGGCGCAAAGCGGCGTATTGCCTGCGGCAATAGCCGCGCCGCCGTGCCGTATGCCGCGAATGCGGCACAGGCCGGCAAAATCAACGATCATCATCACGTGATGCATGATCTGTTTTATAGATGATGAAAATGTGATATGAAGTTCCCCGCGTTTTTTGGGGGAATAAGGAGGATAACCTTGAGCCAGAAAGAAATGCCGCAGCCACCGGAGCTGCCGTTTAATTACGAAGTCAAATGCGAGATCGCGCTCACACCCGAGCAGCAGCGCATCGTCAAGCAGAAAACCGGACGTGATATGACCGAAATCATCCTCGAGGATGAGGACGGCAAGCTCACCAAAGGCATGCAGGATTCGGCCCCCGAAGATTTCACGGTTATCGCCATTCGGCAGGCTGACAGGCTCAACCAGTACGACGCCGATTACCACGATTACCTCAACGAGCTGGCCAAATGGCAGGACGAGCAAAACGCACCGGATCCCATGGATGAAGTCAACGATGCGGCTTCGGTTGCTGCCGCTCAGATCGCCGAAAAACTGCGTCTCTTCTTTGAAAAGGAAGCGCAGGCTTGCGAAAACGCCCGCGAACTGGCCAAAGTTGAGTGGAAGAAAAAAGATTCCCCTGCAACGTAAACCTTTTTCTATAACCCATCGGAGATATAAAAATGGCTGAATTGCTGGATACAACAGCAGTCGAGAACGAGAAAAAAGCGCTCCAGCTGCTGATGGATGAATACCAGAAAGCGGATGCGAACGATAAGGACCTGCTGATGGATGCCATCCAGAAGCAGGCTGCGAAACTGGATGCCGTCTGCCAGGAGCTTCAGGACAAAGCCGACGCCATCAATCCAAACGTCGAAAGCGACGATCCGGCGCTGAAAGCCGTGGTCGAAGTCGTGCTCACGCCCGAACAGCGAGCGCATGTCAAGGAAGCGACAGGGGTTGACGTTCCAACGGTGCGCATCCCCGATCCAACTTCCAATCTCACCAAAAATATGGCCGCCGTCAAACCCGAATACATCGAGGAACGCGCCATCCTTCAGGCAAAGCTGTTTAAAAAGATGATGGCCGAAGCCGAAGATATTGCCGAGGCCGAAGCGGCTGCACAGGAATCGGAACAACCTTAAACAGGAGAGAATACCGTGGATTACGATGAGAAACAGTATCAATGCGGTGAACTTCAGGCAAAAGATGCCGACAAACTCAAAGCATTGCTCGAACAGTCGGGAAAATACGAAGCCCTCGAGATGAAGCAGGCTTTCGCCGATGAATTCGCGGGCTGGTGGTATGGCGCCTATTCGAACGACGCCATCGTGGCAACCGCCTATATCACCAAGCAGTTCGTATATTTATATGGCCGCGATCGCGACGCCATGCTCAGCATGGGGAAATCGATGGGACGGTCGCAGGGAAAGCGCACCACCGGCACGACGCATTCAGTCTTTGGTCCCAAAGATATGGTGCAGGCATTCTGGTCGGGCTTCCAGATCACCGACAAATCGGTCGTAAGCGACACGACGCTCAACCTCAACGAGCTCACCAAAATTGAATGCAAGCTCAACGACGCCTACGAAGTCCGCATCGCGGGCAAAAAGGATCTCCTGCTCGTGTTTGATTTCATGGGCGCAGCGCTCATCGACGAACTCGGCACCGATATCCGCCGCACCGGCAAAGAGGCGCACGAAAAATACTGTCAGCAGCTCATCGAAAGCGGTGTCGTCCTGCTCGGCTATCATCGCGGCAAACCCGCATTTATCGCGCGCTATTCCGAGACCCCGGTCGGAATCTTCATCGAAAACGCCTATTTCCCCGTTGCGATGAAGCGTCCCAAGGTCATGCGCGGCATTCATGCGCGAGTGGGCGAACTTTTGCTCCAGAAAGCCGAATCCGTGCTCATCTATCTCGACGTCGCCGATACAGAGCAGCAGGCTGCTTTCGACGAAGTCGGCTATCGTTCGGTCAGCACATCCCGCCTGATGCGTCTCAGATAAACCATGGGTGATCTGCAGCCATTTCACAGACCGCTGTTCGACAGATTTATTGCACTTTCGCGGCAGCCATCCAACGCCCGATACCAGCAGCTGATGGCTGTCGGCGGAGATCGCTTTACCCTTGAGATCGCCAACAGCTGCATCAAAAACATGCGCGCCGCCAGTGATCTGGCTGTAAACCTCACAGTCGCCGAAAAAAAGTCCAAATCCTGGATGACGGCGACCTCTGTTGAGCCCGGATTCAGCATGCTGTCGGACTGGAATCGTGCGTTCGATCTCATCGCCAAAAAAGCGGTATCCTCACAGGATCCCCGGCCGCCCTTTAACGAAGCCGATCTGCCCGAAGAATTCGAGCCGCTGCGCCGCTACGATCCGGATATTGCATCCCTGCTTCCCGCCGTCGTATTCCATCGCATTTTTCAGTCGTTTGGCAAATACATCGAACAGGGCTTTCTCATCGACGCAGACTGCGCATACACCAACGGCTTCTATTCGCCCCAAAACTCGCCGCTGTGCTTTGCGTTCGTCGATGATACGCACTTCTGTTTCCAGCCGCAGACCACGCTCTTTGAATCCGTCTGCATCCGTCACCGCGACAATCCCGCTCTGCGCCGATATGCCCACCAAACGTCATCGAAACTCGACGATTTCATGCGCCTCGACAGTCTGGCAGCCGAACTCCAAAACGTCGACACCTCGCGGCTCATCGCATTCAATCCCATGGCTTTCGACGATATCATCCTCATGCCCGGCGCCGCGTCACAGCTCGCACAATACCTGCTCAGGCCGTTTGATATTGCGCCGGAAACCACCACGCTTCCCGACAAATCCCAAAAATGTCTTTCGGAATCGCTCGAACTCGCCTGTGATCCCAGCAATCCGTGCTTCGGACGCGATTGCGCATTCGACGTGCATGGCATCAAAACCGCGCCCATCCGCCTGATTTCCAACGGTTTGCCCGATACCATTCCGACGGGCGGCACCATCGCCAAAAAGCATCATCTGCCAAACAACGGACATGCGACCGCCAATGGTCATGCCGAGCCGTTCTGTCCGGTGCTCAAATCCGCACAGGATGTGGATTTGCCGACATTTTCCTCAACCGCGCAGTTCACTGCCGGCAGCAACCGTCTGGTGCTGTGCATCGAACATCTGCAGCTGTTTGCGCTCGACGATTCGACAACAGCCGTGCAATTTTCAAGCGGCGGCGTACTCTGTCAGAATGGCAGGTGCTGTGCGCATGTTGCGCCGCCCGACAAGCCGTTCGTGCTGCAGCCGCTGCTCGACTCTGCCCGCCCCGCATCTGCCCCAACGCGCATTGGTGCCCTCGCATCGTGCGCCCTCAAACTCGATCCCGCTGCGTTCAAAACACCATGAAACGACGACAATTTCTCAAAATCGTGGCCGCCGCCACCGCCGCCATCCCCGCACAGGCCATCGCCAAACCGCTCTTCGACATCGGCTTTTTCAACAACAAAAAAGCCCGCGCGCCGATCAGCGAGGCCTCAAAAGGCATCGGCGACGCCTGGAAAAACACCGTCCGATTCGACTACATCCCCGCAAACACCATCGAATGGACAGACGAGTGTTCGCTCGTCGAAATCCGCTGATGACTTTGCATGAGGGGGAAGCCTCCCCCTGCGCGTCTATTTCGCAGCTCTGGCTGCGCCATCGCCGCGAAATACGCCGCGACCCCCTCAGTTGTCCGATTTCCCAATTCTCAAGACCATAGGAAAACATGCGAGAACTCATCATACTTGGCACAGCAGCCCAGGTGCCCACGCGCGACCGCAACCACAACGGCTATTTCCTGCGGTGGGATGCCTGCGGATTCCTGTTCGATCCCGGCGAGGGCACCCAGCGGCAAATGACATATGCAGATTTGCCTGCCTCGGCTATCACGCATATCTGCGTGACGCATTTTCACGGCGATCACTGTCTGGGGCTGCCCGGCGTCATCCAGCGCCTCAGCCTCGATAAATCACAGCACCCGGTCGATGCATATTTTCCAAAGTCAGGCGCAGGCTTTTTCGACGCCATGACCCACGCTTCGCTGTATCAAAACAATGTCGAGCTCCAGACGCATCCCATCGAAGCACCAGGCGTTCTGTTCCAAAACGATGAATTCATTCTGAGCGCACAAAAGCTCGACCATCGCACCGATTGCTTTGGCTACCGCCTGCAGGAAACCGAACAGCGCACCATCTCGATGCAAAAACTCGCCGAACTCGGCGTCGAACTGCAAGGTCCCGAAATCGGCATGCTCAAGAAAAATGGCCAGATAACGCTGCAAAACGGCGCGACAATTAAGCTCGAAGACGTCAGCACCGCACGACCCGCACAGATTTTTGCATACGTCATGGACACCCGGCCCTGCGAGGGCGCAATCAAACTCGCCCAAAATGCCGATATTCTCATCTGTGAGGCGACCTATCTGGATGCCGAGGAAAAACAGGCGCACGAATACATGCACATGACCGCACGTCAGGCTGCGGCGCTGGCGCGCGACGCGAACGCCAAAATGCTCGTGCTCTCACACTTTTCACAGCGATATCTGGGGCTGTCGGATCATCTGCGCCAGGCGCGCGATGTATTTGAAAACACCCATATTGCGCGGGATCTCGATCACTTCGCGTTCCCCAAACGCATCCGGAATCAGTGAGTTTTTTCCTAAAGCTTTTTTGGACGGCCTGCGGCCGTAAGTGCATCTTTTTCGCGGCTACGCGCCGCAGGCCGTCATACAAACTGTAGGAAATCTATAGATTTACTGAATTCAGCAGTTGATCGAGGCTTTCGATCGAGCTCGCGGATGTGATCTGATTTGACCACGGTTTTCGCATCATATGGCGCGACTGCATGTTTTCGAGCATTTGGATGCACGGATCCCAAAACCCGCCAATATTATACAAAATCACTTTTTTGTGGTGATATCCAAGCGTCTGGGATGCCGCGACCGTAAAGATTTCGTCAAGGGTCCCAAGACCGCCGGGCAGCGCCACAAAAACATCGGAATGATCCATCATGATTTGCTTGCGATCGGTCAGATTATCGCACCGAATCAGTTCATCGATATAATGGCTTGTATGGCCATTTTCCTCGACTTTCGATGGTACGACGCCAATTACCCGGCTGCCGGATGCATGCGCAGCCTGCGCCACACATTCCATCAGCCCCAGCGAACAACCACCATAAACCAGCGCATAACCACGGTTTCCGAGGTATTCGCCAATGGTCCTTGCTGCATCAAAATATTCGGGTGCAATGCTGTCATTCGCTGAACAAAACACACAAACGGATAGTATTTTTTGATTATCTGTCACCACTCTGCGCTCTCCTGTTCGCACCGCCACTGGTGCTGCGAACAGGATTTATGACTTTTTAATGCAGCAGGCAAGATTGTCGTCACTCCGCAGCCTTGAAGTTATATTCAGGTTTGATCACCTGCATCACATCGACGGTTGGCCCGATGTTATCGACGATATCTTCCATTCGCTTGTAGACCATGGGCGCTTCGTCGAGGGTATCGGCACAGACCGAGATCGTGAAGATGCCAGCCATCGACGATGCGAATTCATCGACGGTAAACGTCTGTTTTGCCTGGGTTCGCGAAAACAATCGTCCGGCGCCATGGGGCGCCGACTGATTCCAGTCGTCGTTTCCCTTGCCCCGGCAAATTAAGCTGCCATCCCGCATATTGATGGGAATGAGCAGCGTTTCGCCGAGTTTTGCCGATACCGCTCCCTTTCGCAAAATGCGGTTCGCAATATCGATATAATTGTGAATCGTTGTAAAGCTGTCGGCGATATCAAGATGCATTTCGCGCACAATCACATCCGCCATGGCCTCGCGGTTTTTCACAGCATATTTCTGCACAATTTCCATGTCGTGCAAATAGTCTTCGAAATCCTCGCCCTGCAGATACGCCAGTTCTTTTGGAATTTCCGAAATCACGCGCTTGCGCATTTTTTCGATGGTTTTCTGGATTTTCTTTCGCTCGCCATTGGCCTTCATGCGGTCGATCATCTCGCGCAAATCGCGGATGGAAACGCCATTAAGCGCCTGCCATGCCTGTTCCTGATAATAGTTGGCCACCTGCAGCCCCAGATATCGGCTTCCCGAATGAATCACCAGCCACAGCTTGTTATTTTCATCGCGGTCGACTTCGATAAAGTGATTGCCGCCGCCCAGGGTTCCGACCGAACGCTCTGCACGAATGCGGTTTATTGAGCGCAGACACCGCAGTTCTTCGAGCGGAATCTCTTTCAGGTATTCGTGTTTTGTTTCCCGCACTTCGCGGCCAAAAGGCACATGCGCGCGAATCGTTTCGTCGAGTTTTGCATAATCTATCGACGTTTCTTCGAGCTGCATCGCAAACATGCCGCAGCCGATATCGACGCCGACCAGATTTGGGACGATCTTGTCGGTAATCGTCATCGTCGTGCCAATCGTACATCCGGCACCAGCATGAATATCGGGCATCATACGGATCTGCGCGCCTTCGGTGAACGGCTGATCGCACAAAAGCTGCACCTGTCCGATGCTTTTTTCATCCACGACATCGGTATAAATCAAAGCCTTGCTGAATTTTCCCTCGATCTGTTTCATCGCAATACCTCCTATGTAATCCATCCACAATTGCCGGGCATTCCCGGGTTTGTCTGTACCGAGCCTATCTGATTGAAAACAGGGAACATATCATTTGGGTGACAAACTCGCAGATACGATGATTTGAATAGAGCTTGGAGCTTGGAGCTTGGAGCTTGGAGCTTGGAGCTTATACCCCACCATAAGTCATAAGCCCTCAGAATCCATGCTCGTGCAACGCACAGGCATGAGGAGGGTCGTTGTCGATAAATTCGATTTCGGCAGTAAAATCGACGAAAAACACAAATAAAATTTTCGCTGGAATTGATTTGGGCCAGATACTTTGCTATAGTATGTAGGTGAATGTGTGATTCTACACATATCATAAGATAACGCATAAAAATCAATTGGAATAAACAAATGAAAAATATCATGAAATTCAGCCTTTTGGTGGCTGCATCTATTTTTGCGAATGCCTGTGCCGACGGCGAGTCGAGCGAAACATTGATGCAAAAACAGCCGAACAATACGAATCAGCCACAGAATACGACGACGTGCACGGCTGGCGATCAGAAGTGTTCGGAATCGGGCATGTATTCGTATATTTGTGATAATAACGACTGGCTTCCGCTTGAAAGCTGCACGAATGGCTGTCTGAGCGGCAAGTGCATCAAATCGCAGACCGATCCAACGCCATCGGAATGTGTCAACAATACGCGCATGTGTTCAGATGACGGCAAAAAGATTTTCAAGTGTTCGAACGGTTCGTGGGCGCTTGCCGATGTCTGTGACTATGGGTGCAAAGACGGCGTGTGCAATGCCACCCAGCCGCAGCAAAAGTGCAATAAAGATGCTAAGAAGTGCTCGGAAGACGGCCTGAAAACCTATATCTGCAAAGATGGCGACTGGGCTGTGAATGAAAACTGCGCCAACGGATGCAAAAGTGGTGATTGCATCAGCGCTGTGGTGACGACTTGCACAAACGGCGAACGCAAATGCGCAAGCGACAATTCGCGCGTTTTGCTTTGCTCCGGCAACAGCTGGCAGGACAGTGATACCTGCACCAATGGCTGCAACAACGGTCAGTGTCTGCCAGTCAACAGCTGTACCAATGGCAGCCGCAAATGCGCAGACGACAATTCGCACACCATCGTTTGTTCCGGCAATATCTGGCAGGATGGCGATATCTGCGAAAATGGCTGTAAAAGTGGCCAGTGTCTGCCCAAAACACCGACACCGGATTGTACCAATGGCAGCCGTAAATGCGCAGAAGACAATTCACACACCATCGTCTGCACCAGCGACACGTGGCAGTACGGCGAAGCATGCTCGGATGGCTGCCGTAATGGTGTATGCAATGAGCCCCCCACCTGCACAGATAACGATAAAAAATGCGCAGAAGATGGCAGCCGCGTGCTCCTTTGTTCCGGCGGAAGCTGGACGCCCTCAACCCCATGCACCAATGGCTGCGATGCGGGCCAGTGCATTCCCGATGATCCCGGGTTTACATGCGCTGAAGGCTATGAACCATGCAATTCATCATGCCTCTATTCGACCGAACTGACATGCACAGAGTATTGTGCAGCAGAGGGTTCTTCTGTTTGCTGCATGCAGGATAAAAAATTCATGTGCAGCACAGGTGAAGTCATTCCGGATGGTGTGCCGTATTATTGCGGCAGCTACACGTTAACAACAGAGGATGACACCGAGATGACGATCGCAGAATACTGCGGCAGCAAAGTCGGTATCTGCGTCAATCGCGATGGTTCTCCAAAATTCACCTGTGATGTCGCCTGCACCGCATCACAGGTAGGCAGAACCAATCCTTTATGCGAAGAACTGCTGATAAGTGACCTGCCCAAAGATGTCGCATACAACGAGGTTTGCACCAAAATAGCAGATGGCATCTATACCTATCGTATGGATGTGGAATCTGCAGTGATTTGCAAGTACGGATGCGACAGTTCGGGGATTGCATGCGTGAGTTCATCTGCGTTCACATGCACCGGTGATTTCGAGCCCTGCGATTCCTCATGCTATGTCGGATCGAATATACCATGCATGCAAAATTGTGAATCCAAGGGTTCATCGATTTGCTGCATGGACGACAGCTTTGCCTATTGCTTCGACAAGGGTGCCGAAGAACCACCTTCATTTACATGCACCGGCGCATACGAACCCTGCGATTCCACATGCTATGTCGATGATACGTTGTGCATGGAATATTGTGAATCGAATGGCAAAGATATTTGTTGTATGGACGATACCAGGATGTATTGCTACGACAAAGGTGCAGAGGAATAAACGGCGTCTGGCGTATGCGCGCAGACATGCGTGGCGGCGTGAGGCCGCCCGCATGGCGAGCACATAGACAGACGCGAAAGGCCGCATTGCCGCAGGCAAAAGGCCGACCGCGAGCCGTATGGGCGGCCCTTTGGGGCGCCCACAGGCGAAGCTTACGAAGCGCGCTCCAATATGGACGCGCTTTTTATTTGTCGAGGCGCATGTTGTCGATGAGGCGGACGCCGCCAACTTTCACGGCCATCCGCATGATTGCTTGTTCGGGGACATCGCCGTTATAGATTTCGAGCGTGTCGGGGTTGGCAACCGAAATGTATTGAATTTCGGTGTCTTTTTCGGTGGCGATTTCGGCCTGGGCTTCCCAGATGAGTTTTTCGGCGTTGCGGCAGCCGGCTTTGAATGCAGCGCTGGCGCGTTTGAGGCCGTGGCTGAGCGAAAGCGCCTGTTTGCGGGCATCCGCTGAGAGACGGACGTTGCGGGAACTGAGGGCGAGTCCGTCGGCTTCGCGCACGAGCGGCATACCGATAATTTCGGTGGGGCATCCCAGATCGGCAGCCATCCGCTTGAGTATCGTGAGCTGCTGGTAGTCTTTTTCGCCAAAGAAGGCGTAATCGGCGCGGCTGAGCCACAGCAATTTCGTGACAACGGTCGCAACGCCGCGGAAATGGCCGGGACGCGTGGCTCCGCACAGAATATTGCCCAGATTCTGGACTTCGACCCAGGTCGACCCCTGGCCGTTGGGATACAGCGATTCGACGGTCGGGATGAACAATACGTCTGCGCCGCACGACTGAACCTTTTCGAAATCGGCCTGCTCGTCACGCGGGTAGGTCGCATAGTCTTCGTTTGGCCCGAACTGCGTCGGATTGACGAAATCGCTCACGACGACGAAATCGGCTTTCTGGCGGGCTGCGCGAATCAGCGACAGATGGCCTTCGTGAAGATAACCCATGGTCGGCACAAGACCGATGGTTTTGCCTTCGCGCTGGACTTTATGTGTAAGCGCCGCGAGTTCTTTGGCATCGCGGATGATGATGGTTTGATTTGACATAGATATCCTGTGAATTGATCTGGCTTGTTCCCGAGTCTGGGTATATGGATAGCCAGTAACTAATGTCTCATCGCTTATGGCTTATGGCTTATGGCAGGAACTGGCGTACACTACAATCCAAACGATAAGCCATAAGCTCTAAGCTATAAGTCTGTACTGCTGAATGCCCGGGGGAGAATCCATAGCCCACAGAGGGTACATAGCCTGTATGTTTAATGATACGATTCCTGATCGCTGGGAAATGCGCCGGATTTGACATCGGCAGCATACGATTTGAGCGCATCGACGACGGTTTGGGCAAGTGTCGCGTACTGGCGGACGAATTTATTCTTTTTGCCAAGACCAAGACCGAGGGCATCCTGGAGCACGAGCACCTGACCGGCGGTATCGGGGCCAGCGCCAATGCCGACGACGGGAACTTTCACCGCATTCTGGATGCGCTGGCCAAGCTGACGGGGCACGCATTCAACGACGATCGAGAAACATCCGGCTTTTTCGAGCGCCTGCGCATCACGCACCAGATTTTCGGCATCCTCTTCGGCCTTGCCCTGCACGTGATATCCGGACATGGCATTGACGGATTGCGGTGTTAAACCGATGTGCCCCATCACTGGAACGCCGGCTTCGACGAGTTTTTTAATCAGGTTGACGCAGCGCAGACCGCCCTCGATTTTGACGGCATGAACACCGGATTCTTTGAGAATGCGAATGCCCGCGCGGACGCCGTCTTCGTCGTTTGCCTGATAGCTGCCAAAAGGCATATCGGCGACGACAAATGGTGTCTGGCAGCCGCGCATCACGCACTGCGCGTGATAGATGATATCGTCGACGGTAACGGCGAGTGTCGTATCGCGGCCCTGCATCACATTGCCAAGACTGTCGCCGATGAGGATCATATCGATGCCGGCGGCTTCGACCAGACGCGCAAATGTCGCATCGTAAGTCGTGATCATGGAAATTTTCTCGCCAGCGTCTTTTTTGCGCTGGAGCTCAGCTATGGTGATTGCCATTATTTCTCCTTTAAATCGAGCAAATGGCCGCTTTTTTCCTGTTTGGTATGCAGGTAACGGTCGTTATACATATTTGGCTGAATAATAATGGATTCACGGGCAGAAATCTGAATGCCGCACGATTCGAGGCCTTCGATTTTGCGGGGATTATTTGTGTAGAGGCGAACCGAACGCACGCCCAGGGCTTTGAACATGGCTGCAGCGATATCGTAGGTTCTGAGATCGTCATCAAACCCCAGATGAATGTTGGCGTCGACGGTATCGTAGCCCTGCTCCTGCAAATGGTAGGCGGCGATTTTGTTGGCCAGACCGATGCCACGGCCTTCCTGCCGCATGTAGAGCAATATGGCTTTGGGGAGCTGTGAAAAATGCTTCTGGGCGGCTTCAAGCTGCTGTCTGCAATCGCATCTCAGCGAATGAAATACATCACCTGTGACGCATTCGGAATGCACGCGCGCCGGGATATCCTCGCCATCCCGCACATCACCGCGCACCAGAGCCACGTCTTCGATTCTGCTGCCGTTTCGCGCAAAAGCCACGATTCTGAAATCGCCGAATTGTGTCGGCAACTCTGCTTCTGCGAATATGTCAAGCGTTACTGCGCTCGAACTCGTATCCATCCAATACCTCAATTTTTTGCAATCTATGAGCAGACCACCAAAGGCCCACTGCCGCGGGTGTATCTAATCACATTGCAGGAATTCGCAAGGTTTTTTTGTAATTAATGACTACTCCGCATCGAATTCGAAATCGCGAACGACTGCCATGTGCTGCATTTTCGTCGCATCGGAATCGTCGGGTTTGACGGGGGCAATATCGGCCATTTCACCGAGTTTTTTGTACACCCGTGAATCGAGTACATGCCCGTGCGGATACTTGTGTTTGCCGATTACAACGGGCACTTCGTGCGCGCACAAATCCGGATTGCACAGCAGGTAATCGATTTGCTTGTGCCGCGTCACATTGGTGCGCACCATACCCTCCTGATCCTGCGGCCAGTCGTTGTATTTTGTACCAATCACGAACAGGCCGTCGAGCTGCCGCCGAATCGGATCCCAGCTGGACTGATTGAAATCACCGCCGAGCATGACGTAATAATCTTTATTGTCGTTTTTGATTTTGTTCTCGATGTTGCGGCGAATCGGTCCCATTTCGGGCTCGTTGTCCTGGGTATAGAGGTGAACGCTGACGACGAGCAGATCGCGATCACCGGGGATATCGATAACCGCCCAGTCCCAGTCGCGATTCTTGACCATATTGGATTTCCAGCCGCCCGATTGAATGATGGGATATTTGGAAATGATGCCGTTTGGAATCGTTCCCGTACCGCGGTGATACACGAAATCCTTGCCAAATGTGCTGGTAACGAAACTCTTGATGCTGTTTTTGTTGTAGTTGAATTCCTGGATCAGAACGATATCCGGTTTGAGCGCCTTGAAAATTCTGATGCCTTCACCATTGTCATACGACTGGTCTTCGCCGGTTGTCGTATTGGCCGTGACGATACGGATTCGGACTTTTTCGCCGGATTTTGGGGATTTCTTGAGTATCGTATTTGAAACGATCGAAGCCATGGAGGCATCGTCATCGATGTTCTCGAAAACCAGCGATTGTGTTGCCAGTGATTTATAGCGCTTGTCTTTGGTGTAATCGAGTTTGAGCTGAACCTCGAACTTGATGTTGCCATCGGTTTCCTTGTCGTCCAGCCCAGTGACAGTCACCATCTGTGGTTCATTCCAGTTTTCGCGCAGAAACTCGAGTTCGGTGACATCCACTTTGGCTTCGGTGTTATCGGAAACGACAACCTTGATAATCACTTTGGATTCGGGTTGTTCCGAAAGTGCCACAGCAAATGACTGGGATGTGCCCTTTTCAAGAACAAAATGTTCATCGGGCTCAAGTATCGAAAGGGATGGCGCAGTTTTGGGGACATCGGCGAATGCATGTTGCGAAGCAAAGATACCGATATATCCAAAGGCCAGAACCAATGCAGCGACTAAAAAACGATTGGTTGATTTCATTTGATTTTCTTCTGCTCCGCGTTCGAATCAGGAATAGGGGCCTTAAGGAAACCATCAGCAGCGCCATTGGGGCTGATAACCGGCTGGGGTTCTTTCAGCATCCCTTCTTTTGTCTGGAGCATAATGGGCTGACGATCTTTTTGCATGACTTCTTTCGATGGCGGTATTTTCTCCATATTGACCATGACATCGTCGGGAGCCGGAGTTTCTTTTTTGTATATAACCTGCGGTGTATCTGAATCTGGTGCAGGCACGGTATCCGGTTGAGAATCGGGCGTTCCGGCAGCAGCCATTTTGCAGGATGCACAAGGTTTTGGCGATTCAGCGATTTCCGGTTCCGGCGCATGGTAATCGGGATTCTCATAAATCCACTCGAACCGATTGTAATCACGCTGCCAGCGGATGGTGATATGAACCAGTTTTGGCGCAGCCTGATCGACCTGATTTCCGTCTGGCAAACTGCCAGCAGCATTTACCGCATCCTCACTGAGTTCGGGATAAATCTCGAATTTGCCCGAAACCGCGTAATGCGTGTTTTTCTGATTGGAAAAGTAGGTTTTTACAAAGCGCTCGATATCAAGGGACATCATGTTGGGCACAAAGACCCTGGTCTCCCTGTCATTTTTGGATATCAGCTGATATTTAACCGGTGCGACAGCGCCATAGATAGGCGAATCGGAAGGTTTATAGATGCCCTGGCTATCGAGCGGGTTGTCGGTTTGCGGCAATTCAAAGTGAGGCGGCTGGCTGATAGGGATCTGGTCGACCTGAGCCATATAGCCATCTTTGTCCCGATCGCACGAAATCAGCGTCATTGCTACAGCGATCACACCACACGTGCAGGCAATTTCTTTGATCAAATGCAACATGATTCCCCGATGCGAAAAAAGGCGCTTCGCCTGGAAGCGCCTGTTCAGAAATAGAATGAATCAACCGTTGGACTGCAGGGCTACCGCATTTACTTTTTCTGGGGCTCTGCCCCAGACCCCGCCAAAGGGCTTTTCCACAGTTCGCAATATCAAATCCGCAGCGTCTCTCGCGCAATGCGCTTCGACTTGCGCATTTGATTTGCTCACTGGCCTCTCGATTCGCACCGTTCACTGGACGGTGCTCATCTCGGGCCCCTTTGGAATCCACAATAATGTGTGGACTCTACTGAATGCATACTGTCTACTATAGCCTGCAAAGATCGAAATGGGGCCCCTTCCCCATTTCGCCTAAACTATGCCGTTTAGGTGAATCTGCATGGCGTCATCAATATTAAAATCCAGAGTTAAATGCGGGGCCCCTGCGTTGGACTGCCGGTAACATTGCACAAGACTAGTGGCATCTGAAAGCTTTATCGCAGTCATCCTTGCATGTTTCGTGAGCTTTCAGGCATGCTTTGGCATTACCGCATTCTTTTTGTGCAGCTTTACAATCCTGGCGGCATGCGATGCGGTCAATCTTGCAAATCTTCTGCTCTTCGGTGAGTTCTTTCTTAATCTTGGGCTTTGCGATTTTGGGTGCAGGCTTTTTGGCCTGAGGCGGCTCAGGATTTGGCTTCTCATTGGCCTTGATGTCAGCATTGGGCGCCGCAGGTGCTTTGACGGGGCCAGCCAGCTTTGCATCTTTGGGAGCATCTTTATGCTCGGCCTTTTTCAACGCTCTGTCGGCAGCCTGTTCAGCTTTTGCTGCAGCTTTTGCTGCTTCGGCATTGGCTTTTGCGGCATCTGCATTGGCTTTGGCAGCTTCGGCATTGGCTCTGGCGGCTTCGGCGTTGGCTTTTTTCAGATCCTTTTCAGCGACCTTGAGATCTTTTTCGGCAGCTTTATCGGCTTTCTTCAGATCCTTATCGGCTTTTGCTGCGGCTTTTGCTGCGGCCTTGGCAGCTTCTGCATTGGCTTTTGCGGCATCCGCATTGGCTTTTTTCAGATCTTTTTCTTCTTTTTTCTCGGCTTTTTTCAGGTCTTTGTCGGCATCTTTAGCCGGCTTGCCCTTGAGCTGCTTTTCGATCATTTTATCATTTTTGAGTTTTGGGTCTGGCTGTGCCACTGCGGCACTCACACCACCAATCCAGAAAACGAGCCCCAAAGCGCAAATGATTTTTTTTGAAAGATGTTTCATTTTTATCCTCCGTAACTTTATTAGATTGGTTCGTTCCCCCCCTGCCCTCTGGCAATATGCATACATGATACCAAGAAATTGCTCAAACAAAATGCAAAGGGCTGGGAAGACAATAAAAAACGCATGAACCCGACAGATTCATGCGTTCAAAATAACACTAGATCTCGGAAAGCGTGTGGATCGTTCTGGCAATTGGGCCTTTCTCATTGCGGCCTTCAACGAAGCTCACGCGCATATGGTGTTTGAGTTTATCGAACGTCACATCGATGAGATCTGCATAGCAGAAGAAGATATCGACATCGGCGTCGTCGGGCGCAATAAAGCCCCATCCCTGAGAATTGAGCAAAACGATCTGGCCGTATTTGGTTTCGCCAGTCACCTGATTGGCATCATCATCGCCTGCTTCATCAGAATCGTTGGAATTCTCGGCATCATCCTCGAAATATTCCGAAGCATCGTCCTCGTCGATATCGGCACTTCTGGCCACAAACAAACTGATGGTATCGTTGGGACCGTATTTGCCCGATTCAATGATATCCGACATCAGAACGGGATAAATCGCATCGCCCATGAGTTTCTTGGAAACATGGGTTTCGTGACGCAGACCGCGGTCGTTGACGAATTCGAATTCCCAGCCCAGAACCATCACGCGGGTTCCGGTCGCCTGGATTTTCTGAACCAGCGGCGAATAATCGCTGTCGCCGGCTACGAGCACGCATACGTCGTATTTGCGCAAATGCGTCATTTCGTATGCTTCAAGCGCCAATGCAACATCCACGCTCTTCTCGTTGCCTTCGAGCATCGGCCAGAAATGTGTTGTAATACCATTGTACATCAACACATCTTCAAAAATACGTTCGCCACGCAACCAGCCCTTCTGCTCCACCACCGGCGTCGTATAACGACCTCTAAAATAATGTGCATCCACGATTCGGCAAAACTCCGGCTTCGTGTGCTCTCTCTCTGCAATTTCCTGTCGCATAAACTCATGCAGGCCCGATATGCTCAGACGCATGTGATTGCGATGATGAAATACATAGAAATTGCTCACATGATAGAGATAATTGCCATCGTAAAACACGCCAATTTTAATGACACTTTCTGACATTTCTTTAACCACCGTTAATCTACGCAAAAAATACTTTTGCACGCAATGTTCGTGCGCAACCATCACGCACCGCGTCATATTGTAAATCTTTTGTTTACCTCTTGTCAATCAGACCTTATCCCCGCATGGCTTCTTGCTTTTACACTTACATCAGCCACATCCGCCCAGATGTACGGTATAAAAAAATTTAACACGAATATTATTCGGCAAACGCACGAAACAAATAAAAATCCCTGTATTTAATATTGATATTCATCCCTTATTCTATTATGTATACACATAGGGGGGATATGTAGTTTAACGTGCGCCAACCGGCGCTTTTATATCGGAGTTTCCGCGCCAATCGGCGCTTTACTACTGGAGATTGTGTTTTGAGCGATTCTGTTGACAGTGCCGCTGTGAATCAGGGACACCCTAAAGGCTTATACCTGCTGTTCGTAACAGAAATGGCCGAAAGGTTCAGCTATTACGGCATGCGGGCTTTGTTTGTTCTCTATCTCGTATCTGCATTCTTTACTTCCAGTGCAGCTTCCGAGATTTATGGCTCCTACACGGGCCTCGTCTACCTCACCCCGCTTTTGGGCGGCTACATTGCCGACCGATATTGGGGCAATCGACGCTCGATTATTGCCGGTGGTCTCATCATGGCTGTCGGACAGTTTCTGATGTTTTTGAGCGCCTGCTTTGTGACCAAATCCCTCAATTTCGGCCCCACCATGTTTACCAAAGGGTTCCCGAAACTCTTCGAATCCCTTCACCTCGAATGGCCGGTTTACGGTGAAATTGACCCGGCTGTCGACAATTCGTTTTCACTGTTCCTGATGTTTGCCGGACTCGTCGCCCTCATTCTGGGCAACGGTTTCTTCAAACCCAACATCTCCACAATGGTCGGCGATTTATACGAAAAAACCGACAAACGCCGCGATTCCGCATTTACCATCTTCTATATGGGCATCAACGTCGGTGCTTTCATTGCCCCGCTCGTTTGCGGTGCACTCGCTGTCGCCGGTTCCTGGTACAATCCCGGCGGATTCAAATGGGGCTTCTTCTGCGCATGCATCGGCATGTGCCTGTCGGTTTTGGTGTTCTGGGCACTCAAAAACAAATTGCTCGTCACCCCCGAAGGCGTCCAGGTCGGTCTGCCTCCCAGCGCCTACAAAGATAAAAAAGAGCTGGCAGAAGAAAACAAAATCCAGGAAGAATCCAAAATCGATCCCAATGCAGCCCCTGCAAAAGCCAACAGTCCTGTACGTCTGATCGGATGTGCGGTCGGTGCCGTCGCACTGTTCTCCCTGTTCTTCCTGCCGGATATCATCAGCGGCAGCGCCTTCAA
>JAEEGL011441513.1_pt1 | contig 47013 bp, 28 predicted proteins | sample 9134231 | NCBI WGS metagenome assembly JAEEGL01 (sample SAMN16246548, study PRJNA631951) | gut metagenome | biome: gut microbiome; feature: rumen; material: fiber-attached | host: Bos | place: Iran: Karaj | collected 2018-10
ACCTGGAAGAAATACAAATGAGGTTGAATAGCCGCCCTCGAAAAAGGCTGGGCTATTCAACCCCAAATGAAATTTTTAAAACTTTAACCCAGATTGACGATTCAGTTGCATTTCACGCTTGAATCCACGCGATGGAAGCGTCAGTGCTCTTTTCGTTGATTATTAATTATTTATCTGCCATGCCCGGCTATCCCCATCGTCATCCGTCCCTCCACGCCTGGCCTACCTGCCCTTGTCGCCACGCTATGCCCGCCGGCCGGTGAGTAAAACCGGACCTTCCACTCACGGCGGCTTCTTTTTCGGTGCCTCGGTGAGTAAAACTGGCCTTTCCACTCACGGAGGCTGCTTCTTACCGCGGAAGTTTGTTGATGGCCCCGGGGCGGGTGCAGACGTAGGCGGAGATGCGGACGGCGAGGGCGTGGGCTTCCGCGACGGGACTGCCGCCGAGAAGTGCCGTGACGAAGGCAGCCGTGAAGGAATCCCCAGCGCCGACGGTATCTGCGACCTTTACTTTCGGGGTGTCCAGCCGGGATGCAAGCCCTTCCGCGGTATAGACAGAGCTGCCGACGGCCCCGCAGGTGTGGATGATCATTTCAAGGGAGAACCGCCGTATCAGAGCGCCTATGGCCTCGGCGTCCTCGGCTGGCAGGCCGAAAAGTCCCTTAAGCACCGGCAGTTCGTCTTCGTTCAGTTTGAGTATGTCCGCGCGGCGCAGCGACTCCTCCAGCAGGTCTGCGGAGTAATAATCCTGCCGCAGGTTGATGTCGAACACCTTCTTGCAGGAAGACGGGGCCGCGTCCACGAGGGCCAGTATCGACCTTCGGGAGACCGGGCTTCTCTGCGCGAGGGACCCCCAGCAGACGGCATCCGCTCCGCGAACGACCTCCAGGGCCTCCTGCGGGCAGGCGATATTGTCCCAGGCGGTGTCCCGCGTAATGTCGTAGGAAGGGATTCCTGCCGCGTCCAGCGAGACCTTCACCGTGCCGGTAGGGAAGTCATTGAACTGGATGAGGGAAGTGTCGAGCCCGGCCTCCCGGAGTATGCCGAGGGCATCCTCCCCGCGGGCGTCGCGCCCGATTGCTGTGATCGGATAAGCCTCCGCCCCGAGTTCCTTCGCGAAGAACGCGAAATTCACCGGAGCTCCGCCCAACTGTGGCCCCGACGGGAGCAGGTCCCAGACCAGTTCACCTATGCCGACAATCTTCATAACTGCAAAAATACTAAAGAATCCCCTTACATTACTTGATGGTTGCAAGAAATGCACGGGTCTGATCCTTTCGTTCGGCCATGCGCAGGCGCCAGATAAGCTCCTGGACAGAAACAACCTGGAAGCGGTCTTCGAGCTGGTTGATCAACAAGGAAGCCGCGTCGGATGACCGTTTGCCGTCGAAGGTGCTCCATGCGTGCACTGCGACAGTCGCGAATGTTTGGGTGCCTTCAACCTCGTTGCTGCGCATGGATTGGGCGCAGAACGACGGGGAGGACATTCCCTGCCAGAGCATATACTTGGTAGTGATAAGCGGTATGTCGTACCCTGCCTTGTTCTTGAACCAATAAACCTTCCCGCCTCCCCCGGTGTAGGGGTTGTACTCCACGCCTGTGATTCCCTCCAGTTGGTCGTTGGCATCCACGAAAGCCTGCAGCATCTCCTGTCCGGCCGGACTGTCGAAATCCCGGGACATCACGTGGAGTATCTTTATGCCGTGCTGGCGCATGTGGGCTGCAGTCCTCTCGGCTGCAGTCCTGATATTGGCGGCACGGTTTGAGGCGGCTTGCCCCTGCGTGGAGAAAGTGTCGATATAGTAGTATCCGCCCCCGAAGGTTTCCATAATGGTGCAATCCGCAGAAGGCTGCTGCTCCAGCAGGTATCTGAAGCGAGTCGGGGCGAGTTGTATCAGGGACTGGCTGCCCAGTTCGAATGCTGTTTTGGTCGATGCAGCCGACGGGAGCTTATAGTAATTGTTCACGAAGGCGTCGGTGATTATGAACTGGTAGTTGTCGCCGTCAGTCAGGAAGAATGACAGGTAGTTGGCCTGTTTGTCATAGTCTATGTCCCGCGGATTGATGGTCTTGGCCCGCGTGGACGGCTGTCTTTCAGCGTAATTCCGGGAGGTCAGGGTATGGTTGTAGCTCCAGTCGGCCGCCAGCATCATGTGCCCGTGTCCGGATACCGGATTCACGAACCTGTCTTCCCCGAGGATTTCGTTGTTCTCCCAGCCTATAACCTGGGAACAGGGCTTAAGCCAGTCGAGTATTTCCCCGAAAAGGGCGGAATTGTCCTCAAGGCCGCCTGCGACGTTGACGACGAAAAGCCTGTTTGCAATGGCATAGTCCCTCAGTTCACCGGCAGGGATGTCGTTCCTGCCTTTTACTCCTGCCGGCATGAGCACGAGCGCAGAGTTGTCGCATTTGTCCTTGAAGCTTTCAAAAGCCTGCCGGAGAGTCATGGTGCGGCAGTCGCACAGCATGGAATACCCGTTGTCCTTGAAGTACTTTTCGTTCTTGACATCGACTATCAGGGCGTCATGGACGTGCGAAGCGACAGCGGCTATGTTGCCGCTCTCGGGATTGTTCTCCAAATCCGTCAGTACATAGCCCTTGAAAAGGTCTTTGGCCTGCACGTCGATGCCTTCCCATTTTCCATAGCTCTTTGTCGCAAGCTCCAGGGCCGTCTGGCTGCCGATCCGGGCGCCAAGCGTGGCCCTTTCCGTGTCATATGCCAGTTCTCCCTTTTCCATCCATGCGCAAAAGCCTATCTTGCCTTCCGCTGCCGCCTTATTGATAAGTCCGACCACAGAATGCATCAGCAAATACCCCTGGAGCCCGGATCCTTCGGAACTGCCCGCGGCTGGATCCTCCCTGTTCCCGTAGTCGGTATGGACGACATTCCAGTAGGGCAGGGCCCCGATCCCGTTGCGTGGAATGTAGAACTGGCCGGCATCGCGTACCTGATCGGTCAGGGAGCTATAGAAAACAGCGTCAGCGTTGGGTGCGGGTACGGCCGGCTCCTCACCGGGATTATTTTCTTGCCCGCTTCCTTCTCCTGGCCTGTATTCTATCTGCGGTTGTACGACGCAAGCGCACATCAGGCCCAGGATCAATATTGGTAGTAATCTTTTCATTATTGCCAGAATAGTTCATTTTGCGGGGGGGGTACCGCGGGTCTGGTAGGGTAATCATTCAATCCTTCCCGGAAAAGATCCGGATGGCGTGGGAAACATCTTCCTTCATCGCTTTCATTGCGGCGAATTCGACGTCATGGAGATAGGATGAAGTTCCGGAAGCAATCAATTCGGCTGCGGCATTGTACCCTGCCTTGGACATATAGGAATAGTAGTTGATCTTGCGGATGCCGGCCCGGATGGCGCGTGTGTAATCCGCCGGGGATACGCCGGACCCTCCATGCATCACGAGGGGGATTCCGGTATTCCTGCGACATGACGCGATAACGTCAAAATCCAGGACTGGGGCGGATTTGTAGAAGCCGTGTGCTGTCCCGAAGGCAATGGCGAGGGCGTCAATGCCGGTCTGCCGGACGAAATCGGCAGCCTCTTCAGGATCGGTATAGAAGTCCTCCGGGCTGGCCGAGCCGTCCTCCCTGGTGGCAAGGCGGCCAAGTTCGGCCTCCACACCGATACCCTTCGGATGACACATTTCAACCACACGGCGCGTCAAAGCGACATTCTCCTTAAAAGGCTTCGCTGAAGCGTCGATCATGATGGAAGTAAAGCCGAGTTCCACGGCTTTTTCAATCATGGGAAGCGATTCCCCGTGATCGAGATGCACGCAGACCGGTACGCGGGCGTTCCTTGCCACGGCCAGCATCGCGGGCCCTACCATAGAGATGTCGTTGAACACGTTATGCACCTCTGCGTGGGCAAGGATGACAGGCTCGCCTAGTTCCTCCGCCGCTGTCACTACGGCCTGCAGTGAATCGAAGCCGGTGGCGTTGAACATGCCGATTGCCTTTTCTTCACGTTCGGCAATCGCAAGAATCTCCTGAAGGTTTACTAACATTTTCTGGAGTTTAAGAAAGACATTATGGTTTCCAGTCCGGGGGCGCCCCCCGTAGATGTGGCACTGAACAGGTTGAAACGGGCGCAGGCCGATGCAAAGCGAAGCGTCTCCGGCAAACTCCAACCTTCATGGATGGCATAAAGTGCGCCTGCGCAGAAGGCATCACCGGCTCCCACCGGGGACACGATTTCGCTACGGTCGACCGTGAAAGAGGGGGCGTAGCAGATCTCGCCGTCACGGGCGGCGGCCACGGCTCCTTCGGGGAAATGGATGATGACGAGTTTACGGACGCCCAGTTCCAGCAGGCCGGCAGCGGCCGCTTCAATAGCTGCCAGGTCCGGCTGGCCTTCACGGCGTAACGGTGTTCCGAGGCTGTTCTCGGCTTCCACTTCGTTGATGATCAGATGGTCGATATATTTCAAACATGGAAGCACTACCCTGCGGTAACGGTCGCTTTCTTCCGATACCACATCGACCGATGTCTCATATCCCTGCTTCAGCAAACCGTCCAGCGCCCTTGCTGCGGCTACTCCGTACTCCGGGTCATCCTGATCCAGTGCATCAAGCAGCAGGAGGTATCCCAGATGAAATATCCTCGCAGGAGACTTGCAGGACAGAACCTGTTCCACGTCAAGTTTTGCATTGGCACCACGGCAATGGAAAAAGGTGCGAGATCCGTCTCCGCCCGTTTCCGACATCACATCCGTATAAGACGTCGCAGTCCCTTCCAGGACCTTAAGATGGGTACGGTCTATCCCGAAGCGGTCGCAGGCGTCAAGACACATCCGGCCGAATCTGTCCGCCCCGATGCATCCTCCTGCATAAAGAGGGATGCCGCTGCGCAAAGCGGCAAGGTCGGCCAGGACATTATGCGCGCACCCTCCCAGCCCCTCCTCCTGCCGGAGAATCGTGGCAAGGTTCCCCTTTCTGGGGTATGTCCCGATGAATTTTATATTGTCAACAATCCAGTTGCCGACCGCAATAATCCCTTTCCGCTCCATTTTTCCCTTAAATCACAGGTCTATCATGACCTTCATCGAGGTCTCTCTGTGGGCGTCGATAAACTTGTAGGCGTCGTCGAACTTCTCGAGGGGGAAGCGGTCCGTGATGAGCGGTTTCAGATTGATTGTGCCCTTGTGAACCTCTTCAACAGCCTTCAGGTAGTCCTCATGCTTGTACATGAGGGTACCGATGAGATTAAGTTCGTGCTCGCCGAGATGCTCCATATTGATTACGGGGTTATGGGCGAACACCGCGACAATTACGATGTCACCGCCTTTCTCGATTGTGGCCATCAGCGACTGTATGGATGACTCGACGCCGGCCACTTCGAAGGCGGCCTGGAAGCCTTCTTCCCCGAAAAACTCCTTCACGCCCTCTGCAAGAGGGGTCTTGCTCACGTTGAGGGTGTACTTGATTCCGCACTCGCGGGCCTTGGCCAGTCGGAAATCGCTGACATCCGTAATCAGCACCTTGGCGGCACCGCGCGCCTGGGCGAACTGGGCGATCAGGTTGCCGATGGTCCCGGCACCGGACACCACCACGTTGCGGCCGGCAAGCGGAGCCCGGCTGGTAGCGTGTGCCCCGACGGCGGTGGGCTCGATCATCGCGCCGAAATCCAGCGGCATATCCTCCGGAAGCAGTACAGTCCTGTCTTCGGTCACTACGAAATAATCCTGTGCGGCGCCATCGGCGTGGAAGGCCTGTACCTTCAGGTTCTCGCAGATGTTGTATCTGCCGTGACGGCAGGGATTGCACTTCCCGCAGACCAGCTGCGGACGGGCGGTCACGTGGTCCCCTGGCTTGAACGCCTGAACATCCGGCCCAACAGCGACGACCACGCCCGAATACTCATGTCCCTGCACCACAGGATAGATACATGAAGGGTGCAGTCCGTGATAGGAATGGATCTCGGAACCACAAATACCTATCCGCTTGATGTTTAAAAGGATCTCGTTCCCTTTGAGGTCCCCGGCCTTCGGAGCCGGAGCATCGTTATGCACCTCTATCGTCTTTGGTGCAGTCATGATTACTTTTCTCATATCGTTTATATGCTATTGCCAGAAGAAGTCATTCTGCCGGGATTCGCCCGTGTTGAGGCGAAGTTCGCTCTCGGGGTAGGCGGAGAGGAGTCCCTTGCGGATGTCGCCGATCTCCGTGGGGAAGATATACCCTCGTTCCCGCGCGCCGGGGAAGTGGTAATCCACATAGGTCTCCATGTCGTTGTTGAGCAGGTAGAAGCGGTTGGCCGGAATGGCGATGTTGTCCCTGAGCCAGGTCGCTCCGCGCCGGTGGGTGTCGAACCACTCGTGCCCTTCTCCCATCATTTCTATGAGCCTTTCCCACATAATGCCGTTTATCAGGTCTTCCCTGGTTTCGAAAGTGGTGGCGGTCCAGTCGGCCGGGGAAGAAGACACTCCGGAATCTACCGAGTGCCGCGCCCTGAAACGAAGGTCGTTGACCCTGGAAATCGCACGTCCCCAGTACTCGTCTCCCGGGGCCGAACTCAGCGATGCGGAAGCCTCGGCTGAAATAAGGTACATCTCCGCAAGACGGATAAGATAGAAGTCTCCTTTTCCGCTCGTGACGTCATAAGTAGGGTCGAGATATTTCTTCAGGTACGCGTCCGAACTTGTAGGGATGTTCGAATCGTTTGGATAAGCGGTCACCTTCTTCCCGGTGTTCTGGTTGATGTAGGAGTCGAAGAAAGTGGCGGCATAGCGCGGATCTTCCGTCTTGCAGAATACCTTCGTGTTATAGACCCCGCTCGTACCCATCCTTCCGCCTGACCAGCGGATGAAGTTCTCCAGCCCGAAACGCGACGGCCGGACGCGTCCGGCATTGGAGTTCGCGGTCGCGCGGTTTGCAGTTCCTTCAGGGAATGGCGGGAGCATATGGATCGAACAGTAATTCTGGCCGGAGTGGTTGGAAGACGTGATCTTCAGGATGCATTCCGGGAGGAACCAGTCGCCAGGCTCTGTCCATCGGAAAAGGGTGCGGTAGTCAGGAACCAGGCTGTACGGACCCTCCGTGATCACCTTTTCGGCCGCCTGGTACGCAAGGGTGAATGCGTCTGAAGGGGAGGAGATGCCGCACGGGGTGAAGTCCGGCGACCGCCGCGAAGTGTCCCAGAAATTATCCAGGGGCGAGGCTAGAAGGGATCCGATGGTCAGGTACACGGATGCCTTGAGCGCTGTTGCGGCCCAATTGTTCGGCCTGTTCTTGCCAGGAGCGGCCTCTTCCGTGCGGACCGGGCTACGCATGTTCATTTCGGCGAATTCGAGGTCATCGAGCACGAACTTGTATATTTTCCAGAAGTCGGTGCGGGGATTGTGCAGTTCAGCGGGCTTCACGGGAGCCGTCCCGATGAGGGGCACGTCTCCGTAGATGCGCACTGCCGTGAAGTAGAAATGCGCGCGCAGGAACCTGGCTTCGGCTTCGATTTCCTTTTTGAAGGCGTTGTCCACCGGGCTGCCCGGCAGGTTGTCCAGCAGGCGGTTGCAGCGCGATATGCCCAGCCACAGGGCCGTCCAGAGGTTTTTGTTGCCCGTAAGCGAAGTTGAATACTTCGTGAAATTCATCCCGTCCAACCACTCGTCCGTAGTTCTGTTGCCTCCCCAGATGAAGAGTCCGGAACCCGTCTGGAAGTACTCGTACATGGTTCCTTTCCAGAGAGAAACGTTGTTGAGGGTCAGGTAGAGGCCGTTGACGTTCGTTTCCAGCGCCTGCTCGGAGTCATATACATCCTTGTCTGTCAGGGATGTGGTCTGGTATTCTTCCAGAAATCCCGAACAGGATGCCGTCAGCGCCAGGACCATAAATATGTAAACTATCTTTTTCATCGGCTTCTAGAAACTGAATCTCACATCAAATGAATATGTCCGGCATCCGGGATAGGAGCCACCGTCAATTCCCATTTTCTTGACATTGGTGCCGTATGAGTTGACGTCCGGGTCCCAGCCGGAATACTTGGTCCAGATGAAGGCGTTGCCGACAGAAGCGCCGAGGATAAGGCTCTTCAATGCGGTTTTGCCGAGCACCGGAACTCTCCATGAAAGTGATGCCGTCGACAAGCGCAGATAGCTGCCGTCTTCCAGATACATGCTCGTAAACTTCTTGAAGTCGCTGTTCTCTATCGCCTTCATAGCGGGATATTTCGCATCAGGATTGTCGGGAGTCCATGCGTCGTAGTATGCTGCACGGCTGATATTATGCTTGTAAACGTTGCTGGCCGTCTCCATGGAGGAGTTGAAGTTGAAGAGGTCGTTTCCCCAGGAGCCGTTGAACACGAGCGAGAGGGTCAGGTCGCGCCAGCGCAGCGAAGTGTTGAAGCCGAAGATGAAATCCGGGTTCGGGTCGCCTATGATGGTGCGGTCCCCTTCGTCTATGTAACCATTGCCGTTGAGGTCCCAGAAATCAAGACTTCCCTGGCCGCGGGGGGCACCGCCGTTGGCAATCGGAGTCCCGGTTTCCCCTTCAGGGACTATGCGTTTGACCTTGTAACCGTAGAACAGGCCCATGGGATAGCCTTCCATGAAGATGTTCGCAGTCTGGGAACAGTATGCCGAGTTTCCTACCTGCGCCCCCTCGAAATAGACCACGTCCTCGCATCTGTCGGTGGTGATCCATATTCCTTTCCTGGCCGCCGTGTCGCTGATCTTGATGATTTTGTTGCGGTTGAAGGAAATGTTCCCTCCCAGGGACCATTCGAGGTTCGAGGTCTTCAGCGGAACTGCGTCGAGGGTCAGTTCTATGCCGCTGTTGCGGATGGTGCCTTCGTTGACATAATAGGTGGTGAAACCGGAGGAAGCCGGAATTTCCTTGGATTGCAGCAGGTCGTAGGTAGTCTTTATGTAGGCGTCTGCGACCAGGCTCAGCCTGCCCTGCCAGAGCGCAATGTCAAGTCCTCCGTTCAACTGCTCGGAAGTTTCCCAGCGCAGGAGTGGATTCGAGAAGTTGCTCGGAGTCACGGTCAGGGATGTCTCGGATGCGTTTCCGGGGTCATGGGCCGAAATGGTCGAGGTCACGAAAGTGTTTCCGGTCTGGTACTCCGCCACGGACTGGTCGCCGACACGGCCCCATCCGGCGCGGAATTTCGCCGATGAAACAAGAGTACTGCTGAACCACGGTTCCTGGCTTATCCTCCATGCGAAAGCGAAGGAAGGGAAGGATGCCCACTTGTTCGCTCCGAGGAATTTGCTGGAACCGTCGATGCGGTAAGTGGCCGTCAGCACGTAGCGGTTCTTGTAGTTGTAGACTCCGCGGGCGAAGAAGGAAAGGGTGCGGTTCATCGACTCGGAATAGCTCAGGCGCTTGTTCGGAGCGTAATTGACGGATTCTATGCCGCCCATGAACTGGTCTATATTCCATCCCTCGACCGTCTGGATGCCGATGAAACGGCTGAACATCGTGGACCCGAGGGTCCCTGAAAGGCTGCGTCCACGCCATTTCTTTTCAAACAGGAACATGTTGTCGAAGTTCCAGTTGAAATACTCGTACGTGCCTATGGCCCCGTTCGTGCCGACACTCGTCGTGTTGATGCCGGAAGACTTGAACTTGCGCCTCTCGGAATTGCGATAGTCCGCACCTGCACTGGTCTTGAAGGTCAGCCAGGGGGTCAGGACTATGTCGGCATAAAGGTTCGGAATGATGCGGTAGTCCTTGCGGTCGTTGCGGAAATGGGCCTGGTTCAGCCACCTGTCCGGGCTGGAGCGGAGTTCCTCGTCGTCATCTTCCATGTTATAAGTTTCCTCGTTCTCCTCGAGCAACATGTACGGACGGTAGGAAATCATGGAACGTATGAGGGACGTGGCCGCGGTCATCCTTCCGCCGCCGGTGCTCTGGGTCATGTCCGAGCGCACATGGGATACGTTGAACTTTGTGCCGAACTTGAACTTGGAATTCACGTTCTTGTCCATGTTGAGGCGGATGATGAACTGTTGAACCCCCGTGTTCTTCACAACCCCCTGCTTGTCGTTGTAACTTAGGGAGAATGCGTACGCGAGGCTTTTCGGCTTGCCGTAAACGGCGAAGTTCCATCTCTGGCTTACTGCAGTGCGCAGGCACAGCTGCTGCCAGTCCATCGGCTTGACCTTGAGCCCTTCATGGTTGACCGGGTCGGAATAAATCTGCCGAAGGTAGGAATTTCCTCCCATCACCTCGAGATACTCCACATATTCGTCGAAGTCAAGCACGTCAATACGCTTGTTCACCCGGCTGATATCCACGCCGGTGGTGAAACGCACCGTCGGGCGGGACTTGGTACCGGTCTTCGTGGTGATAAGCACTACACCGTTGGCCCCCTGGGCCCCGTAAATGGCCGTTGCGGAGGCGTCCTTCAGTATCTCGATGGAAGCAATGTCCGAAGGGTTGATGCCGAGAAGGCCGTTCGAGGTTTCGTCGCTGTTGCTGTTGTCGGCCCCTCTGGAGAGCAGGGCTTCGCCGCCCTGAGAGGCGTTCAGAAGGACTCCGTCCACGACGTACAGTGGCTCTGATGAGCCGTTGAACGAAGCCAGACCGCGGATCCTCATTGAGATGCCCCCGTCGGGAGCGCCTCCGCTGCGTATTGCCTGCACTCCGGCAGCACGGCCCTGGATCAGCTGGTCAAGGGATGTGGAGCGGGAAGCCTCCTCTTCGTCTATCTTCACGGATGCGACGGATCCCGTCAGGTCGCTCTTGCGCATGTAGCCGTAGCCGACCACGACCACCTCGTCCAGTTCGGAGGCTTCGTCCAGCATGGTAAAATCTATCCTGGAACGTCCGGAGACGGGCTCTGTACTTTCTTTATAGCCGAGGCAGCTCGCAACCAGCACTGGGTCTTTCGTCCCGGCGGGAAGGTTCAGGGTGTATTTTCCGTCACTGCCGGTCACAGCGGCGGTCTGGGTGCCCTGCAGCATCACGACCGCACCGGCAACGGGCTCGCCTTCGGGCGTCTTGAGTACCCCGCTGACAGTCCTCTGGGCGAAGGCGCCCAGTCCAAGGGTCAGGAGAACTATTGTCAAAAGTATTTTTTTCATTGCACTTTCCCCTCCCTTTTAAAACCCTATGGATAAGCCTAACATAACCGATGCGAATGGCGGGCAGGTCCCGTAGTCCGTTCCGAGGATGGCCGGATTCCATCCGCTGTAGGAAGTGACGGTCAGAATGTCGCGGGCGGTAAGACTGACTTCGAGATCCCTGATCGTTTTCCTGTCTTTGAGCGGGATAAGATAAGCGGCTCGCAAAGAACTGAGTCTCAGGTAATCACCCTTCTCGACATATCTGTCCGTAACCTGATACGGGGGATTGTTCTCGAAGAACATCCTGTTCAGGTTGAGGATGTCGTAGCCGGAGGCCCATGTGATGAGGATTTCGGCCGAAAATGAGCCTGCTTTCAGGCTGGCTCCCGCTCCTCCGTAAAAGCCGGGAATGGGGTTGCCGAGTATGACTTTGTCATATGTGTTGACTTTGCCGTCGCCGGTAATATCTATGCCTTGTCCTGAATCATCGGTCTTGAAACCGTAGAATGCTGCCGGTTGCTGATAGAAGGCATTGACCGTAGGAATGAAATCCCCGCCGAGGGAATAACCTCTCATATCGATGTCGTCGATTTCAACTACGCGGCGGAGATTGCGGGCGAGGTCGGCTGAAAGCGTCAATGAGAACTTCTCCTTGTTTACGACAGCTACGCTGGCATCGATTTCAAAACCGCTCGCATATGTGGTGCCTGAGCGGTGAAAATCATCGGACCGGGGAGCAGGAACCCAATAGTATCCATCCTTTACCCCGAAGGTGTATGCGAGGAAATCGTCTGCGGAAGATTTCTCGAACCAGGCTGCAGAAAGCGTGATGCGATCCTTCAGGAACCCGGTTTCCACTCCTGCGGAAATCTCCTTGCTGTCAAGCCGCCAAAGCCCTTCATGGAACATTTGGGATTCGTCTTTTATGGAACCGTAATCCCCTGTCAGATAATTCCCGAACAAGCCGTAGGGAACCATGTTTTCCTTTCCGGCCTCTCCATATCCCGCCCTCAGGCGAAGGGTGGAAACGGCTCCGGCCTCCTTCAGGAAGGCTTTTTTCAGGTCAAGCCAAGCGTCTGCGCTCTTGAAAAGCCGAGGCTGGTCGTCGTAGCGCGGCGTCCAGTCGGCGCGAAGGGTCCCTGAGACTCCGGCCATGTCGTTGAATGCATAACCAGCCCTGAAGAACCCGCCGTGCGAATAGTATTCGTAATCGAACTTGCGGATATCGGGATCTCCGTTGGAAAGATTCAATCCGCGTGCGCGCAACTTATGTGAGAAGAAGTCTTCTCCGTCCATTGTGTTGCGTTTGGTGTTTATGCCACGTGTGTCGATAGCCAGGTCTGCGTTCACATGGTGTTTTCCCGCGAGGTAGCGGTTCCAGCTCAGGCGGGCCTGGCCATTGTAACTGAAGTCCGTATTTCCGATGACGCGGCAGAAACCGTTCTTTGCCGCTCCGATCGAAGTCCCTTTGCCGTACCAGATGAAACGGTTGCTGTTGTCCATGTCCATGCCCATGTCTATCCTCAGCTTGAGGAAAGGACTGAAATTGAAAAGCAGGTACAGGGAGTTCGTCAGGCGCTTGTCCACCGTCTCGTCGTCAAAGTCGCTCGCCCATCCTTCCACGGTCTCGGTAGTGTAGAAAGACGGGTTGCGCTGCAGCAGGGTCAGGGAAGGGCTTCCAAAATCGGGGCAGCAGGATATCCTGTTGAGGCTTCCCATCATAAAGGCGCTGTTCATCCCGAACCACAGGAACTCATTTGCCCTTGTCTCGAAAGCCGCACGCAGTCCTCCGGAATTGCCTGTATTCCGTTTCTCCACGCCTCCGATACGCCTGAACCAGCCCGAAACGAAGTACGAAGAATTGTTCCCGCTTCCCCTCAGGGAAAGATACTCGTTGTGATTGAAGCCGGCGGACATGCCCGGGACGGAGATCAACGGCACATTCGCTCCGGCTTCCGATTTCCATCCGATCCGGAAGGCGTCGTCTCCGCTATTGTCCCCGGTTGTGACCAGGATAACCCCGTTCGCGCCACGGGAACCATACTCCGAGGTGGCCGTCAGGTCCTTCAGGATCTTCACGTCGGTGATGTCGCGGATGTTGAGATACGAATAATAAGGGTTGACCTCTATTCCGTCCACGATCCACAGGGGTGCTGCCTGCGTGCGGAAGCCGTTGCCTCCGCGTATGAGAACGAACGGATCTTCCCCTGCGTTGCCCGTGACAGGGCCGGTCAGGATGCCGGATGCCCGACCTTGGAAGAGGGCCGCCGCGCTTTCCCTTTCCTGCCCGGAGGCAGAGAGGGAAAGGACTAAAGCCAGGAGGATAGCGATCCTATTTCGTGCCATGGTCGTCATAACTGAAGTTGTCAAAACCGTGTCCTTCGACTCCCGGAACCACAGGGGCAGCCTTCTGTGTCAAGGGTATGCGTATATCCTCACAACCTGTCGCGGAGACGACTATCACGGCTTCCTTGCCGGATTCGGTATCTTTGTGCGAAGTGAGGCCTATCGGGATACTGGCCGAGTATTTTCCTGAAGTGGATAATATGGCAACACCGGCGGTAGCTCCGCTTTCAAGAGCAGCAGTCCATGACGTATTGCAGTCTATATCCAAGGTCAGTTTTGCCCCGTAACTGCTCAAGCCGAGGAAAGACTCGGCTGGCGTTTTCAGTGCAAGCCGGTAGGTGATGGCTGCCTGGCTGACATTAACGACGGAATTGAGTCCCCCGCAACTGATGCAGATGTCTGCCTGCCTGGCGGTGGTTTTTTCGTTGTCAAGAATCTTCAGGATAAGGGGAGTATCCTTCAACGCTCCTCCCGGATTCTCGTATCCATCGGTTTCCAGCCGGATCCAGTCGCAATCTTCCTGCCGCACCCAAGCGCTCCAACTGCGGTTGGAGGTAACTGTAATCGTGTCTGACACTGCGTTGCGTTCCCCGGGCTTGTCGCAGGGAGCGTTGACGGAAACCTTGTCGGTCTCCATGACGGGGCTTCTGTCCGGAATAGTCGTTTCAAGACATCCGGACAGGAGCACCGTCGCTGCAACAATGAAAATGCGAGATTCTTTCACTGGGAGTTATTCCTTGACGAGTCTGACTTCAAACATGGCAGTCAAAGCCTGGGCGGAACTGCCGGGGGCTTTAGTGCTCTGGCAAAGAAGCATGTCCCACTTGGTCCCGTTGGCGGCATTGGACCATGTGTTGTAATAATTAAGGTCAGTGGGGGCATTGGCATTGGGCTTCTTGAAGCAGGTCCTATCATAGAGCATGGCTCCGTTCGCACCCAGGTTGTCATAGGTGGCAGTCCCTCCGAGGAATCCGGCCAGAGTGGTCTTCCACTGAGACGGAGAAGGCAGATCCCAACCGGCAGGGGCCAGGCCGGCGGAGACAGCATAAGAGTTATAGAGATACTTGTCCCCGTCGATTGCGACCGTAGCGCTTGAGGACGTAGCTCCCGTTGCGCCTATGACATTCATGGAATCTCCGTTGCCGAGTTTGGTCGTCTTGTACCCTTCCGCTGTCCAGATCATGGTTCCGACTTTGACGAGCTTATGGCTGATATCGCTCGGCGATGTCAGGACATAAGCGGACACTCCGCCGGTCGAGACGCTTCCGGAAGGCGTCGAAGTGGCAATGGTCGAGCCGTCGGCCTTGATCCATACGGTCGTCAGAGCCGCCGAAGAACCTTCCACATAGGAGATATCGCCAGGTGTCATTGAATTGGAGTTTACCGTTCCTCCGTGGATATTTCCGGCGGGATCTGATCCGGCAGCCTTTGTTACCTGAGCCACAAGTCCTGCAGTATAGTCGGGGGTGGCTGAAGGAGCGGGATAGACAACCACGGCCTGCTTGTTCACGGTGGCGCCGAGGAATTCCTTGGTAACCCACCCTATCAGTTCGTCAGAAGCGTTACGGACATTGTAGATGTAGGATTCCGAGAAATCGATTGCGCCGAGATCCACGCTGTACCAGTCTGCTGCCAGGACGACATATTCCGCCTGGGATACTTCTATGGAGAACACGGAACCTTCCGCAGTCTTCAGGACTATGGCGCCGTTCCTTGCCGCACCGCCGTTGGCGGCAGCCGTTGCCGTCACCGATTCACCGCCGGTTCCGCCTGCGGAACTGAGCGTGATCCAATCGGGCTTGCTCTTTATGCTCCATGAGGAATTGGTGGTGATGGTGAAAGCGTCCGATTCTCCGCCTGCCGCAGGGAATTCTGCTACGGATGACGTGGAAGCCTTTACATAGGGTATGTTTATGCCCTGCCTGATATGCTTGGACACGCCGCCAGCGGTCTTCGAGCTGACAGTCTCGCTTCCCCAGATGCTCTTGGAGAACGAATTGCCGTCCTTGTCAGTGAAGGTCAGCGTCAGGCCCTTGGTTATCGAGAAATGCCCGACGGTGAGATTCATCTTGACAGGAGTATCGCCAAGCAGGTCGACATAGGGCTTGAGGTCGGATTCCTTGAGGGTGACGACCAGCTTGTAATAGGCGCTTGAGCTATAGTTGGTAGTAGTCATTGTCCCTGTCGAAACGTCAAACACGCCTTTTGCCGTCAGCCAGTTGCCTTCCGCATAGGCATCCGTAGCCTTGTCGGTGAACGCTACTTCAATCTGCCTTACCGTCCCATAGCCGTAAAGATCGAACTCTAGTATGGGGAGTATGGGTTTGAACGTAAACGAGACGGGATCGGCAGGATCTGCCGGAGCGTCCGCGCTGGCATAAAAGAAGGGATTCGAGTTGGTGCTTACCGCGTTGCCGGTTGCCGGGTCCACGACAAAGGTGGCTCCGGAGTTGACGTTTATGGGGATGAAGCGGTAGTCGGTCAACTGGCTGCCTGCGGTCGCGCCTGCGAAATCTATCCCTGCGGCGGCATTAAGCTTGGACGCATAAGTCGGCTGATAGGGGAAGAACGCATAGTACTTGTCCGATGCGGCAATCCCATCGGCCGCAGGGGTGAAAGTGGCCGAAGAACCTCCCGTGGCGGTTTCATATTGGACGTTCGTTCCGACGGACACACCTGCCGCTGCACCGGTCTCAACACTGAAAATGGAGATGGCGTCCCCGGCATCCCATGTGCTGACGCCGGCCGCGGTAGACACACGGGTCGGGTCTGACGATTTTTCAAACCCTGCCACGAAACTGACCGTCCCGTCGGAAGGAACCTGCACGGCAGCATTGTCGGTTAGTTGTTTGGCGCATCCGAAAAGCAAGGTCATTGCGCCGAGAACTGCAATTATCTTTTTCATAATCATCTTCTTTTTAAGGTTAGACAATTCCGTGATCATCGTAGTTGTAGTTTTCAATGTCCCCTTCCTTGGTGTCGGACAAAGCAAGAATCATCGACTCTACCGTCAATTCGCTTTCCTCGATCGACGGCGGGAAATAGCAATGTTTGTTTTCCATATCTTTAATTGGTTTATTGTTGTTCATTTCACATTTCGGGGAGGATTTCAACGGTCATGTGCTGGGACATTCCCTTCTTTATGTTGTACCTTATCCTGATGAACCAGCATCCGTCAGCGGGTTTTTCCAGTTTGGGATAGTTGAATTCATCGTTCACTTTCAATCTTTTGACGGAGAATCCTCCGGGGCTGGCGGCCCGCCCGGAAAGGCTCACGCGCATTTTCAGTACTTTCCTCGCGCCTTCCTCATTGATTCCTGCAAGGGTTATGATTCCGGAAGCGGGGTCGAAGTCAAACTCCTCAGCACGGGTGGTCATGTTCCAGACGACGGACGCGCCTCGGCTTCCTGTCGCTTTCAACTCGTCCTCGATCAGCACCTTCCGCCCGTCCTTAAGGGACACCTTGCGGATTGCCGATTCAAGTTGGCCCGCATAAGTATTCGTAAGGTCGGCTATTGCGTACATGCCGTCAGGAGAGTTGCCGCTATCAGTGAATTCAGCCTTTGTCTCAAGGTTCTGGAATCGGCCGTTCACGGTCAGGGTATTGTGGCTGAAGTTGTTGTAGCGCAGCAGTTCGTTCCAGCGAAGGGCGTCGGGGGCCATGTTGAACAGCGACCCCTTGCCAAGGCTTACAAAACTTGAGTAGCCGTCGCTGCCGAGGTCTTCCGCCCAGCGTACGCCGCCCCACTCGAGCATGAACTCGCCGACGTCCATGTGGCCGTGCGCGCAGCTGGGATTGCCGGCCTTGAAACCGAGCCAGATGTCGTCCTGCGTCCAGCCGCTGCGCATCGTGCAGATGGGGTTCATGCCCCTGGCGATGTAGAAGAGTTCTTCCGGCTGCTCTGCCTTGTTGAAGTCAGCCGTCGGGGTTTCTCCGGTTCCTGCACCCCAGATTACCATCAGGGGATCGTGGCGCGCATATGAACCGCTCACGAATTCCGGAGTGCCGACCCAGCGGTCAATCATAGGCTTCTGCGGATACAGGAGGGTTGCGTCCTTCGTCTTGGAGTAGAACCAGAATATGCAGTGCTCGGGGAGATTGTCCCCCGTCGAGTTGTCGCAGAAGGAGAACGAACGCTGCGTGTTCGTCAGAAGCTGGCAGAAATATTTCCCAGTCTTCATGAACCCAGGGATAGCTTCCAGTTCCGCGACGCTTTCCTCTCCGCGGCATTTTTCCATTGCGTCGAGGAACATCACGTTCAACGCCGTGCCGTAGCCCCAGTAGCCTATGCCCTGCGAGTATGCGCCGTCCGGAATGTATTCCGCTTCCATTGGAATATGGAGTTTGTAGACAGTCCTTTCTATTATCCTTTCGCAGAGTTCCGGGTCATTTTCATAAATTGCCAGGGCTGCGATGGCCAGGCTCCCGTGGCATATCTGGCTCCAGTTGGCGGTCATGTCCATCCAGCGGAGATTGTAAGCCGGGTTGCCCTCTCCTCCCGTTTCGGAGGTGATGAGTGCCTTTTCCCGGATACTCGCGGCGAGAAGGCTCCTTGTTTCAGGATCCAGTACCTTATACAGCCAGTCGTACGCAATGGCGGAGGCGAAAGTAATTTCCGCTACGTCAAGGAAGTGGTAGGGGTTCCAACTGGGAAGGGCGCATATGTCCAGGGCCAGGCGCTCTGCCGCCCTGAGGAATGCCTCCTTTCCGGTGGTCCTGTAGGAATACGCGAGGAACATCATCCTCCGGACACACTCGCAACCCTTCTGGTGCATCTCCTTGCGGGCGTTGAGTTTGAAATCCATGGAAGGGGCTTCCGCTATGCGTTCCGCTTCCTGAACAATGGCATCGTGGACCCTGCTCCACCTCCCGTCCGATCCGACGTTGCGCATCAGCGCCTTCTCTTCCCCCTCGAGGAGAAACAGCCTCGGATGGGAAGGCAGCGGCAGAACCTGCAGCGCGGCAGCCAGTATGATGGTCAGCAGCGTCATTTCTCCATGGGTTTCAAAGTCACGGTGAACTTATAGTCGGTCCACGAGGGGACGGTATATCTCAGACGGAGGAAACTTATCCCTTCGTTCTGGCCTTCGAATTTGTTGGCCGGCTTTGCGGACACCAGTTCGGCGACGAACGGCAGGCGGGAGGCGACCTTCATCTCCAGGGTGCGGCCGTCCGCGGCGGACAAGATAAGCGTGTTGCCCTTCCTCTTGAAGGAACAGGCTTCCGTCGTCATGTTCCATACAAGGCTGACGTCTTTTTCCTCGGTGACAGTGCGGTCCTCGATGGTCGCGGTGGTGCCTTTCAGGCTGACTGTCCGCAAGAGGGATTTCATCCGTTTCGGATAGAGCCCGGCCAGTTCGGAAGAGGCCTTCATTCCGGCTGCATCGCCCTTGATACCGCACAGGGCCCGTATTTCCTGATATGCCCCTTCCGGATATGTGGTGCTATGGGCGAAGTTGTTGTATTTCGTGAGTTTCGTCCAGCGGTCACTGCCTGCCCACATGTCGAAAAGACCTATTCCGTGGACCTGGACGCTGCCGTAGTCGTCGCTGCCCAGGTCGAGGGACCATCTTATACCTTTATATTCATAGTAGAACGATCCCACGTCCATGTGCCCGTGGGGATTGCGCACCTTGCCGCACTTGAAGCCGAGATACGCGTCGTCAGGACCCCAGCCGGTGCGCATTACGCAGATGTCGGCTGTGCCGTGGCCTTCGTAGTACAGATCCTGCGGTTTTTCGGGGGCATCGAGGCGGACGGCCGGGCCGTCTCCGGTCCCGGCGCCCCAGATCAGCATGAAGGGTATCAGGCGGTTCTTGATGGTCTTGACGTAGGAACGTGTTTTGTTGAATTTCTCAAACAGGGGCTTCTGCATCCAGTACATTTTCGGGTCCGGACGGACGCGGTTGAACCACATCACCGCCGGCTCGAGGTATATCCTGGTGCTGTTGTCGGAATAACCGAAAGTCTGCAGGGACGGGGTTATGAGCTGCTGGGAATAATTTCCCGAGTCGATGAAGCCCGGAACGGCCAGGTAGGGGTCGATGGTCTCCCTCCCGAAGAAATGCCACATCGCGTCCAGGAAGAGGATGTTGTACTGCGTGCCGAAGGCCCAGTAGCCGAATCCTTCCGGGAAGCAGCCTTCGGGCGGATACTCGGCTTTCATCGGAATCAATATGTTTTCCCTGCTTCTTGCGATTATGGCCTGGCTGAGCTGCGGGGCTTCCGTCAGCATCGCTATCGCCGCTACCGCCATGCCTCCGTTGCAGACCTGCCCCCAGTTGCTTGTGTGGACGAACCTGTCGGCGTTCCTGTCATCAAGGGCCGGCTCGAGACCTTTATGGATCAAAGCATTGCGGATTGAATCCTTGGACGCTTCCGATAGACGGTCGTATAACCAGTCATAGCCTATACCCAGGGCTGTCGACATCTCTGCGACATCCAGGAAATGAGATGGATTCCAATCTACGAAACCGGCCGCATGCAGCATTTCCTTTTCGGCACGGTCGGCAAATTTCTCATCACCGCCCGTACGATATGCATAACTGAGGAAGAGCACGCGGCGCAGCACTTCGCAGGATACTGCATGCATCCGGGGACCCTTTATGACGCGTTCACAGCAGGGAAGGTCGCAGATTGTATCGCATTCGGCCAGAATGGCTTCGTGCATGGCCGACCATACCTTGTCCGCAGAGATGTTACTCATAAGAGCTTTCTCCTCCCCCTTCCGGAGGAAGAGTCTCGGGTGGTCGTTCCCGAAGGATTCAACCGGCCCTGAAAAGACCCATGCCAGTATGAGCAATACTTTTCCCAGCGACGTCATATATGCAAATCTAAAATTTTGGCTATCAACAATGAAATAATTGACTGATAAAACGTTTTATAGGATTTTACTTATATTTTAGAGGTTTTGGCGGGCTTCCCGCTCAGGCAGATAAGGGTGCTCACGACCGCTCCGATGGGGCACCACCACGGCCATGCGATGAATATGGTCCTGCCGAACAAGGCATTGGACAGAGGAGTGAGGATGTAGGGCTGAAGCAGGAGCACAACCAGAAGTCCGGCTATAAGGGCTGCTATTACGCTTCGGGTGTTCCCTCTCTTCGTGTAAAGGGCCACGATGAAAACTCCCAGCATTCCGGCATAGGAGAAGCACATCACTCCGGTGGCGAAGTCCACGAGGTTCAGCCCGCTCGCCTGCTGCATCACGGCGGTAACAATCGCGAAGCCTGTCAGAACGGCGCCCATCAGGGCGGCCATCTTCTTGGAGGAGCTGAGCTGGCCGGCATCGCCCCTGACGGCCTTCCCGCGGGACTGGCGCACAGGTAGATAGAGGTCGGTGACGAAACTGCTGGCCATGGCGTTGATGGCCGAGTTGAAGCTTGACAGCGCCGCGGCGAGCAGGCCGACTATCATGATGCCCCTGACACCTGCCGGGATGCAGTTTTTAATGAACTGTGGGAAGACGTCGCGCGCGTCGCTGAAAAAGCCGGAGGCTGCCCCGAGGGCCGGGTCCGTGGTGTACTTGACATAGAGGAGCAGGCCTATTCCGAGGAAGACGAACACTATTGGTATGGCCATAATCTGGGAATATACCAGAGACACACCCGCATCCTTGACAGAACGGCAGGTGAGCTGCCTTTGGACGAACTCATGGTCCGTGGAGAATTGGGCGAACTTGAAGATGGCATAGGCTATCAGGGCCCCGGCGAGGTTGTAGGGCTTCGTTATGTCGAAGCGGGGATCCATCAGCTGGAGCTTGTTGCCGGGCCCCCATCCGCTCATAGTTCCGTCGGCCGCCATGCCGTACGAGGGCTGCGCAGGGAGTTTGATCATTCCTCCATGCAGCTTGTCTATAACGTCCGCAAGGCTCATTCCGAGCTGGGAGAAGACTATGCACAGGGCCGCCACGCCGGTGCCGACCACGAGCAAGATCTGCAGTGCGTCGATGTACAGGAGCCCCTTGATGCCGCCCGCCATGGTGTAGATCGTGCTTATGACTCCGAGTATTATTATGGAGTACATTATGAAACGGAAATCGATGGCCCCGAATGCCATGACCGACACCGCGATTGCGGCAATGAACAGACGGCTCCCGGAAGTGAACAGCTGGCCGAGCAGGAACATTATGGAGCTCGCGCGCTTCGAGGTCTCTCCGAAGCGGTCTCCGATGAAGCCGTAGATGGTGATGGTGCGGGCGTTGTAGAGTTTCGGAAGCACAATCCAGGCCACGAAGATGCCGCCGATGACGGCGCCAACGCAGCTCATGATGAATGTGATATTGGTGTTGAAACCGAGCTCCGGGGAGCCCACGAAGGTCCCGGCGCTGATGGAAGTCCCCGTCGCCGCGAGGGCCACAAGCCATCTCGGCATGGATCTTCCGGCCACGAAATAGTCCTCGATATTGCGGTTCTTACGCGAGAAGAAGAATCCTATCGCAGTGAGACCGCAAAGGAAAACGGTAACGATTATCCAGTCAATTATACTCATCTCAGCAATTTTCGCTTCTTTCCGCAGTAGTGTCTATAAGGGTATAGACCTGCAGATATGGTTTGGTCTGATCGCCAACACCCTTTTCCATCAGGGTTTTCAGGCTGTCGAAATGCTTGTTGTAAATGTCGCGGGGAAGACACCCCTTCCTGCGGCAAATGTCCGCGGCCATGCCTACGACCTCGCCTTCCATCGCGCATGTCCTCATGACCCGCACTGTGCCGAGTGCCAGGTGGCTGACGCTGATATCGCGTCCGGCCATGAAAAGGTTGGGAACGTCCCTGTTGTAAAGGCACCTGAACGGAATGGGATAGAAATCCAGGGGTGTCAGGCAGCCACGGCTGAGCCACGGGTCCTTGAAGCGGGCCGCGTTGTCGGGGTCCGGTTCATGGTCGTCGATGTACCATGAGGTCGACACACATCCGTCTGGATACTGCACGAATCCCCTCAAGTCATTCTCCGTAAGTACGTGGTCGCCGAACAGGCGCCGGCTTTCCCTCTTCCCGGCATAGAAGGACAACCAGGCGAACTTCTCGCAGGCGACTTCGTCCTTGAAGCGCGAATGATTTTTCAGATATGACCAGTTCGAGTAAGCGACGTACATGCCGTAGTCACGGATCTTTTCCGCTTCGTAGATCATGTCGTCCTTCATCCCGACCTCCCAGTACCACTGGCCGCGGCGCACGTTCTGCACGGTCTCCTCATCTATGGGAATGCCCCAAGTAATGTCAGGAAAGGACTGCGGTTCTCCGGCCGGCTCACTGTACCACTGGATGGACGCCCCCAGCGTAATGCCATCGGCCTTTTCGGGCGCTGACGGCTCTTTGTAGACATCCCTTGATTCCCGGCCCATCGCCCACTTCGCTCCGGCGAGGACTCCGAGTGTGGCATCACCGGTGCAGTCCGAGTACAGGGGCGCGTGCAATCGTATTTCGGTGTAATCGTCCACCTGCGTGGCAATCACTGCATTGATCCTTCCTTCATCGTCTTTCTCCACCGCCGTGACGCGGTAGCCCGTGAAGGCGGTGATGTTTTTTTCAGAATTCACTGCCTCAGCCTTCTTTTCATCCTCATATACATCAGCGGTGCGTGCGTTTCCTTTTCTGGCTGGCCCGAACTCATTCATCAGGTACCCGAGGGACGGGTAGCGGCCGATGTTCAGCCGTCCGCCGAGCCCGACACGGACTTCCGAAGAATTGTTGCCTCCGAACACTTTGCGGTCCTGGATTATGGCCACCTTGCTGCCGAGACGCGCCGCTGCAATCGCTGCGCACATTCCGGCGACGCCGCCTCCGACTACGATGAAGTCAAAGTTCCCCTTTTCTTCAGGGACCGCAGCTCCGGGGAGCAGAGAGCGGCGCAACTCTTCGATATCGCCCGGCTCATGGTCATCCATGTTTAAGAATATACTGTCGAACCTGGCGTCGAAACCGTCCAGGTCATGGACGGCAAGGGTGTGGAAGCCTTTTTCAAGGGTAATTATATTCCCCTTCTGCCAATGCCATTCCGCGGAGCCTGTACCGAAGACGGTTCCCGTGTCGGTCCCGTCGATTATGATACGGAACTTCCCCGGGACGGAATTTTCCGTCCAGTATGCCGTCCAGTTCTTTGTGCGTACCCAGAGGCGGTATTCACCGTCTTGGGGAACTTCAAAGGTCGTGGAGGCGTCCTCCACTGGCTTGCCGAGACCGTGGGCGAGCATCTCGCTCGATTTCATAACCTCCATGAACTGGGGGTCGCTGATCCATCCGCCTTTCCGGGGGAACATGGACCCGGGCAGGAGTATTTGGGATTTCTTTGTCATCTTAAATGTTTCGTCCTATGGTATAAAGAGGATCGATTATCTTTTCTTCCGGCGCCGAAGAGCCTTTCATGGACGAAAGGAGCATCTTGAATGAGTACTCGGCGACCAGTTTGGTGGGTTGGTTGACGAAGGAGAAGCAGGGATCCATGACTTCCGCACGGTCTTCCTGATCAAATCCGACCACCGAGACTTCGGACGGGATGTCGAGCCCGAGTTTATGGATGGCGGATATTCCTTCCACCGTAATAGTGTTGGACGGAAATATCAGCGCGTCAGCGCCTTCTTCCATGGCGTCCCTCAGCACGGGAACCATATCCTTGTGCATGGTATCCCGGGACACGATCTTGATGCTAAGGTCCAGGCCGCTCCTTTCCGCTTCGTCGATGCAGCCTTTCTCCCTGGCCAAAAGAGTCGGGATATCTGTTTCATAACGTAAGATGCATAGGTGCGAGCGTCCCTTGTCCTTGAGAATCTTTACCGCCCGGCGACCTGCTTTCTCATTATCCAGCATCACCCTTCCTACTCCTTCGACTCCTGGGAGATCCCTGTCGAAGAGTACGACAGGGAGCCTGCGGTTCAGGATTTTCGCGATGGAATCTTCCACCCCGTGGCACGGGGCTACGATGAAGCCGTCGACTCCCGAGTACAGAAACTTATCCACCAGCTGACGGAAATTTGCTTTCCGGTCGTCGGAACTGGCTATGATCGTGAGATATCCGGCCGCCGTCGCGAGTTTTTCGATTTGTCTGCAGATGAGAGCGAAACAACTGTTTGATATGTCCGCCACTATAACTCCGATAGTGTCGCTGTGTCCGGAACGAAGGGCCGACGCGGCCTTGTTGCGGTGATATCCCAGTCTTTCAGCCGCTTCAACTACGCGTTTGGCGGTTTCCTGGGAGGCTGAGCATAGATATTCTCCGTTCGGCCCCCGCCGTGCATTCAGCACGAATGAAACCAGGGATATGGAGACGCCCGCCGCCTCAGCTACGTCGCGTATCGTTACCTCTGGTGAAATGATAGGCTTCTCACTCATGATTGACAAATATAAAAAGATGATTCTCACAAATGTAAGAATCATTAAGTAAAACGTTTTACTTAATTTTACTTTTGATTTTATCCCGCCCATCCCACGCACGGCGGCAGGTATCGGTACCCCGAATCCTCCAACCCGACAAACACCTGCGCGCCGCTTCGTTGCCGGAGCCTCCCTGGGCCATCCCGACAAACACCTGCGCGCTCACCCCCGCACTGGGACCGTTCTGGGGTATCCTCTGCGCGCAGATGTCACGAATTTGGTGACACCGGCGCGCTCACCCCCGTCCAGACAGCACTTTGCCGCATCCTCTGCGCGCGGGTGTTTGACAAGTTGTGCAAGCAGACGGCCGCGCGGTACCTAGATTCCCCAACCCCAAAAACACCTCGCCCCACCGCCAGCCCCAGAACGCATTTTGGCCGTGCTACACGGCCGAGGTGAGGCGATTTTGCCCTGCCTCGCCCTCTCGCCCCTGTCTGAGGGTCCTCAGAGCCATATTCACGGCCGAGGTGTTTTGCGGGTTAGCCACTTCTGGGCGCCACGTCCACCAGCTAGTGGCCCGGTCATCATGCCCCCTGTCCCTTACACCAACACTACACCCCATCCCTCGCGCTCTTCGTCGCGCCGTGGCAGTTAAGTTCTTTTATGCCATGGATTAAGGTATGGGGGCTTACTGCGATTTTGAGGGAAGCGTGAGTACCCTTTTGGCTAACTATCAGTTGTTTATCTGCCACGGTCAAAATGGGGGAGCTCCCGATTGCGGAACAGGCAACAACCGGCCGGCGAGGAAGGCCTTCCCGTTGAGCCTCCCGCAGACGGCCGTGTTGTAGCCGCCGCTCCGGATTATCGAGCGGCGGCGGTGCCGGTCAGTTCATCCGGATAACGCGGTCTTTTTCCGGACAGACGGGGCATTCGGGGTGGTTCATCCGGAAAACGGGGCCTTCCCCCGGACGGGATGGGCTTTCGGGGCGGGGGTGGAGTTTTCCGAGTTGAGGGCCGGTCACCGCCGCCGGAGTAAAGCCCGTCCGGAGGCTGGGCGCTGCGGGGAGATACACGGAGGTCTCTCCTCGCGCCCTGCCCGGTGCAGCCTCATTTCCCGTAAGTCCCCATCCCCGTTCGGCTCCCGTCAGGAAGACTTGCCCGAAAGCGTCCCGGAACCCTCCCAGCATCTTAACATAATATTGCTCAGCCTTGCGTCATTTTACGCAATGCCGATTGGTTAATCCGTTGTTGGCCAGGATGTTGCGATGCAGGCTATTGGATAGGATGTTGCGAAGCCGGGTGCGGAAGTGGGCGTTGTGATGCATGGTGCTGGGTGGCGAGTTGCCCCGCCCAGCCCGGAACCCCAGCGAAGCTCCACCCGGAACCCCAGCGAAGCTCCACCCGGAACCCCAGCGAAGCCCCGCCCGGAACCTCGTCCTCCCCTTACCCTATCCCCAGCTCCTGCTTCATTGCCCGCAGGAGGTCGAAGGCTTGCAGGGGGGTCATGTTGTTGAGGTCGGCGCTTTCGAGCTGCGACTTGATAGAGGACAGGGTAGGGTCGTCGAGTTGGAAGAAGGACAGCTGCACGGAGCCGTCTTCTTCGGACCCTTCGGAGATGGCCTTGAGGTGCTTTTCGCTCTGCTCCAAGCGCTTCAAGGTGCGCTCGGCCGATTCGACGACCTCACGCGGCATCCCGGCCATCCGGGCGACGTGGATGCCGAAGCTGTGGGCCACGCCACCTTCTTCGAGCTTGCGCAAGAATATGACTTCCTTGCCGGACTCCTTGACCGCGATATGGAAATTCTTGACCCTGGGGTACTGCTGCTCGAGGTCGTTGAGCTCGTGGTAGTGGGTCGCGAAGAGGGTCTTCGCCCCTTTGCCCTTTTCGTGTATGAATTCCACAAGGGCGCGGGCTATGGACATGCCGTCGTAGGTCGAGGTGCCGCGACCTATCTCATCAAGCAGCACAAGGGACCTGGCGGACAGGTTGTGCATGATCATCGAGGTCTCCAGCATTTCGACCATGAAGGTGGACTCGCCCCGGGAGATGTTGTCGGTGGCGCCGACGCGGGTGAAGATCTTGTCGAACCAGCCTATGCGGGCGCTCCGGGCCGGCACGAACGAGCCGATCTGGGCCATCAGGACGATCAGCGCCGTCTGCCGCAGCAGGGCCGACTTACCGGCCATGTTGGGTCCCGTCAGGATGATGATCTGCTGCTTCGAGGAGTCGAGGTGCACGTCGTTGGGGACGTACTCTTCGCCCGGCTTCATCATGGTCTCGATCACGGGATGGCGGCCTGCTTCGATGTCCAGGGACAGGCTCTTGTCCATCACGGGGCGGCAGTAGTTCCTCTCGACGGCGAGGAATGCGAAGCCCGACAGCACGTCCAGCCGCGACACGACGAGGCAGTTGGCCTGGATGGAGCGGATGTTCTTCTGGACTTCGGCGACGAGGCCGGCGAAGATCCTGCTTTCTATCTCGTAGATGGTCGCTTCCGCGCCGAGGATCTTTTCTTCGTATTCCTTGAGCTCGGCGGTGATGTAGCGCTCGGCGTTCACGAGGGTCTGCTTGCGTACCCATTCCGGCGGCACCTGGTCGCGGAAGGTGTTCCGAACCTCTATATAATATCCGAAGACGTTGTTGTAGCCAATCCTCAGCGAAGCGATCCCCGTGCGCTCGGCCTCCCGTTCCTGCATCTGCTGGAGGATTTCCTTCCCGCCGCGGGAGATGCTCCGAAGTTCGTCGAGCTGCGCATCGAAGCCGGATGCGACCACGTCGCCCTTGCCTATCTGGGCGGCGGGATTCTCGTCCAGAGTCTTTCCGATGCGGTCCAGCAGGGCGGTGCAGTCCTTCATACCGGACGCGGCCTTTTCCAGCGCCGCCACCCCGGATTCCCGGCACAGGGAGGCTATCGGGGCCATCTGGGCAAGGCTCCTCTGGAGTTGCTTCACCTCGCGGGGCTGGATCTTTCCGGTTGCGGCCCTGGACAGTATCCTTTCGAGGTCCCCGACATTGCCGATGTGCTCCTGCATCAGGCGCAGCGGCTCTTCGTTGTCCGCAAAGAACTGCACGGTGTCATAGCGGGATTCCAGCTCCTTGAGGTCCAGCACCGGCATCGCCAGCCATTGCCGCAGCAGGCGCGCGCCCATCGGCGAGGAGCAGCAGTCTATCACGTCCACGAGGGCCACCCCTTCCTTTCCGGCGTTCGAGGCGAATATTTCAAGGTTGCGGAAGGTGAACTTGTCCATCCAGACGAACTTCCCTTCGTCTATGCGGGACAGGGAGCAGATGTTCTTCAGGCCGCTGTGCTGGGTTTGCTCCAGATAGGCCACGAGGGCGCCGGCGGAGCATATGGCCAGGGGGAAACCTTCCACGGCAAAGCCCTTCAGGGACTTCACTCCCAGCTGCCTGCACAGCCTCTCTTCGGCTGCATCCTGCACGAAGGCCCATTCTTCCATCGGGGTCACGAAGAAATCCCCGTACCTTTCCTTCACACCCCGGACACAGTCCCTCTGGACCACGAGTTCCTTGGGCGAAAGGGATCCGAGCAGGGTACCTATGTAGTCTATGGAGCCTTGCGCCACCTGGAAGGTCCCGGTCGAGACGTCGAGGAAGGCGGCGCCGCAGTCCTGGCCGTCGAAGGTCAGGCCGGCAAGGAAGTTGTGTTCTTTCTGCTCCAGCATCGCCTCTCCAAAGGCGACCCCGGGGGTGAGTATTTCGGTGATACCCCTCTTGACGAGCTTGTTCTTGACGAGGGCGGGGTCTTCCAGCTGGTCACAGATGGCGACCTTGTAGCCGGCGCGGATCAGTTTGTGGAGGTAGGACTCTATTGCGTGGTGCGGGAATCCGGCCATCTCAGTGAAGCCCTTGTCGCCGTTCGAGCGGCGCGTAAGGACCAGCCCCAGCACCTTGCTGACCAGCACGGCATCGTCCGAGTATGTCTCGTAAAAGTCACCCACCCGGTAGAGCAGGACCGCTTCCGGATGCTGCGCCTTGATGCTGAAATACTGCTTCAGCATCGGGGTATCTTCAATCTTCCTTTCAGCCATTCACCGGATATAGCAGGTTGTTGACGGTTGTCCCGAAATCATATTTGGAGTAATTCGTGAATTTCTTGATTCCTTCGACGAATTCCGGATAGCGTTCCGGGCAGAATTTGAGGCAATATACTCTCATGACCCTGTCGATGGAGGCGGGGCTGCGTGTTGAGGAGAGGTCTTTCTTGAACCAGGGCTTGCCTTCGAGGATATGCGGGAAATACCATTCAACCACGTCCTTCAGGCCAACTCCCGCCTTGTTCTTCCAGCTCCAGAGGTCGATTCCGAGGTTTTCTCCCTGCTCGACCAGTTCCATCCACATGCAGAGGTTCCCGGTGGAATAACCCCAGGAATTGGTTCTCTTGAGCTCCAGAGGCTGGGAAGCGTCTGCGGGGAACTGGACATCCATCCTTCCGCGGGTGACGTTTTCAAGCTGGTTCCGGGCCACGTCGATATCGCCGCAGAAGACGGCGTAGGCACATATCTGCATGTCGTAGGCCGAAGCGTGGTTGTTCGGCTGCCGGCCTTCGTCCTTTCCTATCTCGCTCTCGAGCATCCAATGGTAGAAGGTCCGCACCCAATCCTGCATCGCCGCCTTGTCCTTAGCCGTCCATGCCCTGGAGCCGTCCAGAAGTATGATGGCATCCATGGTCTGGCCAAGGATGCGGGTGTCGATGAGGCCGATTCCCCGCCCGGTGCACCTTCCGGGTATGCTCTGTCCGTAGGTCAGGTTCGGGTTCATCTTCGTCTCCGGGTCGAGGAAGAACACCTTCAGCAGCTGCGCCGCCTTTTCGGCATATTTTTCTTCTCCGCTGAAATACCATGCGTAAGACAGGGTCTGGACGTTGTTGCAGGTCCTGACCAGCCAGCCGCGGCTTTCCATCTTGTAGAATTCCGGGTTGTGCTCTCCGTCCCTGCGTATGTAGGGCAGCCCGTTGGGCTTGGTCGGATCCGGCCACCAGTAGGGTCCCATGCTCATGTAGTCGTGCTTGTCCCCGCTGGGAGGAGTGACGGTCTGGTTCGTTATCGTGAGCGGCTCTGCTTTCAGTGCTGCCTCGGCATTTTTGATGAGTTCCTTGTAGGCCGGCATGGCGGAAGCGGATTCTTTCCCGATGTTCTTGCGGGAGTCTTCCATGTATGTGCGCCGCAGGACCGAGAGCTGAGCAGGGGCCGCGCAGGAAGCAAGCAGGGAGCAAAATGCTGCCAGAAGAAGGATTCTGTTTTTCATCGCTTTCTCGGATTTTGTGTAAAAGTACTCAATTTTTTGTAATTTTGGAATTCGTGCGCATCATGAAAAGGGTCCTCGTCATAACGTACTACTGGCCTCCTGAAGGGGGGTCGGGCGTCCAGCGCTGGGTCAAATTCTCCAAATATCTCCATTCTTTCGGTTGGGAGCCGGTGGTTTACACGCCGTCCAATCCCGAGCGCGGGCGGCAGGATCCGGCTCTTGCGGCCGAATTGCCCGATGGGCTCGAAGTGCTGCGAACGCCCATCCGTGAGCCTTATGCCATCTACCGACGCCTGACAGGCGGGGCAAGCACTCAGATAACCGAACTTTCGTCTCCGGGCGGCAGGAAATCATTTCTGAAACGCATATCCCTTTTCATCAGGGGAAATTTCTTCATCCCGGATCCGCGCCGGAGCTGGGTGCGCCCGTCCGTGAAGTTCCTTCTGGACTATCTGCAGGGGCATCCCGTGGATGCCGTCGTGACTACGGGGCCGCCTCATTCCGTCCATCTTATCGGTCTCGGGCTGAAGCGCCGGGCAGGCGTCCCCTGGGTCGCCGATTTCCGTGACCCGTGGACCAGGATGTTCTATTTCAAGGACCTTCATCTGCTGCCTGCAGCTCGCAGGGCCCACCTCAGGATGGAGCAGTCGGTCCTTGACGGCGCGTCCGCCGTGGTGGCCGTGTCGCAGCAGGTGCGGGACGATTTTGCCCTGCGCACGCGGACCCGCGTCGAACTTATCACCAATGGTTTCGATGCTCCCGATTTCGAAGCCCCGGCGCCGGACCGGGACAGGGAGCATTTCCGCATCGTACATACAGGTATGCTGGGCTCCGACGGCGATCCGGGCGTCCTCTGGACAGTCCTTTCGGATCTTTGCCGGGAGGACCCGCAGTTCCGTGAAAAGCTCCGGATACGCCTGTGCGGCAAGGTGGATTCGGCCGTTTCAGCCAGCCTGGACGGTGCCGGACTCGGCGGTGCCGTGGAGAACCTCGGCTACCTGGACCATGCCGCAAGCATACTCGAGCAGAGGAGCGCGGACCTTCTTCTTTTGCCGCTCCGCACGGGCGCGGAAGGCGGCAAGATCGTTCCCGGAAAGATATTCGAGTATCTGGCCTCGCGCCGCCCGGTGCTCGGGATAGGGGATCCTTCCGGTTCGGCTGCCGCCATCCTGAAGGAAACGGGTTGCGGCCGCATGTTAGCCTGGGACGATGCGGCGGGCCTCCGGGATGCCGTCGTAAAGGCGTGGCGCTCATTCCTTTCGTCAGATTCCGCTTCCGTCGGCAGCGGCATTGAAAAATATTCCCGTCAGGCCCTTGCCGGCCGTTATGCTGAATTGTTAGACTCGTTGTCATGAAGAAAAAGATCATCACCTATATCCTGATCGTACTGTCTTTCATTGTCCTCTCATATGCCTTCGTGCCGCAAGTTCTCAGCGGCAAGATAGTCAACCAGAGCGACATATCGGGCCATATCGGCATGTCGAAGGAGACCGCCGACTGGAATGCGGCCCATCCCGGAAGCCCGGCGAAATGGACGGGTTCGATGTTCGGCGGGATGCCGACTATTTCCATCCTGGCCTCCACGAAGGGCGACTGGACGAAACCTCTTTTCGACCTGCTGCAGACGGGCCGTCGTCCGGCGACTTATCTCTTCATTTCGCTGCTCGGCGCCTTCCTCCTGATGCTGGCGTTCGGAATCAATCCCCTTATCGCCGCCGGAGGTGCCGTGGCCGTGACCTTCTGCGCTTTCAATTTCCAGATCATACAGGTAGGGCATAATACGAAGATGCTTGCCATCGCCTTCCTTCCCTGGGTGCTGGCCGCCGTAGTGTTCACGTACAGGCAGACGGGTAAGGCACGATGGCTGTTGCGCACCCTTCTCGGGGCGGCGCTTTTCGCTCTTGCGCTGAGCTTCCAGATCAAGGCCAACCATCCCCAGATATCCTGGTATCTTGCAGTTCTGATCCTGTTCTATGCCGTCTCGGAGCTGGTCTGGACCCTTGTCTCAAAAGAGCGCAGAAAGGGGATAGGACGCTTTTTCGCCGCATCTGGGCTGCTTCTTGTCCTGGGCGGGGCCGGCATCGCCACGAACGCCGACAAGACCCTTCCGCTCTGGGAGTACAGCAAGTATTCCATCCGCGGCGGTTCTTCCGGCGGCTCCGACAAGGGAGTCGGGCTGGACTATGCCACGGCATGGTCCTATGGCTGGGAGGAGCTCCCCAATATGCTTATCCCTAACTTCAACGGGGGCGCTTCCGCCGGCGCGGTGAATCCGAAGACTTCGGAGACATACAAACTGCTGAAGAAGGCCGGCCAGCCCAACCTGAAGGAGGTCAGCAAGAACCTGCCGCTGTACTGGGGGCCGCAGCCGTTCACGGCGGGCCCGATGTACCTCGGGGCCGTATCCATATTCCTGTTCATCCTGGGCCTGATGGTCTGCAAGGGGCGGGACCGCTGGTGGATAGTCGCCGCGTCGCTTCTTGCCGTGCTGCTCGCGCTCGGGCATAACCTGATGGGCTTCACGCGCTTTTTCTATGAGCATGTGCCCATGTATTCGAAGTGGAGGACGGTCTCGATGGCCCTGGTGATGCTGCAGTTCACGGTGCCCCTGCTGGGCTTCATCGCAGTGGACAAGATAGTGCGCGGGAGCGATGATCCCGGAATAAGAAAGAAAGTGGACATCGCCGGCGGCATCGCCGCCGGGCTGTGCCTTCTGCTGGCCCTGGTCCAGAGCGCGGCAGGGTCCTTCACCGGAGCGGCGGATGCCGGCCAGCCGGACGTGCTCGTGGATGCCCTGTCCGCCGACCGTCGGTCCCTCCTATGGCACGATGCGATTCGCTCCATCCTGTTCATAGCGGCCGCTGCGGCCTGTATGCGCCTTTCTCTCAGCGTCCCCGCTTCCGCCCGTGAGACCTTCGCCACCCATCCGGAGATGGGGACAGGCAGAAGGGTGACTTTCGCCCTGCTCGTGTGCCTTCTCGTGCTTGCGGACGGATTCTCGGCAGGCAAGAGATATCTGAATGCCGATGATTTCGTGACCCCGCGCTCGTTCCGCAGCCAGTTCGACCAGAGGCCGGTGGACAAGATGATACTTCAGGACAAGGATCCTTCATACAGGGTGCTGGACCTTTCCGTCAATGTCTTCAACGACGCGCATCCTTCCTACTGGCACAAGAATGTCGGAGGCTATTCCCCGGCAAAGCTCCGCATCTATCAGGACTACATCGAAAAGCATCTGACCGCGGAGATCAATTCCATCTACAAGGCCCTGAAGGGCGCGGCCACCGTTGCCGACGCGCAGGCCGCGCTGCCCGAACTGCCCTGCCTGTCAGCCCTTAACTGCCGTTATATAATAGTAGGTGGGGATGTCGCTCCCCTGCGCAATCCCGGCGCCCGCGGCTGCGCCTGGCTGGAAGATGCCGCGGAAGGGGATCATATCGGGATGGTATCGTATGCTCCCGACGAGATGGTGTATTCGTATTCCGCAGCCGGGCCGGTGAAGGCCGTTTTCAGCGAGGTTTATTATCCGGCAGGATGGTCTGCCGTGCTTGAGGATGGCACAGTCCTGGAAATCGGACTTGCGGACGAGCTGTTCCGCTGCGCGGAGCTTCCGGCTGGGGAGCATGAGATAACGATGAGATTCGAGCCCCGCTCCTATGTCACCGGGGAAAGGGTGTCCCGCGCCAGTTCCATCCTCCTGTTGCTCATCCTTCTGGGCTCAGCCCTTGCTCCTTTATTCTTGAAGAAAGATAACTAAATTTATAAGTTTATGAAAAAGTATCGTGTCCTGACATCTTTTGTTGCGGCAGTCCTTGTCTCGTTAAGCCTGGCTGCGGCCCCCGCCGCCTTTACCGCCAGGTGGGAATTCTCCTCCCAGACAATAAAGAGCGGAACCTGGTTCAATGACCATTCCATTCAGGATGTGACTGGGGTGGGGACCCTCACTTTCGTGGGTTCGCATGCCGTTTACGGATATCTGAAGAACGGCGCGATTACGGTCTCCAATGTGAGGAAATGGGATTATTTCCTTTTCAGCGCCCCGTCCTGTAAGCTGAAGGCGGGAAGCGACATCGAGTTTTCGGTTTATTTCGGCGTCGACCGTGTCGGCGGTCCTTCCGAATGGGTGTGTGAGTATTTCGACGGGAGCAAATGGACCGGAACCGGGGAGAAGGTGTCCGTGACGACGAAGAAGTACAAAAACAACAATGAGAGCTGCTATGTCAAGACTTTCACGCTGAAAAAGACCCTCAGGGGAGGAGAAGTGAAGGTCAGGCTGCGTTGCATGGACGAATCGCCGGATCCGGATGCGACGGTCTATTTCCTGAATCAGCCGCGCTACGGAGCGTATCTGGCCGCATGGCCGGAGGGAGCATCGGTGTCGAAGAGGGTGCTGATGCTCGGCAATTCCTTCACCTTCTACGGTTCTTCTTATCTGGCCCTTGTCGAACTGGCGCACAGCCAGGGAAAGCGTCTGGATGTCGGCATCAACGTCAAGGGAGGCCAGAATTTCGGGCAGCACATGGGTCTCGAACGTTCCCGCGCTGCGATAGCGGAAGGTGGCTATGAAGCCGCCTTGCTGCAGAACCAGAGCCTGGCGAATTCCTTCTATGCTTCCGATCCGGAGAAGTATGCCTACCTTATGGACGATGCCAAGGCACTGGCAGCGGAGATCAGGAAGTTCTCTCCTTCCTGTCGCCTGATCCTTGAGCGGACATGGTCCTCGCCGAAGGAGGATTGGCGCGGCTACGGCAGCGCAGAGGCCTTCGATGCCGACCTCAGGAAGGGCTCGGAGCAGATCGCCCCTGCGATGGGCGCGGACATTTCCCCGATCGGGGATGCCTTCATCCTCGCCCGCGCTGCGGGCCTTCCCCTGTACTGGAAGGACAATTTCCACCAGAATTACCTTGGCGCCTATCTCAAGGCCTGCGTGAACTACCTGGTCCTTTTCGGTGAACCTTTCACGGAGGACGCCTCCGACTACGGCCTTGATCCTGCCCAGGCCCGGACTTGCCGGGAGATAGCTTCAAAAGTGGTGCTGAAATGATAAAATCATTGGTTTCCATTGCCTTCGGCCTGCTTTTCGCCCTGGTCTCGGAGGCGGCGACCCCGTTCGTCGTCTCGAGGTGGGAGCTTCCCGCCGGGGCCGCAGAGTCATGGACAAAGGAGCACAGAATCGGCGACAAGACCGGCACAGGCTTCCTTTCCTTCGAGGGTCAGGCGCCGCGCTACCGCTATTCGAAGAATGGCTCGGTGTCCGTTTCCGGCATAAAGGCGGGAGACTTCTTCCTGCTTTCCGCCCCCGTCCCCGTCCTGGATGCAGGCACCGAGGTCGACGCGTCCTTCTATCTGAGCGTCGACAAGGCCGGAGGTCCGGAGGATTGGGCCTGCGAGTATTTTGACGGGAAGAAATGGCGGGTATTCGGGTCTTTCACCTTGAAAAAGTACGAGAACCCCAACGAAACCTGCTTCGTGCAGACTTTCCCGCTCAGGCGTAAATTGAAAACCGGTCTTCTGCAGGTGCGGGCCCGCGCCCTGGAAGATGCCGGTGATCCGGAAGCCAGGGTGTCCGTCATGCCGTCGCCCCGTTACGGAGCATATCTCGCGGCGTGGCCCAGGTCAAACGGGCGGCTGCGGGTCCTGATCCTGGGCAATTCGGCGACATACCACGGCGCATCCTACCTCGCCTTGACGGAGATAGCCCACAGCCAGGGGAAGAGCCTTTCGATAGGCATAAACCTGAAGGGAGGCCAGACTTTCGGCCAGCATCTCAAGTTGGAACGTTCTCTTGCGGCCATCGCCGAGGGTGGTTATGATGCCGCCATCCTGCAGAACCACGCCACCGCCCCGTGTGCATATATAAAGGATCCGCAGAAGAACGCCTCCGTCATGGAGGATTCCAAGGCCCTTGCTGCGCAGGTGCGTCAGTACTCCCCGTCCTGCCGGCTCATCTTCGAGCTCAGATGGGCCATGCCGAAAAATGACTGGTACGGATATGGAAGCGCCGAGGCCTTCGATGCCGTCCTTTCGGAAGGGACCGGCCGGCTTGCCGCCGGAATGGGTGCGGAAATCGCGCCCCATGGCAGGGCTTTCGCCCTCGGGAGGGAGGCCGGGCTGCCGCTTTACTGGAAGGATGATGCCCATCCCAGCGTCTTCGGAGCATATCTGAAGTCCTGCGTGAACTACCTGGTCCTTTTCGGTGAACCTTTCACGGAGGACGCCTCCGACTATGGCCTTGACCCCGCCCAGGCCCGGACTTGCCGGGAAATAGCTTCAAAGGTAGTGTTTGAATAAAAATCATCAGATAATGAAATTCAAGTCTATGGCCATTGTCGCGGCCCTTTCGCTGACAATCTCCTCCGGCGCTGCCGACCGCCGAATGGTAGTCATCAATCCCGGTCATTCCCACGCGGGCATAGCCCAGTCGGCCATGGTCCCGGGAGTGAGCGACACAGTGCTTGTGTATGCCCCGGAGTGTCCCGAACTCCACGAGTATCTAGCCCGTATCGAAAGGTCCAATTCCCGCCGGAAAAACCCCACCCGCTGGGTGGAGAAGGTCTATGTAGGTGACGATTACCTGGAGAAGATACCTGCGGCCCGGAAGGGCGACTTCGCAGTGCTGGCCAACAAGAATAATTTCAAGTCGGCGCTTATCCTCAATGCGGTGGAGCTCGGGTACAACGTCCTGGCGGACAAGCCCATGGCCATAGTGCCCGGGGACCTTCCCATGCTCGAGAAGGCCTACAGCCTTGCGGCGGAGAAAGGGCTCGTGATCCTTGACATGATGACCGAGCGGTATAACGCCATGAACGTAGTCTGCAGGGAACTGGTCTCCGACGAGGCTTTCTTCGGCAAGGTCACGGACTTCCGCATAGACGACGTGCACCATTTCCTGAAACCCTCGGGCGGGAAGACCCTTGTCCGGCCGGCATGGTACTACGACATAAGGCAGCAGGGGGAAGGCGTCGCGGACGTTTCGACGCACTTTCTCGACCTCGCGTTCTGGGAGTGTTTTCCCGGAAAGAGCGTCGACAAGTCCCGCATCAAGGGCTTGAAGGCCACTCATAACCCGACGGTGCTGACAAAGGAACAGTTCACGAGGTCGACCCTGTGCGAAGAGTTCCCGGACTTCCTTTCCGGCGTCGTGAAAGACGGGAAACTCGAAGTCATGTGCAACGGCACCATCGACTTCGAGATGGATGGAATTGCGATAGGAGTCAAAGTCAGCTGGAACTATGTCGCCCCGGAAGGCGGCGGAGATACCTTCTCCCAGGTGATCAAGGGGAAGAAGGCCACGGTCCGCATCCTGCAGGAAGAGAGCACTTCCTACAAGAGGGTGATGTACGTTGAAACTACTTCGAAGCAGGCTGCCGCGGCCCTGGAAAAGATACACTCAAGGATGCCTTTCGCTTCCTTCGAGCCTGAGGCTCCCGGCAAGTACAGGCTGGTCCTTGACCCCAAGCAGTTCCCGTCCGGCCGCTTCAGTTCCGGCACCATCGTCCCCGACTTCCTCTCCTACATCGACGATCCTTCATCCATGCCATCCTGGGAGGCCCCAAACACCCTTGTGAAGTACTACGTCACTACCGAAGCAGTCAGGCAGGTTTCGTCCCTTCCGGGAAAGTGATAGAAAGAGAATGAAATAATTACAACCATGAATACTAGAAAGATCTTTTTTCTGATGGCAATGACATCCATGCTTGCTTCGGCCTGTGCGCCGAAGATCCCCCAGACCCGTAAGGACGGGACCGTTGACACATATTTCGGAGTCGAGGTTGCGGATCCTTACCGCTGGCTCGAAGACGACACATCGGCCGAAACCGCCGCGTGGGTGAAGGCTCAGAACAAGGTTACGGAGCATTACCTGAAGGGCATCCGCTGCCGGGCTGGGATACTCGCGCGCCTGAAGGAAGTGGCCGACTATGAGAAAGTCGGCGTTCCCTTCCGTGAGAAGAACGGCAAATGGTATTTCTACCGGAACGACGGCCTGCAGAACCAGAGCGTCCTGTACGAGATGGACGAACCAGGCGCGGAGGCAAGGGTGTTTCTGGACCCCAATACCCTCAGCGAGGACGGCACGGTGGCGCTTAAGGGCGTCTATTTCTCCCATGACTGCAAGTATGCGGCGTACAGCATCTCCCGCAGCGGCAGCGACTGGCAGGAGTTCTACGTGATGGATGTTGAAAGCCGCAGCCTGCTCGAAGACCACATCGTCTGGGCGAAGTTCTCCGGAGCTTCCTGGCGCGGGGACGGATTCTACTACAGCGCTTATGACAAGCCCGTGGGCGACGGGCACGAGTACAGCGGCAAGAACGAGGGCCACAAGGTCTTCTACCATCGTATCGGCACGCCCCAGTCGGAGGACAAGCTCTTCTTCAGCAATCCCGATGAGCCCCTGCGCTTCTATTCCGTCGACATAAACGAAGAGGAGACCATGGCCTTCCTTTCCGAAGACGGGGCCGATGTGGGCAACAACCTTTACGTGATGGACCTGAGGCGGGAGGAAGCGGGTTTTGTCCGCATGACGGCGGATATGAAGAACCGTACTTATCCGCTTGAGACAGACGGGGACAAGATATTCCTATTCACGAATTACGGCGCGCCCATGAACAAGATAGCGGTCGCGGACGTGCGCAGGCCGCAGTGCGATTTCTGGAAGGATCTGATTCCGGAAGCCGGGAACGTCCTTGAGGGCGCGGTCTTCGTTTCGGACAGGATAATCGCTTCGTACAGCCAGGATGCCTCCACGCATGCCAGGGTGTTCACTTCGGACGGGAAACTACTCGGTGAAGTAGCCCTGCCGGGAGTCGGCAGCGCATCCTTCATCGGGCGCAAGGGCGAGCCGTGGTGTTATTATTCCTATTCGTCGTTCACCGTGCCCGGCTCCATTTACAGTTTCGACCTCGGGACCGGCGCCAGCTCCGTCTACAAGCAGCCGAAGACTGCATTCGACCTGTCCGCGTTCGAGACTGTCCAGGTGTTCTTCCCCAGCAAGGACGGCACCCGTATCCCGATGTTCCTTACATACAAGAAGGGTCTGGAGCGCAACGGGGACAATCCGGTTTACCTTTACGGCTACGGCGGGTTCGACATCAGTCTTCCGCCGTCCTTCTCCTCGATGCGCATACCCTTCCTCGAGGCCGGCGGCATCTACGCGCAGGTTAACCTCAGGGGAGGCGGCGAGTATGGCGAAGCCTGGCATCTGGCCGGGACGAAAATGCAGAAGCAGAACGTTTTCGATGACTTCATCTCCGCAGCCGAGTGGCTCATATCGGAAAAATATACGTCCAGCAGGAGAATTGCCATCGTGGGCGGGTCCAACGGCGGCCTCCTTGTCGGGGCGTGCCTCGCCCAGAGGCCTGACCTCTATGCCGCCGCCGTGCCCCAGGTCGGGGTCATGGACATGCTGCGCTACCATAAATTCACCATCGGCTGGAACTGGGCGCCCGATTACGGAACCTCGGAAGACAGTCCCGAGATGTTCGAATACCTGCGTTCATATTCCCCTCTGCACAACCTGAAGCCCGGCACATCCTACCCGGCCACGCTCGTGACCACGGCGGACCATGATGACCGCGTCGTACCAGCGCATTCATTCAAGTTCGCGGCGACCCTGCAGGAGTGTAACGCAGGTCCGAACCCGGCCCTGATACGCATCGATACGAAGGCCGGCCACGGCGGCGGCAAGCCCCTCACCAAAGTCCTTGAAGAGCAGGCTGATATCTACGCCTTCATCTTCAAGAACCTGGGGATGTAGCAGGGGCGGCAGACCCGGGCTTATTTCCTGCGGGATCGCGCCTGCTGGCGGTAATTGAATGGGGTTGTTCCGGTGTTTTTCCGGAATACGAGAATGAAATACGAAGTGGACGCAAATCCGACCCTGTCGCCGACTTCCGACACGGGCATGTCGGTGGCGGTCAGCAGTTTTTTTGCCGCCAGGATGCGTTTGTCCCGGATAAAAGCGGAAGGTGTTGTCTTCGCATATCTTCCTATTTTGTCGTACAGATTTTTTTTGCTCATCCCCATCTTCGTGGCAAAGTCTCCGACGGAGAGGTTCTTATCGTGCATGCATTCTTCGATGACCGCGGATGCCTTGTCGAGGAACACTGAATCGGATTCCTTACCCTTTTTCCTGAGGATTAGGAGGATGGCGACAGTGAGGATTGCAGCAAGGATGGAAAGGAGGGCAAACAATGGTCCGTTCCGTCTCCGCACGTCTATGATCAGGCTTTTCTCTTTCCCGCCGGCGCCGTCGGAAACACGTATGGTATGATACGAAAGGATGTGTGTCCCGGCCTTGAGGCCGCGGAAGGCCGTTTCTGCTGAAACTCCGCCGGCAATCTGTCCTTCACCTCCGTCCATGTTGAAGGCAAGGGCATATGCCCCGGATGATGCCATATCGGGTATTATAAAAGATATCTTCAGGCTGTCCTTGCCCTCTTTAATGCTGATTGTCCCATCCTTCAAGGTCAGGGTGTCCGGGCCGCAACGGATGGCTTCCGGCACAGGTTCGGGCAGGAAACTTGCCTCTCCGTCATCATCTGCGGATACGACGGTCACGCCTCCTACGCCCGCAAACAAAAGCCGCCCGTCCGGACAAACGGCGGAGGCTCCGGAAACATACTGGCTGCAGATCGCCTTTTGCTCTCCGGTGTATTTCATGACGAATCCATTGGCCGGGTTCATGGAAAACAGGCCTTCGCTGCCTGATATCCAAAGCTTTCCCGAACCATCTTTTTCGATACAGTACAGGACCGTATTCTGAAATAGCCTCAAGGGGTCCGTAAACTCTTGCAACCTGTTGAACCGACGGTCATAAGACCATAGTCCGTATTCCGTGGTAATCCAGACGATCCCGTTGTCATCCTCGATTATGTCCGTTGCCCTGCGGATCCGCGGAAGCACGTCCCTCGCCTCGGGCTTGAATTCTCCGTCCTCGCAGGAATACATCTGCAATCCTTTTTCGGAGGCAATCCAAAGGCAGCCCGCGGAATCCAGGAAGAGCTGCTTCATGTAGGCGGAAGTCCAGCCCTCCGGATGGATTTCCGTAAGGGTTCCCGTGTTTCTGTCGAATCGGTACAGGTCGGTGTTCGATGTCAGGAGAAATGTCCCTTTCTCCCACGGGAGAATGTTCCGGATGCATTTAAGCCCGCTTACCGGTTCGGCCTTTCCGGTGACCGTGTCGATTATATACAGGCCCCCTGAATAGAATCCGGCGAGGACCTCCCGTCCCAGTGGGATGATGCTCTTGGTTTCGTATGCATTCGCGCATCTGTACGTATGCAGTGAAGATGTCTTGGGATCGTATCTTAATATGTTGCCGTCTCCCGGCCTTCCCATCCAGATGCTCCCGTCTTCCGCTGCCGCGATGCAACTTACCACCGAGGACTCGAAAAGATTGTTTCCGTTCTTGTCCGGAAGATAGGACAGGGGATACTTTTCAGGCGAGGAGAAATAAAGCTTTCCGTCTCGGGTCGCGCACCACCATCCTCCGTTGTCGTCCACGAATCTCAGGAAATCGGAATCGTCATCCCTGGAAAAATAAAGTGGATCCATGCTGCCCGGAACCGGCCCCAACCCTGATTCGTTAATCATGTACAGGGTTTCTTTTCCGTCTTCCGTACGTATCCATACAAGGTTGTCCAATACCGGCCTGGCCAGTATTGCTTCCTTTCCGGCGGAAGCCAGGAGTTCCAGCCGGTCCGAGTCCATGTTCCATCGGTACAGCCCGCCGTTCTCGCCTACGAGGAATGCGTTTCTCCCAAGGGTTGACGCGCTTTTAAAGCGGAGGTCCTGTCGGGGAAACATGTCGTTTACCGGTACTCCGTCCCGGATGTTGCAGACTCTTGTACCCATCGAGGAAGCGACGAGCAGGAGCCCCTGGCCGATATCCGCCAGGCCCCTTACGGAAGCTTTGTGAAAATGGAGAATGTCCGTAAACTGATGATTATCGGTATCATATAGCCATGCTCCTTCGTCCGTCAGCGCCCAAAGTCTTCCGGATGCGTCCCGGACAATCCTGCCGACGGACGGGTACGGAGGGTGCAGCCCTTTGAATCCGGCAGCCGTGAACCGCGATCCGTCATATCTGAAGAGCTTGGTCCCGTTCGTCATCCACATGAAACCGTCAGAGTCCTGGCACATGCTGCATACGGGTCCCCCTGCTGCATAATCCGGGAGAGCGATTTCGCGGAAAACCCTTGCCGACGGATTCTGGCCGGAGCAGGGCGCCCCCAGAAGCAGCAAAAGCGCTAGCACAGGGAGGAAGGCTTTCGGAGTGCGTCCGAAGCGTTTCTTGAAGCAGGAAGAGAAATAGGAACGGCTGTTGAAGCCCGTCTTCTCGGCTGCTTCGTCAATGCTGCAGTTCCCCGACTCCAGGAGATGCCTGGCCATGTCCAGGCGTATGCCCGACATGAGTTTCCCGGCCCCTATTCCAATAATGTCGGAAAGCTGGCCATACATGGATGACCGGCTCATCCCGAGGTCGCTTGCAAGTTTGGAGGAAGAATATGAGCCATCCTCCGCGTTGGATTCAATGGTCCGGACGACTTTTTTTAGAAAAGACGCGGCTTCGGGAGAGAGTGTCCCCGTCCCGGGGCAATCAAAGGTGTACTCCAGCCCCTCGATGGAAGAACTGACTTTGAAAATGCGTTTCTTCCGCTTGTTGGAGGCGCGCGATACTGCGGCTGCAAGGCCGCACGCGGCGAGAACGGCAAGCAGGACGGCTATTTCGAGCCTCGCGCCTACAGTGATATATAATCTTTTTTCTTCATCAGACCAGATTCCATCCGCATTTGCGGAGCATAGCCGGAAACAGTATCTCCCGCGCTTGAGTTTCTGGAATGTGGCGGGAGTCCGGTTGTCCTGCTCATGCCAGTTCTTCTCATACCCTTCCAGCATGTACCGGAAGCTGTTGCCACCCTCAGACGACAGATTAACTACGGAGAAGGATATATCAAGTTCGGATACCTTCCCGGACAGGCGGATCCTGTCCAGATAGCGTACGTCCTTTTCTATTGCACCTTCCGGAGAAGGAAGAAGTTTTTCTCCATTGACGGAAATCCCCGTAATGACGGGAGCCGGGGAGTACAGGCATTCCGGTCCTTCGTCCAGGCGGCAGACGCCGTCGTGGAAAGAAGTGACCCATAATCCCCCCTGCAAATCCTTCTGGAGGCGGTTGACGGGGATATGATATCCTTCGGTGTCCGAGGGAAAAACATTTATCGTCCGCAGGTTCCCGTCTTCGGACACGCCTGTAAGCCCGTTGCCTGTAGCAAATAGCAAAGTCTTCCCGAGCATATCTACATCCCGCGTCTTGTTGAACAGTCCCCCGGTACGATATTCGGATATACTCCCCGAAGATTTATCAAAAACATACAGGCTGTTGTCGTTGCGGCATATCCACAGGGAATCACCCATGGTGATAATATCCTTTGCCGGCCCCCTGACGGAGACCAGGGGGCGGAGACTGTCGCCATCCACGCAATAAAGGGTTTCCGTATCGGAGCAGTATATCCTTCCGCCGGATTTCAGGACAGAAAGACGTTTGTGATCAGAGATCCTGACAGGCCCGTATTCGTCCATGAAAGTCGAAGACGGGATGTCGAAAAAGGTTCCTCTGCTCCCGGTCCTGAGGTAAAGGGTGGCCTCATCCATCTGTACTATGCCCAGCACGTGTCCGGAAGGAAGTTGGTAATTCCGGAACTTGCGGACCGTGGGGTCGTATCTTGAGAATCCTGTATCGGTGCCTATCCATATGCATCCGTCTTCTGCGACTTCCAGGCATTCCAGCACGTTGCATCCCAGGCTCGACGGGTTGTCGGGGTCCGTGCGGTATGTGGTCATGGAGTATCCGTCATAGCGGTTCAGCCCGTCCCTTGTTGCTATCCAGATTTCACCTTCGGCATCACATGCGATATCCCGCACGGTCAGGTTCGACAGTCCGTCCTCCCTGCCGAAACGGCGTATTCCGGTCGGATTGCCGGCCGGCGGAGGTCCCGCGACGGCTGAGGAAATGGCAAGTATGAGAAGAAGCACTTTTATCATGCTGGAATGTATTTTTGGACAAAAATAGATAAAATATTCTCTTTTTTATATCAACCTTATATAATCAATATAAATAAGGACGGAATTTTACAGGTTCCGATTTTGTTCAAGATATATTTGCACAAACCACAAATGTATCATGATCAACAATTATTCAACACCTGACCTTTTGGTCTTGAGGCTTTCGGCAGAAAGAGTTCTTTGCCTGAGCGTCAGAGGGCTTGATGGATTCCGCGGCCCTGACAATCTCGAAGATCCGTACGATCCGTACAACTACCAATGGTAACGCTAAAACAGTAAGGACATGAGAAAACTTGACAAACTTGCAGTCTATGGTCTGACTGCCCTTTTCATCGCTTCCTGCAGCGTTAAAGAATCTACGGACAGCCCCCTGTCCGACACACCCGTAAATGATGCCGTCCTCCAGGTCAGCCTGAAGGGAGCGGAGCAGGCAGGTCCTGCCTCCAGGACGGCCCTCCAGTCCGATTGGAAAGTGTTCTGGGAAGAGAACGACCCGATAGCCGTTCTCGGCGCAAGCGGCTCGCACTCATTCAAGGCGGATGCAGGCGGTTCTGCAACCACTTCCTTCTCCGGGTCCCTGGCCGAGGACACCGCCCTTTATGCCGTGTACCCCGAGGGAGCCTTTTCTTCGAGGGCCGAAAATGTCATCACCCTGGAAATACCCAACCTGCAGCGCCCTGTAATTGATGGCTTCGATAGGAACGCGGCTGTCTGCGTGGGCAAGGTTGACGGCGAAGACGTGACTCTCCAGCATGTGGTCGGCCTTATCCGCTTCACCCTTGCTTCCGACGACATCACTTCCGTGTCCATCTGCAATGCTTCCGGCATCAAGATGGCGGGAACGGTCGCGGTTACGGTTCCCGCATCCGGGGATCCCGCCGTTTCGTCGGCCACGCTCGACCATCTCCTTATACTTCCCGCAGCCGGAGAGACTTTCGCTGCCGGAACCTACTATGCGGCCGTGGCCCCTGCGGCCCTGACAGGAGGCATCCAGTTCATGTTCACCCGCTCCTCGGATGACAGCATCGCCTCGAAGGTCGGAGCGTCTCCCGTCACCTTCTCACAGGGTGCGATAATGAATTTCGGCCCCGTCGACAATGCCCTTTCATGGACCCCCATGACCAAAATCATGATGAACTTCGCCGCAGTTGACGGAAGTGGGGACCTTGTCAAGGACGGAGATGGGAAATTCTCTTTCGTCAATCCCTTCGAATACCCCGACGCTTTCTCGACGGGTTACAAGACAGGTACCTTGAAAGATGTGGATGCAGTGCTTGTCGCGGATGAGACCTCCGGACATTTCAGATTCCCTTCCCATAGCAAGATGGGCTTTGTCCAGAACAGTTCGATGTGCTTCCGCTGGGGAAGGGGCGAGGATAGCTACATTTCCATACCAAAGATTGCCGGCATGACCCTGAAGGCCGTAAGGCTTACTTTCGGCGGCAATGTCACCACTCCGTATGCGCACGGGCACGTAGGTATAGCGACAGGTTCCGGCGACATTAACGGCGGTTCCAGCTACAACACGGCATTCACTTACGGATCGTCCCCTATATGGCATATGGTCAATCCGGACGCTTCATTGCAGTATAGGATGAAGACTTACTCTGCTGGAGATACTCAGCAGGATGAAGTCTGCGTAGCGAGGTGGGAGTTCTTTTACACGGGATCACCGGAAAGCACAATATTGGATATTTATTGTTCCGCCAAGGCGGATTCGGAAACTTCTGCGACTTTCTCTGCAGGCTTCAGTACGCTTTCCGACGCATTGACTTATACTTGCGGCTTTGAGTACAAGAAAGCGTCCGAGGCTGTGTGGACAAATCTTGATGCGACGGCAAAAATGTCATTCACGGCGACTGCCGATGCCCTTGAGGCCGGGACGGAGTACCGGGTCCGTTCTTGGGTCAATGATGGTTCCGGCAAGGTTTACTCTGAAGTAAAAGACTTTTCGACACCTGTCATCACCGAGATTGTTTTTGATTTGTCAGATTCAGGTTCAAATTACGATTATCCTCTTTACGAGGTTCCGAATGCATGTCCGGATCCTCCTACCGCGATTGATCGAGATATTCCGTTTGTTAATAAAAGCGGTGAGCATTACTGCATGACTCTGTTCTTCAGAGGCACCAAATCTGGACGAGACGTTTACTGGAATGGGGAAAAACAAGGGCTACACTTACTTCAATCTAAAGATTCATATGTTTCGACTCCGCAAATTAACGGACTTACTCTTTGTTCCATAAAAAGCACCTTAGTGACCGGTACCACCGGATCTTCATTCGTCCAATTATATAATGAGAAGGGGGAAACGGTATCGGACAAAGTTAGCTGGTCTGACGCGTTGGGATGGGGTGAAAAGCAGCTGACGATATCTTCGGCATTGACTGAAGGAAAACAGTATTTCCTCTATTTCAGTAAGGGACAAACGGGTAAGACAAATCAAATCATTGGGTCTATCAAATTCTACTACACCGGCACCCCGACTGCCACCGTGCAGTACGTATGCCCTCCTTCGTATTCCGCAGGAACGGTATCTTCGCTGGTGTACGTCAACTCCGTGACCCAGTCCTCCAACCTCAGCTCCGGCTTCGAATACAAGGCCGGTGGTGCGGGCGAGTTCACTGCCCTTGCTGCCGGAGGCCTGTCGTCGCTGACCGATGGCAAGACAACAGCTTCGGCTTCGGCCAGCCTCTCCGCGGGTGACGTGGTCCGTGCGTGGGTGTCCGTCGATGGCGGGACCACCAAGGTGTACAGCCCTGAGAAGGTCATAGAATAACCCTGGCTTCCCATGCGTATGCATTCCTGCCTTCTGCTCTCCGTCCTGGCGGCCGCCCTTGCGGCATGCCTGGGAGTGGATGGACCGGTCGGCGAGACCGGGACGGAAAAGGAGATGACCTTTGCCGTCCGCGCCGATGATTCCGTCGGAGAGTGGAAGGAGGGGGATGCGATAGCTATCCTGGACAAGAAGGGAGTCCATCGCTTCACGGCCATGTCCGCAGGAGCGGAGGC